>Ga0196971_1000180_pt1 | contig 60464 bp, 48 predicted proteins | sample S1v_1013CmetaG_FD_148660 | JGI IMG/M metagenome (GOLD analysis project Ga0196971, IMG submission 148660) | Soil microbial communities from Anza Borrego desert, Southern California, United States - S1+v_10-13C | ecosystem: Environmental > Terrestrial > Soil > Desert | place: USA: California... | reverse complement strand
CTTCCTGCACCTTCTAACAGGATTTGTGCGAAGAATTAAAACCTTATTCAATGATATAACAGTACAGCAAAATTATACTACTTGTGTAAACTTTAGCATTGCTTAAAAGCTCTGTGCAACAGCCTGCGCGGCGGAAATGACTATCGAATGACCACGAATGAACTATCGAATGACTATTCCCCTACGCCGCAGGCAAAGTAAACAAGAACTTTGTCCCGATATTTACCGTGCTTTCCACCCTCATCGTTCCGCCATTTCTTTCAATAAACTCTTTACACAGGATTAGTCCTAATCCTGTACCCTTCTCTCTATTTGTACCCTGTGTTGTGATGTGCTCATCTATCTTGAAAAGTCTTGACATGTTTTCCGCTGATATCCCCACTCCGCTGTCCTCCACACACAACTCAACATATTCGCCTTTCTTTTCACCGCTCACTGAAATAGATCCCGAATTTCTTGTAAACTTAAGTGCATTTGATATCAGGTTTCTTAAAATTGCATCAAACATATTCTTATCAGCCCAGGCAACTGAATCCTTTGGAATTCTATTTGCAAGAGTGATATTCTTCTCAAGCATATTCGCTTTATATAAACATAGCGTATCATCAACAACAGTCTTAAGGATCAGCTGCTGTGGTTCATATTGTATTCGGTTAGTCTGAAGCCTGGACCAGTATAATAGATTTTCCAGCAGCTTAAGAACATTTTCAGATGATTCGTATATGTTTTGTGCGAAACTCTTTACCTGATCAGGAGGTAATTCATCAAAATCATCCACCAGAATTCTAGAGAATCCAACTATTGCTGTAAAGGGACTCCTTAGATCATGTGATATAATTGAGAAAAATTTATCTTTTTTTGCATTAAGCTCTTTCAATTCAGATTCCGATTCGGTCAGTTTACCATACAATTCCTGAAGTTCAAAAGAATTCCTGGCGATAATATCTTCATTGAACTGCATTTCCTCAATGTATCTCTTGATTTCTTCTTCAGTTCTCTTTCTCTCTGTAATATCTCTGATTATTAGAATATACTCATCCTCTTCGGTTGCAACTACTCTTATCTCTTCATAGTACGTTTCATCCGCCTCGATTGTCTGGCATTCGAAAAACTGAATATCACCGGTTTCAAATGCCCGTTGTATAAGCTCCTGGATTTTACCCGAAAGCTCTTCTGAAAAAACTCCGCTAATATTATTAGTCAATAGTTTTTCAGGGGGTATACGCAGATTTTCTGTGGGCGGAAGATGATAATCAAGAAGACTCCCGTCCGTACTGAACCGAAATACCAGGTCAGGAATAGCTTTTAAAATTGCAAGATTTCGTGCTTTGCTTCCGCGTAATGCCTCTTCAACTCTTTTGCGTTCAGTTATATCATGACCCAGCAGTTGGTATTCAATAACTTCCCCTTTATTATTTACGATAGAAGAAAATGACCATTCCACCCAATAGGAATTATTCTGGAAATCGAATTTCCTTTCTTCGGATTCGGCAAGATGAGGCTGCATAAGTCCGTTTACTGCAAAATCAGAATCCGCGTCAAACAGATCTAAAATATTCTTTCCTGACAGCTGATCTGACTTATAACCAAAGAAGCGCGCAAAAGGTTTATTCGCAAAGATGATTTTATAATCCCGGTCATAACGAACTATCAATTCATATCTATTATTAGTAAACATCTTAAACTGCTCTCGGATGTGTTTCAGCTGCTCACTGTACTCGTAAATTGATTTATTTAATTCATCAATGAAAGCATCTTTGGCATTAATAACATTTTTAAGTAAATACTTATTAATCAACAAAGCAGTAATGAAACCAGCGCTTATGATATAAAGTGTATAAAGCAGCATTGAACTCGTACTCCGAAAGAATATATGCAAAATTGCTGCAGGTATAAGGGAGAGTATTAAACCTGAAAACATAATGAGCAGTAACTTTCTATATAATTTCATTTACTCTTCAGGTTCTTTTTTATCACCGGATAATAATATCTTAAATTTTATTGTGCTAATATAATATCTTTTTTTTATTCTTGCAGAGATTTCTTCGGAACTATTTTGTACGATCAGGGTCAGCCATTAAAAACCTTGAATATCAGGTATTCTTTAGATAGTTTTACAACAAAACATGGATAATAAATGGAGATACAGTTTATTGGAGCAGCACAAACGGTAACCGGCTCAATGCATTTGGTTAAATCTAACGGATATACTTTTCTTCTTGATTGCGGGATGTATCAGGGTAAACGCAAAGAAGCCTATGAGATTAATAAAAACTTTGATCTGTTTGATCCTGCAGAAATTGATTTCGTAATTCTCTCACATGCCCATATCGATCATGCAGGAAATCTTCCGAATCTTGTAAAATGCGGCTTTAAAGGTGAGATCTATTCCACCTTTGCAACAAGGGATCTCGCGGCATTAATGCTGATGGATTCAGCACACATACAGGAAAAAGATGTTGAGTTCGTAAATAAGAAAAGAAAGAAAAAAGGCCAGAATGCTTTTGCGCCATTATATACCACTGAAGATGCTGAAACGGCAATAAAACAATTCGTGTCATTGAATTATCACCGTGAGTTTGAGATTGTACCGGGTATAACATTAACGTTTTTTGATGCGGGACATATACTCGGATCCGCAGTTGTTTACCTGGTCATAAATGAGAACGGGAAAATTTTTAATCTTGGTTTTACAGGTGACCTTGGAAGACCTAATCTCCCAATCCTCAGGGATCCGGAAAAGCTTCCTGATGTTGACTGCCTTATATGCGAAAGTACTTACGGTGGCCGCTATCATGATAACCCTGAAGAAACGGAATCTAAACTTGCTGAAGTGATATGCAAGGCAATCGATAGAAAAGCAAAGATAATTGTGCCTTCATTCAGCGTTGGCCGTACACAGGAACTGGTTTATGCTTTAAACAATATCTTTGAACGCAAACAGGCTGAAAGAATTCCTGTTTATGTCGACAGTCCCCTTTCCGTCAATGCAACTGAGATATTCAAACTTCATCCTGAGTGTTTTGATTTTGAAACTTCGCAATACCTTATAAATCATCGGGATCCTTTCGGTTTTAATAAGCTTACTTATATCAAGCAAGTTGAAGAGTCTAAAAAGCTGAATGATATTATGGGTCCCTGCATGATCATTTCCAGTTCAGGAATGGCAGAAGCTGGAAGAATACTTCACCATCTCGCAAATAATATTGAGAACCCTGATAATATCGTGCTGATAGTTGGCTATTGTGCCGAAAATACACTTGGCAAAAAGCTTGTAATGAAAGAACCAATTGTAAAGATTTTCGGTGAAGAATATAATCTGAAGGCAGAAGTAATAGTAATGAATTCATTAAGTGCTCATGCTGACGGAAATGAATTACTAAGTTATGTGCAGCAGCTTGACCAAAGCAGACTGAGGAATATATTCCTGGTTCATGGTGATCCCGACCAGCAGACAAAGTTCAGCGATAAGTTAAAGGAGAAGAACTATTTCAATGTATTAATTCCGGAAAGAGGAGATGTATTTTCAGTCTGATTTTGTAAAACTTATCCTCCTCGGTTTAATTCTTACTTTCTTTGGATGTGACCGGGGTAATAATATTAATGAACCGGATGATGGACTTGCGCCGGCAATTCCATCCGGAATAAGAGTATTTTATTCCAACGACGGAGTAATTGAACTGGAATGGATCAATAACAATGAAGGTGATCTGAAGGGTTATAACATTTACAGGAGTGTTAATGATACATCACACTTTAGAATTTTAGGATACACCAACTCTGATTACTATGTGGATGATTCACTTTATTATGATTCAACTTATTATTACTATATTACTGCAATTGATGATAAGAACCGTGAAAGTTCACCTACTTCTGTAGTATCAGGTAAACCTCTCAATAGATTTATTCCCCTTGCGGTTCGTAATATTCAGATCAATGCGCGTAACTGGAACAATGTAAAAGAAATTTATCTATGGTGGGACCGCAGTCGTGAGCCTGATATAAAAGGTTATAATATATACAGGAGCTTAAGTCAAAACTTCAGTGCAGACTCCACTACACTTCTTGCTTTCTCACCTTCTGTATCTTACATTGACACTTTTAATCTTGAACTGTATCAAACTTACTATTATAGGATTACTGCACTGGATCTGGGTAAGTTTGAAAGTAATTCTATTATTGAAGTTTCTGATCTGATTCTTGAACCCCCGGTAATTTTGTTCCCTGCAAATAATGCTGTGGTAGATTATTTTGAGAAGTTCAAAATCGGTACTGTCGGCGCACCTGCAAGATACCGTGTTATTCTTCAGACTAATCAATATTTTGGTGAAGTATGGAGCACCGAGATCATAAGTAATGAAATTAATTCTGTCATAGATGTTGAACTTGGATACGGGTATATGGAAAGAAATAAAACTTACTATTGGCGCGTTGCCGCATATTCAGGAAACAGCTCTGAACCGAATAGTATCACTAATCTGTATAATTTCACTATAAAACCATAAATTGAAGAAAGCTTTAATAATAATATTTTTCTGCCTGTCCGGATTAACGCTTGCTCAGATCAGAAGCGATTCATTATTCTTCGCTGATTCACTGGGAGGTTCCAAAGGCATCATTTCCAGATTTGATAAACAGCTCAATACTTACAACCTCAACTCTCTTATATATGCAAATCATAGGTATGGAAAATTCTTCTTCAGTTTGCTCGAGGACTATAACTCAACCCTTATCAAGACCGTCCCGCAAAATATAAAAGATGAGCAGAACCTATCATTTATGATCGAATACGCTCTTATTCCCCGCCTCTCAACAGGAGTTCTTCTGAAAAATCAGATACTCTCAGATACCCGGAGACTCGGATTAAATGAAGCATCTGAAATAAATTCCTATTTTTATGTTAAATATGTTCCTCTGAGAAGTGTCCAGCTTAAACCTTATTTTGGTTACTCAAATAACCGGCAGATAGGTGAAAAGGATTATGGCTATACTTACGGTGGAGAGGGTTCTGCAGATGGACTCGAATTTTCTGATTTTAGAATTTATTCATCTTTCCGTCTCAATAATACTGATATATCCCCAAGAAAAAATACGCTAAGGAATATTAATCTTAATCTTTTTAATGAATTTGAAAATCAGTTCAGAAATGTACTAAGCACAAATTATGAAGAGAACAGGAAGGATTTTTATTTTGTTGCTGATTCTCTTGTCGCGCAGGAATTCAATTTATTAAATAACATTCAGTCAAGAACTGAACAGAATTACTTTCTGCAGAACCGGCTTTCATTTGCTAATGATTCAAGAAACGCATTCTTCGATGTTTCAGGCAGAGTAATCTGGAGAGATATCGACAGAGAGACCAGATATAAATCTTTGAGTAATTTATCATCCTCCATATTTGATGTAAAAGTTCAGGAATTCCGGCTTGAATTTGAATCAAGCGGAAGATACAGGTCAAAGATCTTTGACGGAAGTCTACATTTCCTTTATTCAGAAAGAGATGAAAAGCATCTCACCAAGAAGTTTGACGAATCTAATATTTTCTATAGGGATGAACGCCGCAGGGCATACGAAGAAAGAAGCCGTATAGAGAGCCAGAAAAATAATAAAGCAATACGGGGATCATTTACTTTTACCGGAAGCTTTATGCTTTCTGTAAAAGACAGCCTTGCTTTTAGTTTATTCCATAATAAACTCACTTATGATACTCCAAGCGATGAGAATTTCGACGATAGGGATGAATTGCTCTCAATTGTCCGCATTAATTATGCAAAAAGATTAACACCTTTTTTCCAGCTCTTTCTGAATGTTGAAGGAAATATTAATCATACCGTTTATTTGTTTGCGGAAAGAAGTTCTAATAACAACTATCAGCGCATAGCAAAGCTGAGCACAGGAGGAAATTTTACAGGGAGAAATATTACTTCGAAAAACTTATTTGAGGTATCCGCAAATTATACTGTTTATGATTATGAAGATCTTAATCCCAACCTGAAGAGCTTCTCATTCAGACAATTATCAATTTATGATTCCACTACCATTAAACTTGACAAAAGATTATTTCTTAAATTTTATGGTTATCTTAAATATTCCAAGCAGGGGGAATTCAGATGGACTTCATTTGAGGAAAGGCCTGTACGGGATATAAAAGAAATTTACCTGGAACCGAAACTGAACTTTGATGTTTCAGGAGTAATTTTTGGGATCGGCATGAGATACCTCAGGCTGGATAATTATATGTTCACAAATAAAATAAAATCTCTTGAATCTGTGTATGAAAGCATTGGTCCTCTTTCAGAAATTCTTTATACTATTAATAACAGTCTGCAAGTTCGCGTATACGGTTGGTTAGAATACATTAAATTTGAATTAAATAAGCATCGTCAGCTCGCTAATTTAAATCTTCAGATGAATTGGCAACTATAATTAATTTTTTCTTATTTTACGGATAGGCATTTCAAACGGAGTCACATTGCCACAACAAACATATACACTGGAAGTCCCAAGCGATCCCAACGCATTACCAGAGGTCGAGGATTTCATTGAGGACGTTGCACGAAAAGCAGACATCCCTAAGAACCATCTTAATAACTTAATGATTTCAATCAATGAGGCCACCACTAACGGTATGCTTCACGGGAATAAAGGTGATGTTACTAAAAAAGTATCTATCTCAATAACCGTTAATGGAAGAACCGTTAAAATTAAAGTAAAAGATGAAGGAGCTGGATTTGAACCTTCTAAAGTGCCTGATCCGACTGCTCCTGAAAATATCTTTAGGGAAAGCGGCCGGGGATTGTATATAATGAGAACGTGTATGGATAAAATGGAATATAACTTCACTCCCGAAGGCACTGAATTAGAACTCGAACTTAATCTGGATAAATAATATTGAACTTCCCGGGTTTCCGGATCCGGGAAGAATTGCTATATATTCCAATTGCTCCCACTTGTAATTCTCTTCTAAATACACTTAATTTACTTTAACAATTTTTGAAGACTTATAAACTTTACAGCCCTAAAGATCCTTGCATAATCTGCTTAATCCTTTAATGGATTAAGCAGCTCACGTTAACCTATTCTTAACTGGGAATCCCGGATAAATATATCTATTCAAATGCATGGAGAATTAAATTGAACTCATTAAATAAATTGGGCTGGAATTCATATTTTGAAGAAAATTTTAAATCTTATAACGCCGTAGAGTTTCGACCGGCAAGGATAACTGCCGAAAACAAAAACAACTATCTTTTAATTACGGAACACGGTGAGGTGTTTGCAGAGGTTACAGGTAAACTCCTCTTTAACTCAGATACTAGTGCAGACCTTCCTAAAACCGGGGATTGGGTGGTAATCTCGCTTCATAACGAGAATACCAGCGCGCTCATTCATGATATACTTCCCCGCATAAGTAAAATATCCAGAAAAACTTCAGGCAAAAGAACTGATGAACAGATCATTGCAGTAAATATTGACCTGATCTTTGTAATACAATCTCTTGATAACAACCTTAATCTTAACAGGCTCAGAAGATATCTTGTGGCAATGAATGAAAGTGGTGCAGAGGTTATTATACTGCTTAGTAAGACTGATCTGGATCCTGAGGCTGAAATTAAAGCGAAAGAAATTAAGATGAATTTTCCTGATAACGAAGTAATACCATTTAGTGCTTTGCTGAATTCCGGAATTGAAGTTATTAAGAACAAACTTTCTGGTTCAAAAACAGCTGTGGTTCTTGGCTCCTCAGGTGTTGGTAAATCTACTCTGATCAATAAACTTCTTGGACAGGAATTGCTCAAAGCTTCAGAAGTGCGTCTGAGTGATTCCAAAGGAAAACACACAACTACACGACGCGAACTGTTTCTTCTGCCTGATGGCGGAATGATCATCGATACTCCCGGAATGCGGGAGCTTGCGTTATGGAATGCCGGGGAAGGACTATCAAAAACTTTCAGCGCATTTGATGAACTTGCATATAATTGTTATTTCTCTGATTGTACTCATACTCACGAAATCAGGTGCGCTGTACTGGAGGCTCTTCAGGAAGGCCGGCTCACAAATGAAGAATATGAGAGCTATATCAAACTGCGTAAGGAATTAAAATATCTGGAATCTAAACAGGATAAATTTCTTCAGCTTGAAGAAAAGCGTAAATGGAAAAGTATTCATAAGGAAATGAAGAACTTCAACAAGAAGAACAAAATATAATCACTTTACTCTTTAAATAACCTCCGGGATTCTCGAACTCCGGAGGTTAATAATAAAATCTTCAGCTTACTCCCTCTTGAGCAGCTTCCAGATTTTCTCTGTCCATACGCGAAGTAACTTTATTGTAAATTATCAATGCAACCGCGGCAACAAGTCCTATTGCTGCAAAATAATACCAGATGTAATATGCCTTATCATATGCATTATTAAGCTGCTCGACAGAAAGTGTGGTAGGATCCGGAGCATACGCTGTTAATAGATATCCTGATATTCCAAATCCCAGCAATGATGCAAGAAATGAATGGAGATGACTGAAGCCCAGGTATAAACCTTCCTCGCCTTTTGGTGCCTGTAGCGAGAAGAATTCAAGATATCGCGGTGAAATAAAACATTCTGCAAGCCCCTGGAACACAATACCAGCAATCATCATTACAGTAATCGGATGCGCGCTGAATATACCTAAAATGTTTACTGAATCACCTGTATATGATGCAAGCAGACTGCTGCTTGCCATAGTGAGTGCGCTCAGAGGCATTAAAAACATACCTACCGCCATTGAAGAAACGGCTTTAACTTTGCTCATCAGATGGGTAATAAAAACAACACAGGTCATAACTACAAAAGGGTTTACGTTAGCTATCCATTCCGGAGAAGCATGCTCCCCTACTGTTCTAAGCACATACTTGGGCATAGTCGCATAAAGCTGATGCTGAATTATCCAAAACCCTGTTACAATCAGGATTAGTGTCAGCAGCCGCAAATTAGTTAGTACTTTTGTGAACCCGTTCCATATTTCAGATAAAGATTTGCCTTCACCTGCAATGCTTACATTTTTATAAAAGAAGTAAACTGAAACAAGTGCGATGAGAGTCATACATGCGGAATAGAAATTTATTGACTCAACTCCCCATTGTATCCTTAACGGGTATGCAAAGGTTTTTCCTAAAAATGCTCCGACATTCACCATACCATAGAAGATCGAATATGCTCTTGCACGGTTTGCTTCATTAGTTGTTTTTGCCACAGTTCCGGTAATGATAGATTTTATGAATGAGCCGCCGAACATAAGCACAACAATTGCCGGTAGAACTGTTGCTTTATATGGAAGTACGCCAAGTGTAAAATACCCTATAGTTAAAAGAGCGAAAGCCAGTATGATAGCTTTACGGAATCCGATCTTATCGGCATATGCTCCTGTAAATGTAGGCAGGAAATATAGTCCAGCTGAAAATATACCCCCTATCCATGCTGCCCAGATATCATTAAATCCAACAACCCTGGTTAAATAAATTGTAATTGCGATAAATACTGCGTAATACGCTGCCCGCTCAAACAGCTCTACAACATTTGCAGTCCAGAATGCTCCCGGATATTTCCATGTAAGCTGCGGGTTTTCACTTTTCTTATTTGATAATTTCACTTTACCTCGATAAATTGCTGCTACTAATAAAGAATATGAATTCCATTTAGAACTTTCCAATTGGAAACCCAAAATATGAAAAAATTACTTAAAGATTCCAGAAAAAAGATCGGACAGGTTCCCGGCAGTCTGATTTATGTCGGTGAGAAGAAACCTGATGGAGTTAAACTCACACTCACAAGCTACGCCCCCGGACTTTATAAACAGGAGGTGCTTGATAAATTCGATCAGATAACTGAAGCTATGGAACTGGACCACAAAACCTGGATCAATTCCGATGGACTTAAACCCGAGATTATTGGAAAGATCGGAACACATTTTGATGTGCATCCTTTAACCCAGGAAGATATTCTTAATACAATGCACCGGCCCAAAACGGAAGATCATGACAAATATATTTTCGTTGTGGTGAAAATGCTCAGTTACGACAGCGCAAAGGAAACAATCAAGGTTGAGCATCTCAGTCTGATTTTAGGGAAAAACTTTCTTATAACTTTTCAGGAAGATGTTATTGACGAGTTTGAAAACCTCAGAGAAAGTATTAAACAGAACAAAGGGAGAATTCAGGAGCTTGGAACGGACTACCTGGGATACAGGATTCTTGACCTCATAATTGACAATTATTTTTCAGTTATGGAAAGTTTTGGTGATCGTATTGAAGATCTTGAAGATGAGCTGCTTGACAAACCTACTGAGGAAACATTACAGAAACTCTATAAGCTTAAAGGAGATATGATTCTAATCAGACGGGCTGTCTGGCCCTTAAGAGAGGCGATAAGCAGTCTCGATAAACTGGATAGTGATATCATCGCCAAAAATACACATCCTTTTCTGCGCGACCTGTATGACCATATTATTCAGATAATAGACACAACTGAAAACTACAGGGAAATGGTTGCTGGTATGATGGATATATATCTATCCAGTGTAAGTAATCGACTCAACGAGATTATGAAGATACTTACAATAATCTCAACTATATTCATCCCCCTTAATTTTATTGCTGGCGTTTATGGAATGAATTTTAATACCGATATTAGTCCGTACAATATGCCCGAACTTAACTGGTTCTTTGGCTACCCCGCAGTGCTTCTTATTATGTTTACTGTGGGAATACTATTATTATATTTCTTTAGAAAAAAGAAATGGCTATAATATAAGATAGTAGAGAATAACACATAATTATAGAGGGCTGTACAGATGAAACTATTTATATTAATTTTGTTAGCGTCATTTAACTTTATTTCAGCACAACAGGCTGAAGATTTCATTCCGCCTCTTGAATCGAAATGGTACTTCGAAAATACTACACTCGATTCGCTGAATAATCCTGTCGATTCATTAACTTTTTTCAGCACCGATTCAGTTGCTTTTGAAACTAACTTTGAAGGCCGGACTGCCGTAGCCGTGATCACAAGAGAATCACATCCTGATGCCGAGCCATTTATTGACACTAATTACGTTCATGCCAGCGGTTCAGACGCATGGCTGTATATGAAAACTTTCGGAGCAGCTGATTCAATTGATTCTGATTCGCTTGGAATAGCTGCTTTTCTTGCATCTTTCCAGGGATGGTACCCGGTCTTCAGATTTTCTCAGGCAGAGAACGTTGAATACGATATAGTTAAACGCGATACAACATTTTTACTGGATACTCTGGAAGTACCAATTCGTATTCATGTAACAGGAAGGCGTCTGGCTGATGAGACAATCACTACACCCGCCGGTACTTTTCTTTGTAAGAAGTTTCTCATTTCACCTGTGATAGGAATTGTTCTTAGTCCAACAATTCCTCCTATTCCCCTGATCAACATGCTTGATACAATGTGGATTGCTGAAGACAGGTGGATTGTGAAAAATATTACTCCTTCATCAGAATTAAGTTTCTCATTGTTTGGGGGACCATCAATCTTTCTGCCGGGTTCAGCAAGAGAAATGATAACTCAGCCAACCAGTGTTCAGGATAATAGGGATGTTGTTATTAATTATTCCTTAGGACAAAATTATCCTAATCCATTTAACCCCGAAACCAGAATTTCTTACTCTTTACCTGAAGAATCTTATGTGCGGCTCTCAGTATTTAACAGCATGGGTGAAAAAGTGGCTGAACTTTTTTCAGGAGAAAAACCCGCAGGAAATCATGTAATTACTTTCAACGCTGATAAATTCAGTACAGGTGTTTATTACTATAGGATCGAAACTGAAAAGTTTACACATACAAGAAAGATGATTTTGCTGAAATAATAAGAATCATTTTTGATCACTTTATAAACCTCCGCTATGGTAAATAACGGAGGTTTTACATTAAAATTTGTAGGCAAATCCTACCCAGGGGAAAAATGGGAATCCGAAGTCTAACTCCGGTATTTTAATCAGTCCGAAATCGGCAGCCAGATGTTTGCCGTAAAACCTTAGTCCAAATGACATCACAATAGTATTATCATCATTAGGTATAAACCAATTCTCTGTTATTAATTTTGAACTTTTTGATAAATTGATGTCCCCGCCCAGCATCAGAAATGGATTATCAGCAAAATCACCATTGACAAAACCATAACCTAATCCCCCTGTAAATGATGCAGTGGATGAACCTGTAGTAAATACACCATATGCTATTCCAAAACTCTCATCCAGAATTCCTGCATAAATCATACCCGTACTCAGCTGGAAACCTTCAAACTTAACAACTCTGAGTTTGGGAGCAACAAATAATATCTGTTCAGGCGAACCGGTTATAATCGACATACCTCCTGTAACAGTTAAGAAATCTCCGATGCCAATTCCGATAGACGGAAAAAATATTTCATATATAGAAAAATATACTTCTCCGCTGTTCAATGTCCTGGCAGTGGGAGCAAAAAATAATCTTGAACTGTGAGGGTCCTGAGTTCGGAATTCTCCATCTGCCACTCCCCTTTCACTACTTCAATATCTTTTACCTGAGTCTTGTCAAGATTCATCTCAACACCGGATAATGTCTTAAATTGAATTCCGCTGCAGTCTTCCAGAACAATATACCCTTTAATTTCTGATCCGTCCGTTAGAGTAATGACACTGACCTTTGTTGAATCCTGCTGTGAGTAGGTTAATCCGCATAGAATTAAAAATCCCATAACAATGTATTTACACATATATAAACCTATTTTAATAAAATTAATTTCTTAGTGAATATATATTTACCTGCCGAAATCTTATAAAAATAAATACCGCTTGCAAATCCGGTAGCATTCCAATTGTATTTATAAGTGCCCGCAATAAGCTGTTCGTTAACCAGTGTTACTGCTTCACTTCCAAGAATATTATAAATTTTTAACGTAACCTCACTTTTTTCCGGTAGACTGAATTCAATTGTGGTCTCCGGATTAAAGGGGTTAGGATAATTTTGCTTCAGATCAAAAGTTTTTGGAATATCTATACCTCTATTTTCCAAAACCGGAGTAACTCTCGCTTCATCTGACGGAGAAATTGTAGCCTTCTCAATAATATAACTTAAGAGTACCTGGAATTCTGTAATCAATGAATCCACTTCAAGTTCCTTAATGGGAATCTCAAAAAGATTCCCCATTGCATAGGACAGAAACTCATTGCTGGTTATTGAATATATTTTTGTGGGATCAATCTGCTCCTTATTTATTTTAATCCAATCAAGGACAAATACTTCGCCTTGCTGAATAAAGGAATATTCCATTCCTGAGACCTGAGGTAATAACTCATCATCTGAAACTGTCAAAGCCAGGCACGCCTGTATTACCGCCCACAATTCAGCCCCTGTTAATTTAAACTTGGTAATACGGTAGCCTAATCCATTTATTTCATTGAAGCCATATCCTATCATTCTGAAAATATCTGCGGGAACAATTGGACCTTTATACAAAGGCTGAGATGTGGAACCACCGACTATTACAGCTACATCAGTATTTGTATAACTTCTGAATGCATCTGCGACAAGATTACCAACTGCAGTTGAATGATTACCCCTTGTGGTAAATGGATCAGAGACCTCATTGAAAGTCTCAGCAGAAAAGCCGACTTGCTGTGTATAAAATGGAATTCCAAATGTTGTTTCTATTTCCTGAATCAGATTATCTACTGCTGCCTTGATGATAGGTTCTTCCGGTACAGATCCATCAAGTTCAATGATATCGTCAGAAAAACTGGTAATTCCATTATCATACACTATCTTCATTTGACCTAACTGAGTGTATAGTCCATCTGTCTGTACAATATAAGTGGTTTTGCCTGCAGGATTTGTCATTTCCACAGGCTCATCTGTTTTCTTATGATCATGAGCTCCTATTATTATATCTATCCCCGGTACACCCGAAGCAATTGCGGCGTCATCCTGAATACCTAAATGTGACAGCATTATAATTAAGTTACATCCTTCGCTAATCAGCTTTACAACCATTTGCCCGGTAACTTCAACTAACTTTTCATCAATTGCCGCGGGTGAAGGTAATGAATAATAGTTCGTGGTAGATGTCGTCATACCAAAGATACCAACTTTAATGCTGCCGAATGATTTTATAGTGTATGGTTTTATATACTTCTTTAGAGACTGAACCTCCGGATCCTCCAAAATGGTATTTGCTGATAAGACTTCAAATCCACCCTGCGCCAATGAAGAATCAAATGCGGTAAGCAGAGTAGAAGGAGTAAGATCGAATTCATGATTGCCCAGAGCCATTGCATCAAAACCGAGCATATTCATGATCTTAAATTCAGCGACCCCGAAATAGGTATTAAAAAAAACATCACCCATAAATACATCACCGCCGTGAAGGGTAAGCACATTTTTCTCTGTCATTTTGGTTAAGCCAATAATAGAAGCTGCGCGTGCAATACCGCCTCTTGTACCGCTCAGATCCTCGTTTCTGGGCGAAAGTGGGGCTAGCATTGAATGGGTATCATTAACATGCAGAATAGTAAGTGTATCCTGCGCAGAAATGCACAAGCTGAAAAGTATTATTAAGAGAACTGTAACCGACTTCATACGAACCTCCATTAGTTGAATAATTATTTCTCCTAATGGAAAATTATAATTCCGCAAACCCCGTTATGTCATAATTTTGTCAAAATGATGTAAAACATATATATGTATACTGGCGCACGAATTATTTGTTTCCGTGCATAGATACATTAAGACTTAGAATATATGCCCGAAATTAAAATACAGACCCATGGTCTCTTCGCTGAATCCTGCATCCAGCCTTACTACAAAATTCTCCATATAAAATCTTATTCCAGCCGCGAAATTATACTTATAGTTATTCAGATCTATTGCACTTAATGCACTGAACACCTTCCCGGCATCAAGTCCCACTAATCCGCCGAACTTCCAATACACCGGAAACCTTAATTCCCCGTTGAAAAGCAGTAGACATTTATCCAAAAAGCGGTCCTGCGGATACCCGCGTAAAGTATTATTCCCCCCTAAAGGTAGCATTAATTGAATGGGCACATCACCCGAGATGGATTTTAAGCTTAACCGTGTGGCTAAAATTGTTTTGGGATAGAAAAGAATATTATAGTTCTGAACAGATATGACTGTCCGCAGTACTGATAGTTCTTTCACAGATGATTCAACTTCAGCTTGTATAACCATTCCGTCAGAAGGATTTATAAAACTATCTCGCGAATCGTACCTTAATCCTGCGAACAGTGAATAAAAGTTAACTTTATCAGCCTCATTATTTAGTGCGCGGCTTAATAATCCTCCTTCACGCAGGTTGGTACTTGAAACAGATTTATATCTCGCCCCGGCTTCACAGATTACGTGCTGAGAAAATCCTCTGTTCAATGACAGGCTGAAATCCAGAGTTTGCTTTGTATAATTTTCACAGTCATCAAATCCGGATTCACTCCCGGTACCAAAAAAACTATGCTTAATAAGCTTATCATAATCAGCAGTAAGATCTATGCCTAGAGGATATACTTTACCCTGTCTGGTTTCTATATCGGGCAGAGAAATTGAGAACCTGTACCACCTCTCTCCCTTGCTGCTATTGAAAGCAAGCAGATCAAAAGATTCACTAAAACCGATGGTATTAAGAAAAAATGCTTTAGCACCATAACCCAAACCAATATCAGTATCATACATCAGAATTGGAAATGGTTCTATAGAAGAATTTACCAAAGACTGGAAGTAAATTGATTCCTTCCTGCCTTCCCGGATAACACTTTTCATATCTATGGCTGCCATAATTCCATAATGGTCTGAAATGTTCACTTCATCTCTTGAATCCAGAACAACATCATATTCTTTAATTTCATTATTTTGAAAATGATGACTGACAAGTAGATAATCCAGCCTTTTACACGATTGATCTTTTACCGAGTTTAAGATAGAATAACCATCTCCATTAAGATGAATAGCTGCGGAGTATTTTATATTCTCATTTTTAACAGGATCCCATGTGTATCTGTCCGGAAGCAAGTGCCCGCAGTCTATTAATTTCATTTTTGATGTGAAATCTTTAAACAATCTTTCTTCTGAGAGACAATTAAAATCCCCTCCAAGAATATACGCGGTTGTAGTATCCAGCATTTCAATATGTTTCTCAAGAGCAGCAAATTCTTCTTTCTTTTTTTCTATTCGCTCTTCCCATTTCTTAACTGCACTTGCGAGTGCTTCAGAGCTAAGTCCGTATGAGACAGCCATTTTAATGAGCTCTGCTTTGTGAAGGGAGTCGGATGGAGGAAAATCAGAAAGATGTGTGTTAATCAGCAGGAAAGGAACGTTATTATACAATATCTTCCCGACCAAAGCGAAATTAGCTTCGCTAAAATGCAGAGTTATTGCACCTCCATATAATCCAAAGGGACCAGATAATTTCCAGACATCATATTTCTGAAGCTGTAATTCCGGAGATGCCAGTATTGCAATACCATCATTGAGGTTAACAGGAATACCAAGTCCGATGATCTTAATGCCGCTGTTGCATACATGATGAATTTCATCATATCCCAGCAAATTTGCTATCCTGCTTGAATAACCGCCGGCAGGATTTACTTCCTGAAGATATATTATATCCGGAGCAAGTTCTCTTATACTTTCAGCTAAAAGATTAAACCTTTTTTCCCTTGTTTCTTCTGATTCATATTCACCGCACTTGAAAAACCCTTTATAATCAAGTCCGGACCATACATTCACGGATAAGATCTTCAGACTCTGAGAAAAGCATATTGCGGGAAGCAGAAGTAAATACATTATTTTCATAAAGCATCTATCTGACAAACCTGTAACCCCCCTTGGGTACAGTTAAAATATTCTTTGGTTCTGAAGGATTATCCTCAAGCTTTTTGCGTAGCGAAAGAATATAATTATCAACCGTTCTTGTAGTTGGAAAAGTATCATAACCCCAAACCTGATCCAGCAGCTGGTCTCTTGATATTACTTCCCCTTCGTGATTAATCATATATACAAGAACTTTGAACTCAGTTTCAGAAAGCGTCACAGGCAACTTTTTCTTATAGATCTCATGTTTTCTTATATCCACAAACACATTGCCGAATGTGAACTCCGCCAGGTTTAATTCAAGGTTGCCGCTTCTTCTGAGAATAGCTCTAATCCTAGCCAGAACTTCCCTTACGCTAAAGGGTTTTGTAATGTAATCATCTGCCCCGGTTTCAAAACCAATTAATTTATCTATCTCATCTTTTTTGCTGGTGAGCATTAATATAGGAGTAGCATTGCCTTCACTCCTCAAGGCTCTGCAAACCTCAAATCCGCTTTTACCAGGGAGCATAAGATCGAGAATCAGAAAATCAGGTTTTTCCTTTCTGGCAATATTATATCCTTTCTCCCCATCATTAGCTTCAAGAACTGTGAAGTTCTCTTCCTCAAGACTGATTTTTAATCCCTGTAGTATTACGGGATCATCTTCGATTACGAGAATTCGTTTCATTTCACCCCTCTGGAATCTTGTTGGAATTTATACGGAAAGATAATTTGAATGTACTGCCTTCACCCAACACACTTACAACCTTTATAATTCCTTTATGTGCATCTACTACATGTTTTACTATTGCAAGTCCTAACCCTGTTCCAGCAATCCTTCTTGCTTCAGTATCATTTGACCTGAAATAAGGTTTAAAGATAGAATCCAGATCCTCTGCCGGAATTCCAATACCGCGATCCTGTACCTGGATATTTACCATTCCTTCCTCACAGTATGTGTCAATACTTATTTCCCTGTTCTTATGCGAATATTTTATGGAATTAGAAATAAGATTAACGAGAATTTCCAGGATCGCATCCCTGTCGGCAAAGATAAGTTTTTCCCCGGGACCTTTATTTATCTTTATATCGAACTTATTGCTTTTAAGCTGGTATTCCAGTACGCAGAATGCTTCATCTACTATATAATCAACATCAATGATCTCAAAATTATAACTTTTAATACCTTTTTCAATTCTGACAATATTAAGTACATTATCAATCATCCTTGTAAGTCTGTTACACTCTCCATTAATGATCCCGAAATATTCGTCTCTCTTTTCTTTCTCCAGTTTTTGATTATTATTTAGTATTTCCGAAAACATTTTGATTGAGGTGATAGGAGTTTTCAATTCATGTGAAACGCCTGAAACGAAAAATGATTTAAGCTGATTAAGTTCTTCCAGCTTTACTTTTTCAAAATGCTCAGCCACATATTTATCATTTAAATAAATCCGCTCAATTGTAATCCCCGCTTCTGCCGCAGTCTGCAGAAGAAGATCTACATCTTCCATTGAATACCTGTTGCCGGCTTTCTTTTTACCAAGTACAAAATATGCGAGTATCTCACCTGCTGTGGAACAAACAGGAATAATTAAGGCGAGATCAAATATTCTGAATACTCTTGAATCACTTATAGTAATTCCTATTCCCTGCTCTACAGTTTCCTTCAGGGCTAATGGGGTTTGAAAGATCATCTGATCATCTTTAATGAAATACTTCTTCTTCTCAAACTGTTCCATATTAAAATGACTTAAGATTGACAGAGTTTTTTTATTTGGATTATATAAAAAGAAAGCTGATTTTTCAGCAGGTATAAGAAGGTTGATCTCTTTTACGATCTTTTCCGATAATGATACAAGGTTGCTGCAGTTGCTTATCTGAAGTAATATTTTCTTGATAACCTGTCGGTAATTATATCGTACCCTGAAGAATTTCACATCAACAAATTTCTGAACGCTGTTTTTTACCGGTTGAAATATAAGTGCAATACTGATAGCGGCAATTATTGAAAGATCCTGTGCGTAATTTCCGGAAAGACGAGCAAGTAAAGTAACAAGAGTCATGTAAATACCAAAAAGACAGCCGATAACAATTGTATAAACAAAGCTGCGGTTTAAAATAAGATCAATATCGAGCAGATGATATTTTAGAATAGAAATTGCAAATGTTACCGGGATGGAAACCATTAGCATTATCATTATCTCTTCGGGTACAAGTCCCTCAGATGTAACCGCCTGGGGAATAACCCATAATATCACAAAAGAAGCAGGACCAATTAAATATCCCAGCAGTAACCATTTCAGTTTTTTCCGTTCAATGGAAGATCTTATGGTGAAGAATGAATAAATAAATACAATCAGCGAAGTAAATACACACCCCACAAATAATACTCTGCCGATATTAAACCATCTGGTATAAACAGGTATCAGACTCCGAAACTCATCAGATAACATATTGATAAATACAATACTCTGAATTGCTGCAATTATCACAGCCGCAGAGTACAGAACAATCATTAAATATTTTTTATCAGAGGAATTATCCTGCGGGAATGTCCAGTTAAAATGCAGAAAGGTCACAGGTGCAAGTAAATATGCCAGGTGAAACATTATCCTTAGAATTATTCCTGATGGATGGGGCAAGGCATTATAGTTTCCCCATGTTGTCATCATTATAATTGCGGTTAAAACTATAACCCTGTGAAATAAAACAGCCGGCTTCTTTTCAGTGGATTTTAACACCACAAAGATTGCGATAAGCAAAAACAAAGTACCGGTTATAACCACCGTCAATAAGTAAGTTGTTGAATAGAATGGAATGGTTTTAATTCTGTATTGAGCTGCTTTCTCAGACGAACCCGCACCTATCAGAATGCTTTCTCCAATTTTCATGTTATCGATGTAGACTTCAAGTTCTTCCCTGGATGAAAATGTTATGCCGTTAATACTTATCATTCTGAGCGATTCAAGTTCAGGATAAACTACGGAATTCCTGATTATTAAACTCTCACCTGTATTTTCAACCGAGAAAGGAAGATCTGCTTTAAATATGATATGATAAACACCAGCAAGACATAGCAGATATACTAAGATGTCAAAATAAACTATAGTCGTTTTATGAGGTACAGTCCACATTGTGTACCATAATAGGAAGTGTTGCTGTAAAATATAATTTCAGAAACCGAGAATCAAGAATAATTTATAACAGAGTTTAAATTCTCAATAAACCCTATTGATTTATCTTTCTTTTGGACTTATATTTCAGTAAATGAATACACATATACAAATATTAAGCTTGAATACAATCTGGTCCTGGTGGTGGCACAACTGTGTCATGCTGCCAGGCTTATAATTTCATAAATAATTAGTATAAAGCCGTGGATAGCATGAAACTATTCACGGCTTTTTTATTTCTTCCATAAAGCCGTGAATAAATCACGGCTTTTTAATATCACATATAACATAAGGAGAAAACATGGAAGAGAATAAGTTCTATTTGTCTGTCGCCGAAATGCCGAAAAGCTGGTATAATATTCTCGCGGATCTTAAAACACCGCTGCCGATGCCTTTGAATCCTGCGACTAAAGAACCCATTAAACCTGAGGAACTGGGCAGATTGTTTCCAATGGATTTGATTCTGCAGGAAATGAGTCCCGAAAGATATATTGAAATCCCTGATGAAGTTCTTGATATTTATGCTCTAAGCAGACCAACTCCGCTTATCAGAGCATTGAAACTTGAAAAATATCTGGATACACCAGCTAAAATATTCTTTAAATATGAAGGCGTAAATCCCGCCGGCAGTCATAAGACAAATACTTCCATCCCACAGGCTTACTATAACAAAAAAGCCGGCATCAAAAAACTTGTTACCGAAACAGGTGCTGGACAATGGGGAAGCGCACTATCGCTGGCATGCAACCATTTTGGACTCGAGTGCCAGGTTTTTATGGTAAAGGTTAGCTTTGAGCAAAAACCTTACAGAAAATCTTTCATGCAGCTCTTTGGTGCTGAAGTTATTGCAAGTCCTTCAAATCTTACAAACTCGGGAAGAAACGTCCTTGCGGCTCATCCTGACTCTCCAGGCTCACTGGGAATCGCAATCAGTGAGGCAGTTGAAATAGCCGCCTCAAGAGATGATACCAACTATTCATTGGGAAGTGTTCTGAACCATGTTCTTCTTCACCAGACTATTATCGGTGAGGAAGCTAAGCTCCAGCTTGAAAAGGCAGGCACTTATCCTGATGTAGTTATAGGTTGTGTTGGTGGAGGCAGCAACTTCGGTGGAATTAGTTTTCCGTTCCTCAAAGATAAATTAACCGGGGATAAAAAAGATCTTAAAGTAATTGCAGTTGAACCATCCTCCTGCCCGACTCTTACCAAAGGTGTTTATGCATATGACTTTGGTGATGAAGCAGGATTAACTCCATTAGTCAAGATGCATACTCTTGGCCATAATTTTATACCTGCAAAAATCCATGCAGGCGGCTTGCGTTACCATGGTGCGTCTCCAATAATTTCACAGCTGGTTAATGAGAATTTTATATGCGCTGAAGCATACCGTCAGAGAGAAGTATTTGAAGCAGCAAAGTTGTTTGCACAGACAGAAGGTATTGTTCCTGCTCCTGAAAGCTCTCATGCAATAAAATCTGCTATTGAACAGGCTAAATTATGCAAAGAATCAGGTGAGAGTAAAACTATTTTGTTTAACTTATCAGGGCACGGTTACCTTGATCTTGGAGCTTATGATGCCTTCCTAAGAAATAATCTTGAAGACCATGATATGACTAATGAAGAGATAGAAGAAAACCTTAAAGACCTTCCCGAAGTAATACAGGTATAAAAAAGATTGAATATGCCCTCCGGGATTATTTAACCCCTGGAGGGCATTCTTATGATTTCGGTTCATGCAATTTACTAAGGCGGCTACGGTGTCTTTCCGCCAACCACCTGTTTTAATTTATGTCCCGCCTGGAACTGTGTACCGGCATCTGCCTGGTTAATCATTGCTACAGTTTCAATAGGCACAGTTGAGGGGTATTTTGAATAAAACTGCTGAAGTGTCATTTGCTGTTCAAGAGTAATTATATTTATTTTTTTAGGTTCAACTGACAAATACTTCTGGTCGCTCAGCTGATTAAAACTGCTCAGAGAACTAACCATTGGGGATCTATATTGTGCCCATTGCTGCTGAGCTGTATAACCTAATATATGATATATGTTGCCTCCGTGTTGCACGAAGTAGCTTGAACCCTGAACATTTCCCTGTTCTGTGGCAGCCGCAAATTCTCCAAATATTACAGGTAGATTATTTATAGAAGAAGAGCTTAATTGTCCTGCTTTAAGTCCCTGCTGCCCGAAGAATTCATTTGCCGCGTTCTGAAGGTTCTTCTGTCCGGATAAGGTTATCTGAATTGCAGCATCCTGATTCGGACTCACACCAATAACTGCTTCTTTTTGATTTATTGTTTTCCATCCCGCAGGAAAATTATATTGGAATCTTAATTCGGGATGATAAAACGTATTTCCCTGGAAGTATCCTTCACGGGGATCCTCGCCGAAGGTGAGTTGATTTATTTTAGCAAAAAATTCATTGCTGTTAACCTGCATGGAGCTTACATCTTGTTTTACAGTGTCAATTATCTCATCTAATAATTCAATACGGTTTCCCGGAGAAGGATGAGTTGATAACCATTCAGGCATTCCTCCTGCACCGCTCTCGGCGGTTACTCTTTCAAGAGTAGCCATAACATTCTTGAGATATTCGGGATTATAATTTTCTCTCAGCATATATCTCACTCCCAGTAAGTCAGCTTCCTTTTCATCATCTCTGCCGAATTTCAGAAATAGCAGCTGGATTCCCACATTTGCAAACTGTCCGTACTTTTGATAGAGATCAGGTTTCAGTATAGCTGCTACACCTATTCCAAGCTGGGCGAGCTGGGCTTCACTTATCCGGTTCACCGAATGCTTGGCTGTAACATGACCGATCTCGTGACCAATTACCCCTGATAACTCTGCTTCACTGCCCATGTGTGATAAGATACCGCGTGTAATATATATAAAACCGCCGGGTAACGCGAAAGCATTTACCAGCGGGTCATCCAGAACCCTGAAAGTCCATGGTAAATCCGGTCTTTCAGATTTTGCCGCAAGTTCCTGACCGATCTGGTTTACATATCTGGATAGTTCATCATTTTCATATAAACCAAATGATGCTGATATCTGCTGATCAGATTCTTTTCCAAGCTCGATTTCCTGTTCAGTACTAACGATATTAAATTGTCTTTCACCGGTTGCCGGATTTTTAGGACATCCGCTGAAGAATATAAAAATAAAAACTATTAGGGATGATCTTTTCAGAACATCCCTTGTAATGGGTTTGAGTCTCATGTTTGTTCTGTGTTATGACGATCAATGGGTTTATCAGTTTGTTTGTAATCACCTTTTGCTTCATCTGTAGAGGAAATATCTTCAGCGCCGGTATCATGAAGAACTACTTTAGCCAGTTTCGACCAGTCTGAATCATCGCAGTGTACAGATAATAGTATTCCTCCCTTTTTTATTCTTCCATCGTATCTTTTGGCTTCGTATTCCGGAATGCCCATTCCAACCAAGGAGCCTGCAACACCTCCAATGGCACCACCGGCACCTAATCCTGCAAGAGCACTGATAATGGGTCCCGCTGCTATAAAAGGTCCGATCCCGGGAATAGCTAATGCTCCTATACCCACAAGCCATCCCAATGTGCCTCCTACTAATGCTCCTGTACCAGCACCTGTCGCAGCACCTTCAGGAGCTTTTGTACTTTTCTCTACGCCGAAATCTTTGGTACCTTCATTCTCCTGCATTAAGATAGAAATATCAGTGTTCCGAAATCCTTTTTGTTTAAGACTTTCAATTCCTTCTTCAAGCTCCATTCTGTTCTGATATATCCCAAATACTACTAAGTTCTTATCTGCCATATAATCTCCAATTATGTATATAATTACTATTTAATATTCTTCCTCCATAAATCAACCCCAGATCCAAAACCTTTATTGTTCTTTGAATATTGTCTTCTCTTTATAGGAAACAGCATAAAAAAAAAGCATCTTTGTTGCCTTATTCAAACAACAAAGATGCTCTTAAAGCTATGATGATTATATTAATACTTTATTGAATCCGCAGGTGCCTGATTCTGCTCTAAACTTCTGCCGGTATCAGGACTCACATCCTGATTCTGGTCATCTGTTTCTTCCTGAGTATCTGTTTCACCCTGAGTATCTGTTTCACCCTGAGTATCTGTTTCACCCTGAGTATCTGTTTCTCCCTGAGTATCCATATTTTGCTGATCCATATTTTGCTGATTTTGATCAGCATCAGTACCATAGACACGGGATTTCACTTCATTCCACCAATCCTCTTTTACAAAAAGGTATGTGCTCATCTGGTCTTCAGAGAAAACTTCTTCAATCTTTTCGTTAGTCTCTTTGTCTATTTCACTAAGATTCGCGTCATTTCCCATTCCACCTAATATTTCACGGTCATCGTCAGTAGCTGTATTTTCATCTGTATCAGTATCTGTATCAGTAACTCCCTGATCGGTAGCACTGGTTGTACCACGGGTCTTTGCTTCAGCAATATTTTCCTGGTAATCAATAAGTATTTCTTCAACATCAGCGGCCTGATCAAATGAAATATTCATTTTTTCCAATAGTTTTATTGTCATTTCACGGGCAATAGTTTGATTCGAAGTACTCCTGGCAGTATCTACAACTATGCTTTCAGTTGCATTAACTGTATCTAAGGTATTCCCCTGAGTATTCTGATTATTCATCGTATCCTGAATCGTCGGATCTCCTGTGTTCTGAGATTCTGTCCCGGTCTGCTGAGCAGCTAATCCTGCACTCAATGAAAAGAACATAATCATCATTATTGCAAAGATTTTTTTTATTGTTCCCATAATAGCCTCCTTTTACATAAAAAAGAAAGGTTGTTTTAAAAGTCATTCATAGGCTTTTAAAACAACCTCTGTTCTTTTTATGTGTTATGTTTTTACCTTCTTCTTATTTCCTGAATTATTTCATCTCTGGATCTTCCTGTCTTTTGCTGGATCTTGCCAATAATTTCATCTTCTCTTCCGTCTATGTATGTTAAATCATCATCAGTCAGATTTGCATACTTTTGTTTAAGACGGCCTTTTATCTGATTCCAATTACCTTTTATTTCCAACCAATCCATAGAATTACCCTTTCTTTATGAAACATCGCAAATCATAAATTGATTTACAGTTATTTATAGAAAAATAATCCATTAGTGTCAATTGGTTATTATTTTTTGACCATACGCACTTGTCTGAATTCCGATGAAGATTTTTCGAAATAATTTCTTTAAACTAATAGATATAATTTTAACGGAGGAATAAAGAATGTATCTGAGTAAAATGTTACTCGTTTTGGTCACGCTCTTCATTACTGCGACACAGTTCAATGCACAGGAAATTTTACGCAAAGATGTTGAGGATAAATATAAATGGAACCTGGCTGATATGTATGGTTCAGTCTCTGAATGGCAGGCAGAAAAGGAACAGCTTAGAAATTCCATAAACGATATCGTAAAATACAAAGGAATACTCGGAGAGAGTCCTGATCAGCTGCATGGTGCAATAAGTACATATTTCAGTCTGCTGAAGAGATTTTATCTCCTTGCGGATTACGCATCAAGGTTGAGCGATGAAGATCTCAGGAATTCAAAAAATCAGGCTTTGCTGCAGGAAGCTACAAGTTTAGGCACACTGTTTTCTGAAAAGACTTCGTTCTTGAGTCCTGAAATCCTCAGCATAGAAGAATCAAAAATAAAAAATTTTCTAAGTCAGAAAAAAGAACTGGCTGAATACAGATTCTTCATTGAAGATATTCAGAGGTTGAAGGCACATACACTTAATGAAAGCGAGGAGCAGATACTTGCCAGCGCAGGGATGATCAGCGGTACACCCGGTGATGTGTATTCAATATTTAATAATGCTGAAATGCCGTATGCAGAGCTTGAGATTCCCGGAGAAGGGAAGGTTAAACTTACTCCCTCTGCATTTACAAAATACAGAACGGTTGATGATAGAAATAAGAGAAAAGAAATATTCAAAACTTTCTTTGAGAATTACGGAAGATTTGTTAATACACTCGGAGCTAATTTCAACGGAAAAGTAAAAGCCGATTACTTCTATGCAAAGAACCGGAAATTTGATACCAGTCTTGAGTATGCATTAAGCGGAGCAAATATTCCCGTTAGTGTTTATGAAAATCTTGTTAACCAGATACACAACAGCTTACCTACACTTCACCGCTTCCTTAAATTGAAGAAGAGAATGCTTGGAGTGGATACACTGCATTATTATGATCTCTACACTCCGATTGTAAAGGAGGTGTCGATGAATTTTACTATTGAAGAGGGACAAAAGATCATCTCAGAAGCATTGAAGCCTTTGGGTGAAGATTATTTAAGTGTTCTGCAGAAATCATATAACGAACGCTGGATCGACTATTATCCAACTGAAGGAAAAAGAAGCGGTGCATATGTATCAGGTGCTGCATACGATGTTCATCCCTATATGCTTCTTAACTGGAATGATAACTTTGAATCACTTACCACGTTCGCGCATGAACTTGGTCATGCCATGCACAGCTATTATTCCAATAAACAGCAGCCGTTCTCAACTTCCAATTATGCTACTTTTGTTGCGGAGATTGCATCTACACTTAATGAAAATCTCCTGAATAACTATATGGTAGCAAACTCAAAGTCAAATGACGAGAAGATCTACATACTTGGAAACTATCTTGAGCTTCTGAGAACTACTATATTCAGACAAACACAGTTTGCTGAATTTGAATGGGAGGTTCATAAGATGGCTGAAAAGAACGAGCCGATTACAGGTGAAGCTTTGAGTGAATTATATCATAACCTCACCGCAAAATATTATGGCAATAATGCCGAAACCTGTATTGTTGATCCGTATATTGCACATGAATGGGCATACATTCCTCACTTTCTGGGATATACTTATTATGTATTCCAGTATTCAACTTCCCTTATCTATGCAACCGCTTTAGCTGAGAAGGTTGTCAAGGAAGGTCAGCCGGCAGTTGATAAATATTTTAATATCCTTAAGGGCGGCGGATCGAAATATCCCATTGAACTTATTAAGGACGCGGGTATCGATCCTTTATCCTCTGAAGCGTTTACATTAACAATGAACAGAATGAATAAAGTAATGGATCAGATTGAAGAGCTTCTTGCTCAGAAGTAAATGAGTTAATAAATGAATGAAAATGAAAAAGATTTTTATCAGAAGTTAAGAACTGACATCAGAAACTGGCTGGATAAAAACGCGGGTACATCCGGCAAGGCTGCAGATATGCTGCTGCTTGCTCCTGACATTTTTCACCTGCTGGTTAAGCTGTCACTGGATCCTGAAGTGCCTGCATCAAAGAAGCTGAAACTGGCCGGGGCAATCACGTACTTCATTTCGCCGGTTGATCTTCTGCCGGAGATATTTATGGGTCCTCTGGGATACCTCGATGATATTGCTCTGGCGGCTTATGTTATGAATGATATAATAAATAATGTTGATCCCTCGCTCGTTAAAAAACACTGGTCAGGTGAAAGGGACATTCTCGATCTTGTAAAAACTATACTGATTAACGCTGATAATATGCTTGGCAAAGGAATTCTGCAGAAGATAAAGAAGAGATTCTGAGAAAATATTAATAAGTGCAGTAATTGTATCCTTGAGGGGTCTATGGAAATATTACTGGTTATTTTATTTGTAATAATTGTATTTACAGTTATTCAGCTGATGCGGATTAGTATATCAGGCCCTGAAAGTAAAGAATCAGAGCCTGATAATATTTCATTTCAGGAACAGGAAAAGAAAAATAGCGAGCACCTGGAAGAAGTTGACTATTAATCAATTTCAAATGAAGCGTTTACTACTGCTGTTATTTCCTTCTCGATGGAACTGAGATCATTAATTCCATAATCTGATATCATATTTGAAAACCTTGGAGTTATCTGTATAACTCCCATTCTTGCTGTGCGCAGTGGTCCAAGATCTCTGTCGGTTGATGACGCGATCTTCTCTGCTCTTTTCATCGCGTCCCTTGCCGCTTCTGCCTGTATCTCTATTTTCAGATCAGCCATTTTTGAATAATGGTACTCGGGCATTTCCACCATCAGATCAACACCCTTATTTACCAGTTCGCTGATCTCGAGCGATATCTGTTTGATTTTATTTACATCATTGGAATTAATCTCAAAGCGCTGGCTGAATACCTGTCCGACAATATTCTGCGTCTGCATACCTGTGCTCGAGATCTCATAAACAGCATAATTCGTAATGGTAAAAAAGCTTATTTTATCCGGCTGGATACCTTTTGTTTTAAGAAAATCCAACAGTACCGGTTTCTGACTTATCAGGTCATTGTAAGCAGCACCGGCTGTTGAAGCGCGCGCTGTCAGGGTTCCCCTTAAGAAACCAAGGTCAGAAACAATTTCCTTTTTTGCTGAACCTGTCACAGTTATGGTCTGGCTCATCTTGGAGTTCTGCCGCCAGGTCATAGCAAGGATTACCGCGCTGATTATAATACCCAATGTCAAAATCATTACCGGTGCAACGAAACGGTTTTCTTTCATGGTTATTCCTCAATTATGTTGTTAAAAGTTATTGATTTTCCTCCACAACAAAAAGGATTTGCTGCTTTTTCTATTGCTTTTTCGCATGAAAAACATTAAAATTCTAGTGTACATATGAGCACTATGTATTGTGTTCTACATTTGATGTTTGATATCCGACCCCTTCAGGGTCGTTATTGTGGGGGGACCTTTTACCCGGGGTTGATGGCATAGGCCATCAACCCCGGGCTGATATATTCAAGCCTTTCAGGCTTGTGCAGGCAATTACATCAGGTTTGCATGTAAGATATCAGGTTTTTACAGCGTTTATACAGCATTTAAGGGATATACATATACACATATGCTGATATTTCAGGCTTGTGCAGGTAATTACATCAGGTTTGCATGTAAGGTGAGGTTTTTACAGCAGTAAGGAATATACATAATGCAAATATGGCTGATATATTGCCGTTTCAGACTTGTGCAGGTAATTACATCAGGTTTGCATGTAAGACATCAGGTTTTTAAGCAGTAAGGAACATACATTACAGCAGTAAGGAACATACATATGCAAAATGGCTGATATTGCCTTTCAGACTTGTGCATGTAAGATATCAGGTTTTTTATACAGCATTTAAGGGATATACATATACACATATGCTGATATTTCAGGCTTGTGCAGGTAAGGACATCAGGTTTTTTCACATACAGTATTAAAGGCTTGTGCAATGCATATTGATGATACATATGCCATTTCAGACCGGAGCAATGATCAGGAAAACTGAACTAAGATATGAAATTAAAAAATAATGATCCCGTAATATTTGATATGCAGAGTTACCGTCTGCCCGGCACCAGCCGCAGCAACGTAACGAGTCTGTATCCTACCCTGCCGCGCAAACGCGGCAAGGTAAACTTCGACATCTATGATTACGAGATGCTCTTCAGGGATAAAGCCACTAACGACCTCATCCGTGAAGGCAGAACCATCGGATGTTTCTACATAGAATCCCCCGGTATGCGTTCCCTGCTCAGGCGTCTTTCCGTCGACAACTTTGAAATGCTTACCGCCGCGAGCTCTGTCATTCGTCCGGGCGTTGCCGAAAGCGGCATGATGCAGGAGTTCATTGCCCGGCACAAAGATCCCAAACGCCGTAAATACCTGGTACCCGAAATGGAAAAATATCTCGGCGAAACATACGGGGTAATGATCTACCAGGAAGATGTAATTAAAATTGCGCATCACATAGCGGGACTCTCGCTGGAGGAAGCTGATCTCCTCCGCCGCGCGATGAGCGGCAAGATGAGATCCCATGAAGCAATGAAACGCCTCACGGATAAGTTCTTTGAGTCGTGCCGGCACAACAATTTAAGCGAAGGAAAAGCAAAGGAATTGTGGCGTCAGATAGAATCATTTGCGGGCTACTCTTTCTGTAAGGCACACAGTGCTTCCTTCGCGCTGCTCTCATACCAGGTTGCCTATCTTAAGGTTTACTACCCTGCCCAGTTTATGGCATGCGTGCTCAGCAACCAGGGAGGGTTTTACAGTCATGCGGTTTATATACAGGAATGTAAAAGAATGGGGCTTTCGGTAGAACTGCCCTGCATCAACAAAAGCAGCTATGAATATACGGGCAGAGATAAACAGGTAAGGATCGGATTGATGGCCATCAGGAATCTTTCGCGTTCCACCAGCGAGTTCATTATTCAGGAACGCAAAGACAACGGCAGATATTCCTCACTGGCTGATTTTCTTATAAGGACAAAAACAGGATATGAAGAAAGCGCAATGCTTATACGCTGCGGTGCAATGGATTGCTTTAAGCAGACGCGTCCCACGCTGATGCGCCTTCTAGATATATACGTTAAGCACCGCAAGCTGCTAAATGAAAGTTATAACGATCTGTTCATGAATGAAACATTCAAACTTGAACAGGAAGTGATTACTGATCAGCAGTTCAGCATCGAAGAGATCTGCACGGCTGAATACGAAGCGTTCAGTTACATGGTAACAAGGCATCCCCTGGATTTCTTCAGTGAATGGACCAGCAACCCTTCAGTAATTCCGGCTGCCGGCATGAATAAGTTTCACGGCAAAAAGATCAAGATGATCGGCTGGTACATGACCTCCAAGCGTATAAAGACCCGGAAGGGGGATATCATGAAATTCATATCGCTCGAAGATCTCTCAGGAACTTTCGAAGCGGTTATCTTCCCCCGCACCTATGAACAATATGCCGAGAAAACACTCTCGATGGGTCCTTATCTTCTGGAAGGCAGAGTTGATGCGGATAACGGAAATAATCTCATTGTAGAAAAACTTGAACTGCTCACTTCAACGGGAATAAAAGCAGCCGAACAAAAAGACAGTGCCGAGAACAAATACTTCGGTGATGTAGATAAGATTTCCGAAGAAGATTTCTACATGATCGATTCCCTCGATAAAGAAAAACTCAAAATGGCTTACTTATAATAAAAATAATGCGTTCAGCACCTGTCTCAATTTTTTTCTTTTTCAAAGAATAATTATATTTATGTCAGTTAATCTCGGGGCGTGGCTCAGCCCGGTTAGAGCGCCTGGTTCGGGACCAGGAGGTCGGTGGTTCGAATCCACTCGCCCCGACGAAGATTAAGTTCATTAAGTAATGAAGTGGGTCAGGCCGTGTAGAGCGTCCCGATCCGCAGGATCGGGAAGGTCGGTGGTTCGAATCCACTCGCCCCGACGAAGATTCTGAAGGTATTTGTTCATTAAAAAAATGAAGTGGGTCAGGCCGTGTAGAGCGTCCCGATCGCAGATCGGGAAGGTCGGTGGTTCGAATCCACTCGCCCCGACGAAGATTCTGAAGGTATTTGTTCATTAAAAAAATGAAGTGGGTCAGGCCGTGTAGAGCGTCCCGATCGCAGATCGGGAAGGTCGGTGGTTCGAATCCACTCGCCCCGACAGAGAAAAACAAACTGAATAATCATTATGGCTGCAAATCATTCTTTCGATATAGTTTCAGAAATTGACTTTCAGGAAATCGATAATGCTGTTAACCAGGGACTCAAAGAAATCCATCAGCGTTACGACCTGAAGGATTCCAACACTACTGTCGAACTTAATAAAAAGGATAAGATCCTTTCCATCAACACAAAAGATGATTATTCACTTAAAGCATCAGTGGATATCCTGCAATCTAAATTCATCAAGCGCGGCATATCAATAAAAGCCATGAAGTATAATGAACCTGAACAGGCAGCAGGCGGCAGACTCCGGCAAAAGATCGATCTGCAGAGCGGTATATCAAAGGAAAATGCAAAGATCATAGTTAAGATGATTAAGGATTCAAAGCTCAAGGTCAATGCGCAGATTATGGATGAACAGGTGCGTGTTACAGCAGCGAAAATTGATGACCTACAGGCAGTAATACAGTTGATTAAAGACGCAGATCTTAGTTTCCCCACGCAATATACGAATTATAAGTAAAGCAGTCTGAACCTCGATTCGTAGGATTAGAGGATTTAGGGATTAAAATTTTACTTTCCCAACAGTATTTCATTATTGCAGGCACATTTGTAGGAACACGCCATAACAAGGATGGGATTTACGTGTACGGGCGTGTTCCGCATGATACATATTTTGCACACGCCATCATAAGCAAAGACAAGACGTGTTATGGCGTGTGCCTACAGATATTATGTGTGGAATCAATTGCCCGGAGCAATACTAATCGTGCCTTAGCGGCATAGTGCTTTTTTTATTGTGCAAATAACAGAACACCGCTAAGGACTTGTACTTATCTTGCGGTATATTCCTCTGCTTCTATCTTGAACTCAACACGCCGGTTAAATGCGCGTCCCTCGTCAGTATTATTTTCTCTTATGCTTATTGCTTCACCATATCCGGCCAGTTCCAGGCGTTCCGGAGGTATTCCCCCTAAGACAAGGTAATCATAAACTGCCCTTGCGCGCTTACGCGAAAGATTCATATTATACTCATCTGTACCCTTGCTGTCTGTATGTCCCGCAATTTTAAGTTTGATATACTTATAATTTTTTAATACCAGAATAGTGTGCTCAAGAATAGGAATCGCTGCAGGATTAAGATTATATTTATCAAAATCGAAATTAATTCCAAACAGGATTGGACGCTCAACGTATACTGTATCAGCTTTGAGCACTTCAACAGGCACTTCAGTTATAAGTGTATCATATCTGATGATCTCTCTTATTCCATCGGGACAATCTTCACAGTAAGCAAAGTCATCACCGATAGAAAAATTCCATAGTAACCCGAGATCAACCGTAAGATATGCATCTCCATTGCTTCTGAAGAGTCCTTTTTTATCATTCACCTTCATATTGCCGTCGATCTTATTATCAGATGAAGTTCTGTAAACAGCTTCTGATTTAAAGCTCAGTGCGTCAGTGAATTTGTATTCCACACCGAATCCAATGTTCATCTGGTAACCCCAGTGATTCTTATTAAGCTCAGCTGTAACAGAATTATCAGAACTAAAGTTAGTTGCTCCGAATCCCGCTGAGAAATATGGTGATAATATTTCACAGGGAAATACTTCATATAGAACATCAAGATTTCCGCTGATCATATTCAGCTGATGAAGAATGCCGGGACTCCCGTACCTGCTTTCAAGATGGCTGTAATTTGTCGAAAGTCTGAATCCTAGATGCTCAGAAAATTTTCTCTGCAGTGAAAGATATGCACCGTAGTTATTGTTTTCCGAAATAGAACCGGTAGAGATACTTATAAAACGCGGATAATGCATACCGGCGCCAAGGCTGTATGTTCCAACCGGAGTTTGCGGCAGTATGGCTGACGTAAATAGTATAAGAAATGAAAAAATTCTTTTCATGACAACTCCCTCTTTAGATATCATTTTCAATTTAGATGCCAGCAAAAAACATAATATCATTAAGAATTTTTAACCTTTGCTGCTGCTGTACCCTCACTGCAGATAAAAATGTTTAATTTATGTTAAATAAATTTACCTGCGCGTGGTGTTTTTGTGTTCCATACATTCGATCGTGTTCACTCAGTGGTATCAGGTCAACCCGAGCTGATATATCATTTTCAAGCTGCGCGATTGACAGCCGTTTCAGTTAAAGGTATACAACGCTTTCAGCGTTGTGGTAAGTGTGGGTGATCTTTTTCCTGGGGTTTCACACTTCGTGTTCAACCCCAGGCTAAGATACATCAGCCCTTTCAGGGCTGAATCGCATACACTCATACACATGAGGTTTCCCAAGACATACATACCACTCCTCAGTTTCCCCGTTGCTTCGCTTTCTATAATTCTGTAATTTAGAAAATGACATTAAAACACCTCCTTTTCTGGCTGCTCTGCGGCATTTCACTGAACGGACAATCATTAACTTTTGATGAATTCTTCAGGTACTCACACGGTATTCTGGATTCTTCACAGCTTGCGGGCATTAAAGAAATGTTACCTGAGAAATTTGTGATAACCGGCGCGGATTTCGGTGACATATCCGGAGATACACTTACAGATTTCGCAATCGCGGTAAGACCTTCTATCCGCAGGAGCAGGGATATTTACGTATACATATTTGTAGATTCTTCCAAAAGCTATATTCCGGTGTTTTCCGATACTGTAAAGTTTGTAGATCTGCCGATTGAAGTAGCATTTACAATATCTGAAAAGATGTGTCTCATTACACAGAAACTTGATGAAAACGGATGGCTGTTCAGGGGTTATTCATTTCTGAATAATGAATTATCGATGGTGGATATATACCGCACCGGCAGCCAGGTTCCTGACCGCAGGAATAAAATCGGCAATGAGATCTATGAGAACTACCGAACTTTGAATGCGTTTAACGGGTACTATAATCAGGCATCTCTAAAGGATTACAAAAAGAATAAGTACTTTAACTTCCCGGTTTATGACCATAAGAGAAATGTGTACAGGAATTATTCACAAAAAGTATTTATAACTTCCTCGTGGCTGTGGAATGATTCTCTTGTAAAACCGCAAAGTTACGGTTTTGTAAGTTTCACTAAGGACAATAAGTTTCTCACAGGTACAATTGATCTGAATAGTAAAATATTCGGAAGCGATTCTTTGATAAATACATATATAACTTTGTACTTCGACCGCAATCCCGAAAGACTTCTGAAGTTTACAAAGAAAAGAGAACCTGTATTCAGGGAAACTGCTGATGAAAATATTGGATCAGTTGATATAGAGGTTAATAACAACCATCCCGGAAGTTCATCGGTAAATTTCAATTTCGGAAGGAACTACAGGCATGCGTCTCTGAATAGCATCACTTTATCCGGAGAGAAGAATTTAAATAGTTTGATTCAGACTATACGAATTCCACTGAATGTTTTCAACACAGATACAACTGAGATTGGTATATATATATCTATAGAGCTCGAAAAGAATGGAAGTACAATTCTGCATCTGAAGAATTCTGACGGCAGTGCGGATGATCCATCGTCATACGGCCGACTGAAATTCATTCAGCACGGCAAATATTATGGAAGTATAAAGAACCATAAGTTCAGGGAACTCGCAGAAAAGTTGAGGAAGAACTCGATTATAAAATAAACACCGATTCGTGGGATTAGAATATTGTCTGAACCTCGATTCGTGGGATTAATTGTCTGAACCTCGATTCGTGGGATTAAAGGATTTAAGGATTTAGATATTACAGGGGTGATATTTTCAACATACATCTGAACAACAGATTTTCATATGATTCAAGCCTTATTAAAAACAGTGATTAAGAAATAATCATCTTAATCCCTAAAATCCAAAGAATCTGCGGTTCAGACAGAAGTTGAAGGAAGTTCGGAAGTTTGGAAGATAGGAAGATTGGTAGCGCAATCGGAAAGACCTCCAAGGTTAAAGAAAACCTTGGAGGTCAAACGCAAATAACCTCCGGGGTTTTCTTCAACCCCGGAGGTTTTTCATGGGTCGACTTAGAATCCTCTTAATCCTTTGAATCTCATGAATCTGTGGTTCAGACAGAAGCATATATTTAAGCGAACCCCTCCTTGATCCTCCCCTCCCGCTGGGCGGGCTTTATGCTATGCAATTGGACCTTTTTTCAGACCTCCAAGGTTGAAGAAAACCTTGGAGGTCGACCAATAACCTCCGGGGTTTTCTTCAACCCCGGTTTTTCATGGGTCGACTTAGAATCCTCTTAATCCTTTAAATCTCATGAATCTGCGGTTCAGACAGAAGCATATGTTTAAGCGAACCCCTCCTTGATCCTCCCCTCCCGCTGGGCGGGCTTTATGATATGCAATTGGACCTTTTTTCAGACCTCCAAGGTTGAAGAAAACCTTGGAGGTCAACCCATAACCTCCGGGGTTTTCTTCAACCCCGGAGGTTTTTCATGGGTCGACTTAGAATCCTATTAATCCTTTGAATCTCATGAATCTGCGGTTCAGACAGAAGTTGAAGGAAGTTCGGAAGTTTGGAATATAGGAAGATTGGTAACGCAATCGGAAAGACCTCCAAGGTTGAAGAAAACCTTGGAGGTCGACCAATAACCTCCGGGGTTTTCTTCAACCCCGGAGGTTTTTCATGGGTCGACTTAGAATCCTCTTAATCCTTTGAATCTCCTGAATCTGCGGTTCAGACAGAAGCCATATATTTAAGCGAACCCCTCCTACATCATCCCCTTTTGACAAAGGGGAGGGTAGTTGTTCGAGAAACCCTACATATTAGCTGCGTAAATCTTATTGAATATTGATTTGTTGATTGAACTGATCAGCTCGTTTTCATACCTGGCGTCGAACATCCATACGTTCAGTTTGAACTTATTTACCCTGTTCAGATGATCTGTGTCAATCAAAAATACCTGGGGTGCTTTCCTGGAATGCGCAAAGGGTGCGGAGACTGCAGATTCCCTTAATACTTCCATTATCATGTTTGTATCGGATGAAACCGGAAAGTTAAAATAAAGAGATATCTGCTTGTCTTTCTTCTGTGAATCTAATATTTCAAATGGACTAACAAGGAACTGATTGTTCGGTATTTTGATGATCCTGTCATCAGAATTAGTAATCGTTGTCGCTCTCCATTCAATGTTATCAACTGTTCCATGAATATCCCGCATAATTAAATAACTGCCTTTCCCGAAAGGTTTTTTCAGGAGAATATAAAACCCTCCCAAAATATTCTTCATCATCGGTATTGCGGCAAAACCAACAAGTACAAATATGGTCAGAAATAAAACCAGCAGAATAAGATCCGATACCGAGAAGAGCGAATCCACAATCAGATAGAAAGCAAAGATCCACACCACCAGCTGTAATACAGCTATGAGATTCTGTATGAAAACGTAGCGTGAGGGGATAATCCTCACCCTCAGCATGAACAGAAGTTTGGTTAATATATATCCGGCAAGAATAAATATGAGGATATTCAGAATAGTGTAAATATCTATTCTCTTCCAGAATTCCAGCGCTTCAAGTTTTTCATCCTTATCCGCTCCTGCAAACTCCCGTACAGTGTCAGTCTTCGTTCTTGTTACTGTAAGTGTTTCCGGCACTGATATAAATACTGTATCCTGCCGGATACCTGTTACTATGGTATCCCGGGTTGTCTGCAAAGGAGTTTCCTCCTGTGCATAAACGCTGCCCAGTAAAATAAGGCAGCATGCTGTGATAATATTTATTAAAGAATATTTCGTTTTACTAATTCCTTTTCAATCTGCTTGTAAAGAAACTTATTGATAAAAAACTTTCTTGACTCTATTTCTATCTGGTCAAGATATATCAGGTTTGTTGATGCCAGGCTGGTTAAAATTTCCATGCTCTGCTCAATGTCAAAATTAAATATAGCGGAATGTTCATCCGCGCTTAACCAGCCGTGCTGCAGTATATTGGCAATACTCAGAGCTGAATAGATATCCAGCTTATGAAGTATCTCAAGATTTATTTTCCTGATGGGATTCATAACAATGAGATTATTCTCAACCGATCTTATTGATTTTAGCCAGTAATACATTGCAGAAAGTATATTCCCTTCTGAATACTCCCTCAGTCTTCTGAAGAAATCATTGCGAAGAAATTCCTGCTCTTTCTTTGAATCTCTTTTAAAAATATTATTCTGGTATTCAGCAGAATGAAAGCGCAGATCGAAACCTGTAGCAGTATGCCTGTTCAGAATAATTGAGCGGATATCTTTCTGAGGTAAATTTTCCGTATCAATTTTATGCTGGAATATCTCAGAGAGATTATAATTCGCGTTCAGAAGGTTCCATGCATGCTTATTTACAGAACAAACCCAGAGAGTATTCCGGCCGGTAAGTGATATCAGCTTTATCAGGAATTCAATTCCTTCATATCCCCCCACAACTTTTAAGAAAAGCTTATGAATATCCTCCAGTATCACTGCCTTTCGCTGTGTTCTGTCAAGAAAATTAGCGAGCAGCTCTTCACCGGTGAGCACATTATCATAATTCAGAAGTCCTGAAAGTAATCTCCTGAAATCTTCTTCCCTGTATGCGGTGCTGTCAAAACTGTATCTGATATACTCAACATCATTAAGCAGATCTGAGGAGATTGTATTTACAATGCTCGATTTACCGCTTCCCGGATCACCAATCAATACTATTGATGACTGCTTACCTGTCCTGAATCCGTTAATGGCCTGGTGAACAATACCATATATTTCTTCGCGCTGTACAAAAAAATCAGCTGTTTCCAAAGGCGAGCCGTCGAACAGTTTCCTGTAAATGAACGGCAGGTTTTTTAATCTGCTTTCATCAAGCTCATAATTGGTGGTCGATTCATACAAATTGCGTGAGGCATACTTCTCTGACCTGAAATTGATAGTATACATATGGGCTAAATATTGTATAAGCTGCTTGATCCTTCTCCTGGAAACAACATATACTCTGCGGAAAATATCTCTTGCGCGTCCCCAGGCTGACTTTGTTGATTTGAGGAACAGATTTTTTTTATCTTCCCTCATAAGGAATAAACTCATACTCTGTAGACTGCTGTGCAGCAGCGCGTATATCTCAGACACAACATTATCCAGAATTTCTGTTATCTTTTTAGTGATCGTAGCTTCAAGTCTGTCAACCTGCTGGTTTATTTTTTCAACCCTGTAATTAAGTTTCTCAACAAGTTCAAGTGAGAGATCGGCAGCTGTACTCTTAGCCCTTTTTCCTGATCCTTCAAGCTCGGCGTGTATTGTATTAAGATGATAATTAACAACAGACCTGACATTTTTCAGTTCATTCAGGGTAAAGTTGAGATGATTCAGCAGCAGTTCGTTAATCTCTCCAAGATCCCTGGGAAGTTTTCTTTCGAGAACAGATTTGGATAGACTCTTGATGCGCACAGGTTTAAGTTCAACAAATTGCGGAATACCCTCTGTAACAAAATCCTTCTCTTCAAGAACATAAAGCTTTTCAGGAAGCGCTTCAGAAAGCACGAGGAATTCATTTATAAGCTTACCGATAACGAAATTTAATTTCTTACTCTTCCTGATATTTTCAAGCTCTTCAATATGATTATTTAAAGTTCCGGTAATATTTCCTTCAGTATTGGTAATCAGTTCTGTAATATTATCTGTCCCGTTCTGTGACTGGCCAAGGTTTCTCCTGAATGCCCTCAGAGTTCTTGTAAGATCACTGTTGAACAACCGGAGATCTTTGTTGATCTGTTCAGATATTGATAACAGCGTATTCTGAACAATGGTATGGATGTCAACATTCATCCCTATTATCAGAGCTTCCTTCTGGCTTATCCCCAGGAGTCCGAGATAATGATTAATCCAGTACTTAACTGATTGAAGAGCGAGATTCTTATCGTGCTCGCTCTGATTAAATATTTTAGAAAATCTATACCTGCTTTCATTGAATTCATATGTGCCCGCGATCTTAAGCTGTTCAAGAAATTCATTGAAAGGATTTGCAAGCGCATAATGCAGCCGGTCGCGGATCTCATCGCCTGTTCTGTTGATCTCTGTCGAATGAATATTTATTTCATTCACGAACTGCTGATGCACCAGTTCCATTCTTTCAAGAAGTATAGTTGAAAGAGCGAGTGTATCTCTTTCCTCATTAACAACATTTATCAGTTCATCGAAATATTTATTAATATCAGAATAAAGAGCCCTTATTTTTCTTAGTGTAATTAGTCTTTCATGCCCCACCAGGTTTACTGCCTGAAGCAGTTCACCGGCTGACTTGCCGACCAGAAAATACTTTGCAAGATTTTTGTAATTGATTGTACGGGTAAGTTTATATTGCTCATCAAAGAACCTCATCACGCGCAATCTTAGCTGATATATAACTTTCCTGAGTCTTACCGCTGCAGTATCATTTTCATTGAACGTAAATTTTTCAGGTTCCAGTTCAACAGTAAGCTGAAGATTGAGTCCGTCTGTAATATCAGAGAATGAAATAAATAATTCATTAACGTAAGGTTCGAGATCCGCTATTTTCTTTTCCACATTCTTGCGCTCTTCGGCAATTGTATAATACCATTCCGCCAGATTTTTCTTAGTATGCAGGATCTCATTGGTTATCTGCAATGCCGAGAGTCCCGGCTTAACAATAGTATTTTTCAGCTTGAAATATTCCTCGGAATATTTCTCTGTTACAAGAATAATAAACTCCAGGGAGTCTTCATTTCTTTCATAAATAATCTTACGTTCGAAACTCTTAATAACATTACTGATCTTAATCAATATATTCATAACCGAGTGGTTAAGAGTTTCATCCCTGAAATCCGGATCATTAAATTTAGTCTGCATCCCGGAAGACAGTTTTACATGCTGCTTTTCCTGAATTTCAGGTTCCGGGGCTGATAACGTTTCCGGCTGTGCTGAATACTTCGCTCCTTTTCTCAAACCGATTTTGTATAACGCGGGTCCGAGTAATATATTGATTCCCGCATAAGTAATGATCACATCTCTAAGAATACTCCCGGTGCCGGGAATAAAATTTTCGAGGTATGATGCCAGGGTGATGACCAGTACGCCTGTTGAAATAAATCCAGTCCATCCGTATCTGCTGAATTTGTCTTTACTACCGCTAATCCGTGATGCCAGTTTCACCGAAATGTATATTGCAAGGATCCTCAGCACGGTAATAAGCAGGGCTGCAGTAATGGTGTAATGAATTATTCCGATATTTAATGAAGCACCCGCTATAGTAAAAAATATTACAAATACCGGATAAGAAAGTTTCTCAAGAGGCAGTGAGAACAGCTTCTCATTCAGTGAATAATTAGTAATAATGAATCCCATGATAATAAACAGAAGCAGGATTTGCGCGTTCATGGAAGAGGCGAACTGACTCCCGATAATCACTATGCTTAATATAAAGACCAGTATTTCCTTGCGGATGTATTTCAGATACAGCAGAACAACGAGTCCAAGCAGAACGCCTGTACCTGCTGAACTTAAAAGATTCCCTGCCAGATCCCATCTCAGTTCAGAATTATTATTAAACAAAAATATTACAGAAAGAAGAATTATAATTAAAACATCTTTTATTATTGCCGTATATAAGATGGTATCAGCAAACCTGTTCTTCTGATTTATTTCGGCTGCGGTGGTAAAAGAAACTTCTGCTGATGTGCTAAGAGCAAGAATTCCTAATAACAATCCCGCCCCTGTAATAACACGCCAGCCGTATTCCGGAATATCTATTAATTGAACTACCAGAAACATAGCGGCAGGAAATACTAACAGCATTATTATTATTTGTATTCCGCTGAGTAAAGATACTCTGCTCCAAACAGCTTTAATTCTTTCCAGTTTCAATTCCATTCCAGCAAGAAGGGCGATCACGGCAAGTGTAACCTGCGTAACAAGCCGCAGATCTATAAGCACATCCGGAACAATGATCTGAAGCAGGTTAGTTTGAAATATTAAACCTGAAAAAGGACCGAATATAATTCCTGTAATCAGGTATGCAAGCACTGACGGCAGCTTGAAAGTGCGGAAGATCTCACCAGCCGCAAATGAAGCAAGAATGATAAATCCGAGTACCGCAAGTGATTTGGAGTTTATAATTGTTGTTGTATCAACCTGAATTATATCAATAAAGAATAATAATCCAAAAAGGAGGGCTATCACAAATAATCGTCTGATCAGCGCGATCATGATTTTACCTTCCTGATCTCACCGCTATCCACCAGAAGATCTGTTGTGGTAATAATGCTTATAAGTTCAAAGATCAGTATTGATGTGAGTATACAGCTGACAACTATCGCGGTAAATTCATTCTTATATACACTCATATAATCTATAACCATAACAGCGGCAATAATTCCATGTGAGTTAATACCCTTACCTATTGAAGGCACCAGCTGATCTTTATCATATGATGATGAATACGCGAAATAACCGCCGAGCATTTTATAAATATAACGGATGATAAGAAATGCAGCCACTGCAATAAAAAACACATTCTGCCCCGGTGGTATCCAGTAAAATCCCGCTATAATTATTATAAGAACTTCAAAGCGCATCAAATAGCGGCTGAGTGCGTGCTCCATCTTTTTGTATACCGAAGAAAAATTCGCAAGTATGAGTCCGAGTATAAAGTTCATATAAAGCGGAGAAAAGTTAATTGAGTAAGCAATACCGCTTGTAAAAATTGCGATACCGGTTACAGCGGCTATGAATTTATTCTCGTCCTTCTCCCTGCCGAGGAAAATAAAAAATAATAAACCGATGATCACTGAGAGCATGAGTCCTGAAACAATCCATTCAACCGGACTCATTTCGAACCTGGGATTCGCGCCGATATGTACAATTCCAAATAATAAACCAAACAACAATATTGATATATTTACGATGACTTCAGAAACACTGGTGAGAGTATCAGTTATTTTTCCTGCTGAATTATATTTTTCAATTACACTTCTGATAAGCGAAGGAGAAACCGCGATGCCCATCAGACTCAGGGCTGCCGAAGCGGTGGCTATTTCGGTTAAGTTATTTCCCTTATAAAAAAAGAAGTAGAGCAGGGCGAAAGAAATGCCCCCCAGCATCAGGAGTCCGAATAAAATATCCGTAAACACCAGCCGCAGGTGTTCCTTCTCAAGCTTCACTATTTTCTTCAGGTTGAACTTGAGTCCGTATGTGAGTCCGATAAATCCGATAACGGCCGCCACCCCGGGTTCAAGCTGCAGAAGGAAATCACGTGAAATTAATGTGGGATATTCAAAATCGAATGTTGTTTGGATCCAGTTAGTGAAGGCAGGACCGAGAATAATTCCCAGGAAGATGTACTCGATACCTATTGGTGTATAATACTTACTGAGGAAATTATTAACTATCAGGCTAGTAAGAATGTATCCGAATATCAGAACAAGAACGAATATAAATATAGGATTCATTTTTATAGATAATTTAATTGAAAATATAACCAAATCGCACATAATATCAAATGGGACCTCGATTTATAACCTCGATTGTTGGGATTAAAGGATTGTCTGAACCTCGATTCGTGGGATTAAAAATTGTCTGAACCTCGATTCGTGGGATTAAAGGATTTAAGGATTAAGATATTACATTCTCAAGTGTATCTCATTTCTGCATGATCATCGACCTCCAAGGTTTTCTTCAACCTTGGAGGTCTGTGAAATTTGCCATAACATTAGTCTGAACCTTGATTCGTGACTTCGATTCGGAGGATTAAATTGTCTGAACCGCTGATTCCAATATGATTTTAATGATTAAAGGCAGTGATTTAGAAAGAAAATCATCTTAATCCCTTAAATCCCATGAATCTGTGGTTCAGACAGCTAATATACATGTCGATTAACATTTATGTTCATTTACATTTTGTACCATTAAGCTGCGGCAGGGCAAAGACCTCCAAGGTTAAAGAAAACCTTGGAGGTCCAAGCAATAACCTCCGGGGTTTTCTTCAACCCCGGAGGTTTTCTTCTAATGAATCATTTTCGCGACGCTTCATGCTGCACAAGGAGAACGAGGCTGCCCTTCGCAATAAATACATTTTATAGCGTCCTCTGTCCTACAATGAATGACCAAGAATGACTATGGATGATCCGCCCGCGGCAGACGGATGACAGCGCAGCTAACTCATTTGCCTTTTAAACAAATTCCTCCTAACTTTGACATCAAAGAAACGGCCCTTTAAATTTATCCGGCGAGATAAAGAAGGAATGAAACATAACATAGAAACTAACCATAGGAGAACCTCTGCGGCGATTTTGCCAAAGAGGCTTTTTTGTATATGAAAATAAAAGCAACAGTAATCGACCAGGAAGGAATGAACAGGACCATCACGCGTCTTGCTCATGAAATACTTGAACGCAATAAGGGTTCAAAGAATTTAGTATTAATAGGTATGCGCACACGCGGAGAATTTATTGCCAAGCGTATCCATGAAAAGATCAGGGAGATCGACAAATCGGATCCCGCACTCGGAGTACTTGACGTTACTCTCTACCGCGACGACTTCAGAATAAAATTAAAACAGCCAGAGGTTTCCGTCACCAATATTACATTCGACATAAATGAAAAAGATATGATACTTATTGATGATGTGCTTTATACGGGACGCACGGTCAGATCCGCCTTAGGCGCTTTGATGGATCTCGGCAGACCGAGTACAATTCAGCTCTGCGTGCTGGTGGACCGCGGTCACCGTGAACTCCCCATCAGGGCAGACTTTGTCGGTAAGAATATTCCAACTTCCATTAATGAAGAAGTTAAAGTAAAGGTAAAAGAAGTGGATAACGAGGACGCTGTTTATTTAGTAGATATTTCAAAAGATTAAAACCAGAGAGTAATTAAAATGCCATTAACAAGCAGACATTTATTAGGATTACAGGGCGTGCCGAGGGAAGACATACAGCTCATACTGGATACCGCAGTTACTTTCAGAGAAGTGCTAGAACGTCCCATTAAAAAGGTTCCTACCCTGCAGGGTAAAACCGTGGTCAACCTCTTCTTTGAAAACTCCACGCGTACAAGGATCTCTTTCGAACTCGCCCAGAAAAGATTATCTGCCGACACTATCAATTTTTCTACATCAACCAGCAGCACAAAGAAAGGCGAAACTTTCAAAGACACAGTTAAGAACATTGAAGCAATGAAAGTTGATATGATAGTTGTAAGGCATGCCAGCGCAGGCGTTCCGCAATTCTTAACAAAAATATCAAACGCGAATATAATCAATGCAGGCGACGGCGCGCATGAGCATCCAACTCAAGGCTTGCTCGATATGTATTCCATCCGCGAGAAGTTTGATAAGCTGGAAGGATTAAAGGTTTGTATAGTCGGGGACATTGCGCACAGCCGCGTGGCGCTTTCGAATATATTCGGACTCATAACAATGGGCGCGAAAGTTTCAGTATGCGGACCATCGACGCTCATCCCGAGATACATTGAAACTCTCGGAGTAAAGGTAATCCACAGCATTGAGCAGGCCATTGCTGAAAATGATGTGCTGAACGTACTGCGTATTCAGCTTGAGCGCCAGGCAGGGGCATCATTCCCCACACTGCGCGAATATCATAATTATTTCGGTATCACGACAGAACGGCTTGAGAAATTCAATAAGGATATTGTCATACTTCATCCCGGACCAATAAACAGGGGCGTGGAACTGTCATCCGAAGTAGCCGACGGACCATATCAGATAATATTGAACCAGGTTACAAACGGTGTCGCCATCAGAATGGCAGTGCTTTATTTACTGGGTACAATCACCCGATAAATTCGGATCCGCGTTGATCCATTGTTTTTAATAATTTTGAGGATAAAAAATGAAGATTGCTTTAAAAAACATAAACCTGATCGGCTTCGATAACAACCTTGAAAAGGCGGATATTCTTATAACCGACGGCACCATAAAAAAGATCGGCACATTGGGCCAGGATGAACTGAAGAATGTAAAGGTTTATGAATTCGACAATAAATACTGTGCGCCGGGATTCCTGGATATGCATGTACACCTCCGTGAACCGGGACGCGAGGATGAAGAGACCGTTGTAACAGGAAGCAACTCTGCTGCTGCAGGCGGATTTACCGCTGTTGCCTGTATGCCCAACACATCCCCCGCCATTGACAGTGCCGAGATAGTAAAATTCATAAAAGAAAAAGCAGCATCCCACCTGGTGGATGTTTATCCCGTTGCTGCCGTTACAGTAAACAGAAAAGGTGAAGCGTTATCGCCAATGGCAGAGCTTGCGGAGGCAGGCGCGGTTGGATTTACAGATGACGGTGACCCAATCGCGAACGCAAAGATCCTCAGGTACGCATTGGAATATTCAAAAATGTATAATCTTCCTGTTATTGAACACTGCGAAGATCCTGCAATGATGGGGGGCGCGATGAATGAAGGATCAACTTCAACATTCCTTGGATTACCCGGAATGCCATCAGTGGCTGAAGATCTTATTGTAATGAGAGATATTGTTATGGCAGAATACACAGGCGGTAAAATTCACATTGCGCATATCAGCACAAAGAACGCCGTTGACATGGTAAGGCAGGCAAAGGCAAAAGGACTGAATGTAACGGCTGAAGTAACGCCTCATCATTTCACATTAACCGAGGACGCTTTAAAGAGCTACGATACAAACACAAAGATGAATCCTCCGCTGCGCACAAGAGAAGATGTTGATGCAATCATAGCGGGATTAAAGGACGGCACAATAGACTGCATCGCAAGCGATCACGCGCCTCATTCCATTGAAGAGAAGGAAGTAGAATTTCAGTATGCGCCTAATGGCATAGTTGGATTAGAAACATCGATAGGGTTAGCATTAAGTGAGCTTGTACACAAAAGACATTTAACCATTGCGCAGATAGTAGAAAAAATGTCAGTCAATCCGAGGAAAATTCTGAACATCCCTGTTCCGAAGTTAGCTGAAGGCGAGCAGGCAAACTTTACAATATTTGATCCCGATCAGATATGGACAGTTGATATCACGGCATTCAAATCCAGATCAAAGAATTCACCATTTGACAAGAGATTGCTTACAGGAAAGAGCGTTGCAGTAATAAACAAAGGCCAGATGTTTTATGAGAATAAGTTCATAAAACTCTGACGGTACATTTTTTATCCTGGTTAAAAGCAAGTTTCACAGACCTCCAAGGTTAAAGAAAACCTTGGAGGTCGAACGCAAATAACCTCCGGGGTTTTCCTCAACCCCGGAGGTTTTTCATGGGCCGACTTAGAATCCTCTTAATCCTTTGAATCTCATAAATCTGCGGTTCAGACAGAAGCATTGTCGGAAGGAATTGCTCTTTAGCCTGAAAGGCTTAAATATCATAGCCTGGGGTTGGAAGGGCGAAGCCCTAACAACCCCAGGAAAAAGAATCACCCAGTTTTTACAAGGCTGAAAGCCTTGGATAATTAGAAAGCCGGATACTGAGAACGCGCCCGCCCTTCGCATTATCACATGTTATGGCGCGTTCCTACAAATTCCATGCAGCGCCGCCCTACATAGCCGGAATCTTCGCATTCATTTTCAGCGCGCACCTTTCCCTGTCAATTTCTTTCCTTGTGCGCACGCCAAAACTTCTGAACAGCGGTACCGGCGGGCACCATCCCTGCACACCATGCTGGAATAAAAAACTCAACACAACTCCCGATAATATCGCCCATCTTTTATTTACAGTCGCAGCGAGCGCAAGTCCAACTAAACCAAGTGCGGAAGCATTTACCTCGATCGCGCGTTCAATATCCCATTCCCTGTCCAGGGCTTCCATGCGTCTTGTTATCTGTTCCGGCGAGGCATTCTTATACAACTCAATATTATCCTGTATCTCCCGGTCAATTCTTTCATTCATTGAATCCGGGGAATTTTCCCTAACCCTGTCCTTCTGCTTTAAAATGCTCATAAATTCTACTCTGCCCTTTTCTACAAAGTAAACAAAGCCATGCATACCGTCAACCCGCTCATCACAGGAAGTTCGGAAACCCGGAAGATGGGAAGACTCGTAAGCCAATCCTGATTTCCCATTAACAGACCTCCAAGGTTGAAGAAAACCTTGGAGGTCGAACGCAAATAACCTCCGGGGTTTTCTTCAACCCCGGAGGTTCTAAATGGATCATAACGGTACGCGTCCCGTCCTCTGCTCTTACCTTTTCTTTCCTATCCTTCGTTTTAAGAATCCCCACACGATCGGTGCACCTGCAATCAGCATTCTCCGCGCCATTCTATTCTTCCCTGCTCCCAACAAAAATTTCTTCGCCATACTAAATATAATCGGTGACATATCTCATCCTTTTCTTTTTTATTTATTATATCCATTCCTGCGGTGTCAAACCAGTTCTATAATTTCCCCTTTAATATTCGATCCCGACTTCGGATATATATTTTTGTTTATTTACATTTTCTGCAAACCAGCCAGGGCCACCCCTGGCTCGAAAGAATGTAAGACCTGCAGTATATGTGCTTACTTCAGCAGAACAAATTTCTTCGTCTGCATAAATTCACCGGCACTTAACTGATAAAAATAAATTCCGCTGGCTAATCCACTCCCGTTAAATCTGATCTCATATTTTCCAATCCTCTTCACCTCATCCACCAGTGTTGAAACTTCCCTGCCCTGAATATCAAATATCTTTAACCTGACATGACTTTCTCCCGGTATCTGATAAATAATAGATGTAGCCGGATTAAAAGGATTGGGGTAGTTCTGCTCCAGCAGGAACATATCAGGTGAAGCTGATAATTCTTCTACATCTGTTGCACCGCCGGGATATTTTAACCAAAGATTATCTACATAAATTGTTCCTGATGTTACCTTACCCTGAACCGGGTCAGGAGCAATCTGAATTTCTATTCTCTTCAGAGTTATTGGATAGGTCAGCTCAGAAGTCCCTGAAACCCTTACCAAGCCATTCGTGAGCGGTGTATGTATTTTATCAAACTTCAGAGTGTCACTTAAAAACTTTTTGCCGGATGCCCTGTAGATGCCGGAATTAACATCAGAAAAACGATAGAACAATTTGTGCTTGCGTCCGTCTGATTTCACATCAAGAAATATTGAATCCGGAATACCATATACAAGCAGATCCTTATTAAGGTAAATCATATAAGGAGATTTCTGCGGATCATAGGTAAGACTGTAATCTATTTTGAAAGATGCATCTCCAGCAGACTTCTGATCATTCTCCAGCGTTACAGAAAGTGAATCCAGGTTAGTGTGGGTGAAAGTCCATTCGCTCAGACTCTCAAGCGCATCAAAGCTTACGCTGCCGTCTGATACCTGCACACTTATATGGCAGGTATCGCTGAAGCCGCTGCATTCAGCAATGATATCGGTGGTGCCGTTCATTTTTCCTGTAAACAGTCCTGTTGAATCGACTGTGCCGACAGATTGATTAGTTGATGTCAGTTCAAACTTTGTTATTGCAAGATCAATCTTAACTGAACCGGCATCATAAGTATCAATACTCAGCTGAAGTGTTCTTATTGTATCCGTTACAGCAAAATCCGGTTTGATGATGAAATATTTAAGATCATAAACCTTTACGAAGCATTCATCCGTTGTGTTATTAAACTTCGTATAAACATAACCGCTGTCCGCGTGGTCTGTTGGTGTAAATATACCCGTCGGTTTTATTGATCCGATTCTGCTGTCGCAGGAAAACTCTACCATAGATGACGGCAGTACAATCCTGTTACCTGATTTATCGAGCGCCGTGGCCGCGAATATATAATCGTCATACCGGAAAACCTTTATTGAACTTACAGGAAGCTGCATAGAAGTAAAATCCTGCGGTACTGCTGTAGAAAGGACCATCAATGTATAGAGGAAATTAGAGCTGAACACACGAAGGCTGTCGGTGTTGCCGCCGTGACCCATCTCAGGAAAGAACGCTCCCTGGTTATATATTCCAAGTTCAGTTGTTTTCCTTGAAACAGTTACCCCGCCGAATAATCTGATACTGAAATCAGTCGACACGCCGTCAACCGCCGGAACGATATTATCAAGTAATCCATGAAAATTAGCAACCGGAATATTCTCATCAATCCATGCGGGATCCACAATAGCACCGCAGTAATTTACTATTCCTTTTATAGAGGATGAATACCCGGGGTTTCCGCTTGTACCTTCAATATCTCCCCACTTCACCTGATCGATATCAGATGGAATTTCACTCTGATCCCAGTAAGCATAGTGCAGGGCGATCATTGAGCCTGCTGAAGAACCTTCAAGAAAAATATTGGTAGTATCAATTTTATATTCATCGGCTTTTGAACGGAAGAAACGGACAGCAGCTTTAGTATCCTGCACACCGCGGAGCAGCGCTTCCAGAATTGTTTTTACACCTTTTGGATTTTGAATACCGAGTCTGTAATCAATAGTTGCTGCAGCATATCCGCGTTTGGCGAAATCAGTGCAGTACGCATCCATTTCATTCCTGCCGCTGCTTATCAGGCTTCCGCCATGAATAAAGATAACAAGCGGGCGGAGTTTTGAAGTATCATCTGCCGGTTCAAACAGATCTAATAACAAAGCGGAGGCGGAACCATTAACTGCCAGGCTGCTGCCGAACTCAATATCCCTTGTGATTTTTACGGAAGGAAAAACAATATCCTTATAGCGTGTGGCTGCTTCAGTAATCCCGGCAAAAAGAAGAATAAAAATGATGATGAGCATATTGCGGAGAAGTTTGTAAAATGATTTCATGGACTTATCTTCCTGTATTAAAATTCAATACTATTACGTCTCAAAAATTCAAAAGTTACAACAACTCAAAACAGATCAGGTACCGTGTACAATTTACGAATTTATCCGCTACAATAATCATTTTTTTCTTTTGAAATGGAGTATGTTGAATCTGCGGTTTTGTTTGCTGCGGGCTGAAGCCCGCGGTGGAGCGGGCGTGACGTTTTCCCCAGCGCTAAAAGCGCTGGGCTATTAAGGAACGCGCCTGCCCGTTACAATATTACATGTTATGGCGCGTTCCAACAGCAAAGGAAGGAAGTTCGGAAGTTTGGAAGATAGGAAGATTGGTAACGCAATAGGAAAGACCTCCAAGGTTAAAGAAAACCTTGGAGGTCGATCAATAACCTCCGGGGTTTTCTTCAACCCCGGAGGTTTCCTGGTGCCTCATGCTGCGTAATCGGAACGCGCCTTCACTTCGTAATATTACATGTTATGGGGCGTTCCAACAGCAAAGGAAGGAAGCTCGGAAATTCGGAAGATGGGAAGATTGGTAACGCAATAGGAAAGACCTCCAAGGTTAAAGAAAGACCCTGGAGGTCGTACACAAATAACCTCCGGGGTTTTCTTTAACCCCGGAGGTTTTTCATGAGTCGACTTAGGAGATGAAGAAAATATCACCTTAATCATTTGAATCTCATGAATCTGTGGTTCAGACAGAAGTTGAAGGAAGCTCGGAAATTCGAAAGATGGAAAGATTGGTAACGCAAGAAGTTGAAGGAAGATAGGAAGTTTGGAAGATAGGAAGATTGGAAACTCAATCGGAAAGACCTCCAAGGTTAAAGAAAGACCCTGGAGATCGAGCTTCGCTTTGCAAATAACCTCCGGGGTTTTCTTCAACCCCGGAGGTTTTTCATGGAATCAGTTGAATCTGATGAATCTGTGGTTCAGACAAGTAAATTTACATCCCGACTCCGGATTAACATTTATGTTCATCTACAGTTTGTGCCATCCAGCCGCGGCAAGCCGGCGGCTCTACAACAATATATTCAATTTTCAATACCCCGCCGGCATGGTAAAATAAAACACAGATCCTTTGCCTGGTTCCGATTCAACGAACACTTCACCTCCGTGGCGCTCAACTATCTTCTTTACAATTGACAAACCCATGCCGGTCCCCGGGTATTCATCTCTTGTATGCAGCCTTTGAAATATCACAAATATCCTATCAAGAAATTCCCTGGCAATTCCGATTCCATTATCTTTAACAGAAAACCTCCACAGCCTCCCCTTTCTTTCACAGGAGACTTCAATGATAGTTTTTTCATTGTTACGGAATTTCAGCGAGTTCTGGATAAGATTCTGAAACACCTGTCTCATCTGAACTTTATCAGCGGTAATAACAGGCAGATCATTAACAATAATTTCTGCACCGGCTTCTTTTATGGTTGCTTCCAGGTCACGCAGTACATTTTTTACCAGTTCAGTACAATCTATTTTTTCAAATAAATTCTCTTTTGTATTGATCCGTGAATAAGTAAGGAGTCCATCCACAAGCTGCTGCATACGGGCTGCGCCTTCTGATATAAATCCAAGATACTCCTGTGTGGTTTTATCCAGTAAATTATTGTATTTGAAATCTATAAGGGCGGCATAACTTTTAATCATGCGTATTGGTTCCTGGAGATCATGAGAAGCAGTATAAGCGAACTGTTCAAGCTCCTTATTAGAACGCTGAAGCTCCTTCAGTGCCTCTGCCAGTTTTTTTTCATTCATCTTCTGTTCAGTTATATCGGTAACAATAACAACAGAACCTTTAACATTACCGTCACTGTCGCGCATAGGCGCAGAGCTATACTGCCGGTGGCGGGCGGCTCCTGTTTTTTTATTCCTCATTATTTCCTCACCCTGAACAAATTCACCATTAAGTGAACGCAGCAGCGGAGTTTCCTCTTCAGGTCTTGGCCTGCCGTCAGGGTTCAGAATCTCAAGTTCATTCAATATATTCTCAAGAGTCCTGTTACTGAATTCAGTTAAGCCCAGAAAAGAAGCCTTACCCGGATTAAGTAGATCAATTTTGCCTTCAGGACTGCAGACCCACACCTCCTCAGGAATACTTTGAACTATACTCTGCCACCGCATTTTCGCTGATTCAGTTTCAGTATTTTGGCTGATCAGCTGTTCATTCAATTCATTTAGTTTTTGTTCGATCCGTTTCTGTTCGGTAATATCCTGCCAGCCCATAACCCCGCCCGTTATTTGTCCCGCAGGATCCCTTATAGGAGCTGCAGTACAGAGCACATAAAATTTTTCATCTTCACTGCTTACAAATACCCATTCCTCATGTTCAATTATCTCACCATTCCAGACCGCTCTGATCATTGGCAGTTCTTCAATACCGGCTTGCTTTACAGAAGCACCACGGTAGAGGCTCCAGTTATTCACCTGAGCATCAAGCGATAAACCTTCGAGAAGATTAACGCGTCCTTCAAGAAAATCTTTACCGGTCCTGCTGATATATTTAATGTTCACTTCAGGAACTTCGGCTATAATTATACCCATGGGTATATGTTCCAGCAGGGCAACAAGAGTACGTTTACCCTCCTCAGCAACCTTTGCGGTTTCAGCGAGTTTCTGTTCAGTTTTCTTTCGGTCTGTTATATCATTAAAAATCACAATGATCTTATTTTTTTGCGGACTGAATACATAAGCTGAGATCCAGAGGTCATTAGGGGCAAAGTAATCTTCAAAAGATAATTCACCTCCCTCAACACCAATTTTGCCATACCTTCCTATATAATCCAGTGGGGCATTCTCAATGCCGGGGAACACCTCGGTGAGCAGTTTTCCCTCCACATCAGCCTTTTTTAGATTCATTATATTTTCATAAGCTTCATTAATTTTTACATACCTGATGTTAACCGGTTTGCCTGATTCATCAGTAACGATATCGAAGTGACCGATAGCATTACTTCTCGTATTGAACAGTGCGGAGTATTCCTCACGTGCTTCCTCCAGAGCATTTTCTATTCTCACCTTCTTAAGCATGAGATATGAAAAGATTAAGAGAAGAGTTAATCCGAAGAGTCTGTTCCAGAGATGAATATCCGGTGAAGGTGTGTCAATAAACATCAGGTAGCAGGCAATCAGAAAAAAACAACTAAGCACAGTTAATATTAGTATTTCTTTTTTAGAACCAAAAGCGGAAACGCGGTAAAGCGGGTAAAAGTACAAAGCCCAGATAACCAGGTAGTTATGGAGGAGAATATCCAGTATAAATATGATTACAGTAAAGCCGATAAAGAGAGGAAAGCGAGGTATAGCTTTGGAATTGGTCATAATAATAATATAACCAATTTTTCCGCCCTCTCAATGCCTCATCGTCATGCAGCAGTATTCAGGGGAATGAATGGTGAATGGGTGAATGGGTGAATGGATTTGTGTAATTTGTGGAATTTGTGTCCCTGTCTTCTGTTTTAATCCGCGTTTATGCCGAAGGCATGGCTTCGCCATTCGTTTTCATCCGCCCCATCCGTGTTCTATTGCGATTTTCTTAAGGAGTTCTGTCAATCCAGCGCGGGGGATAATAAATATCACGGCTGCAAACTACAATGGAATAACTTTTCTCATACTGATTTTGTGAATGATACACCAGTGTAATTTTGTCTATGGCAGGATTTGTTTCCAGTATACCGTTATTCCGGATTGGTTTCTGCTGCGATTCCAGAAATGGCAGACTATTTCCAACTCCAAAATAACCGTCATCAAAACTTCCGCATATAGAAAGAAGAGCTACCTTTTCAGAATCTCCGCCAAGAGTAGTGAATGCGGCCTCACGCTCATCAGAAGAATGAAAAATAAGCGTATCCAGAATTGTCACCCCGCATTTCATGTCTGAGTAATTGACTAATAAATAAATTTGAGGCGGCTGCAAATATGGAGTAACTTTTTGAGGCTTATGACTAACTATTGGTTCAGTCAGATTTTTCTTCTCGTCATTACAGGATTGAGTTAGTACAAGCAAAGAAACGCAGATTACAAAAAGAGAGATTTTATTCAAAGCTCACCCTCCTTAACTATGAACAAATTGAAGAAGTCATTATTAGCTTTTGAAAGCTAACCATTTGAACTGAATACATCAATAAGTATTACTACGCATTTAAAATATATCAGGGTCTTTAATTTCACAAATAGGCTTTACATAAAACGGATGCCAGAGGTCAGAAAAAATAAATTGCTCTTTAGCCTGAAAGGCTTTAAAGAAGGAAGATAAGAACTTGAGAAGTTGGGAACATTGGCCGGAAATCGGAGGTCAGAATTCGGAGGGTGGAGGTCAGAAAAATAGAATGCTCTTTAGCCTGAAAGGCTTAAATATCATAGCCTGGGGTTGGAAAGGCGAAGCCCGGACAACCCCAGGAAAAAGAATCCCCAAATTTTACAAGGCTGAAAGCCTTGAATAATTTTTTGAATCGTGTATGGGCAGCACGGGAAAGTTAATTTGTACAAATTTGCGAAATGCCGGAGGCATGGCCTACGCCATTTGTGTCTACATCTGTGAAATCTGCGTCCGCTTTCTGTCTTCTGACCTCTGTCCTCAGACTTCCGTCCTCACCTCTCTACTCCATACTGTTAATAGATATTAACTAATTTTTTCGAGGTTCGAGGCTGGTTCTCCGTGGCCTTTTTTTCTGCAATAAGGCTCACTTCCAGCTTCTGTCTTTCGTTGGTTGCTTTTCAGACGCACTAAAATTTCCCAGTAAAACTACATTATAGGTCGAATCTTGCCTCAACAATTTTTTTGTATGAAAGTTAAACAATTTGTATCCCGTTGCGTTAATTTTAATCGAGCCGGTAATCTCATCATCAGATATAATTTTCTTCAGCTCACCATTTATATTTTCCAGAACATAGTTTATCCATACTAAAGCATGCATTACAACTGTATTGCTATTGGATAATGCCTGAATAGAATCTGCATTCAATTTAACCAGAATGTAATAATCGTATCCTTCATCCATTCCGCTAAACAGCTGACCAGTTAAGCGCAAACATAAAATTGTACCATTACCGATATTGTAATTACTAAAATATGGTTTACCATATTCATGGAAAAAATTAGGAATTCGGAAGATGTTTTCATCTTTGATTTCCTGAAAGTTGAGATCAATATTCCTTACCATAAAACTATTCAATAGATATGCTATTCCAGAATTGATCTCACCCTTATGCGTTTCAATTTCCTGGAAGGTACTACAACCCGCAAAAATTATCGTGAGGACAAGAAATAGATAAAAATGTTTCATCATCAAATTCATTCTCTAACAAATATATGTGAAAACGATCACCTTGATATACTCTGATAAAAATCAGTGATTCGTAAATTGTCAACTCAACATAAAGATTAACTTTTATCATGTCAACGATCCATCTTACAACCTTCCCCCAGACCTCCAAGGTTAAAGAAAACCTTGGAGGACGTACGCAAATAACCACCGTGGTTTTCTTCAACCCCGGAGGTTTCTCATGGGACGACTTAGGATGTACGTAATAGTAATTAAGATCATCTTAATCAGTTGAATCCCATGAATCTGTGGTTCAGACAGAAGCATGTATTTAAGCGAACCCCTCCTACATCCTCCCCTCCCATAGGGATCTAGGGATTTTGACAAAGGGGAGGGTAGTTGCTCTGAACACACATTTCCCCCCTTTTCTAAAGGGGGGAGACAGGGGGGTTAAGGTTGAACGCGTCTGCCCTTCGCATTATTACATATATGGTGCGTTCCCACAAAGGGATCAACAAACATCAATCTCCCCTTGCTTTCCTTCCCCATTTTTACCACTATAAACTATTATGATCATATCACCAGCAGACCAAAAATGATAATAGATATACACTCCCATCCTTCACTGAAAATATATCTTTTTGAGGACAGCACATTTTCCGTGGATATTTCCGGCGAATACAATACCTCCAAAGGAATCAACTTTCTTCCCTTACAGACAAACCTCCCGGATATGCGCAAAGGAAACTTACGTGCGCTGATCACTGCACATTACATTCCGGAGATGGGCATCCTCCGGGAGTCATCCTTTATAAATGGCGCATCAAAGGTTTTTAAACTCTTCTGGAAGAAGCTGCTGGAAAAAATAGAAACAGCAGAAACCGGACAAAAGATTTTCGATCAGACATTATCAAGCATCAGCATCTTTGAAAAGCACATCGCCGCATCAGGATCTAAAAACGCAAACGCCATCATTGCTCATTCCCGGTCCGAACTTCAGCAATTCCTCAGTAAGGGCAAAACTGTATTTCTGCATTCAGTTGAAGGCGCGCATTCACTCGGGCGAAATACATCAGGAAATCTGAGAACAGAAGACTATCTCGAAAAGCTTGATATATTTTTTGATAAAGGTGTCTGCTTGCTCACACTGGGGCACTTTTATGACAATGACCTTGTAAGTCCGACTGAAGGCATTCCACCCAGCCAGCGCTTAGCACTCAACAAACACAAACAGAAGGATCTTTCAGGGGGACTCACGCAAACCGGTGAAGAAGTTGTAAGGCAGATGATATCAAAAGGGATGCTTATAGATCTTGTACATTCAGCACCCGAAGCGAGAAAACGGATACTGGAGATCAACAATGAGTATGGCAGCAATAAACGTCCCATCATATACTCCCATTCAGGTGTACAGGCTTTATTTGATAATGATAAATATCCGGGCGATAAATATTACAGTCCTGATGACAGCGAAATAACAGAAATAAAAAACTGTAACGGAGTAATAGGAATAGTTTTTATGAACTACTGGTTGTCGGGCAGGGATGACACGATATTTATAAATGATACTGCCCGGCGGTACATACTGGATACCATTCAGTATATCAGAAAGCTCACCGGTTCATATGATAACATTGCAATCGGGACGGACTTCGATGCAATCAACAATCCGGCAGACGACCTGTACAATCACTCATTCATTCCGCAGCTCTGCGAATATCTTTCGGTGAATGGAATTCCTGACAGTGCTATAGAAAAAATCACAAGCGCCAACGCACTCCGCATCCTTCACGACGGCTGGGGCAAATAACTCGCAGCAGTTTCATATGTTTGCTATTGCTAAACTCCAGGCATCATCTTATGATGTTTTGCATAGATTGATAATAAAGCCCCGAGGGCTTAGATCTGCATAGCAACAGAACACACACAAAGAAACCGAAGCCCGGAGGGCTGATATTTGCAGGAGAAGATAGGAAGTTTGGAAGATGGGAAGATCGGTAGCGCAATCGGAAAGACCTCCAAGGTTAAAGAAAACCTTGGAGGTCGTGCGCAAATAACCTCCGGGGTTTTCTTCAACCCCGGAGGTTTTTCATAGGTGATTAAGAAAAAATCATCTTAATCAGTTGAATCCCATGAATCTGCGGTTCAGACAGAAGTTGAAGGAAGTTCGGAAGTTTGGAATATAGGAAGATTGGTAACACAATCGGAAAGACCTCCAAGGTTAAAGAAAACCTTGGAGGTCAAACAAATAACCTCCGGGGTTTTCTTCAACCCCGGAGGTTTGTATTTTATGGCGCTCCACATCACTGGGTATTTTGTCATGCGGGATTTTTAAATATTTCATTCAATAATATTTCTTCAACATCGGAAGGTATTTTAACATTTCTAATCAATTCCGGATATATAACCAACGGTGGATTCTCAATTAATTCTTTAGATAACTTTACAACCTGGAGATCATCATGTAAGTATTCCCTCTTTCCGCAATTAAGGGCATCGCAGGCTCGTCTTATCCCGCGACGGCATTCTTTCCAGATACATATTCTTCCTATGTATTCGTTTTGATTGTTGGCCAGAAAAATATCAGCCCCTCCGCCAATACCTCCGGTTTTACCCTGTAATCTTCTGCTTATTTTTGCTAAACGTGTCAACTCAAGATCATCCTCAATACAGCATAAAACATCATATCTTTCGGTTTTACTTTGTTTGTTAGTATTGAACCTATCAAAGAAATTTTATTAAGTCCTTCTATTGTCCTTGCAGACAAAATAAATTCCTTTGCTAATTCAATCAATTGTTTACGATAATCAGGAATCATGTTACTGTAGTATTAAATTGTATTTTGTAAAATAATATTATTTAGGATTACATTGTATGGTATTGATGTTTTTTCGCAAACCTCCAGGGTTAGATGGCAGACCTCCAAGGTTAAAGAAAACCTTGGAGGTCAAACAAATAACCTCCGGGGTTTTCTTCAACCCCGGAGGTTTTTCTGAAATTTGTGTCTCCATCTGCGATATCTGTGAAATCTGCGTCTTTGCCTTCAAAACATAAAACCATTATCTTTGCAAAATCATGAAAGACTACAGCATAAAATCATTTCCTGAATCACGAATTGCGACTATCGACATAGGTGCTGTCAGCAAACAAAAACATTATGTTTCTGCGCTGCTGGAGTGTGATGTAACATTAAGCAGAGAAAAAATAAAATCCATAAGAAGGGGCGGCTCCAGAATTTCTTTTACCGCCTGGCTGCTTAAAGTCATCAGCGACACACTGATTAAACACAATGATGCTGCTGCATTCCTGATCGGAAAGAAAAAAATAATAACCTTTGATGATATAAGTATATCACTGCTCGTTGAAAAAAAGCTCGGTGATGCAAAGGTGCCTATTCCTGTAGTATTACAAAAAATAAATAGAAAAAGTCTGCAGGAAATAACACTGGAGATTGAAGCTGCAAAAAGTGAAGAGCTGTCCGAAGGATCCATAGTCCTGAACCGCAAAACCAGTTTACTGGAAAAATCATATTACCATCTGCCCGGCTATCTCAGAAGAATAGTCTGGAAAACAATGTTAAGAAACCCCCGGTTTATTTATGAGAAGATGGGAAACGCCGCTTTTACGTCTCTTGGAATGTTCGGACAAATTAAAGGATGGTTCATTCATACAACAATACATCCAATCTCCTTCGGCGCCGGTTCCGTAATAAAAAAGCCGGTAGTAATCGATAATGAAATAAAGATACGCGAGATACTGAACCTTACTGTTTTAATAGATCATAATGTGATCGACGGAGCGCCAATGGTCAGATTCATCAACGACCTGGTAAAATCAATTGAAACGGCGGGTTCATTAGAATAAAAAAATGGCAGCGGCATAGTTTGCAACAGGAATATTGAAATGAAAATACACGTAACCGGTTTAGCAGGAATTCTGATCTATCTTTCTCTTGCAGTAACACTCAACGCGTATAATAATAAAACCTCAGCAAAGGACACCATTCAATCTGACAACATAATTCTTTATTACACAATTGCCGCATCAACAGCTTATGCCGCAGGTGAAATGCTGGTATTGCCGGCAATGTGGTACAAAGACAGGCAGAGGGTTCCATTTCATTTCTTTAATGATAACAGCGGATTCCTGCAGGTTGATAAATTCGGACACGCATTCGGATCCTATTTTGAAAGCTACATTGCCTATCACTGGTTAAAAAATTCCGGGGTAAATAAAACACAGGCACTCATTTTCGGAGGAGCCCTGGGAATAATACTCCAGACACCTATTGAGATAATGGACGGACTTTATGAAGGCTGGGGATTTTCATGGGGGGATATGGCTGCAAATACATTCGGAAGCGCGCTTGTAATCGGGCAGGAATTAATCTTTAATGAGCAGCTGATCAAGTTCAAATTCAGCTATTGGGGTTCACGGTATGCTGATATGTCAAACGGATATTACGGACACACTACACTCAACAGATTATTAAAAGATTATAACGGCCATACTTACTGGTTCTCAATGCCGCTGAACAGAATAATTAGTAACGAACAAATTCCTGACTGGCTTAACATTGCATTTGGCTATAGTGCCAACGGTATGTTAGGAGAATTTGATAACATGAATTCTTACAACGGAGCTGCGCTCCCTCAAACCGAAAGATACAGGCAGTATCTGTTTTCATTGGATATTGATTGGACCAAAATTAAAAGCAGTTCAAAATTTCTTAATACACTTCTGGATATACTTACATTTATTAAACTCCCCTTCCCCGCACTTGAATTCAACTCCAAAGGAAAATTTGAAGGATACGGGTTATACTTCTAAGTCTTTGGTTATAATAAATTAGACTGCTCTGTTAAACAATTTCATTTTTCGTGATTATTTCATTTACAGAACTATTTCATTTCTCTCAAGCCTGAAGAGCATAAAAAAGGTTAGACGCCGAGTAGGTCGAAGGGGATTTCACCCTTCGACCGCTCACAGAACCGTACGTGACAGTCTCCCGTCATACGGCTCGTGTTATTCTTCAAGTTTCAGCAATAACCTTTTTGCCAGTGATAAAAC
>Ga0196971_1000179_pt1 | contig 60609 bp, 47 predicted proteins | sample S1v_1013CmetaG_FD_148660 | JGI IMG/M metagenome (GOLD analysis project Ga0196971, IMG submission 148660) | Soil microbial communities from Anza Borrego desert, Southern California, United States - S1+v_10-13C | ecosystem: Environmental > Terrestrial > Soil > Desert | place: USA: California... | reverse complement strand
GGGCGGCAACCGCTCGGCCGTCAAGGTATGGGAAGCGCGCAGCTACCGCGACTACGACGACGAGCGCGAGCTCGGCACCCGCAACATCAAGGTCGCGCTGCGCCGGCTGCGCAAGTTCGCGCGCGAGGGCGCGGAAGAGGAACTGGCGCTGGACGATACCATCCGCGCCACCGCCAATAATGCCGGCTACCTCGACATCAAGATGCAGCCGGAGCGCAAGAACAACATCAAGGTGCTGATGCTGCTGGACGTGGGCGGCACCATGGACGACCACATCCAGCGCACAGAAGAATTGTTCTCGGCATCGAAAACCGAGTTCAAGAACATGGAGTTCTACTACTTCCACAACTGCGTCTACGACTACCTGTGGAAGAGCAACCGCCGCCGCCACGCGGAGCGTTTCCCGACCTGGGACATCCTGCGCAAGTACACGCCCGACACCAAGCTGATCTTCGTCGGCGACGCCACCATGAGCCCATACGAGATCCTGCAACCGGGCGGCTCGGTGGAGTACAACAACGAGGAAGCCGGCGCGGAATGGCTGCAGCGTTTTACCGCCACCTTCCCGAAATTCATCTGGCTGAACCCGGAACCGGAAGGCCTGTGGCAATACCGCCAGTCGATCTCGGTCATCCGCCAGTTAATGAACAACCGGATGTTCCCGCTCACGATCGAGGGATTGGAGCGCGCGATGCAGCTGCTGAGCAAGTAAGGCTTAGCGCGCGAACGGCAGGAATTTCTTGAGCACGGTGACGAGGTGGTGGCTGGCCAGCGGCTTGTTGAGGAAACCGTCGGCGCCGACGTAGCGCGCCTGTTGCAGGTCGTAGACGAAGGGCTTGCTGACCAGGAACACCACCGCGACGCGGACCGGCGAATCCTTCTCCTTGATGGCCCAGCACAAGCGGTAGGGATCGACGCCCGGCGTCGAGGTATTGATCATGACCACCGCCACCGATTCCCGCTTGCAGATCTCGACGGCTTCGGCTTCATCGCTCACCCAAAGGACGCGCACTTTCTGACGTGCCAGCAGGTCAGAGAGGTAGTCGCGCAGCGCGGGCGCCTTGTCCACCACGAGGACGGCGCCCTTCTCCGGCACCCTGGCACGCATCTTTTCGTATTCGGCGGGATCGGTCAGGTCGAGATCGATGCGGTCGCGCCGGCGGCGTTCGGGCACGGTGACGATGTCCGACGCTTCCAGTCGTGACAGCGCGTCCGCCCGCTTCTCGACCAGATCGTCCAGCGTCCCGAACAGTTGTTCCCAGCGGATCGGATGGCCGACCACGGGGTACGGCAGCATGACGTCCGGCGCCCCGACCAGCATCGCCGGACGCACGCCGCTCGGCCGCAGGTCGGCCAGCGTGACGAGAGCCTTGAGCTGCCGTCCGTTGGCGATATACAGGTCGGGGTCCTGCAGGTTATCCTCCACCAGCCGGAAGTAGCCGTATCCGCGCCCCTGCCTGACTGCGAAATTTTCGTCGAACAACGTTTCCTCTTCCGGGGAGAAACCGATGAGTCGGACGGCGAAGGGAAAGGTCGGGCTGGTCATGGCGTTTCATTTTATAAATATTTTTTGGCCTTGCACCACATAAATTTGCGGGGCCTGCATCGATGCAACAGCAGCCCGGCACTGCGTAAAATCGCCGCATCCGCCGATTTTCATTAGAATGCATGGACTCATGCGTTAATGCATTCCTTACAGCAACTCTGTGTCCTATTGAATGGCAACCAGAAAATCCACCGATTACAGCGAATCGTCAATCCGGGTCCTGAAAGGGCTCGAACCGGTCAAGCAGCGGCCGGGCATGTATACCCGCACGGAAAACCCGCTGCACATCATCCAGGAAGTGATTGACAACGCCTCCGACGAAGCACTGGGCGGCTTTTGCAAGAACATCATCGTCACCCTGAACGCCGACGGCAGCGTCAGCGTCGAGGACGACGGGCGCGGCATCCCGGTCGGCCTGCATCCGGAAGAGAAGGTGCCGACGGTCGAGATCGTCTTCACCCGCCTGCATGCCGGCGGCAAGTTCGACAAGGGCTCGGGCGGTGCCTACTCCTTCTCCGGCGGCCTGCACGGCGTGGGCGTGTCGGTCACCAACGCCCTCTCCTCGCGCCTCGAAATCAATGTGTGGCGAGAAGGCGGCGTGCACCGGATCGTGTTCGCCGACGGCGACGTGGTCGAGAAACTGAAGTCGCGCCCGCAGACCCGCGACGACAAGAAGTCGGGCACACGCGTCACGGTGTGGCCCAACGCCAAGTACTTCGACTCCTCGGCCATCCCGAACGCCGAGCTGCAGCGGCTGCTGCGCTCCAAGGCGGTGCTGCTGCCGGGCGTGAAGGTCACCCTCGTCAACGGCAAGACCGGCGAATCCCAGACCTGGCAATACGAACAGGGCCTGCGCGGCTACCTGATCGAAGCGCTGGCCCAGACCTCGGGTGCGGAGCCGATGATTCCGCTGTTCGAAGGCGAACAGTACGCAGGCAGCGACGCGGAAGGTTTTGCCGAGGGCGAAGGCGCCGCTTGGGTGGTCGCCTGGACCGAAGACGGCAACGTGATGCGCGAGTCCTACGTCAACCTGATCCCGACGCCGGCCGGCGGCACGCATGAGGCCGGCCTGCGCGAAGGCCTGTTCAATGCGGTGAAAAGCTTCGTCGAGATGCACGCGCTGCTACCCAAGGGCGTCAAGCTGCTGCCGGAAGACGTGTTCGCCCGCGTCTCTTTCGTGCTGTCGGCCAAGGTGCTCGATCCGCAGTTCCAGGGCCAGATCAAGGAACGCCTCAATTCGCGCGACGCGGTGCGCCTGGTCGCGTCCTTCACGCGCCCTGCCCTCGAGCTCTGGCTCAACCACCACGTCGATTACGGCAAGAAGCTGGCCGAGCTGGTGATCAAGCAGGCGCAATCCCGTCTGCGCTCGGCGCAGAAAGTGGAGAAGAAAAAGTCTTCCGGCGTGGCCGTGCTCCCGGGCAAGCTGACCGATTGCGAATCGGATGACATCGGCCGCAACGAACTCTTCCTCGTCGAGGGGGATTCGGCAGGCGGCTCGGCCAAGATGGGCCGCGACAAGGAATTCCAGGCCATCCTTCCGCTGCGCGGCAAGGTGCTGAACTCCTGGGAAACCGAACGCGACCGCCTGTTCGCCAACAATGAGATCCACGACATCGCCGTCGCCATCGGCGTCGACCCGCATGGGCCGAACGATACGCCCGACCTGTCCGGCCTGCGCTACGGCAAGATCTGCATCCTCTCGGACGCGGACGTCGACGGTTCGCACATCCAGGTGCTGCTGCTGACGCTGTTCTTCAAGCATTTCCCGCAACTGATCGCGCGCGGCAACATCTTCGTCGCCCGTCCGCCGCTGTACCGTGTGGACGCGCCGGCGCGCGGCAAGAAGCAGGCACAGAAGCTGTACGCGCTGGACGACGGCGAACTCGAAGCGATCGAAGACAAGCTGCGCAAGGACGGCGTCAAGGAAGGCGGCTGGAGCATTTCGCGCTTCAAGGGCCTGGGCGAGATGAACGCGGAACAGCTCTGGGAAACCACGATGAACCCGGACACCCGCCGCCTGCTGCCGGTGTCGCTCGGCGACTTCGACCTCGCAGCTTCCGAATCGCGCTTCAACATGCTGATGGGTAAAGGCGAAGCCGCCGCTCGCCGCGCATGGCTGGAAGAGCACGGCAACGAAGCCGAAGCCGATATTTAAGCTGCGCATGAAACGCCTCGCCATCCTCGCCATTGCCTTGCTGTCCGCCTCCGCGCAGGCGGACATCTACGGCTATGTGGACGCGGACGGCACCGCGCATTTTTCGACCGAACGGCTCGACGAACGCTACCAGCTCTACATGCGTGGCGACGGCGCGTTCGACAGCACGCGCATCGTTGCGCCGGAAGCTGCCGAAACACCGCTGGCGCGCTTCCTGACACGCCATCCCGGCCTGCAGAAAGTCGAAACCCTGCTGCAGGCAGCGGCAAAGGATTTCGAGCTCGACCCGGCGCTGCTCAAGGCGGTGATGGCGGCCGAGTCGGGATTCAATCCGAATGCCGTCTCCCCCAAGGGCGCGGTCGGCCTGATGCAGATCATGCCGGCCACCGCGGAGCGCTACGGGCTGCAGGGCGACAGGAAGAAATCGATCGAGCAGAAATTGACCGATCCGAAGACCAACATCCGGCTTGCCGCGCGCTACCTGCGCGACCTGCACCGCATGTTTCCGGCGCGCCCGGAGCTGGTGATCGCGTCGTACAACGCGGGCGAAGGCGCGGTGCAGAAATACAGGAACGCCATCCCGCCCTATCCGGAAACACGCTCCTACGTGCAGGTCGTCAAGCAGTTCTACCAGCTCTATAAACCGGCGGCGCAGAGCCTGTCGGTCGCAGCGGCGGACGGCAATACCGTCACCGCAAAGCGTATCCACATGACCATTCCGGGCCGCCGGAGCATGCCGGCAACCACCCTCGAGTAATCCAAGAAACAATGACTGAACAAGCCAACCTGTTTGAAGAAGTGCCGTCGGGCGACGGCGAATCGCTGACCCTGGCGACTTTTGCCGAGCGTGCCTACCTCGACTACGCGATCTCGGTCGTCAAGGGCCGCGCGCTGCCGGACGTGAGCGATGGCCAGAAGCCGGTGCAGCGCCGCATCCTGTACGCGATGCACGAGCTCGGCCTCGATTCTGCCGCCAAGCCGCGCAAGTCGGCCGCGGTGGTCGGCGATGTGCTCGGCAAGCTGCACCCGCACGGCGACCAGTCGGTGTACGACGCGCTGGTGCGCATGGCGCAGGACTTCTCGCTGCGCTATCCGCTGATCGACGGCCAGGGCAACTTCGGCTCGCGCGACGGCGACGGCGCCGCGGCGATGCGATACACGGAAGCCCGCCTGACCCCGATCTCGAAACTGCTGCTCGACGAAATCGACATGGGCACGGTCGACTTCCAGCCGAACTACGACGGCTCGACGCAGGAGCCGAAACTGCTGCCGGGCCGCCTGCCCTTCGTGCTCCTCAACGGCGCGTCCGGCATTGCGGTTGGTCTGGCAACCGAAATCCCGTCGCATAACCTGGCCGAAGTGGCCAAGGCCGCGGTGACGATGATCCGCAATCCGAAGATCACCCACGCGGAACTGATGGAACTGGTGCCCGGCCCGGACTTTCCGGGCGGCGGCCAGATCATCACGCCGGCGACGGCCATCGCCGAGATGTATGAGAACGGACGCGGCACGCTGAAGGTGCGCGCCCGCTGGAAGATCGAAGACCTCGCGCGCGGCCAGTGGCAGGCAGTGGTCACCGAACTGCCGCCCGGCACCTCGGCGCAAAAGATTCTCGAAGAGATCGAGGAGCTCACGAATCCCAAGGTCAAGCTCGGCAAGAAGTCGCTGCTGCCCGACCAGCTGGCGATGAAGCAGATGATCTTGTCGGTGCTGGACACGGTGCGCGACGAATCCGGCAAGGATGCGCCCGTGCGCCTGGTGTTCGAACCGAAGTCAAAGAACCAGGACCAGACGGAGTTCATGAACATTCTGCTGGCGCACACCTCGCTGGAGACCGGCAACTCGATCAACCTCGTGATGATCGGCCGCGATGGCCGCCCGCGCCAGAAGGGCTTGACGCACATCCTGCAGGAGTGGATCGAGTTCCGTTTCGACACCGTGACGCGCCGCACGCGTTTCCGCCTGCAGAAGGTGGACGACCGCATCCACATCCTGGAAGGCCGCGAGGCGATCCTGCTGAATATCGACAAGGTGATCCGGATCATCCGCGAATCGGACGAGCCGAAGCCGGCGCTGATCAAGGCATTCAACCTGTCCGACCGCCAGGCCGAGGACATCCTGGAAATCCGCCTGCGCCAGCTGGCGCGCCTGGAAGCGATCAAGATCCAGCAGGAACTGGCCGAGCTGCGCAAGGAAAAGGAAACCCTGCATGACCTGCTCGACAATCCTGCGTCGATGAAGCGACTGGTCATCAAGGAAATCGAGACCGATGCGAAACAATTCGGCGATGCCCGCCGCACGCTGATCGAGGAAGCCGAGCGCGCGAGCGTCGAGCAGAAGGTACTGGACGAGCCGGTGACCGTGGTGATTTCGCAGAAGGGCTGGGTGCGTGCGCGCAACGGCCACGGCCACGATCCGGCGCAGTTCGGTTTCAAGGCCGGCGATGGCCTGTACGGCACCTTCGAATGCCGCACGGTGGACACGCTGCTCGCATTTGGCTCCAATGGCCGTATCTACTCGGTGCCGGTGTCGGCCCTGCCGGGCGCGCGCGGCGACGGGGTGCCGGTCACCACGCTGGTCGAAGTCGCCAGCGGCACCCGCCTGCTGCATTACTTCGCCGGCCCGGCCGATACGCTGCTCCTGCTGGCCTCCACCGCGGGCAATGGCTTCACTGCCAAGGCGGGTGACATGGTCAGCCGCATCAAGGCAGGCAAGGCATTCATGACGCTCGACGAAGGGGATGAACCGCTGGCGCCGCGCGTCGCCGCGAGCGATGCGAGTGCTGTCGCCTGCCTGTCGGAAAAGGGCCGCCTGCTCGTGTTCGGCATGGACGAGCTCAAGACCCTGTCCGGCGGCGGCCGCGGCGTGATCCTGATGGATCTGGAGAAGAACGAAAAACTGCTCGCGGCGCAACCGATCAGCCAGAAGGGCACGAGCGTGTCCGGCACCGGCCGCGGCGGCAAGGCGCAGGAAATCGTTTTGTCGGCGAATGCGCTTGCACCCCACATCGGCAAGCGTGCCCGCAAGGGCAAGGCGCTGGAGGCGAAGATCAAGCCGCTGGCGCTGCAGGCCGTGCGATAAGCGCACAGGCGGCAGGCAACCGCCTGCCGCCTCTTTTCAGATCGCGACGCCCGACTCCGCCTGCCCGATCAGCGTGGCCAGCATCGTAGTGTCCGCTCCGATACCCTCCGTCAGCACGGTCAGGTGCGACGGCGTCATCTCCCTCCCCTCCGCGCGCTGGTAGGCGACCGCGTACAGCGACCAGTCGAGCCTGTTCTGGAAAAAATCCTTCCCGGGCGTGCCGTCCGCCACGTTGAGAGCGGCATTGGTCATGTCCATCACAAGCTGGCCCCGCGAACGCAGCGCAAGTTGCTGCGTCCAGTAGCCGAGACCCTCCGCATCCGGCGCCTTGTCGAACACGTTGTTGTAGATCGTCGTCACGAATTGCGAAGGGACGAGGTCCGCCGGATAGATGGCCTTGACGACGTCGAGCGAGAAGATGATGTCGGCGACGGCGTCGATGCCGCGCGCCGCGACTTCTTTCGTCCAGTAGTTGAAGCCTTCCGTTTCCGGCGCCCTGCGGAACGCGGCGACGTAAATCTGCGCCAGGGTGGTGTCAGGGCTGGGGAAAGCGGAAACGTTTGAAAGATTGAGCGCACCGTCGTTGAACTGCAGTTGTTCGACATTCCGGCACACGGCAAGGTTGGCGCCGGTCTCGTCGCTGACAATGAACACTTCGCCGCGCAGCTTGCTCACGCGAATGGCGGCGGAATTTTGCGAAATGATGAGCTTGTCCGCACCGGCGCCGCCGTAGATGGACTCCCTGCCCGTCTCGAACAGGAAGCTGTCGTTGCCGTCACCGCCATCGAGCCGGTCGTTGCCGGCGCCGCCAGCCAGCGTGTCGGCCCCTCCCATGCCGGCGATCCGGTTGTCGGCGCTATTGCCGGTGATCCTGTCGCCTGCCGCGCTGCCGATCGCGTTTTCGATCACGCTGCCGAAGTTGATGGTGATCTGGCCTGCATCGCTGATCAACGATCCCTTCGATCCGATGTAGCCCCAGTACCCGGGGTCGAGATACAGCGTCACGCCCTGCGCGAGCGCCGAAGCGTCGATGGTGTCCGTGCCGCCGCCGTCCCAGATGAAGTTCGAGGTGCGGGCGGTGAGCGTATAGGTATCGTCGGCAGCGGCGGCCTTGCTCGGCCCGTACAGGTATTGCAGCGCGGCGATGTCGAGCGGCGCGTAGCGCAGGGAGTAGTCGGCCACGCGGCTGTTGTAGCTCATCACCGACCATTGCGACGTGTTCTCCGCCGCCGGCAGGTAGGGCGCTTCGGAATCGGAATGGCTGAACGGATGCTTCAGGCCCAGCGCGTGCCCGATCTCGTGGATCAGCGTGAGTGCCGAATAATCGCCGTTGCGCGGTGACAGGTTCGACGAACTGCTGCCGCTGTAATTGAGCAGCACGTCGCTGCCGATGTAGCTGTCGTGCGGGAAGTAGGCATACCCCGAGGAACCGCTCTGCGTATTGTTGGCAAATACCAGGGTATTGATGTCCGCCGCATTGGTCGTTTCGATGAAGTGCAGATCGACGACCGTCGAAATGTAAGCCAGGGCCTCGCGCACGAATGCCTGTTGCTGCGCGGTGAATGCCTTGAAGCCGGCGGCGTCGGTCGCGCTGAAGTGCGGCGGCGGCGAAGCCGGAAAGCAATAGGTGAATGTCCTGCTGCTGCCCAGTATGGCGGGGAAGCCGGTCGCGGCGGCGGGAATCAGCGCGTCGATCCAGTACGGCAGCTTTTGCACACCCGCTGCCCAGGACCAGTTTTCGATCTCGGTATCGGTCTTGTAGAAATCCGCATGGACGATGGCGCTATCGATACCGCCGGTATCGTAGATCTGATCCCAGCGGTTACGAACGATGTAGGTGTCGCTGCCCTCACCGCCGTACAGCTCGTCGCTGCCTTCGCCCCCGTCCAGCGTGTCGTTGCCCCGCCCGCCGAAAAGGACGTCGTTTGATGCAGTTCCGTCAAGGGTGTCGTCGCCGCTTGTACCGCTTTTGATCATGACTGCCGCCGTCGTCGAAATACAACCCGGCAAGATTGCCGGCGTTCAGCAGTCTATCAAATCGGCGCATCCTGTCGGTCGGAAAAGAACGACAGGATGCGCATTGCCGGCGGGCGAGAATTACAGCTTGGCGGCGATCAGCTTGCCCAGCTTTTCCACGCCTTCGCGGATCTTCGCGGGGGGTACGGTGACGAAGCTCAGGCGCAGCGTGTTCTTCTCGGCTGCGTTGGCATAGAAGGGCGCGCCAGGAACAAAGGCGACGTTTTGCGCGATCGCCTCGTCGAGCAGCTTCATGCTGTCGATATGCTTGGGCAGCGTGACCCAGATGAACATGCCGCCTTCCGGACGCGTCCAGGTGACGGACGACGGGAAGAACTCGGCCAGCGATTCGAGCATGGCATTGCACTGGTTTGCATACAGCGTGCGGATGGTCGGGATGTGCTCTTTCAGGAAGCCGTCCTTGATCACTTCATGCACCACCATCTGCGTCAGCTGGGCGGTGTGCAGATCGGCAGCCTGCTTGGCTTGCTCAAGCTTGCGGATCAGTGGAACGGGAGCGACGACGTAGCCGAGGCGGATACCGGGCGTGAGCACCTTGGAGAACGAGCCCATGTAGATGACGCCCTCGGGATTCATCGTCAGCATCTTCGGCAGCGGCTCGCCGCGGTAGCTGAGGGCGCCGTAGGGATCGTCCTCGATCAGCGGCAGGCCGAGGCGGGCGCAGGTCTCGACCAGCGCGGCGCGGCGTTCGACCGACAGCGAGCGGCCGGTCGGGTTCTGGAAATTCGGGAGGGCGTACAGGAGGCGCGCGCCTTGGGCGACGCCGGCCAGCTGTTCGGGAATGAGTCCATGATCGTCCGTCGGTACCGACACGAATTCGGGGCGGTACACCGAGAATGCCTGCAGTGCCCCGAGGTAGCTCGGCGTTTCCACCAGCACCTTGCTGCCTTCATCGACCAGCACCTTGGCCAGCAGGTCGAGGCCTTGCTGGGAACCCGACACCATCAACACCTGTTCCGGCACAATCTTCGCGCCATTCGTGGACAGCGAGTCGGCAATCCATTCACGCAGCGGGCCGTAGCCGTCGGTGGGGCCGTACTGCAGCGCGACCTTGCCCTGCTTCGACAATACGGTGTCGAAGGCGGCGCGCATGCGCTCCACCGGGAAGGTTTCCGGAGACGGCAAGCCACCCGCGAAGGAAATCACATCGGGACGAACCGTCACCTTGAGGATTTCACGGATGACCGAGCTTTGCAGCTGTTGCGCGCGCTCGGAGAATTGCCACTGGATGGGTGAAGGATTTTCCATTTTCATAGATGTCTCGCAAGTTGAATGGCGCGGTACGCCTGTTATTGTCGGCACGCTTGTGGCTGCCGTTGAAAAGATGACATGGGGTACATGCCATCGGGGGAACCGGAATTTTACCCGTGTATTGCCACGTAGGCCGCGTACTCCGCGCCCTACGCCGAAAATTTTTCGGACAGTCCCTTTTCAAGCTCGGCAATACCGGCCGGGAGGTCAAGCGAAGCGCCCGCGTACTGCATGCTCGAACCGAACGCATGCAGCGTGCGGAACAGGTTGTGTGCGCGGCTTTGCTCGCCCATCTGTCCGATGCGGACGATGTTCAAACCGAAGGAACCGGAAATCTCGACGCGGTGCACGCGCGACATGTGGGTGCGTACGGCGTCGCCCGAAATTCCGTCCGGAATGGTGATGCCGACCACCGAGTTCAGCCGCACCGCCTCGGGCACCAGCAGCTTCAGGCCCATCGCTTCGATACCGCGCTGCAGCGCCTTGGAGCAGACTTCATGGCGGCTGAAACGGCGGGGAAGCGTTTCCTCGCACACCAGCCGCAGCGCCTCGTGCAGGGCGAGAATGCCCGACACCGGCGCGGTGTAGTGGTAGGACTTCTGGTTCCAGAACTTGTCGGCCAGCAGCGCGTCCAGGCACCAGTGCGTGATCGGCTTCTTGCGCGCTTCGATCCGCTTCCATGCATTTTCGGAGAACGCGAGCAGCGATACGCCCGGAATCGACGACAAGCCCTTCTGCCCGCCGGTGATCACGGCGTCGACCTTCCACCGGTCCATTTCGAGAGGCATGGTGCTGAGCGTGCACACCGCGTCGACGATCACCATGCAGCCATAGCTGTTGGCAAGACGGGAGATGGCTTCAAGATGGCGATTGAACACCGTGTTGGAGGTTTCTCCCTGCACGATGGTCAGTGTCTGGAAGTCGCCCTGCTTCAGGTACTGCTCGACCGTCTCCACCTGCGCGGCTTCGTTGTCGGGCACTTCGATGATCGTGACTTCGGCCCCGATGCGCGCCGCCATCTCCGCCATGCGCCGGCTGAAGTAGCCGTTGCACACCGCGAGCACCTTGCTGCCCGGATCAACCAGGTTGCAGATGGCCATTTCCATCGCGGCGGAACCGGGGCCGGCGACGCCGAGGACGTGGCGCGACGAGGTCTGGAAGACGTAGCGTCCCATCTCCTTCACCTGCTCGATCACCTTGTTCATCGTCTCGCCGAGGTGGTTGATGACGATGGAGTTGGCGTACGCGACCTTGTGCGGGATCGGGACCGGCCCGGCACCCATCATCAGGAGCGGTTCCTGCGGCAGGATATGGTCGAGCGATGCAACGGATGGCGGTTGGAAGGTTTCCATGTCGGCGTTTGTCGGGAGTAAAAGGGTTGGCCTGTCAGGCGAGGATGTATCCTTCGATGCAGTTTACCGCCAAACCGCCCAGCCAGATCGTGTCGTTTTCGTGGGCGATCGCAATGCGGCCGTCACGGCCGACGCAGCGTCCCTGCCTGGCCTGGTAATCGACGGGGCCGCGGCGCTCGCGCAGGTAATACGCGACGGCGCCGTTGCCGCTGCCGCACACCGGATCTTCCGGCGTGCCTTCGTGCGGCGCGAAGGAGCGCACCTCCACGCTCTCGCCATCGAGGCCGAAGATGTTGATGCCATTGGTACCGGCCTTCTTCGCCGCTTCAGCCACGCGGTTCATGTCCGGCCTGAGCCCGCGCAGCAGCTCGCCGCCGGCGACCTGCGCGGTCAGCCAGACGATGCCGAGATCGACCGCGACCGGGTTTTCCAGCAGCGGTGCGCCTATCGCCTGCTCCACCGCGTGCCGGATAACCTCGCCGGCGGGGCGGAACTGCGCGGACGGCAGAGCAATGCGGATGCCCTCCTCGCCGGTCCGCATGCGCACCAGTCCGACACCGCACTCCTGCACCAGTTCACCGGCGCGCCGCGGCTTGAAGCCCGAGGCCAGCATGGCGTGGGCGCTGCCGATCGTCGGGTGCCCGGCAAAAGGCAATTCGCCCGTCGGAGTGAAGATGCGCAGCCGGTAATCCGCCTCCGGGTTGCCGGGCCTGAAGACAAAGGTGGTCTCGGAGAGGTTGGTCCAGCTTGCGATCGCCTGCATCTGCGCGGCATCGAGGCCATCGCCGTCCAGCACGACGGCAACCGGGTTGCCCCTGTACGGTTCGGCGGTGAATACATCGACCTGACAGAAGCGGCGCTGAGGCATGCGATCGTCCTTTCCGTTCAACCCAGTTCTGCGATCAGTTCGATTTCCACGCAGGCGCCCAGCGGGACCTGTGCCACGCCGAAGGCGGAGCGCGCATGCTTGCCCTTCTCGCCGAACACTTCGCCCAGCAGGTCGGAAGCACCGTTGGTCACCAGGTGCTGCTCGATGTAGTCCGGCGTCGAGTTCACCAGGCTCATCACCTTGACGATACGCTTGACGCGGTTCAGGTCGCCGCCGGCCGCTGCCTGCAGCGTCGCCATCAGGTCGATCGCCACGGCGCGCGCCGCCTGCTTGCCTTCCTCGGTGCCGATGTCCTTGCCGAGCTGGCCCACCCAGGGCTTGCCGTCTTTCTTGGCGATATGGCCGGACAGGAACACGGTGTTGCCGGTCTGGGCAAACATGACGTAGGAAGCAGCGGGCGCGGCGACCGCCGGCAGTTCGATGTTGAGCGCTTTCAGTTTTTCGTAGACGGACAAGATGTTCTCCAGAGGGAAATAAGGGATGACGATTAAGGATGAAGATTTTAACGCTTCACCGACATGCGCCGCCCGATGGCGACCACGGCGAGGACAGCCGCGGCGAACAGGAAGTTGCGCGCGTCGAGCGTTTCGCCCAGGATCAGGGCCGCGCCGACCAGCGTCAGGAAAGGTTGCAGCAACTGCACCTGTCCCACGCGGGCGATGCCGCCGAGAGCCAGCCCTTTATACCAAAAGAAGAACCCAATAAACATCGAAAATACAGAGACATAGCCGAATCCTATCCAGGCCTTGGCGGAGGCCGTCACGCCGTAGTTCCAGCCGAGCCAGATCGTAACCGGAAGCAAGACCGGCATGGACAGCACCAGCGCCCAGGAAATCACCTGCTGCCCGCCCATGGTCTGCGACAGGCGGCCGCCTTCGGCATAGCCCATGGCTGCGGCGACGGTGGCGGCGAACAGGGCGAAGTCCGCCGGATGCAGGGTGCCGCCGCCCTGCCAGAGCGCGAAGGCAACCACGAGGCCGCTGCCGGCGAAGGCGGCGATCCAGAATCCCACGGAAGGGCGTTCGCCGAAGCGCAGTGCGCCGAACAGTGCGGTCGCCAGCGGCAGGATGCCGACCACGATGGCGCCATGCGACGCCGGCACATAGCGCATCGCGATCGAAGAAAATACCGGGAAGCCGACCACCACGCCGAGCGACGTGATGGCCAGGGCGCGAAACTGCGCGCGCGTCGGGCGCGGCGCGCCCATCCACCACAGCAAGGCCGCCGATGCCGCCGCGGCCACGACCGCACGGCCGAGCGCCACCAGCACCGGGTTGAGTTCTTCCACCGCCATGCGGGTGAACGGCAAGGTCAGGCTGAAAATGGCGACACCGATGGTGCCGAGCCACATGCCGCGGGTTTCCTGCGCCAGGCTTGTACTCATGTTCTCCTCACATCCAGATCGACACGGCGGAATAGACGGTGAGCAGCACCATCACCGCGCAGAACAGGCGCTGCCAGAGCGGCTGGGCCAGATAGCGGCGCAGCACCGCGCCTGTACCGGCCCAGATGCCGACGCAGGGCAGGTTGATCGCGCAGAACACGAGGCAGAACAATCCGACCGCAAACCAGACCGGTTCCACCGGCGGCAGGAATGCCGATACGCCGGTCACCGCCATCACCCACGCCTTGGGATTGACGAACTGGAACATCGCCGCGCCGGTGAAGGACATGGGCCGGGCCGAGGACTGCTCGTCCTGGCGGAAGGCCATGCTGCGCAGCTGCCAGGCGAGATACAGCAGATAGGCGGAACCCAGGGTCTTGAGCACCACGTGCAGCGCGGGAACCGCGAGGATCAGGCTGCCGATGCCAAGCGCGCAAAGGACGAGCATCACACCGAAGCCGAAGGTAATACCCAGCATGTGCGGAATGGAACGGACGAAGCCGAACAGGATGCCCGACGAGGTCAGCATGATGTTGTTCGGGCCGGGCGTGATCGACGAGACGAAGGCGAATGTCGCAAGGGGGAGCAGGGTTTCCATGATCTCTCTCTACGTTCAACAGGAGCCGCTGCGGGACTGGCCGAGGATGCGCGCGAACTGGTCGTGATCGACATTGCCGCCGCACAGGGGCAGGCCGATCTTCCAGCCGCGCAGGCGTTCCTTCAGTTGCAAGGCGGCGGCCAGCGGCGCGGCACCCGCGCCTTCGGCCACGTTATGCGTGGCGATGTAATAGAGGCGCATGGCTTCTTCCACCTCCTCATCGGTGACGGCGACGATCTCATCCGCGTATTTCATGATGATGTCGAGCGATGCGTCATCGGGCACGCGGCAAGCCATGCCGTCGGCGATGACGGCAGTGACCGGCGACTCCACCTTGCGTCCCTGCTCGAAGGAGAGCTTGTAGGCGAGCGCATGGGCGGACACCACGCCGATGATGCGCGTCGACAGGCCGAGCGCATGGCGGGCGGCGATGGCGCCGCAGATGCCCGAGCCCTGCCCGATCGGGACCAGGATCGCATCGAGGTCGGGCTGTGCCGACAGCAGTTCCATCCAGTAGCTTGCGACACCGCCGACGAGGTCACGGTGGTAGGACGGGATCATGTGCAACCGCTGCGTCTCGGCCAGATGCGCCGCGTGCTCGCGGCTTTCCTGGAATTCCTTGCCGTGCTCGACGAGGTTCACGCCCAATGCACGCATCGCCGCATTCTTTTCCTTGCTGTTGCCGTGCGGGACGACAATGGTCGCCTGCAAGCCGTGCCGGCGCACCGCGAAGCCGACCGACTGGCCGTGGTTGCCGCGCGTGGCGGAGACCACACCGCGCACCTGCGGCGCCCGCTTTGCGAGTTCGTGGATGTACACCAGCCCGCCGCGCACCTTGAAGGCGCCGGTCGGCGTATGGTTTTCGTGCTTCACCCAGGCCTCGAAGCCGAGCGCTTCGTTGAGCAGCGGCCAGCTGTATTGCGGCGTCGGCGGCATCGCACGGTAAACGATTTGCGCGGCGGTCTCCAGTTCGGTTTTGTTCGGCAGCATGGCAATCCTGGTTGCAGTTGTTTTGGTGTTGAACTATCCTAATCGACAAAACCAGTACAGTACCAGTACACTTCCTCAAATAATTTAAACCACTGTCACGGCAAAATGACCAATACAGCCCATCTCCGTAAAGTCACCGCCGAACTGAGCGTTGCGGTGCCGCAGGTGTTGTCGCGCGAAGCCGGCGAGTCGCTGGTGGACCAGATCGTGCGCTCCATCGAGGCGCGCATCGACGACAAGCTGTTGCGCAACGGCGCGCGCATGCCGTCGATCCGGCAGTATGCGGAGACTTACGGCGTGTCGCGTTTCACCGTGGTGGAGGCTTACGACCGCCTGGTCGCCAAGGGCTATCTCGAGTCGCGGCGCGGCTCCGGGTTCTATGTGCGGGAGCGCGCGCCGATGATCGCCACCGCCGCGCCGCGCGCCGTCGATGCGGCGCCACAGCACCTCGACGTGGTCTGGCTGGTGCGCAATATGTTCCGCCAGCACCCGCAGGAGAAAATGCCGGGCTCGGGGCTGTTGCCGGCTGACTGGCTGGACGGGGAACTGGTCGCCAACGCGCTGCGCGCCATCAGCCGCCAGAACCAGAACCTGCTGCTCCAGTACGGCAATCCGCAAGGCTTCCTGCCGCTGCGCCAGCAGTTGCAGCTCAAGCTGGCCGAACTGGAGATCGCCGCGGCGCCGGAACAGTTCGTCACCACCTCGGGCATCACGCAGGGGCTGGATCTCGTCGCCCGCCATTTCACACAACCCGGCGACACCATCTTCGTCGATGACCCGGCGTGGTTCCTGATGTTCGGCTCTTTCGCCACGCTGGGCGCCAAGGTGGTCGGCATCCCGCGCCTGCCCGATGGACCGGACATCGGCAAGCTGGCGGAACTGGCGGCGGTGCACAAGCCGAAGCTGTATGTGGTCAATTCGGTGCTGCACAACCCCACCTCCACTTCCCTGTCGGCGGCGAAGGCCTTCCAGATCCTGAAGATCGCGGAGCAGCACAACATCACCATCGTCGAGGATGACATCTACTGCGACCTGCATCCGGGCAGCAGCGTGCAGCCGGCGACGCGCATCGCCTCGCTGGACCAGCTCAACCGTGTGATCTACCTCGGCGGCTTTTCCAAGACCCTGGCCGCCAACCTGCGCGTGGGCTTCATCGCCACCTCGCCCGACATGGCGCAGCGCCTGGCCGACCGCAAGATGCTGACCACGCTGACCACCTCCGACATCGGCGAGCGCACGGTCTACAAGATCCTGTCCGAAGGCCACTACCGCAAGCACGTGGACCGGCTGCGCGTGAAGCTGGATGCGGTGCGCGACAAGACCGTCAAGCAGCTGGAGCGGGTCGGGCTGAAGGCGGATATCACCACGCCGGCCGGCATGTTCGTGTGGGCGGATGCCGGGACGGACACCAATGTCCTGGCCGAAAAGGCGGTCCAGGAAGGCTACCTGCTGGCGCCGGGCAGCCTGTTTTCGCCCAGCCAGCTGCCGTCCACCCGCATGCGAATGAACGTCGCCATCGCCGGAGAGACCGGCCTGCTGCGCTTCCTGGAAAAGGAAATCGGCAACGGTTCGCGTTGAAACCGCCGCGGGCTTGAAATCCTCCCGGACGACCCCATATCTCTGGAGTTGTCATCCGGACATCACCGTCCGGCTGACCTGCCATCGCAACCCTTCATTAGACTCTAGAGGTAAAAATGGTCGTAGCCGAAAAGCAAACCCTGGGTTTTCAGGCGGAAGTCAAACAGCTTCTGCAATTGATGATTCACTCCTTGTACTCCAACAAGGAAATCTTCCTCCGTGAACTGATCTCCAACGCGTCCGACGCCGCCGACAAGCTGCGCTTCGAGGCAATCAACAATGCCGCGCTGTTCGAGAACGACCCCGACCTGAAGATCAAGGTCACGTTCGACAAGGATGCCCGCACCGTCACCATCTCCGACAACGGCATCGGCATGAGCCGCGAGGAAGCCATCGAGCACCTCGGCACCATCGCCAAGTCGGGCACCAAGGAATTCTTTTCCCGCCTTTCGGGCGACCAGCAAAAGGATGCCGCGCTGATCGGCCAGTTCGGCGTCGGCTTCTACTCCGGTTTCATCGTCGCCGACCGCATCACGGTCGAGACCCGCCGCGCCGGCCTTGGAGCCTCCGAGGGCGTGCGCTGGGAATCGGCGGGTGAAGGCGACTTCACCGTCGAGGCAATCGACAAGCCCGCGCGCGGCACCGACATCACGCTGCACCTGCGCGAAGGCGAGGACGAACTGCTGTCGGTGTGGAAGCTGAAGTCCATCATCCGCAAGTATTCCGACCACATCTCCCTGCCCATCCTGATGCAGAAGGAAGAGTGGGATGAGGAAAAGAAGGACACCGTCGTCAAGGACGAGTTCGAGACCGTCAACCAGGCGAGCGCGCTATGGACGCGCAGCAAGAGCGACATCACGCCGGAGCAGTACACCGAGTTCTACAAGCATGTGTCGCACGATTTCGAGGAACCGCTGGCGCACACGCACAACCGCGTCGAGGGCCGCAGCGAGTATGTCCAGCTGCTCTACATCCCCAAGCGCGCGCCCTTCGACCTGTGGGACCGCAACAAGCGCGGCGGCATCAAGCTTTACGTGAAGCGCGTGTTCATCATGGACGATGCCGAGCAGTTGATGCCGATCTACCTGCGCTTCGTGAAAGGCGTGATCGATTCTTCCGACCTGCCGCTGAACGTATCGCGCGAAATCCTGCAGGAATCGCGCGACGTGAAGGTGATCCGCGAAGGCTCGACCAAGCGCGTGCTGGGACTGCTGGAAGAGATGGCCAACAGCGACGACCAGGAACAGAAGGACAAGTACGCGACCTTCTGGAAGGAATTCGGCCAGGTGCTCAAGGAAGGCGTCGGCGAGGACCACGCCAACAAGGAGCGCATCGCCAAGCTGCTGCGCTTCGCCTCCACGCACAATGACAGCGACGCGCAGAACGTCTCCTTCGACGACTACATCGGGCGCATGAAGGAAGGCCAGGACAAGATCTATTACGTCACGGCCGACAACTATGCCGCCGCAAAGAACAGCCCGCACCTGGAAATCTTCCGCAAGAAAGGCGTCGAAGTCCTGCTGCTGACCGACCGAGTGGACGAGTGGATGCTGTCCTTCCTGCATGAAGTCGAAGGCAAGGAGCTGGTCTCGGTGGCCAAGGGCGACCTCGACCTCGGCAAACTGGAAGACGAAGCCGAGAAGAAGGAGCACGAGAAGACCGAGAGCGAATACAAGGACCTGGTCGAGAAGATGAAGACCGCGCTGGCCGACAAGGCCAAGGACGTGCGCGTCACCTTCCGCCTGACCGATTCGCCGGCCTGCCTCGTCGCCGACGAGCACGAACTGTCGGGCAACCTGATCCGCATGCTGAAGGCGGCGGGCCAGAACGCGCCCGAGAGCAAACCCATTCTCGAGATCAACCCGAACCATGCGCTGGTGCAGCGCCTGAAATATGAAGAAGCGAAGTTCGGCGACTGGTCGCACATCCTGTTCGACCAGGCCGCGCTGGCGGAAGGCGGCACGATTGCGGATCCGGCGGGCTTCGTGAAGCGGGTGAACGAGATGCTGCTGGCGGTGAAGTAAGGGTTAGGGTGGGCGGTGCGCATGGTGGGTTTCGCTGCGCTCTACCCACCCTACGATTCTTTATTAAGGACGGTAGGTTCGGTAGAGCCCAGCGAAACGCACCGCAGCACATAAAGGACGGTAGGGTGGGTAGAGCGCAGCGAAACCCACCAGCACATAAAGAACCGTAGGGTGGGTAGAGCCCAGCGAAACTCACCACCCACCCTCAATCCATCCGCGCCACCCGATTCACATCCTCCCCCGCCACCAGCGCGAAATCCCCAACGGACCCCGCCATGCGCGCCTCGCGATACGGTCGATACTCCTCGCTCTCGTAGAACTCCCGCGCCGCTTCCTTCGACGGCCATTCGATGATGAGAAAGAGCTGCGGCAGCTTCCTGCTGCCTTCGAATTTCTCGGCATGCGGCGTGCGCGCCAGGTAGCGGCCGCCGAAGCGTTCCACCAGCGGCGTGACGTTCTTCACATACTCCCCGACCCAGGACCGCTCGGTGACATCGACTTCCGCAACGGAGTAATACTTCATCGCCGGCTCCGCTTACGCCATGCCCCGGCGCTGCACATGCTGCTCCATCCACTCCAGCGCCTGCTGCCACAGCGTCTGCCGGAACTCGGGACGGAAGAAGCCGAAGTGACCGACGCGCTTCGCCTGCACATCCTGCGGGGCGATGTAGCGGCGCTCGACGGGCGCGTTGCGGTACTTGTCGTGCATGCTGTCGATGCTCCAGCGGCTCATCATTTCGTCGTCGGTGAAGCTCATGGCCAGGATGGGCGCGCGAATCTTCTCGTAGCCGTCGAAGATCGGCTTGCCCTTGCGATCCACCACGTAGTGCGGGCTCTTGCACCATTGCGCCCACTGGTAGATCACGCCCTTGGGCAGGTCGCCGACCATCTTCACCTTCTTGCCGGGAAAGTAGCCGAACAGGCGCGTGTACAGCGGCACCGCGAAATACCACATGAACCAGACGACGCGGCGCAGCTGCGGCGCATTCCTGCGCCAGTAGCCGCTACCGGAGGCGACGGTGATGATGCCATCGATCAGGTCCCGGTCCGGCAGCAGGCCGGGCAGCTGGCCGCCGAGCGAATGGCCGATCACCAGCAGCGGCACATCCGGATGCCAGTCCTTGGCAGCCCGCAGCGCCGAGTTGTAATCGCGCTCGGCCCAGGTGAACAGGTCGGCCTTGAAGCCGCGCAGGGAGCGCTTGTAGCGCTCGGGCACGGATGCACCTGCCCCGCGGTAGTCGAAGGTCAGCGCCGCGTAGCCGGCCTGGGCGAGAAATTCCGCGAAGGAAAAATAGAAGTCCTGCTTCACGCCCATCGCGCTCGACAGCACGACAACGCCGCGCGGCTTGCCGGGCGGCGAAAAGCGCCTCGCGGCCAGTTCGAAACCATCGTCGGCACGGATAGTGATCGATTCCATCATCCACTCCTTTGCATTGCTGCTTGAGGACGTCTTACTTGAGGTTCATCGTGATGGTGGCGGTGAAGACCTTCTTGCCCTCGGTATCGAAGGCGTCGACGGGTACCTGGACATCGCCGGTCTGCTCCCAGTTGACCGACGCGCCATCGGCCACCACGCGCATGTCGGTCCTGGCCTTGGCAAGGTATTGCACGGTCATGCCGACCGGGATCCACTGACGGCCTTCCGGAATGGAGACGGTGGTCATGGTACCGGCGGCCAGCTCGGCGGCGTTGCACAGTGCGATCGCGTGCACGGTGCCGAGGTGGTTGTGCACCTCGCGGCGATTGGCGAACTTCACCTCGGCATAGCCCTGGCGCAGCTCGGTGAACGTCGGTTCGATCGTCGAAAAATACGGCGCGAACTGGGTCACCGCCTTGCTGAATGCCTCATTGCCCATCTGCTTGTACATCCCGAGGTACTGGTTCATTGCCTTCTCCTTTGTGCTGTCTTCGATTGTTGTTTACCGCCGCCTGCACCCTTGGTATGGTGCGGCAGGCAAGTGGGCTGACCGAATGCCAGCTTCACTAGAATACTATTCTAGAATAAAATTCTAGTCAAACGACTGGGATGCCATGACCACGATCAGGAAAAACAGAAAGCAGGAAATTCTCGACGCCGCCCTCGCGTGCTTTACGGAAAGCGGAATCGAAGCCACGACCGTCGACATGATCCGGGAGCGCTCGCAGGCGAGCGTCGGGAGCATGTACCACCACTTCGGCAGCAAGGAAGCGATCGCCGCCTCGCTGTATATCGAGGCGCTGGCCGAGCACCATGAATACCAGCAGTCACTGCTGGCCAAGGCCCGCACGGCCGAGGAAGGCGTGAAAGCGATTACTTACGCCTATATCGACTGGGTGTCGGCGAATCCGGAAAAGGCGCGCTTCGTGCTGTACAACCGCAGCGTGCTTGCCAAGGGCGGCAAGGCGGACGAATTGAAGGAACGCACCCGCAAGCACTACACGGAGGTGCTGGCGTGGTTCCAGCCGCATGTCGAGCGCGGCGCGCTGAAGAAGATCCCGCCGGAACTGTATGCCTCGCTGATCACCGGGCCGGCGCACGATTACGCGCGCCTTTGGCTGTCCGGCCGGGCAAAGACCGATATCAAGGGTTACCGGGAGATCTTCGCGGAAGCGGCGTGGAACTCGGTCAGGCCTTAGCGCCCGTAACCACATTCCCGGCGGCCGACGTACTGAGTAAGTGGTACATCACCCCGCCGTCGAGGTCCTTGCGGGCGCCGGCTTCGGCGCGACGGATGAGTTCGACGATGCGTTCGTTGGCGGGCGCCGTCCGTCCCGAGGCGCGTGCCAGCGCGACGACAGCGCCGTTCAGGTAATCGATTTCCGTGCGCCGTCCCGCCTGCAGGTCTTCCCACATGGAAGAACGCGCTTCTGGATCGATGCGCAGCATGGCGCCGGCCAGTCGCTTGAACAGCCAATCCGGCAGCCTGAGGATGCGCGGCAGCATCGCGGGCGAGACGCGCGCCACCTTCGCCGGCTCGATGCCCGCTGCCTTCAGTGCCGCGAGCGCTTCCTCCATCAGCAGCGCAAGGCAGCGACGGTAGGCGCGCTGCGACAGCTCCGCCTTCAGGGGCAGTCCGGACAGCGCATTGACCGGATTGTTCAGGTTCAGCAGGAGCTTGCCCCACTGCACGCAGGCGAAATCCTCACGCATGACGAGCGGCAGGCGCGCGGTTTCAAAGAGGGATTGCCAGCGCCCGATCTCCGGTACCGCCTCCACCATCAACTCGCCTTCCGTCCCGCGATGGAAGCGGCCCTCCTCCATCTGCACCACGTTGAACGGCACCATGCCGCCCGTCACCCGCATGTCCTTCAGACGCGCGCGCAGGGTCGCGACGTTGCCGACGCCGTTCTGCAGGCTCAGTACCAGCCTAGAAGGTTTCGCATAGGCATGGATCGCATCGGCCGCCGTGCCCGTATCCGCGCTCTTGACGGTCACGAGGATCAGGTCGGCCTCGGCCAGCCGGCCGGGGTCTTCGGTATAGGGGATGCGCGGGCCGTCAAATGCCATGCGCCTGCCATGCAGGTCGGTCAGCACGACGCCATGCCGGGCGATGCGCTCGCCCATGCGGGCACGCCCGAGCAGCAGCACGTCGGCGCCCGCGGCAAGCAGCGAGCAACCGACGTAGACGCCGATCGAACCGGCGCCGAACACGACGATCTTCATGCGCCGTTCAGTAGGCGATATGGAAGCGGCGGTAGAGGAAGCTGAGGACGAACAAGGGGCCGATCAGCAGGAAGCGCAGGTCTTCGAAGAAGGACGGCTTCTTGCCCTCGATCTTGTGGCCGATGAACTGGCCGATCCAGGCGACGACGAAGATGCCGAGCGAGATTTCCAGCATCCATGCCTGCGGCAGGATGGACAGTATCCATAGCATCACACCCGACATCAGCAGCATGCCGAAGGCGAACGGCACGGACAGCCTGACGTAATAGACGAGGCTCACGACCGTCACCACCAGGGCTGCCAGCGGATGCGCCGCCCATAGCATGCCGAGGAAGGAAAAGACGATCAGCGGGATGCAGACGAAATGGATGATTTCGTTGGTGTGGTTCAGGTGGCTCTCGGAATATTTCGCGAGCAATGTGTGGATTTGTCGCTGTGCAACACCTTCCATGATGGTCTCCTATAGGAATCGGCGGCTGCAAATGTCCGCTCTATGGATGCATCTTAGGCGCTCGTCAGGCTTTCTGCTTGAACGCAATCGTCATCTTGTGCAGCTCGGACGGCACGACCCCGAAGGTGCTGCGGAAGGTGCGGCTCATGTGGGCCAGGTCGGCGAAGCCGGCGCGGTGGGCGGCGCTGGTCATGTTGTCACCGCGTGCAACCGCCGCCACGCCCTCGAACAGCCGCAGCCACAGCAGGTAGCGCGACAGCGACAGCCCGGTCTGCTGACGGAACAGATGCGTGAAACGGCTTTCCGATAGATGCACGGTAGCGGCGAGCAAGGCGCCGGTCGGGGCGACGCCGGGATTTGTGGCGATCCATTCCAGTGCCTTGTTGATGCGCGGATCGTAGCCGTACGGCGACAAGGCCGCCGGCAGCGCGCAGCAAAGCCATTGCTGCACTGCATTCTCCGCGGTGTCCAGATCCAGCCCGCCATGTCGCGCGGCGTCGATCGCCGCCCGCACGGGAGCGAAGTCGGCAAGGGCCGGGAAAGCCGCATGTACTTCGGTGGCCACCGTTTGCTGGCGCTGCGGCAGTTCGACGAAGAGATGCGCAAGCATGCTGCCGCCGCAATCGAGCTGATGGTGCTGGTTAGGAGCAAAGACCGCGGCCTGCGTTTCCAACCACGGCGCGCCGGCGCCGAGCCGCACGCGGAACGGCCGGTCGAGGCCGAGCGTAATCTGGGCCGCGTAATGGGCATGCGGCGTGGAATCGATGCCCGGCCCGACGATGAAGGCGCGGCCGTGCCACAGGAACAGGTGGGCCGAGCCTGCCATCAGCGCCCGCCCGTGACGTCGACGATGGTCCCCGTCACATACGATGCTTCATCGGACAGCAGCCAGAGGACCGCCTGCGCCACTTCCTCCGCCTGCCCGCCGCGCTTCATCGGCACCGCATCCTTCACGCGCTCGACCCGCCCCGGCTCGCCGCCGCTGGCATGGATTTCGGTATAGATGACGCCCGGACGCACACCATTGACGCGGATACCTTCTTCGGCCACCTCCTTCGCCAGGCCGACGGTCAGCGTGTCGACGGCGCCCTTGGACGCGGCATAGTCGACGTATTCCCCCGGCGCGCCCAGCCGCGCGGCAATCGACGACAGGTTGACGATGGCGCCGCCGGAACCGCCGCGCCGGGTAGACATGCGCCGCACCGCTTCCCGTGCGCAGATGAAGCTGCCGGTCACATTGGTCGCGAGGATGCGCGCCAGCCGGGCGGCATCGAGTTCGTCCACCCGCGCCTGCCGCTCAAGTATCCCGGCATTGTTGACCAGCGCCTGCAGCGGCCCCAGCGCCCGATCCACTTCCGCGAACATGCGAACGATATCCGCCTCGACCGCCACATCCGCCTGTACCGCCAGTGCTTCGCCGCCTTGTGCGCGGATCTCCTCCACCAGCTCGTCCGCCGCGGCGCGGTTACGGAGATAGTTGATGGCGACCGCGTACCCCCGCGCCGCCGCCAGGCGTGCGGTCGCCGCACCGATGCCGCGGCTGCCGCCCGTGACCAGCATGACTTTTTTACCCATCTGACAATCTCCCCCGAGGCCGTGGAAATGCAACGGCAACCATATTAGCAATTTCGCAGCGGGCAGCGTCTACAATGAAGCGATGCCTGCTCCCACACTGTCCCTGCTGACCGGCTTGGCCCCGGTCGTCGACCGCGATACCCGCATCCTCATCCTCGGCAGCTTTCCCGGCGCGGCCTCGCTGGCAGCGCAACAGTACTACGCCCATCCGCGCAACCAGTTCTGGCGGCTGCTGTCGGCCGTACTGCACGACGAACTCGCCGCCCTGCCCTACGAACGGCGCCTGCAGCGCCTGCTCACCCACCGCGTCGGCCTGTGGGACGTGATCGCCGCCTGCGAACGGGAAGGAAGCCTGGACGCCGCGATCCGCCGGGCGCAGTCGAACGAATTCGCGATGCTGAAACACCAATGTCCACAACTGGACAAGGTTTGCTTCAACGGCAAGACATCCGGCCGCTACGCGCCGCTGTTCGCCGCCGGCGGCTTCCGCACCCTCGTCCTGCCCTCCTCGTCGCCGGCCAACGCGCAACTATCCTTCGAGGAAAAACTGGCGCAATGGCGGAGCATCATTCTGTAGAATGGCAGCATGCTGATCAAACGCAATTCCATGGAAGCCCAGGCCAATACCAAGGCAGGCCCGGGCAAGAAACCGCGCAAAAAGCCGAAATTCGCGCCCATTACCTTGTCGGAGGAGAGCGGCGTCGTCTTCCTCCATTTCGGCAATGAATGGATCCAGGGCGCGATGCGCGTGCGCAAGCCCTTCGCAATCGAACTTGAGTACACGCAGCACATGATGGCGTGGATGCTGTTCAACAAGGAACCGGAGCACCTCGTCCAGCTCGGACTGGGCACGGCCGCGCTGACCAAATTCTGCTACCGCCAGTTTCCGAAGGCGAATGTCACCGCAGTCGAACTGAACCCGTCGGTGATCGATGTCTGCCATTCCATGTTCCGCCTGCCGCCGGACGACGACCGGCTGTCCGTGCTCGAGATGGACGCCATGGATTTCGTCACTGACGCCAACAACCACGGCAAGTTCGATGCGCTGCAGGCCGACCTGTACGACGCGCTGGTGCAAGGCCCGGTGCTGGACACGCCGGAATTCTACGAAGCCTGCGCCGCCTGCCTGAAGCCGGACGGCATCATGACCGTCAACCTGTTCGGCGAACATCCCAGCTACGCGAAAAACTTCAAGGCGCTCAAGTACGCCTTCGCCGAAGTGATCTGCCTGCCGCCCTGCGAGGAAGGCAACGTCGTCGCAGTGGGCTTCAACACCCGCCCCGAGCTCGACTACGAAGCGCTGTACGCCCGCGCGGCCGAGATCGCCACCGCCACCAAGCTACCCGCCAAGGCCTGGGTCAACGGCATCAAGGCCTGGCGGACAGCCACCCCCTGAGGAGCACGACATCTTGAACGCCCGAGTCGAACAAACCGCAGCACAGAAACCAGCCCACAAGGCGCTCGACCTCCACCAGCTCTTCAGCTGGCTGCTCGCGGACGGCATGATCGACAAGGCGGAAGTCAAGACGCGCTACAACGAGGCGCAGGGACTGCTGCGCAATGCGACGGCAAGCATGCATCCGCTGACTGCCATCGCGCAGATCAAGCTGACCTCGACCGCGCCGCCGCACAAGCTGCTGACGCTGGATGTGCTCACCGAATGGCTGGCCGGCAAGGCCAGGGTGCCCTTCTTCCGCATCGACCCGCTCAAGATCGACTTCACCCGCGTGGCCGACGTCATGTCCGCCACCTACGCGGCGCGCTTCAATATCCTGCCGGTGGAACTGACGCCGACCGAAGTCGTGGTCGCGACCGCCGAACCGTTCTCGATGGAATGGGAAGCCGAGATCGCCAAGATCACGCGCCGCAACGTGAAGATCGTGGTGTCCAACCCGCTCGACATCGCGCAGTACACCGCGCAGTTCTTCACGCTGGCCAAATCCATCAAGGGCGCCAGCAAGCACGGCCAGCACGACACCGCGTTGCGCAACAACTTCGAGCAGCTGGTGGAACTGGGCAAGGCTAACAAGTCGCTCGACGCCAACGACCAGCACATCGTCAACATCGTCGACTGGCTGTGGCAGTACGCCTTCGAGCAGCGCGCTTCGGACATCCACCTCGAACCCAAGCGCGACCTCGGGGCGATCCGCTTCCGCATCGACGGCATCCTGCACCAGGTCTACCAGGTGCCGGCGGCGGTCATGATCGCGATGACGGCGCGCATCAAGCTGCTCGGGCGCATGGACGTGGTCGAGAAGCGCCGCCCGCAGGACGGCCGCATCAAGACGCGCACCGCCGGCGGCCAGGAAATCGAACTGCGCCTGTCGACGCTGCCCACCGCTTTCGGCGAAAAACTGGTCATGCGTATCTTCGACCCCGAGGTGGTGGTCAAGACCCTGCCCGAGCTTGGCTTCCCGCCCGACGACGCCAGGCGCTGGGACAGCCTCACGGCCCACCCGCACGGCATCATCCTCGTCACCGGCCCCACCGGCTCCGGCAAGACGACCACGCTCTACACGACGCTCAAGGCGCTCGCCACGCCGGAGGTCAACGTCTGCACGGTGGAAGACCCGATCGAAATGGTGGAAGGTTCGTTCAACCAGATGCAGGTGCAGCACGGCATCGACCTGTCCTTCGCCGATGGCGTGCGCGCGCTGATGCGTCAGGACCCGGACATCATCATGGTCGGCGAGATCCGCGACCTGGAAACCGCCGAGATGGCGATCCAGGCCGCACTCACCGGCCACCTCGTGCTTTCCACCCTGCACACCAACGACGCGCCTTCGGCGGTGATGCGCCTGCTGGAGCTGGGCGTTCCCTATTACCTGCTCGAAGCCACGCTGATCGGCATCATGGCCCAGCGCCTGGTGCGCACGCTCTGTCCCGACTGCAAGAAGCCCGAAGGCGAAATCTCCGACGAGGTCTGGGACGGCCTGGTGGAGGGATGGAAGATCCCCAAGCCGACGACCGTGTACCGCCCGGTCGGATGCCCCGAGTGCCGCCAGACCGGCTATCGCGGCCGAACCGGCCTCTATGAATTGCTTACGGTTACCTCGACCTTCTCGCGCCTCATCCAGGATGAAACCGACATCCACGCACTGAAGGAGCAAAGCATCCGGGACGGCATGAAACCGCTGCGCGTGGCGGGGGCGCTGAAGATCGTCGAGGGCACGACCACCGTGGACGAAGTGCTGAAGGTGACCTCGGCACTCACTTGAGCATTCGACACATCCTTGACGGCATGATGCAAGCCCCGCTATAATTTCAGTCTTCGTTGGGTCGTTAGCTCAGCTGGTAGAGCAGCGGACTCTTAATCCGTTGGTCGTAGGTTCGATCCCTACACGGCCTACCAACAGTTTCAAACATCTAGCCCGGTCTTTCGACCGGGCTTTTTGTTGCCCCGCCTTTCAGGTAATCGTTTTGCAACGGTTCCGGATCGTGCCCATGTAGCTCAGTGGCAGAGCACTCCCTTGGTAAGGGAGAGGTCGGCAGTTCAATCCTGCCCATGGGCACCATCGCCCTCCCTGTTCTCCTTCCCTTCTCCGCAGAGCCGTTCGGAAACTATTGGCGTCCGGAACTGCCCAAGCACCGGCTACAGCAATCGCTTCAACAACGCTGCTCACCCGGCGCCGGCTCCGCACTGCATGCATCTTTTCAACATACTCATTTCCGACCGCGAGGACGACCTGTCATTGGCCGCACTTCCGCCGCCGATCCAGCGCAATATCGAATCCTTCAAGGCACATCATCCCGGCATGCCGCATCGCCTGTACGGCAAGAATGCGATCCGGGATTTCCTGGGGCGCATGGACAAGGAAGCCCTGTGGGCTTTCGACCAGCTGCTGCCCTATGCCTACAAGGCCGACCTCGCGCGCCTGTGCCTGCTGCATGAATACGGCGGCGTCTATGCCGACCTGTCGGTCCACTTCCACCGCGCCTGGGATGTCTTGCCGGGGAAACTCTCCGTCTTCCGCGACCGCGCCGTGATTGCGCCCTGGATTGTCAGCAATACCATCCTCGCGGCGCCGGCCCGCTTCCCCGCCATCCAGGCGGCCATCCGCATGATCGTGGCGAATTGCCATTCGCGTTATCGCGGCACTTCGCCCTTGTGTCCGACCGGCCCGGTCCTGCTGGGCAAGGCAATCGCAATGCACTGCACCCCGGACCAGATCCATCTTGGCGAAGTGACCAATGTCGCTGCGCGCGACACGATGGAATCGCTGGTATTCGTCGATGCGAGCGATGGCCGGCTGGTTGCCTATCGTGCCAAGACGAAGGCCGGCCTGGACGAGCTGGGCCTGGAGGAAGGCGTCAACAATTACAACGATTTCCATTACGCCGGCGTGATCTATGCAAACGATTTTCCGGTCACCGTCACGGCGGACTATCTGCAGCGCATGGGGCAGACAAGCTGTGCGCTGATCGATGCCGAACTGGTTTGCGATCCCGCCGATCCGCCGGATGCGGCGCTCCGCCCCCTCGCGCTGGCCAACCTGTTTCCCTTCGCCGCCGGCGGCTATGGCGTCCTGATGGATGTCTCCGCTTCCGCTGGTTCGGTACTGGGCCTGGTCGCCGTCCGGATCAAGGACGGAGTCGAACTCGCGCGGACAACGGTGCAGCTCGCACAAGACGGGCCGGCGACGATCGCCGCGCAGTTCGACCTGCCGGCAAGCCGCAACGATATCGGGATCGGCATCCTGGCAAGCGGCAACGCGCGCGCTCGCATCCGGCAGCTTCGCTTTCTGCGGAGGGAAGAGCATCCCGCCGCAACCACCTGATTTCCAGACGCATATGTCCATCAAATACATTTCATACGGCGACACCACCGGGTACGGCCTTTCAGGCATGGCTTACCTGCGCGGACTGCTCAACCTCGGCCTCGACGTCTGCTGGCAGCCAGTGTTCTGGGGAGCGAACGGCCTGCAATTCTGGCGTCCCGGCATGGACCCGCATCTGCTGGAAGTGGTGCGCGCGAGCCAGGGCGACCCGAGCCTGCGCGATCTCCAGGCCATCCTGCAACTGAGCGCCGTGCCCAAGGAGTACGAGGTCGTCGTCTCGCATATCGTCCCCGAGTACCTGCCAGGCTGTTTCGAGGAAGGAAAAACCAACTTCGCCTATTGCGCCTGGGAGTCCGACACCATCCCCGCGCACTGGCCCGGCATCCTCAACCGCTTCGACGGCGTGCTCGTGCCCTCGCAATTCAATGCACGGGTGTTCCGCGCCGGCGGCGTCACCGTTCCCGTCCACGTCGTGCCCCACATCCGCCGCCACGCGCACGAGGATGTAACACCCGAACAGCGCAGCGACCTGCGCCGGCAGCTCGGCATTCGCGAAGACCAGTATGTGTTCTACAGCATCGGCGCATGGATGCTGCGGAAGGATTTCCCCCGCCTGATCGATGCCTTTCTCGACGAGTTCGCGCAGGACGAGCCGGTCGCGCTGGTGCTCAAGACATCGAACAAGCCGGTGCACTTTGCCCTGCCGCACGAGCAGGGCAAAACCTCCCTGCAACTGGTGCAAGAGTGCATCCAGGCGGCGGCAGGCAGGCACGGACGGCCGCGCGCCAGCGTCGCGCTGATGGCCGGGGACGGCGTGAGCGGCTCCTGGCTGGACTGCCTGCACCAGACAGGCGATGCCTACATCTCCCTGGCCCGTGCCGAAGGATGGGGACTGGGCGCATTCGATGCCGCCGTCCTCGGCAAACCGGTGCTGATGACGGGATGGAGCGGCCAGCTCGATTTCCTCGGCCAAGACCATCCCGGCCTGATCGACTACACGCTGGAGCCGGTCGACTGGCCCGGCACCACCTACGGCCCGGATCATCGCTGGGCGGTGGCGAATAGCGATGACGCGCGCCGCAAGATGCGCGCGCTGTTCGAACGGCGCCATCAGGCAGACCGGCATGCCCTGCTGCTCGGCGAGCGACTGTGCAATACCCATTCCGAGGCCGTCATCATGCGGCGCTTCCACGACCTCATCACGCCGCGCTGAATGCACCGGCCATCCAGAACCATGATCCCGCGCATCTACCACTTCATCTTCGGCCTGAAAGCGCAGACCGAGCCCTTCCATCTCGCGCACTACCTGTGCCTGGAATCCTGCCGCCAGGTCAACCGGCCCGACGCGATCTACTTCCACTACGACAACGAGCCCTACGGCCCCTGGTGGGAAGCGATCAAACCGCACCTGACCCTACGCAAGGTCAGGCGCGAAGCTTTGCCGCACACGGCCTACGAGCGTTCGGACGAGGGCAAGCTGATCGCCAGGGAAGGCTGGAGCTATGCCCACGAAGCGGATTTCATCCGCCTCAAGGTGCTGCTCGAGCATGGCGGCGTGTACGCCGACATGGATACGCTGTTCGTCGCCCCGATGCCCGACCATCTTTACAGCTACGAGTGCGTGCTGGGCGAGGAAGGCTCCCTGCCGGACGAACGCGGGCTGCTCCGCCCCTCGCTGTGCAATGCGCTCATCGCCGCCGTGCCCGGCGCCCCCTTCATCGGAAAATGGCTGGATGCGGCGTACAAGGCCTTCGACGGCAAGTGGACGAGTCATTCCTGCCAGCTCGCGTCCCGCCTGTGGGAAGCGCACCCGGAACTGGTGCATGTCGTGCCGCGCCGCTACTTCTACCGGCATCCCTGGACGCCGGATGGCATGCAGATCCTTTTCGAGCGATGCGACAAGGACTTGCGCGATATATTCAGCCTGCACTTGTGCAGCCATCTCTGGTGGAGCGCGTCGCGCACCGACTTCACGCAGTTTCACGCCGGACTCCTGACCGAGGCTTATGTGCGGGCCGGACAATCCACCTACGCGATGATTGCCAGCCGCTTCATGCCCCCGGCGCAACGCGCACCGCTCGCGGACTACCTGCAGCAGGATAACCGGCGCATCGACTACAAGCTCGGGCAGCGCGGCGCGCTCATCCAGCAAGGTACGATCGAACTGGCGGCCCTGCCCGCCCCGCAGCCGCTGGTGTCATGCCTGATGGTGACGCGCGGCCGCCTCTTCCCGTCACGCTATGCGGTGGAATGCTTCCGCCGGCAGACGTATGCGAACCGGGAACTCGTGCTGGTGTGCGATACCCCGGACACCGAGATCGAGCAGCATTGCCGGACGCTCGGCGAACCGCGTATCCGCTTCGTCTATTCCGAGACGCCCAATGCGAGCCTGGGAGAATTGCGCAATCTGTCACTGCGCGCGGCGCAAGGCGAATGGGTGTGCCAGTGGGATGACGACGACCTCTATCATCCGCGACGGCTTGAACTCGGCATGGCGCTCGTCTGGTCGATGCAGGCCGACGCCTTGTTCCTGAGCCGCTGGATGCTGTGGTCGCCCGCCGAGCGCAGGATAGGCATATCCGGCGCGCGCGAATGGGAAGGGTCGATGCTGGCACGCAAGGAGAAAGTGCCGGCCTATCCCGCGCAGGCGCGCGGCGAGGACACGGCTGTCGCCCAAACCATCATCGCGACGCAGCGCGTCCTGCTGGTCGATGCGCCATGGCTGTACACCTACGTGCAGACCGGTGCGAATACCTGGACGAACACGCATTTCGCGGCGATCTGGAATGCGGCCAGCCACGTCGCCGCAGACAACCAGTACGAGGATGCGCTTGCGGCCGCGGCAAGGTCAGGCCCGCATGCCGAATACGCTGCGTGCCTGCCGCGCTAGCGCGAAGATTCGGATTTCGCGCCGCTTCTGAACTCCACGCCCTTGCAGCGCATGAAGGCGGCGCGAACTTCGTGCAGCACATCCCGGGGATCGATTGCGCAATAGACGGTCGCCGCCCCCGTACAGCCGTGCGCTTCCTTGCGCAAATGCTCGAACAGCAAGCGGTCTTCGCCATCGCCGGTCGTGAACGGCGAGCATGACCAGAGATGGACAAGGTGCAGCAGGGCCATCTTGTTGATCGCCAGTCCGCTGGGCCGGACGAAGCCGCCGAATTCCTGCGCATAGATGCCGCGGTCTGCGCCGACGCTTTCGATCTCGTCGACGCACAGGCCTTTACCGGTATCGCCATCGGCATAGATCGAATAGGCGTAGGCCCATTTCTTCCCGTCGATGGCGCGCAGAATGCTGCTGCAGTGGTCTTCGCCGAACCAGTCGTCGTCGTCGAGGTAGACCACGATCTCGCTGTCGGCGAGCAGCGTGAGCGCCGAGCGCAAGGACCCGCCGTAGAAGGAGGCATGCGGGCCGCCGTGCCGTCGCGAGGTGGAGTAGCCGAGGTTGATCAGCGAGATCGTGATGTGCGCCGGACATTCGGCAACCAGGGTGGCGACCAACGCATCGAGCCGCTGGTGCGGATCGACATCCACGCCGATCAGGATCTGCAGGCATCCTGATATCCGCTGCCGGTACACCGACCGCACCGCGCGCAGCAGGCTCTCGCGGCAGGTCGTGACGATCACGACGGTAAGCAGGTTTCTCATGCTTGCGCCCGCTCGGGTTCCTGTCCGCTGCCGGCAAGGGATCGCAGGGCGAACGGATAGCCTCCCCGCGCACTCTGCTCGATCCGCCGCATGACACTCTCCACGCCCGTCGCGCCTGGCCGGTGATGCGCTTCATCGCGGTGCGGCGCATGGGTCGACTGCAACGAGATGTCATTGAAGAAATAGGGAATCGTCGCGGTATAGCAGACGCTGCGCCGGTACAGCAGATGGTCGGCCACCAGCTTGCCGTAGGCATGCACGCCGGTCAGGTCGATATCCGCGCCGCCGGGACGATAGCGGGACAGGAGTCGGGCTGCACCGCGGCGGTTGATGAGGTAAGCGCCCGCGGAAAAGCAGCTCGGTTCCCATTCATGCCACAACATGCCATGGCGGAAATACATTTCGCCAAGCTCCAGCACGACGGGCAGGTTGCTGACATGGAGCTGGAGGATTTCCCAGTCGGCAGGCGCCGATGCGATGAGCGCCGCGCTGTCGAACACGTGGAGCGAGCGCACGTCGTCTTCCATGATCACGCCAAGCTCGCAGTCGGCATGGAACATGGCGCCGACCGCGGCCAGGTGGGAGCTGAAGATGGCCAGCTCGGGCAGCGAGTTGGTGAAGGGCTGGCGCACGCTGATCGTGGGGAGGGTCTCGGGCGTCACTGCATCCACGCGCGCGTGGGCGATGCCATGTTGCGCGAGATAGCGTTCGGCCAGGATGCGCCGGTGCGTGTCGCATTGCCGGTTTATCCAGAAGTGGGGAAGTCTGTTCAGCATGAAGATCAATTACAAAAAGAAGCAGGCCGGCTGGAGCCGGCCTGCTTCAATGTCACCGCAAGAACTAGAACGACGCGCGCAAGCCGATATTCCCGCCGAAGTCCCGGTAACCGCTGCGCACTTCGCCGCTCAGTCCGATGTAGACATAGGACTGCCGGGTGAGTTGGGCGGTTCCCGTCACACCTGCCTGCAGGAAGACGCGGCCGGCGTCCGGCGCACTCACCGATGCCGGCAGGCCGGCAAGGCTTGTACTTTGTTTCACGCTTGCGAGGCTGCCGCCGTCCGCGCCGAGACCAGCACTGAACTTGTAGGTGGACGCAGCCAGCGGATCGGTCTGCGCGGAGCTGCCTGACAAACCGGCAAGCACGCGTGTGCCGGTGGCCGACAGGCGGTTCAGCCCGAGCGAGGCAATCGAGCCTGCGCTTTCAACGCCCGCGTCACGGGTCAAGCGCTGGACCGCCACGCGCACGAAGGGTTCGACGTTCGCGCCGTTGAAGTGGCGCGGCATGCGCAGGCCGACACCAAGGACGCTGCTGTTGCCATCCGTGCGCGACTCCAGTGCCGGAACCATCGCCGCGGGATCGATCCGGCTGCTCTTTGTCGTGTTCTTGCCATGGCTGGCGAGACCCTCGACGATGAAGCCGTTCCAGCCGGTCTGGCCGTAGACGAAGCCGCTGTTCTGCGCAACCGAGCCGGAACCCAGGTCGGCGGAGACGTCGGACTTGGCATGCGTGAAGCCGAAGCCGATGCGAGACGTTCCCTCGCCCAGCACCTCCGCGCCCACGGTGAGCTGAGTGCGATTCGCGCTGAATCCCGACGCCGCGCCGTCCCCATCCCACTTGCCGCGATGGCCGCCAAGATCGATCCACAGTCCGCGATCATTCTCGCGCGCTGCATCCGGTCCTGCGAGCCGCTTGCTGACGGTGTTCTGCGCACTCCAGCCGGACTGCGCCGCGGCTGCACCGAGCGCGGCATGCACTTCGCCGCTCAAGCCTTTCACAAGGCTGCCGAGCGATGCGGCATCCCGGCTTGCCGCCATCAGCAGCAACTGGTCTTGCGTTGCCGTGGCAGTGCCGGCCTGGTTCATGTCCACGATCCGGTCGATCACTGCGCCGGCGGCGCGGCCATTGCCGTTGCTGTTGCTAGCCCAAGCACTGTACGAGGACGGCAGCACCACCAGGTCGATACTGTTGCTGCCGCCGGCGTTGTAGAACACGGCCATGCGCGTGTCTGCCGCCATGCCGTCCGGTTGCGCCAGGTGGGAGAAACGGCCGACGATGCCGCCGTCGGCGGTAATGAAGCGGTATGCCTGTCCGACCGAGGGCACGAACGGCGCCGTCCCGTAGCCGGCTTCGCCGGGCGTGTAGAGATCCTTCAGCGCGGGAGCGAGCGTGGCGTTGTCCTGGATGACGAACTGGTTGTTGCCGGTCACGTGCAGGAAGGAGTAATACCCGGGGACTCCGATCGGTGTGGCCGCCGATGCCTGCTGCGCGCCGCCGATATCCTGCTTGTAAGTACTTCCCGGCGCCATCGTGATCGTGGAGTTCGCCGTCAGCATGCCAGGCGAGTTGCCCGGCGAGAGCGTGCCCTTGACCGCCACCGCACCATTGATGACGCCGCTGCCGCCGAGGATGCCGCCTTGCTCGACCGTCACCAGGCTGGTGAAGCTGCCGTTGGCAAGCAGGCGTCCGGCCATCACGCAGGTCGCATCGAACTGCGCGTTGCCCGCCAGGTTGAGCGTGCCCATGCCGGTCTTGGTGAAGCAGGAAGATCCGCTGCCTCCACCTGCGGCGGAGACTGCATTGCCCGCGAGCGTCATCGTGGTGCTGCTGTCGGTATTGATGACCGCGCCGGCGCCGACGCTGATGTTCTGCGTGGCGACGATATCAACCTTCGTATTCAGCGTTCCCGTGTTCAGCACCAGTTCGCCGTAGCCGAGGCCCTTGGCGTGCGTCACCGCGACTTCGCCGGCATTGATGACGATGCCGCCGGTCCAGGCGGCGCTGTTCTGCGCTCCCTGTCCGCCGCTGTTGTCCCCGCCCAGGACCAGGATACCCTCGCCGTCCTTCGTCAGGCGCCCGCCGCCGGAGAGGCTGCCGCTCAGGTTCAGCACCGTGCCTGCCCCTGCCGTTTCGATGGTGCCGTTCTGGCCGGTGATCACCAGATCGCGGCTGGACGAGATCGAGGCCGCGGTCTGCAAGGTTCCGCCGTTCAGCGTGATGTTGCTGGTGGCCGATCCGAGGTTGCCATCCGACGTGATCTTCAGCGTGCCGCCGTTGATCGAGGTGCCGCCCGTGTAGCTGTTGTTGCCCGACAGCGTGAGAACGCCATCGTTGACCTGCACCCCGCCGGTATTGGACACCGTGCCTTCCACGACCAGCACACCGCCGCCTTCCTTGACGAGCGTGCCGCTGCCCGAGACGTTCAGGTTATCGCCGACCGTGGAGGTCGGGGGCGGCGTGGTGGGGGTCGTACCCGGATTCGTACCCGGGTTCGTGTTGGTGTTGGTGCTCGTGCCGCCGCCCACATTCACCGACACCGAGCCGGTCAGGTTGATGTTCTGCCCGGTCAGGATATCGACCGTCGCATTGATCGTTCCCCCGTTGACCGACAGCGTGCCCCAGCCGAGTCCATAGGAATTGGTGACCTTGACCAGGCCGCCGTTGACGTTCAGGCCCCCGGTCCAGCCGGAACCATTGGTGTTCTGCGCGCCTTGTCCGCCCGCATTGTCACCGGCCAGGACGAGCGTGCCGCCGCCCTCCTTCGTCAGGCGCCCGCTTCCGCTCAGCTGGCCATCGAGGGAGAGCGTGGTGTTGGCGCCCGTTTCGATCGTGCCGTTCTGACTGGTGATCTCGATATCCCGGCTCGTCGACAGCGTGCTCGCGGTCTGCAGCTTGCCGCCGTTCAGGGTCAGCTTGCCGCTGCCGAGGTTGCTGTCCGAATCGATCTTGAGTGTTCCACCGTTGACCGTCGTGCCGCCGGTGTGCGTGTTGGTTCCGGCGAGCGTCTGCACGCCGCCGGACAGCGCCACGCCGCCCGAGCCGGAGATGGTGCCGCTGAAGGTGTCGTTTGCGCTGGTGATGGTGAGCGTTTGACCGCCGAGGATGACCGAGCCCGAGCCGGACAAGCTCTTGATGGAAGTGCCCGTGCTCTTCGAAGCGATGTCGAACGCGCCATTCGCGGATACCTTGCCCGCGTTGGCGATGCTGCCGTTGCCGGACAGCTTGAGCGTCGATCCCGTACCGATCGTCGTCGTACCGGTGAGGTTGTTCGTACCGCTCAGCGTCGCCGTCCCGCCGGTGATGGCAAGGCCGCCGGAACCGCTGATGCCGCCGGAGAAAGTGCTGCTGGCGTCGGTCAGCGTCAGTGTCTGCCCGCCGAGCAGCACCGCGCCCGAGCCGGACAGGTTCTTGAGCTTGGCGCCATTGTTCGTGGCGGCGATGCTGAGCACGCCGTTGTTGGCCAGGCCAAGCGAGTCGATGATGCCGCCGCTGCCGGAAAGTTTGAGTGTCGCGCCGCTGGCAATCGAGGTCGCCCCGGTATAGGTATTGTTCCCGCTGAGCGTTTGGGAGCCGCCGGTGATCGCCACGGCGCCGGAGCCGCTGATCGCGCCGGCAAAGACATCGCTGGCATCGCTCAGCGTGAGCATCTTCTCCCCGAGCAGCACGGCGCCGGAACCGGACAGACTCTTGATCCGTGCGCCGTTGCCGGTCGCCGAGATGTCGAAGCTGCCACTGTTCTCGATCAGCGAAGATTGGGCGATGCCGCCGCTTCCGGCAAGGCCGAGCGTCGTGCCGGCGCTGATAACAGTTGCGCCGGTGTAGGTATTGTCGCCGCTGAATGTCGCGGTACCGCCTGTGATCGCCACGCCGCCCGAGCCGCTGATGGCGCCGGCAAAGGTATCGGCGGCATTGGTCAGCGTGAGCGTCTGTCCGCCAAGCAGCACCGCGCCGGAGCCGGAGAGGCTTTGAATGCTGGCCCCCGCGTCGGTGGCGGAGATATCGAAGGCACCATCATTCGCGATGAGCCAGGACTGGGCGATGCCGCCACTGCCGGACAGGGCAAGCGTGGAATTCGGGCCGATGGAGGTCGCGCCGGTATAGGTATGACTGCCGGCAAGGGTTGCGGTGCCGCCGACGATGCTGATGCCGCCCGCGCCGTCGATGATGCCTGCAAAGGTATCGGCCGCATTGGTCAGCGTCAGGGTTTGTCCGCCGAGCAGGACGGCGCCGGAACCGGAAAGGCTTTGGATGCTCGCGCCTGCATCTGTGCCGGCGATGTCGAGCGTGCCTTCGTTGGCAATGACGAAGGAGTTGGCGACGCCGCCGCTGCCCGTCAGTGAGAGCATCGTACCCGCGCCGATGGATGTCGCGCCGGTGTATTCATTGCTGCCGCTCAGTGTCAGTGCACCGCCGGCGATCGCCATGCCGCCCGACCCGCTGATCGTCCCTGCAAACAGGTCGTTGGTATTGGTCAGCGTCAGTGTCTGCCCGCCGAGCAGGACTGCGCCGGAACCGGTCAGGCTCTGGATGTTCGCCCCCGCGGTCGTCGCGGATATGTCGAACGTGCCGTCGTCCTGGATGATCGAGCCGGCTGCATCGTTCAGTTCGTTATCAGTGATCGATAGCGTTTCACCTTGCGCGATCACAGGAGTGAACTGCGTCGACGACTGTGCCGATGCGACTTGAGGAAAAATGGACAGAATGGCTGCGGCTGCCAGCGTGATCGGCAATGCTGCTGTTTCCGCAGGCTTGCGACCGCGCCTTCCGCGGTTCGCCGTGGTTTCCCCGGCGGCGCTCTTTCCTTGCGTGCTCGTCGCTTCGGAGACGGCGACCAGCATCTTGCGTTTCTTGTTCCAGACCAGGCGATAAATGTGGTTCATAAACGATTCGTTGAAATACAGAGGACAAAAGAATCCCGTTGCGCTGCAAACGCAATTGCAGACGCCGAAGACCGGGCAGACAGGGGTTACGTACGACGGGTGGGGGGTGGCTTCTCGACGCAGCGCTGGGTGTGACCGGATACCTGGCTCGCAGGCGCTGCAATCAAATCGCTTTGTTGGAACACGGGCATGTCAGTACTTCACTCGAAAACCGGACGCATGGACGTCCGCAATGCCCTGCAATGAAACTTGTAGAGGCGAGTCATGACAATAGCGCACGGCTCGCTGTTACAGAAAGAAATTTTTCTTGTGAGGAACTTTTTATTGCGAGCACGCAACACGCTTGCTCTTCGCTTGAAAAAATTACATATGCACGGAATGCCGCAGTGGCGCAGAGTGAAAAAACGACAGCCTCTGCATTATCGCGATCGCACCCAGCGCGCAAGGTCGGCGGCAATCGTGTGCGCAAGGGCAGGCCATGCTCCGGGTGCCGGCTGCCGATAGAGGGTGAGCGTGTCCGGATACCAGGGCGAGTCGATGCGTCCTTCCATCCATCGCCAATCCGTAAAGGTGTACGGCAGCATGACCCAGCACGGCTTGCCAAGTGCGCCGGCCACATGCGCAACCGCGGTGTCGACGCAGATGACGAGATCGAGCTGCGCGACGATGGCCGCCGTGTCGGCAAAGTCTGCAATATCGGGACCCAGATCGAGCAAAGGAAAATCGGCATGGCCCTGCTGCGCCTGCTCATCGTCCATCCCTCTTTGCAGACTGACGAACGCGACGTCCTCGACCGACCGCAGCGGCTCCAGGCAGGAAAGGCCGGGGAGCGACCGGTGGGCATCGTTGACATGCCCGCCGAATCCCTTCCACACGAGACCGACTCTCGCACCGCGCGCCGGCAAGCGGTCGCGCCAGTGGCGCATGCGTGCGGGATCGGGCGTCAGGTAAGGCAACTGTGCGGGGATGGTCGCCAGCGCCGTGCGAAAGCGCATGGGGAGGCTGAGCATCAGCACCCAGTAGTCATGGCCCTCCTGTTGCCCCGCGCCGCCCTCGGCAAGGACGCAATCAGCGCCGGGCGCGTGCCGCAGGAGAGGCACCAGGGCAGGCTTGCACACCACCGTGACACGCGCGGCGCCGGCCTGCTTGAGTCGCGGCAGATAACGGACGAACTGGATGGCGTCGCCAAAGCCCTGCTCGTCGACGACGAGAATCGACTTTCCGCGCAGGTCCTGCCCCGTCCACTGTGGAAAAGGCAGATCGGGCACCGCCGCGATCGGCCGCGCCAGCGCCTTGTCGTAACGCGCTTCCATCAGCGGCCACCCTTCTTCAAGGCGGCCGAGATATAGCAGCAGGAAACCGAGGTTCCACTGTGGCTCCGGATAGGCGGGGTCGATCGCGATCGCGCGCCGGTAGGCGCTTTCCGCTTCAGTAAAACGCCGCATCTGCTGCAACAGCGTACCAAAGTCGTTCCATGCGGCGGCATGATCGGGCCGCAGCGCCAATGCACGCGCGTAAGCGTTCTCCGCCTGGGGCAGGCGCTGCGTCCGCTGGAACAGGTTGGCGAGGCTGGCCCACCCCTCGGCATGGCCGGGCTGCAGGCGGAGCAGCTGCGCCAATGCCTCTTCCGCGGCACCGAACCGCGCAGACTGCAGGAATAGCAGCGCGAGATTGTGGAGCGCGGCCGGATAGGCGGGACGCAATGACAAGGCGTGCCGGTACGCCTGTTCTGCTTCTGCGATCCGCTGTTGCCGCGACAGCAACACGCCGAGGTTGTTGTGCAGGTCCGCGCTGCCGGGATCGAGCGCAAGCGCGCGCTGGTAGCAGGCCTGCGCCTCGTCGAACTTGCCCATCTGCTGCAGCAGGTTTCCGCGGTGATGGAAGCTGTCCATATCGACCGGCTGCATTTCCTGCAACAGTAAGCCAAGGTTGTGGCGAGCCTCGGCATATCCCGGGTCGATCGTCAACGCCTGGTGGAAGCACCGCTCCGCTTCGTGCGGGCGCATCCATGCCTTGTAAATCGCGCCGAGGTTGTTGTGCGTGGCTGCATGGGCGGGCCGAAGCCGCATCGCTTTGGTGTAAAAGGCATAAGCCTCGTCCAGCCTTCCGGTTTCCTGGCAAAGCAGGCCAAGGTTGTAGTGCGCCTCCGCATGATCCGGCCAGCGGCTGAGTGCCCGCCGGAAGACCGCTTCGGCTTCCGCGTGCCGTCCCGTTTTCTGTAACAGAATGCCAAGGTTGTTGCAGGCAGGGAGGTAGACCGGATCGACGCGCAGTGCCTGCTCGCAGTAACGCATGGCATCCTCGATCCGTCCGAGTGCCGTTGCGCAGGCGGCGGCGACATTGAGGAGATCGGGTGACGCGAATGCAGATTGCACGCCGGCGGCGAGCGAGTCGAGTGCTTCGCCATATCGTCCCTGGCGATGGAGGGCAATGGCGGTGTCGAGAAGGCGTCGGTTGCTTGCAGCCATGAAAGTGAAGGTAATCGATCCTGAACACGGACAGGATCGGGGAGCGTCAGTTCCCCATGTGCAAGAGATCTGTCACCGATGCCAATGCCATTTCACAAAAAGCCTTGACCTTCCCACTGGCGGAAGCTTCACAATATGCTGTCCCATACCAGAAAGGAACTCAAAGATGTACGAACTGAAAGTTGAAGGAATGAGCTGTGGCCACTGCGTGAGTGCCGTGACCAAGTCGGTCAAGGATGTCGACGCCGCGGCGAAAGTCGACGTGGACCTGGCGCAGCAGAAGGTGGTCGTGAGTTCGAGCGCGTCGCTCGATGAGATCAAAGCGGCAGTGACGGACGCCGGCTACGACGTGCTGGCAAGCACGGAGCGATAAGCGATCAAGGGACAAGGACGGCGCGGTGGGTTTCGCTTCGCTCTACCCAACCTACGATTCTTTATAAAGGAGGGTAGGTGCGTAGAACGAAGCGAAACCCGCCAATCCACGCTTGCCTGCCCGCTTAGTGGCAGGACGCCTTTTCCCCCAAGGTTTCCAGGCTGTGCAGGATCGGGCATTCCGGGCGATGGTCGCCGGAACAGGCGTGCTCGAGATGCCGCAGCGTGTCCCGCATTTCCGTCAATTCCCTGATGCGCGTCTCCAGATCGTCCAAATGCGCGCGCGTAATCGCCTTCACATCCGCACTCGCCCGCGCCGGGTCCTGCCACAGCGACAGCAGGTCCTTGATCTGTTCCAGTGAAAACCCGAGGTTGCGCGCGCGCTTGATGAAACGCAGCGTGTGCACGTCGTTCGCGCCGTAGATCCGGTATCCGGAATCGGTGCGCTTGCCCGCCTTGATCAGGTCGATGCTTTCGTAATAGCGGATCATCTTCGCCGTCACGCCGGACGCCTTGGATGCTTCTCCGATGTTCATGATGTTCCCCCTTTCAATCAGTCAGCCGCCTTCCAGCGGCGCAGCAGCAATGCGTTGGTGATCACGCTGACGGAGCTGAATGCCATTGCCGCCCCCGCAAACACGGGATTGAGCAGGCCCAAGGCTGCCAGCGGAATGCCGACCAGGTTGTAGATGAATGCCCAGAACAGGTTTTGCCGGATCTTGGTGTAGGTACGGCGCGAGATGTCGATCGCGTCCGGCACCAGCGCCGGTTCGCCGCGCATGAGCGTCACGCCTGCCGCATGCATGGCGACATCGGTGCCGGTCGCCATCGCGATGCCGACGTCGGCCGCGGCCAGCGCGGGCGCATCGTTGATGCCGTCGCCCACCATGGCCACCACCTGACCTTCCCGCTTCAGGCTGTTGACCTTGTCCGCCTTGTCCGAGGGCAGCACTTCGGCAATGACCTGGTCGATGCCGAGCGCGTTGCCCACCGCTGCCGCGCTGCCCTTGTTGTCGCCGGTCAGCAGGACGGTCTTGACGCCGAGGGCATGCAGCCTTGCCACGGTATGCGCTGCAGACTGCTTGATCCGGTCGCCGAAGGCGAGCAGGCCGAGCAGCTGTTTTTCACCGTCATCCAGCATCAGCCAGGAGATGGTGTTGCCCTTGCGCTCGAGTTCGCTGGCGGCTTCCGCGAGCGGCCCGGGCGCGATGTCCGTCTCCTGCAGCAGCCGCGAACTGCCCAGCTTGAGCGCACGTCCCTCGACCACGGCCGAGACGCCGCGCCCGGGCAGCGCCGTCACCTGCGCGGCGGCGGGGATCGCGATGCCTTGCGCCTTGGCTGCTTCTACCACGGCGCGCGCCAGCGGATGTTCGCTGCCCTGTTGCACCGCTGCTGCCAACCGGATCAGCGCATCCTTTGCCATCCCGTGCGGTACCGCATCCGCGAGGGCCGGACGGCCTTCGGTGAGGGTGCCGGTCTTGTCGAAGACCACCGTGGTCACCGCATGCGCCAGTTCGAGCGCTTCCGCGTCCTTGATGAGGATGCCGTGCGAAGCGCCGACGCCGGTGCCCGCCATGATCGCCGCCGGCGTCGCCAGGCCGAGCGCACACGGACAGGCGATGACGAGCACGGCCACCGCGTTGATGATGGCCGTTTCCAGGTCGCCGTTGACGAACCACCAGCCGGCGAAGGTGGCCAGTGCGATCAGCAGGACGACCGGGACGAATACCGCACTGACCTTGTCGACCAGGTGCTGGATGGGCGCCTTCGCCGCCTGTGCGTTTTCCACCAGCCGGATGATGCGCGAGAGCGTGGTTTCGCTGCCGATCGCCGTCGTGCTGATCAGCAGCAAGCCTTCTGCATTGATGGAGCCGCCGGTGACCTTGTCGCCCGGCTGCTTGGCCACCGGCAGGCTCTCGCCCGTGATCAGGGATTCGTCGATGTGGCTGCGTCCATCCTGCACCAAGCCGTCGACGGGCACGCGCTCGCCGGGACGCACGACGACGATGTCACCCAGGCTCACCTGGGCAATCGGGATATCGAGGTCCTGGCCGTCGCGGCGCACGCGTGCCACTTCCGGGCGCAACACTTGCAGCGCACGGATGGCCGCGCTGGTTTGCCGCTTGGCGCGGGCTTCGAGCCACTTGCCGAGCAATACCAGCGTGATGACGACAGCTGCGGCTTCGAAGTAGAGATGCGGCATGCCTTCGTCGCCATAGGCAAGCAATTGATACACGCTCAATCCGTAGGCGGCGCTGGTGCCCAGGGCCACCAGCAAGTCCATGTTCCCGGCGCCGGCCTTCACGGCTTTCCAGCCGGCGCGGTAGAAACGCGCGCCGAGCCAGAACTGGACCGGCGTGGCCAGTGCGAGCTGCATCCATCCGGGCAGCATCCAGTGGAAGCCCGCGAGGTCGAACAGCATCGGAACGATCAGGGGCAGCGACAACAGCGTCGCGATGACAAGCTTCACGAGCTCCATGTCTCGCGGCGCTTGCTGCGGCGCCTGCTCGTCCCGGTGCAGGCGGGCGTGGTAACCCGCTTTCTCGATGGCACGCACCAGTGTATCGGCGTCGACGGTGGAAGCCACGCCGACATGCGCGCTTTCGGTGGCGAGGTTGACGCTCGCATCGAGTACGCCGGGCACCTTGCGCAGGGCTTTCTCTACGCGTCCCACGCAGGAAGCGCAGGTCATGCCCTCCACTTGCAGCGTGATTTCCTGATGGGCAAGCTGGTAGCCGGCCTTTTCGACGGCTTGCTGCAGGGTACCGAAATCGACCGACTTGTCCGCAGTTACCCTTGCGCGTTCCGTGCCGAGATTGACGTCGGCCGCGGAGACGCCGGGGACCGCGCGCAGTGCCTTTTCGACACGCCGCACGCACGATGCGCAAGTCATGCCTTCGATCGGCAGATCCAGTTCATGTGCGGCGGATAGTGTTGTTGCGTTGCTCATGGTGCAATCCTTTATCTCGAGGATGGCTTCATTATTGACCTTACCATGATGGGAAGGTCAAGCACGCAAATCAAGTCTTCGGGAAGATTTTTTCGAGCGCATCCTGGACGCGCGGAAAACGCAGCCGGACGCCGAGTTCGGCGCGCAACCTTTCGTTGGACAACCGGCGCGACTCCGACATGAAGGACAGCAGCACCGGCGACACGGCAGCAGCCAGTTCCCGCCGCGGCAAGCGCGGGGGTCGCGGCAGGCCGGCGCGGTCGGCGACGGCGTCGAAATAGTCACCCATTTTCATGTCCGAATCGTCCACCGCGTGATAGACCCGGCAGGACTGCGCGCGGAACAAGGCAAACGCGATGATGCGTGCAAGGTCGTCGGCGTGGATGTGGTTGGTATACACATCGTCCTCCGGCCGCAGTGCCGGGGTGCCTTTTTGCAAGCGCTCGACCGGCAGGCGGCCGGCGGCGTAAATGCCCGGCACGCGCAGGATGGCGAGGCGGGAACCGGAGCGCCTGGCCCACTTGCGCAGCACGCGCTCGGCATCCGCCCGGCGCCGGGCGCGGGCGTTTTGCGGGGCCAGCGGCCGGGTCTCGTCCACCAGCGCGCCGCCGCAATCGCCGTACACCCCTGTGGTGCTGACGTAAACCATGTTGGCCCGGTCGGGTAAAATGGCGGTCAAATTTCGGGAGCGGCGGTCCGTCAGGCCTTCCGTCTGGGGCGGCGCGAGATGCACGATATGCCGTGCCAGGGACGCCAGCCGCGCGAGGCTTTCCGGCTTGTCCAGATCGGCCACGACGGGAACGGCGCCGGCGGCGCGCAGCTCGGCACGGCGTTCGGGCTGGCTGGTCACCGCGAACACACGGAAGCGGTCGCGCACCAGCGGCAGCAGGCGCATGCCGACATCGCCGCAGCCGATGACCAGCAGGCGCGGCCGGCCGAACTCCCTTGCCGCCATGTTTTCTTTATTTTTCATCATCGGGATTGTATGACTTTCCAAGTAACTGTTCAGCCTAGCGGCCGCACCTTCACCTGCGACGAAGGCGAAACCGTATTGAGCGCGGCGATCCGTGCCGGCGTCGGCTTGCCCTATGGCTGCAAGAACGGCGCCTGCGGCACCTGCAAGGGCAAGCTGCTCGACGGCAGCGTGACGCACAAGGCGCATCAGGAAAAGGCGCTGCCGGTGGCGGAAGAGGAAAAAGGCTATTCGCTGTTCTGCTGTGCGACGCCGCATTCCGACGTCGTGATCGAAGCGCGCGAAGTGCTGGGCGCGGGTGAATTCCCGGTCAAGAAGCTGCCGACCCGGGTCGCCAAGCTGGACAAGGTGGCAGACGACGTCATGGTCGTCTCGCTGCAGTTGCCCGCCAACGAGCGCCTGCAGTACAAGGCCGGCCAGTACATCGAGTTCCTGCTGAAGGACGGCAAGCGGCGCAGCTACAGCATGGCCAATGCGCCGCACCTTGACGAGCACATCACGCTGCACATCCGCCATATGGCCGGAGGCGTGTTCACCGACCATGTATTCAACAACATGAAGGAGCGCGACATCCTGCGTTTCGAAGGGCCGCTGGGCACCTTCTTCCTGCGCGAGGATTCCGACAAGCCGATGGTGCTGCTCGCCTCCGGCACCGGATTCGCGCCGATCAAGGCCATCATCGAGCATGCGATCGACCGGAAGACCGATCGACCGATGGTCCTGTACTGGGGCGGCCGCCGGCCGAAGGACCTGTACATGCATGCGCTGTGCGAGGACTGGGCGCGCACGGTGCCGAATTTCCGCTATGTGCCGGTGGTCTCGGACGCCCAGCCTGAAGACGGCTGGACAGGCCGCACCGGCTTCGTCCACCGCGCGGTGATGGAAGACCTGCCGGACATGTCCGGATATCAGGTCTATGCCTGCGGTGCGCCTGTCATGGTCGACGCGGCCAAGCAGGATTTCGTTGCCCGCTGCAAGCTGCCGGAGGCGGAATTCTATGCCGACGCCTTCACCTCGGAAGCCGATCTGGCCATCGACATGGCCGAAAAATAATTTTTGACGCAGTGCGGAAAACGCCTTACCATCCTTGGTATGAACACAACAGCCAAACTCTTGCGACGCCGTACCCAGCTGCCCCAGCCCGGGAAGCCGTGCGTGTAAGCGTTTGATGCTCACAAAGCCACAGGCCTGCCCTGTGGCTTTTTTTTTGATCTTTGAAGTTATTGTCCAGGAGCCCGAAATGGAATTCAGCCAGTACGACGTCAACGCCCTCATGCAGATCACCAACCGGCCTTCCCTCGTGTTCACCGAAGGCCGCGGCATGTGGCTGACCGATCACAAGGGCAAGCGCTACCTCGACTACCTGCAGGGCTGGGCCGTCAACTGCCTCGGCCATTCGCCGCAGTGCATCGTCGACGCCGTGAGCGCGCAGGTCGGCAAGCTGATCAACCCTTCGCCCGCCTTCTACAACGAACCCTCCATTGCGTTGGCGACGATGCTGACCGCGAACTCCTGCTTCGACCGCGTGTTCTTCGCCAACAGCGGCGCGGAAGCCAATGAAGGCGCGATCAAGCTGGCGCGCAAGTGGGGCAAGCTGAACAAGAATGCTGCCGGCGAAAACCGCTACGAGATCATCACCTTCAACCACGGCTTCCACGGCCGCACGCTGGCCACCATGTCGGCCAGCGGCAAGGCGGGCTGGGATACGATGTTCGCGCCGCAGGTGCCGGGCTTCCACAAGGCGGAACTGAACGATATCGCCAGCGTGGAAAAGCTGATCACCGACAAGACGGTGGCCGTGATGCTGGAGCCGGTACAGGGCGAGAGCGGCGTCATCCCGGCCTCGCGCGAATTCATGCAAGCCCTGCGCGCACTGACCAAGCAGCGCAATTTGCTGCTGATCGTGGACGAAGTGCAGGCCGGAATGGGCCGCACCGGCACGCTGTTCGCCTACCAGCTCTCCGGCATCGAGCCGGACATCATGACGCTGGGCAAGGGCATCGGCGGCGGCGTCCCGCTCTCCGCGTTGCTGGCGAGCGAAGAGGTGGCATGCTTCGAGCCGGGCGAGCAAGGCGGCACCTACAACGGCAACCCGGTCATGACCGCCGCCGGCATCGCCGTGCTCACCGAACTGCTCAAACCCGGATTCCTGCAATCGGTGAAAGACAAGGGCGACTACATGCGTGCCGCGCTGAACAAGCTGTGCGACAAGCACGGCCTGGAAGGCGAACGCGGCGAAGGCTTGCTGCGCGCGCTGAAGCTGGGGAAGGATATCGGCCCGAAGATCGTGGAAACCGCGCGGGACATGGAGCCGGTCGGTTTGCTGCTGAACGCGCCGCGGCCGGACCTGCTGCGTTTCATGCCGGCGCTAAATGTGAGCAACGATGAGATCGACCAGATGGTCGCGATGCTGTCGGATGTGTTGACCAGGCTTGGTCATTGAGCGAAGGCGGGCTGCCCCGCCTTCGCTTACGGCTGCTTTACTGCTCGCTGCCCTTGTTCAGCGACAGGATCGCATAGAGGATGATGGCGCCGAAGGTGGCGGCACCAATGCCACCGAGCGCGAACTGGCCCAGCTTCAGCGTGAAGTCGCCCGCGCCGAGCACCAGCGTGACCGCCGCGACGATCAGGTTGCGGTTGTTCGAAAAATCCACCTTGTTTTCCACCCAGATGCGCGCACCGGCCACGGTGATCAGGCCGAAGACCACGATCGACACGCCGCCCAGGACTGCGCCCGGAATGGTCTGGATGATGGCACCGAACTTCGGCGAAAAGCCGAGCACCAGCGCGATCACGGCAGCGATGACAAAAATCAGCGTCGAATAGATCTTCGTCGCGGCCATGACGCCGATGTTTTCCGCATAGGTCGTCACGCCGGTGCCGCCCACGCTGCCCGACAGGATGGTCGCCACGCCGTCGCCGACGAATGCCCTGCCCATGTAGCGGTCGAGGTTCTGGCCGGTCATGGCGCTGACCGCCTTGATGTGGCCCAGGTTTTCCGCCACGAGAATGACCGCCACCGGGGCCAGCAATGCCATCGCGTTCGCCTCGAACACCGGCGCGACGAATTTCGGCACGCCGAACCAGGCCGCATTGGCGACGATGCTGAAGTCGATTGGCTTGCCCAGCCCGCCGACGTTGGTCAGCAGGAAGTAGACCGCATAGGCCAGCAGCAGGCCGATCAGGATCAGCAGGCGCTGCGCCATGCCGCGGGTGAACACCGCCACGCCGCCGACGCAGAACACGGTCACCAGCGCCATCCAGGCATCGAAGTTGTTGCCGGAGACACCCTTGACCGCGATCGGCGCCAGGTTCAGGCCGATCACCGCGACCACCGCGCCGGTGACGACGGGCGGCATCAGTTTTTCGATCCAGGCGGTGCCGGAGGCCATCACCAGCAGGCCGATCAGCGCATACACCACGCCGCAGGCGATGATGCCGCCGAGCGCGGTGCCCATGTTCATGTTCGGCCCCTGCCCGCCGTAGCCGGACACCATGATCACCAGGCCGATGAAGGCGAAGCTCGAACCGAGATAGCTGGGCACGCGTCCGCCGACGAACACGAAGAACAGCAGCGTGCCGATGCCCGACATGAAAATCGCGAGGTTGGGGTCGAAACCCATCAGCAGCGGCGCCAGCACGGTTGCGCCGAACATCGCGACGACGTGCTGCAGGCCCATGGCGATGGTTTGCGGCCACGGCAGCCGCTCCTCCGTACCGATCACGGCGCCCTGGCCGTCGTTGGTGCTTTCGCGTAGCTTCCACCGAGGAAAATACGTGTTTGCCATCAAGGTTCTCCAAAGAATATTTACAACCGGCAAGTGTATTCAGACAGCCGGGTTCGCACAATAAAAAAAAGCGCCAGCCTCCCGGCTGGCGCCCTGCATTGCATTGCTCGCGATGCGAACCTTACTTCTTCCGCGCCGGCGGCAGGTCGGTGCAGACACCCTCGAAGGCTTCAGCCGCCATGCCGATCGACTCGCCCAGCGTCGGGTGGGGGTGAATGGTCTTGCCGATATCGACCTCATCCGCGCCCATTTCGATCGCCAGCGCGATCTCGCTGATCATGTCGCCGGCATGGGTGCCGACGATGCCGCCGCCGACGATGCGGTGCGTCTCGGCATCGAACAGCAGCTTGGTGAAGCCTTCGTCGCGTCCGTTCGCGGTTGCGCGGCCGCTTGCCGCCCACGGGAACAGGCCTTTTTCGACCTTGATGCCCTTGGCCTTGGCTTCATCCTCGGTCACGCCGACCCAGGCCACTTCCGGATCGGTGTAGGCCACCGACGGGATCACGCGCGCGTCGAAGAAGGACTTCTGGCCGGCGGCGGCTTCCGCCGCGACGTGCGCTTCGTGCACCGCCTTGTGCGCCAGCATCGGCTGGCCGATGATGTCGCCGATGGCGAAGATGTGCGGGACGTTGGTGCGCATCTGCGCATCGACATTGATGAAGCCGCGGTCGGTCACGGCCACGCCGGCCTTGTCGGCGGCAATCTTCTTGCCGTTCGGGCTGCGGCCGACGGCCACCAGCACCATGTCGTACAGCTGCGGCTCGGGCGCGGCAACCGACGGGTCGGCGCTTTCGAAGCTCACCTTGATGCCTTCGGTGAGCGCCTCGACCGCAACCGTCTTGGTCTTGGTCATGACCTTGTCGAAGCGCTTTTCATTGAACTTCTGCCAGACCTTGACGAGGTCGCGGTCCGCGCCCTGCATCAGGCCGTCCAGCATTTCGACCACGTCGATGCGCGCGCCGAGCGTGGAATACACCGTCGCCATTTCCAGACCGATGATGCCGCCGCCGATGACCAGCATCTTCTTCGGCACCTGGCGCAGTTCCAGCGCGCCGGTGGAGTCGACGATGCGCGGATCTTCCGGCACGAAGGGCAGTTTCACCACGGCCGAGCCGGCGGCGATGATGGCCTGCTTGAACTGCACCGTCTTCTTGGCGCCGTCGGCGGCGGTCACTTCCAGATGGTTAGGGCTGAGGAACTGGCCCACGCCCTGCACCACGTTCACCTTGCGCGCCTTGGCCATGCCGGACAGGCCGGTGGTCATCTTCTTGATCACCTTGTCCTTGTAGGCACGCAGCTTGTCGATGTCGATTTCCGGCTTGCCGAAGCTGATGCCGTGCGCGGCCATCGCGGCCGTTTCATCGATCACGGCGGCCACGTGCAGCAGCGCCTTGGACGGGATGCAGCCGACATTCAGGCAGACGCCGCCCAGCGTCGCGTACTTCTCGACCAGAACGGTATTCATGCCGAGGTCGGCGGAACGGAATGCCGCCGAGTAGCCGCCGGGGCCGGCGCCGAGCACCAGCATGTCACACTCGATGTCGGCCTTGCCGCCGTAGCTGGCGGCAACCGGAGCGGGTGCCGCAGCGGCAGGTGCAGGTGCAGGTGCAGGCGCAGGCGCGGCAGCAGCGGGAGCCGGTGCCGGCGCAGGCGTGCCTGCCGCCGCACCCGCCGATGCTTCCAGCAGGAGCAGCAGCGAACCTTCGGAAACCTTGTCGCCGAGCTTGATCTTGAGTTCCTTGACGACGCCGGCGTGGCTGGACGGAATCTCCATGCTGGCCTTGTCGGACTCGACGGTGACGAGGGATTGATCGACGGCGATGGTGTCGCCCGCCTTGACCAGCACTTCAATGACTTCGACTTCCTTGAAATCGCCGATGTCCGGGACCTTTACTTCGATCATGCTCATAGCTTTAGCTCCATTATTAATCTCGCATCGGGAAACTGAAAATCCGGAAAGGTCCCGATGTGCTCTTATCGAATTCCTCGCCTGCGCGCACGCCCACTTCGGCGATCTCCCTGGCCGACAGGTCGCTGTCGTACACCGCGTACATCGCGCCCAGCGCGAAATTGCGTCCGCTGCCGATGCCCCAGAAGCGCTCGAAGCTGAACACTTCGCGGTAGGAGTACACGCCGAAGATGCCGCACGGATTGGCGATCAGCGCCGTGATCTGCGATGACTCGTACGGGTCGTCCTCGTCTTCCTTCGTGTTCAGGAAATACTTGTCCTTCAGTATCTCGTGCACTTTGGAAAACGTCTCGAACACTTCATCGCGCGTTCCCAGCCTGCACTCCTCGCCGAGCCCGGTCAGCAGCTTGCGCATCACCGGGAAGTGGGCGGCGGTGCCGGCCAGCGTGACGTAGGAATCGCCGACGGGAAAGACCTTCTCGTTGAGTTCGTACGCATGCGAAAGCCGGGTATCGCCGAAGGTGACGAGCGAGTCCGAAGCGATGGCGACTTCGTTGTTCTTCTTGACGACGACGCAGGTAGTCATTGTTGATCTCCGTAAATGGGGATGCCGGCGCCGGGCGCCGCGGGAAAAGTGAGGGATTTTCTCATTTTCCCGCTGGCGCGGCGGCGGCTCCCGCTTTGCAGAAGCACGTCAATGATCACAGCAGCGTCTTGCGCATGTCGCCCAGCACTTCCGCCAGGTAGGCCGCAAAGCGCGCGCCCATCGCGCCATCGATCACGCGATGGTCGTAGGACAGCGACAGCGGCAGCATCAGGCGCGGCTGGAACTGCTTGCCGTCCCACACCGGTTTGATCGACGACTTCGACAAGCCGAGGATCGCCACTTCCGGCGCATTGACGATAGGCGTGAAGGCCGTGCCGCCGATACCGCCGAGCGAGGAAATCGTGAAGGTTGCGCCCTGCATGTCGGCCGGCTTGAGCTTGCCGTCGCGCGCCTGCGCGGAGAGCTCGCCCATTTCCCTGGCGATGTCGGAAAGGCTCTTCTTGTCCGCGTTCTTCACCACCGGTACCACCAGGCCTTGCGGCGTGTCAGCGGCGAATCCGATGTTGTAGTACTTCTTGACGATCAGGTTTTCGCCCTTCTCGTCGAGCGAGGAATTGAAGGCGGGGAATTTCTTCAGCGCGGAGACGCTGGCCTTGATCACGAACGCGAGCATGGTGAGCTTGACGCCCGACTTGGCCAGCGCATTGTTGGATTCCTTGCGGAATTCTTCCAGGTCGGTGATGTCGGCTTCATCGAACTGCGTGACGTGCGGGATCATCACCCAGTTGCGGTGCAGGTTGGGGCCGCTGATCTTCTTGATGCGGGAGAGCGGCTGCAGCTCGGTCTCGCCAAACTTGGAGAAGTCCAGCGACGGCCACGGCAGCAGGTCCAGGCCCGCGCCGCCACCCTTCGATACCGCGGCTGCGGGCGCAGCGGCGGTGCCGGCCATCACCGATTTCACGAAGGACTGGATGTCGGTGTGCAGGATGCGTCCTTTGGGACCGGAACCGGCGACGCGGCCGAGGTCCACGCCCAGCTCGCGCGCGAACTTGCGCACGGAGGGCGAGGCATGCGCCCTGGCGTTCGCCGGTGCGGCGGGTTCTAGTGCAGCGGTAGGCGCCGCCTTCGCTGCGGGAGCGGGCGCGGCAGCGGCAGGCGCCGGAGCGGGAGCAGCAACGGCGGGAGCAGGCGCACCGCCCTGAGTCTCCAGCTTGAGGACCAGCGAGCCCTTCGACACCTTGTCGCCGACCTTGGCGACCACTTCCTTGACCACGCCGGCATGGCTGGACGGAATCTCCATGCTGGCCTTGTCGGATTCGACCGTGATCAGCGATTGCTCGACGCTGACTGTGTCGCCCGGCTTGACCATCAGTTCGATGACTTCCACTTCCTTGAAGTCGCCGATGTCCGGGACCAGCACGTCGATCACCGCGGATCCGGCCGCTGGCGCAGGAGCGGCGGCAGCAGGCGCAGGCGCGGCTGCTGCCGGGGCCGGGGCAGGTGCAGCAGCACCGGCCGCCTCTTCCAGCATCAGCACCAGGCTGCCTTCCGACACCTTGTCGCCGACCTTGACTTTTACTTCCTTCACGACGCCGGCGTGGCTGGAGGGGATCTCCATGCTGGCCTTGTCAGATTCCACCGTGATCAGCGACTGGTCGACCGCAATCGTGTCGCCAGGCTTGACCATCAGTTCAATGATTTCCACTTCCTTGAAATCGCCGATATCCGGGACTTTGACTTCCGTTAAGCTCATAGCTTCGCTCCGTTTCTTTTTCTTCCTTCGACCGGCTCCTTCCCCCTTCCAGGGGGAAGGTTGGGATGGGGGTGCGGCGCTTGAACAATCATCTGCGATTGTTCAAGCGCACTACCCCCACCCTAACCCTCCCCCTGCAAGGGGGAGGGGACAGGCAGCCATCAGTAAGGGCTTGTTTTCTCGATTACACAGTCACCGGATTCGGCTTGTTTTGATCGATGCCGTATTTGGCGATCGCCTGCGCAACCACCGATGCTTCGATCGTGCCGTCTTCCGCAAGTGCCTTGAGCGCCGCCACCGTCACGTAGTAGCGGTTGACTTCGAAGAATTCACGCAGCTTGGCGCGGCTGTCGGAGCGGCCGAAACCGTCGGTGCCCAGCACCTTGTAGTTGCGGCCCTTCGGGATGAACGCGCGGATCTGCTCGGCAAAGGCGCGCATGTAGTCGCTGGTCGCCACCACCGGCCCGGTGGTGCCTTGCAGCAGCCTGGTCACATGCGCGAGGCGCGGCTCTTCGGTCGGGTGCAGCAGGTTCCAGCGATCCACGTCCTGGCCGTCGCGGGCCAGCAGGGTCAGGGAAGGCGCGGACCAGATATCGGCCGTGATGCCCCAGTCGTTCTGGAGCAGCTCGGCGGCTGCGATCGCTTCGCGCAGGATGGTGCCGGAGCCCAGCAGCTGCACGCGCTTGGTCGCATTCTTGTCGCCTTCCTGCAGCAGGTACATGCCCTTGAGCAGGTCTTGCTCGGTGCCCGGCCTGAGGCCCGGATGCGCGTAGTTCTCGTTCATCAGGGTGATGTAGTAGAACACGTCTTCCTGCTTCTCCACCATGCGCTTCAAGCCGTCGTGGATGATCACGGCGACTTCGTGGGCGAAGGTCGGGTCGTAGGGGATGCAGTTCGGAATGGTCGACGCCAGGATGTGGCTGTGACCATCCTCGTGCTGCAGGCCTTCGCCGTTCAGCGTGGTACGGCCGGCGGTGCCGCCGAGCAGGAAGCCGCGTGCGCGCATGTCGCCCGCCGCCCAGGCGAGGTCGCCGACACGCTGCAGGCCGAACATCGAGTAGAAGATGTAGAACGGAATCATCACGCGATTGTTCGTCGAGTACGACGTTGCCGCGGCGATCCACGAGCTCATCGCGCCCGCTTCGTTGATGCCTTCCTGCAGGATCTGGCCGGCCTTGTCTTCGCGGTAGTACATCACCTGGTCCTTGTCGACCGGCTCGTACAACTGGCCTTGCTGGTTGAAGATGCCGATCTGGCGGAACAGGCCTTCCATGCCGAAGGTGCGCGCCTCGTCGACCAGGATGGGCACGACGCGCTTGCCGAGGCTCTGGTCGCGCAGCAGTGCGGTGATGATGCGGACGTAGGCCTGGGTGGTCGAAATCTCGCGGCCTTCGGTGGTCGGGTCGAGCACCGCCTGGAAGGCGGAGATGTCAGGCACGGTCAACGTGTCGTCCGCCTTCTGGCGGCGCTGCGGCAGGTAGCCGCCCAACGCCTTGCGGCGCTCGTGCAGGTACTTCATTTCCGGCGCATCGTCGGACGGCTTGAAGAACGGGATTTCCGGCAGCTTGTCGTCCGGAATCGGGATGTTGAAGCGGTCGCGCATTTCGCGCACGGCCGCATCGTCGAGCTTCTTGGTCTGGTGGGCGGTATTGCGCGCCTCGCCCGACTTGCCCATGCCGAAGCCCTTGATGGTCTTCACCAGCAGCACGGTGGGCTGGCCCTTGTGTTCCTGCGCGTTCTTGAACGCGGCGTAGATCTTGTGCGGGTCGTGGCCGCCGCGGTTCAGGCGCCAGATATCGTCGTCGGACATCTTGGACACCATTTCCAGCAGCTTCGGATGCTTGCCGAAGAAATGCTTGCGCACATACGCGCCATCCTTGGCCTTGTAGTTCTGGTATTCGCCGTCGCAGGTTTCCATCATCACGCGCTGCAGGATGCCTTCCTTGTCGCGCGCCAGCAGTTCATCCCAGTACGAGCCCCAGATCACCTTGACCACGTTCCAGCCGGCGCCGCGGAAGTCGGCTTCCAGTTCCTGAATGATCTTGCCGTTGCCGCGCACCGGGCCGTCCAGGCGCTGCAGGTTGCAGTTGACCACGATCACGAGGTTGTCGAGCTGCTCGCGGCCGGCCATGCCGATGGCGCCCATCGATTCCGGCTCATCCATCTCGCCGTCGCCGCAGAAGGCCCAGACCTTGCGGTTATCGGTCTTGGCGATGCCGCGTGCGTGCAGGTACTTCAGGAAGCGCGCCTGGTAGATCGCCATCAGCGGGCCGAGGCCCATCGACACGGTCGGGAATTGCCAGAAGTCCGGCATCAGCTTCGGATGCGGATAGGAGGACAGGCCCTTGCCGTCCACTTCGCGGCGGAAATTGAGCATCTGGTCTTCGGTGATGCGGCCTTCGAGGAAGGCGCGCGCATAGATGCCGGGCGCCGAGTGGCCCTGGATGTAGAGCAGGTCGCCGCCGTGCTCTTCGGTCGGGGCATGCCAGAAATGGTTGAAGCCGATGCCCAGCATGTTGGCCAGCGAGGCGAACGAGGAAATGTGGCCGCCGAGGTCGCCGTCGGCGCGGTTGGCCTTCACCACCATTGCCATCGCGTTCCAGCGCATCCAGGAGCGCAGGCGCTCTTCATATTCCAGGTTGCCCGGGCAGTGGTCGCCGAGATGGGCGGGAATCGTGTTGACGTAGGCGGTATTGGCGGAAAACGGGATGTGTGCGCCGCGGCGGCGGGCCAGGTCGACCATGCGCTCCATCAGGTAATGCGCGCGCTCCGGGCCTTCGGTATCGATTACGGCTTCGAGCGCATCGAGCCATTCCTGCGTTTCCATGACATCGGGATCGTTGGCGGCTTGTGCCAACACTTGGTCGAGCTGGGCGGACATTCGTGTGTCTCCTAGGTTAAGGATGTCCCGGCCGGGATCGCGGGCCGGGTTTTTTTGACAAGAAATCGTCGGGATGGTGCGGAGTGAAAAGATTCTAGCAGCACTTTTTCAACTTTTCAAATTACGAGATCACTTTTTATAATGTGGAATTTCATGCGGCATCGCAGCAATTCGACGGGGCGGCTTTACGGCTTGTCCATGCCTGCCGACTTATAATCTCGTTTTAATTCGTACCAACCCCACCTGCAAACCAACCATGCCTGCACAACTCATCGACGGTAACCTCCTCTCCCAGCAACTGCGCGCCGACGTGGCCAAGCGCGCCGCGGCCCTGACCGAAAAGGGCAAGCAACCCGGCCTGGCCGTGATCCTGGTCGGCGACAATCCGGCGTCGCAAGTCTATGTCCGCAACAAGGTGAAGGCATGCGTGGACAACGGCATTCATTCGGTGATGGAAAAGTACGACGCCGACCTGACGGAAGACGCACTGCTGGCGCGCATCGACGCGCTGAACAAGGACCCGAAAATCCACGGCATCCTGGTGCAACTTCCCTTGCCGGCGCATATCAACTCCCACAAGGTGATCGAAGCGATCGCGCCCGAGAAAGACGTGGACGGCTTCCATGTCAGCAACGCCGGCCTGCTGATGACCGGCCAGCCGCTGTTCCGGCCTTGCACGCCCTACGGCGTGATGAAGATGCTGGAATCCATCGGCTATCCGGTGCGCGGCGCGACCGCGGTGGTCGTCGGCGCATCGAACATTGTTGGCAAGCCGCAAGCCATGCTGCTCTTGCAGGCCGGCGCAACCGTCACCATTTGCAATTCGAAGACCCGGGACCTCGGCCATCACACGCGGCAGGCCGACATCCTCGTGGTCGCAACCGGCAAGCGTAATATCGTCACCGCCGACATGGTCAAGCCTGGCGCGGTGGTGATCGATGTCGGCATGAACCGCGACGATAACGGCAAGTTGTGCGGCGATGTGGATTTCGCCAATGCCAAGGAAGTCGCGGGCTACATCACCCCGGTACCGGGTGGCGTGGGGCCGATGACGATTACGATGCTGCTCGTCAACACTATCGAGGCCGCAGAAAGAACCTGAACCCAATGACATCCGACCTGAATCCCCTGCTCGACTTTTCCGACCTGCCCCGCTTTGCCGATATCAAACCGGAGCACGTGGCCCCGGCCATTTCCGCCCTGCTCGATGAAAACCGGGCGGTGGTCGCGCGCCTCGAAGCGCCGATGGACAAAGTCGCCTGGGACAACTTTGTCGAACCGCTCGAGAACGCGACGGAACGGCTCGGGCGTGCCTGGGGCGTGGTCGGACACTTGAACTCCGTGGTCGATACCCCGGAGCTGCGCGCGGCCTACAACGAGAACCTGCCGAAGGTCACCGAGTTCTGGACCGCGCTCGGCCAGAACCTTGCACTGTTCGAAAAGTACAAGGCGCTCAAGGCGGCCGACGGGTACGGCGCGCTGTCGCCGGCACGCAAGAAGATCATCGAAAACGCGCTGCGCGATTTCCGCCTGGGCGGCGCCGAGCTGCCGGAAGACAAGAAGCCGCGCTTCGCGGAGATCCAGGAACAGCAGGCGGCGCTGTCGACGAAGTTTTCGGAAAACGTTCTCGATGCGACCAATCACTACGGCCTGTTCATCGAGGACGAGGCTGAACTGGCAGGCCTGCCGGACGACGTGAAACACGCCGCGCGCAGCGCCGCCGAGAAGGACGGCAAGCCCGGCTTCAAGTTCACCCTGCACTTCCCCTCCTACTTCCCGATCCTCCAGTACGCCGACAAGCGCGAGCTGCGCGAGACCATTTATCGCGCCAATGCGACCAAGGCGTCCGAACTGGGCGCGAAGCCGGAATGGGACAACACGCAGAACATCGTCGAGATCCTCAAGCTGCGCGACGAGGAAGCGAAGCTGCTCGGCTTCCCGAACTTCGCGGAAGTTTCGCTGGTGCCGAAGATGGCGGAAACTCCGCAGCAGGTGATCGCCTTCCTCGAAGACCTCGCCAGCCGCGCACGCCCCTTCGCCGAGAACGACCTGGCGGAGCTGCGCACGTTCGCGAAGAAGGAACTGGGCCTCGATACGCTGGAAGCCTGGGACGTCACCTATGCCTCTGAGAAGCTGCGCCAGCAGCGCTATGCGTTCTCCGAACAGGAAGTGAAGCAGTACTTCCCCGAGCACAAGGTGGTGGAAGGCCTGTTCCGCGTCATCCAGAACCTGTTCGCCGTCGAGGTCAAGCCGGACACCGCGCCGACCTGGCACAAGGATGTGAAGTTTTTCCGTATCGAAAAGGACGGCCAGCTGGTCGGCCAGTTCTACCTCGACCTGTATGCACGCCACGGCAAGCGCGGCGGCGCCTGGATGGACGACGCGCGCGGACGCCGGCGCGATGCCGCGTCGCTGCAGACGCCGGTCGCCTACCTGACCTGCAACTTCTCCGAGCCCACGGTCATCGACGGCAAGGCCAGGCCGGCGCTGTTCACGCACGATGAAGTCATCACCCTGTTCCACGAGTTCGGCCACGGCCTGCACCACATGCTCACCCAAGTCGACGAGCTCGGCGTGTCCGGCATTGCGGGCGTCGAATGGGATGCCGTCGAGCTGCCCTCGCAGTTCATGGAAAACTTTTGCTGGGAATGGGACGTGTTGCAGCACATGACCGCCCATGTCGATACCGGCGCACCGCTGCCGCGTGAACTGTTCGACAAGATGATCGCCGCCAAGAACTTCCAGTCCGGCATGCAGACGCTGCGCCAGGTGGAATTCGCGCTGTTCGACATGCACCTGCACTTCGATTACAACCCGTACGGCGGCAAGTCGGTGCAGGATGTGCTCAACGAGGTACGCCAGAAGGTTGCGGTGATGATCCCGCCGGCGTTCAACCGGTTCCAGAATTCCTTCGGGCACATCTTCGCAGGCGGATATGCCGCAGGTTACTATAGCTATAAATGGGCTGAAGTCCTGTCCGCCGACGCCTACGGCGCCTTTGAAGAGGCCGCGGCGGCCGGCGGAAACGTGCTTTCCGCGGAAATCGGCCAGAAATTCCAGCGCGAAGTGCTTGCAATGGGCGGATCCCGCCCGGCACTGGAATCGTTCAAGGCCTTCCGCGGCCGCGAACCGACGATCGATGCGTTGTTGCGGCACAACGGGATGACAGCCTGACATCCTGACCATCAGGGAGAACTATGAAACGCGTACTGCAATCCTGTTCCATTCTCATGCTGCTGTGCGCCGGCGCCGCCCACGGGCAACTCTACAAGTGGGTCGGGCCGAACGGCAAGGTGACGTACAGCGACACGCCGCCGCCGGCGACGGTGTCGAAGGTCGAAACCAAGTCGGTGACGATCGGCGGCGTGAGCGCTTCCGACTTTCCCTATGAAGTGGCGGAAGCCATGCGCAACTACCCGGTCACGCTGTACACGACCAGGAACTGCCCGCCCTGCGACCAGGGCCGCAAGCTGCTGACCGAGCGCGGCATTCCGTTCACCGAAAAGACGGTGAACTCCAGCGACGACATCGCGCAGTTCAAGCAGGCCGGCGGCGACCAGCTGCCGCTGCTCGTTGTCGGCAAGTTCCGTGAACGCGCCTTCGAATCCGCCGCCTGGCACAATGTGCTGACCACGGCCGGCTACCCCGAGAGCAGCCGCTTGCCGCGCAGCTACCGCAGCCCGCCTGCCATAGCGGCAGCACCGCCGGTGGCGGTGACGGAACAGCGCGAGCCTTCCAATGGCGCGACGACTTCCGCCAGCCCGCAGGCAACGGATCTGCCCCCGGCCATCGGCAACGCGCCGCCCGGTTTCCGCTTCTGACGTCCGCGCCCCTGGTTCAATGACTCGCATCGATTTCCACAGCAACGTCGCTGACAAGATCGCGTACGCGTGCCGGCTCACGCGCAAGGCACGCGCGGCCGATTCCCGGATCGTGCTGCTCGCAAGGGACAGGCAGGAAATGATGGCCCTCGATCAGGCCTTGTGGACTTTCTCCGAACTCGAATTCCTGCCGCACGTCATGGCCGGCGACCCGCTCGCGGCGCAGACGCCGATCATCCTGACCGACCGCGGCGACGCGGAGCTGCCGCATTACCATGTGCTGGTCAACCTCTCCACCGAGACGCCGGCGCATTTCGCCCGCTTCGAGCGGATGATCGAAATCATCGCCCCCGACGAGACGGAAAAGGCCGCCGGGCGCGAACGCTTCCGCTTCTACAAGCAGCGCGGCTATCCATTGACCCACTTCGACGCAGACAAGGCATGAGCTCCTCCACCTCGGACGCCGGCATTCCCCTCCTGACGGAAATCATTCCCGGCCCGGCTCCGGC
>Ga0196971_1000176_pt1 | contig 61016 bp, 85 predicted proteins | sample S1v_1013CmetaG_FD_148660 | JGI IMG/M metagenome (GOLD analysis project Ga0196971, IMG submission 148660) | Soil microbial communities from Anza Borrego desert, Southern California, United States - S1+v_10-13C | ecosystem: Environmental > Terrestrial > Soil > Desert | place: USA: California... | reverse complement strand
ATCGCCGGTGCCCACCCCTTCGCTTCGGCAGGGAATGCCATAGATGCGAGAAGAATGGCTAACAACACGCTACGCATCGAGATGCCCCCGTCCGGTTGCTTTGGGGCTATTGTAGCCCTCCGCACGGGTGAGGATACTGCCGGATGTCGATGTTGCGGTAGTAGTACCGGAGGATCTGGTCCCAGGCGTAGCCTCTCTCTTTGTCCAGGTACAGCGAGCCTCGCTGGCTCATCCAGTCGGTGCCCTCGCTTCGGGCGTTGTACCACCCGCGACCGTGCTCCGGTGCGAAGACTTCGCCCGAGTTGCTGCGGACCATGTACTTCCCCCAGATGGCGTTCACATCCATAATATGCTTGTGGTAAAGGGGCTTGTTAGGGATATACACCTGGTAATTGACAGAGTTGTCCAGGTCATAGTCCGCAGCAGCCGGGTGCCAGGCGTAGTACCACGCGTACATCTGGATGGCGAGGGCACCTGCCTTCAACGCTTCGTTCAAGAAGTATCTTTCGGTACCGCCCTCGTCAGTGAAGTCGCCGAACTCATGGGCCAAGACCCGAACGACATACTCGGACAACTCGACCTCCTTGACCTCGTAGGAGCCTTCACGCGGGGGTTCATCGGTACCAGGCGGAACAGGGCGCATCGCCACCCGGATGGTGCAGGGCATGACCAGATTGGGTTCCGCAGAAGGGGCGAGAACCGGCAAGGAAGGCCGCTGGCCCACCACGACTGCCCAATATGGGTCGTACCACTCCACCTTCAGTCCCAGCGCCTCCGCCAGGAATCGGAGCGGAACCATCGTCCGGTCGCCAACAATACGGGGGGCCACGTCAAGCGTTCTACGGCTGCCGTTCACCCACGCCGTGGTGCTCCCGATGAACACGGCTGCCTGATTCCCAGTCCAGCTTACTGTGACACGCCGTGCATCGGAGTCCCAAGTCACCTCGGCCCCTATCGACTCGAACACCGCACGAACTGGCACTAACGTCCGGTCGCTTACGACAATCGGCTCCTGGTCCGGGAAGTGCACCTGCTCACCATGGACGAAGACCCGGATCGGCACCTCTGCGGCTCCCGGCGAGGCTCCTGCAGCAACAAGCAGTGCCAGCCCGGCCAGGACGGAAACTAACCGGCGCCTCATGAGGGAGCCCTCCCTTCGACTGGGAATACGGCTCCTCAGACCGATTGGGTCGACCCATCCGTTTTACACCTTCCTAACCCGACAACGAGTCATCGATCTCGATGACCTTATGAATCTCGTCAATCTTGAAGGCCGGGGGGGTCAAAGGGATCTCCGTGACCACCAGCACCTGAGCCGTGTTGCTGTTGACAACCACCGGGACCTGGATGACGAAGTCACACTTCTTCACAGGTAGGTATGCCCTCCTTTGCTGTCCGGTCCTTCATCAGGGTATTCAGCAAGGCATTCTCCGGTGACATAATGCTCCGCTTACGTAATCGGCCGGGAGGCAGTCGCCCCCCAACCGCTCAGCGCGTGAAGGGCACAAAGTTCGTCGTCAGCTGCCGGCGGGCGCCGCTGACGTTGACCACCGTATCCCTTGTGACCCGGACACGTACCTGAATATCCAGCGTCTCAACTAGCCGTTCGAACAGGCCGTCGTTATTGTCGTCGATCAGGCTGTCGACCTCACCCAGCACGCAGGCCTCCACGACCTCACAGGTGTCGCCTTCCAAGGCGCCCGGAATCTCAATGAAGAGCCGGAACGGAATGAAGAGCGTGCAGTGCCGGATATCCCCGCAGACTACTCGCACCCGAGGGCGTGCCCCATCGCGGGGAAGGTTGGTCGTGCTCCGCGCCGTCTTGAACGGGATGTTCTTGAGGACTCTTTTTGCGTGCGAAGGCGGATTGTCGCACGTACGACACGAGCCGGGCTAGACCGGCAGAATGGTCCAGGTGCCGTCACCCTTGATGATGACCTCCCGAACAATCTGCAAGACCAGCTCCCGGCGCCGTTGCTGGTCCATGCTCTCCAGTAGCCGGTGAACATCCGCCTGCTCGGCAGCGATCGCTTCCGAAAGCTCTCTGGCCCTGGCGGCCGCCGACGCGGCTTGGCCAATGCTCTCCTGCAGGGAGCGGACCTGCTGGTCCAGAGTGGCCAGGCGCTGCTCCAGGTAATCGACCTGGGGTCTCAACCCGGCCAGCAAGGCATCAGCCTCCGACTCGCGGATGTTCCCCTTCGACAGTTGGCTAATCACCGTCGCCTGTTCCCGGCGGCGATCTGCGAGCTCGCCGGCGACCAAGTTGCGTTCCTTCGTCAGGGCCCCCACCTGGCCCTCAAGGTCCGGGCCGGAGTGCAGCTCCTGCAGGTATACCTCCAGCAGCCGCGGGTCGGTGAGCCATTTGGCGATTTGCTGCCAGACCTCCGCTTCGATCACAGCGGCGTGGTGGTGGCGGTTTGGGCACCTGGTCCGATCGATGTAGTTCAGAAGGTCGGCGTATCTCCGGTTGCACTTGATGTAGTAGCGCCCGGTTTGGTTGTTTCGGGAGTATGCCATGTGGCCGCCGCATACGCCGCACCGGACCAACATGCTCAGCAGGCCCGCGTGTCGCCTGCCGCCCTTCTTCGTCGACTCCCGAATGCGTGACCCGACAAGGGCAAACAGGTCTGGATCAACAAGTGCGGGTACGGGCACGGTTTTCCAGTCGGACGGTGGACGGAACTTGGCCGTGAGGTTCGGGCGCTTCCCTTTCGGCAGCCGCCGAACTGAAGAGAGTCCACGGAGATCCCATCGGTTGCAGCGCATCTGCCCGATGTAGCTGGTGTTACGGATGATGTCCCTGACGGTGCTGCCTCGCCAGCGGCGGTTCCGCTTGGTCCTCACGCCCAGAGAGTTGAGGCGCAGGGCCACCTCGTAGCTCGTGATGTTCTCCTCGGCGATCCAGGCGAAGATCTGTCGGACCCACTGTGCCTCCGGTTCGTAGAGTTCCAGTTGGTCTGTCTCCTTGTTGTGCCGGTAACCATACGGTTCTGCGCCGTTCGGGCGCCTGCCGGCCTTCACCTTACCGCGCTTGCCCCGTGACGTGCGCTCCAGGATCTTTGCCTTCTCAAACTCCGAGATCGCCCCGCGCATCTGGTAGAACAGCTTGCCTTCGGCCGTCTTCTCGTAGTTGTGAAGCACGAAGGCGAGGCGGGTGCCTGCCTTTTCGATTTCCTCGGTGACCACGAGCTGCAGAGTGAGCTCGCGCGAAAACCGGTCGGGGTCCATGCAGACGAACCACGCCGGGCGGCGGGCCCGGACGAAGTCTCGCACTTCCTCCAGCACAGGGCGTTCGGCAACGTCGCCGCCGAAGGTGTCCGTGAACTCCACGATCTGAAGGTCCACCTGCTTGCCGGTGGCCTTCTCGGTCTCACTGGCAATCTCCCTGGCCTTCATCCGGCAGGCCTCGGACTGCTCTGGCAGACTGTACCCCTTCCGCTCCTGATCCCTTGTGGAGACCCGCAGGTAGATCATGACCAGCAGGACGATCACCGAGCCCATGACAGTGCACCTCATTCTTGAGCCAGCGCAGGGCCCTCAGGAGGGTCTGCTGGCTTGGTTTGTTCATGGCGGGCACCTCCACGACCACCCTATGCGGTCGTGGAGGTTGGACAACCTGGCCCAGATTGCACTTCTCCCCGGGACAGTGAGACCGCCCGGGGAGAAGTGCATGGGACCTACTTGCCGTCAGTTACAGGGGCGATGCAGTCACCACCACCACCGGGCCGAGGATCGGCGGCGGCAGCAGTGCCGGCCAGCATGGCTGCGGCCAGGACTGCCATGACGAGAACGAGTGCAAGGCGCTTCAAGCAGGTACCTCCTTTCCGTCGTGGTCTAGCAACAGGCAGGCAGCCTTGTAGAGATCCTGTCGGGGGCTGAGACGGAACACGTCCATAGCCAGGGCCAGGTGAACCTCCTTCTCTGCGTAGTTGCCGGCCTGGAACTGAAGATCTGCAAGGAGCAGGTGGAGCTCAGCGAGCTCCCAGGGGTCGTCGTCGTTGTGGGCGAACAGAGCGGACGACGCAGCTTCGCCAGCGGCCAGAGCCTCGCTGATGTCGAAGTCTTCGTGCCGCCTGGCCATCGCGGCAAGAAGCTCTGTCATCGCCTTCAGGCGGTACCCTTCGTGCTCCGTTCCCTCGGGAATGGTGGCAAACACGGCCTTGGCCTGGTCGATTAGCCCCATGCGGGCCTCGACCTGAACCAGGGCGCAGCTGGTCAGAATGGTCCACTCGGTGTTTCCGGCCTGGCTGAACTCGGCGAGAGCGGTTGCGTACCAGAGTTGCGCCTGTCGGAAATGGCCTTCGTAGCGGGCGGCGTACCCGAGAGAGTACTGCACGTGGGGAAGGTCGGCTTGAGCCTCGGGCTCCCACATAGTGAAATGAGACAGCCAGTCCTGCAGGATCCGCCTGCCTTCGGTGTACTTGCCGAGGGTGACCAGGCGGATACCGAGGACCTTGGGTACCCGGCCACCGAGGAAGTCCAGCTTGACGGCAGCCCGGGCGTAGCGAACAGCCTGGGACAAATCGAACGCGTCGCGACTGAGGTTCCAGTGGGCGCAGCCCAGCAAGTGCAGGCCCCACGCCCGATCCTTGGGTTCGGTGAGCGAGTAGGTGTCGGATTCGAGGGCCAGGAGGCCGGTCCAGTCGTGCTGCTTGGCCAGCTGGCGCATGTGGGTGATCAGGGCGTGAGACATGATGCGGCATGCCCTCCTCCGGTTCAGTCGACTGTACGGTGGTTATCCACGTCTTGTTTTCGTTCTGGGCGTCCTAGGCCGTCCAGCCCGGCGCCCACCGTGGCACCGGCTCCGTCCTGAGTATGCCGCCGCAGGTTGCGGTTGAGAGTGGTGGTGGCGTCGGGGCCCCGCAAATGTCGTGACGGGTAACCAACCGTTCCCCTGGTGAGCTCTGGCCAGGGTAGTGGGAAGGGGGCGAACACGGCTCCTGCAGGGTCACGGCTCACAGCACACGGTGTTCGTGTGGGCTCCTGGTGGCGCTGCACCGGCCCAGGAAGCCAGGCGGAACGCTTTGCCCATGCTCCCCGGCGGTAATGGTTTCCCGCCGGATCATCGCCGCACTGGCCCTAAGGGCTGCCAGTCTCTGTTGCCGGTAGATTGTGAAGAACTTGCAGTGGGAGGTTGCCTTGCAGAACTGCTGCCTCGGCTGCTTCTCTGCCGGCGTCGGCCGACAGGGCCGGGCCGCCGGTTCCGTGTGTCCCTACGGCGTTCTCTACGCCCCACCGCCAGCCGGTCTTGCCCTTCCATACGTTCAGGACCAGATCGCCGTGGCGAGCCTTCCAGGAGTGCCGAAGCGGGTCGTACTCCCATGCGATGGTCAAGTGTCTTCATCTCCCCGCTGAAGCGCCGCCTGCCGCTTCACCCAGATTAGGGCCTTCAGGAGCGCCTTGTGGTCCGGCCCGCCGGCGGTCACCCGCAGGAGCGGTTCGTCTCGGTGTGGGAGGGTGGAGGCCCCGGCCGGCGGGGCCGCGCTCTTCGGATCTGGAGCTTGGGCATTGGCCATTCGGTCGGGGCCTCCCTTCGTTAGTGAGGCAGCACGAACGTTTTCTTCTTGGTGATCGGGTCAGTCTGCCAGCCGGTACGGTGAGTGATGTACCGGGTGTTCTCGGCGGGCGCCAGTTCCTGCAGGGTCAGCTGATGGGCAGTCTGGCTTGCCTTCCTGGTCCCTTGGCCGTCACCAAGGTTGCCAGTTGGCAACAGCTTTGTGCCAGCTGCGCGTTCGCCTCGGCCATTCGTCGTAGCTCGGACAGAAGTTCCACGTCCAGCTGTGTGGGAAGCGCCTGCGTTTCCTGCCTGTAGGTCTGGATGGCGAAGTATGTTTGTGCTGCGGCGATCTCCGGCTTGCGGGGGTCGCCGTTCATGGCCACCAGGTAGCAGGCGTACCGGGTCAGGTGGTAGTCCGGGACTTGGCGGACGCCGCCGTTGGGCATCGGCGATGATTTGGGGGCGTCCCCAAATTGTTCCGGAGCCGTGTGCCCCGCTGCTTCGCACGAGATCTTGGCTCGCACGGTGGCGTCGTTGAACTCACGCCAGTTTCGATATCCAAGCAGCGGCTGCAAATCACGAGCGGACCAGAACTCAGAACCGTCGGGACGAATCTGCTTGATGGTGTCAAAGGGGCTCTTGATGGGGGTGTGCCCGTCAGGAATGCGGAGCACCCCAAACGGGTAGTCAGTCACCCTTGGCATCACGCTCCATGTGTTTCGCCTCGGCGAACAGTTGCTCAACTGGCACCTCAAAGAACTGCGCTAGTTTCAGGGCCACATCGAGCGATGGTCGTTTCGTACCCAACTCGATTTGGGTATAGGTGACCCGCTGAACACCGACCGCATCTGCCACTGCCTTTTGCGTCAATCCCTTGCTGTCCCGCAGTTGAGCCAACGTTGATGTCGGTGGCCGCCTGCGTGTTTCCACAAGAAACACCTCCATGGCCTTATGATATGTTTCTAGAGGGAACATGTCAAGTATCTTCTCGTGAAGTTGTATACCGAAGGGAACATGCGAACCACAGATCATACTCAGGTGCTAGCATAGGGGTGATAAGCAACGAAGTGGGAGTTGAACCATGGAGCTAAGGGACCGGCTGCGGGATCTTCGAGCCCGCAAGGGTCTATACCAGAAGGAGCTTGCCGATCTCTTGGGCGTGGCTCGATCCACTGTTGCCGCTTGGGAGACCGGAACAAAGCGTCCGGAAGGACGCACCCTAGAGCGTCTGGCAGACCTATATGACGTGTCGGTTGACTACGTTTTGGGGCGGTCCGAGCCAGGAATGGACTACGACCTGCTGAAGGTGGGCCTGAGCCAGCGATTGCTCTTATTCAGGGAACGAGCTGGACTCACCCTGAAGCAACTGAGCGCAAAGACGGACATTCCTGTTGAGACTCTTGCGGGGTACGAGGACGACGCTTCACTTGACGAAGAGGACGCTTCCCGTCTGTGTCGCGCCCTTGGCATCGCATACTCTGATCTGTATCCCCCGCATGTTTCTGATCCGGAAGCAGCCACGTCGCCAACCGACGACCTTGTCTACTTCCTGAGGGGCAAGCAGCTCTCGTCCGAAGACGTGGAAGCCGTGAAGGATCTCCTGGAGGCCAGGCGCCTACGGCGCGAGCGGGAACAACGCGATAAAAGCCAGCCATAGAGGCTGGCTTTTGGAGTTCTTATGTCGTTCGACATGGTTCGACAAGGAGCCGCATACTCATGTCGGAACCGCGAGAAATCGTACGTCAAGTTCTTTTTGATGGAACGCTTGTTCGTGAACGCCTTCGGTGTGACAATGGGGGCAGGAGGTGATCTGCCTTGACGAAGATGTCTGATCGGGTGTGGACCTGGCGGATCGGAGCATTGCTACTGTTGGTTAGCATTTCGGTGGTTTGCACCGTGTGGTGGGAACAGGTGTGGGCGTATAAAGCCTGGCTGGCAACTGGTGTTTCCTGGTTGGTCACAGGCATCCAGTGGTATCAAGGCCGGTCCGTGAGGTTTTATACCTTTTTGGCTAAAGGCAAAGCTCTGTTGACTAGTAGCAAGGTTGGCTACAGTCTTTCTGCTGACTATGATGGTACAAACATAACACCGGACCGGTTTGCGGCTGTGTGTCGCCTCATGTACGGATTCGGTGAACGCAGGGAAACTCTCAGCGACAAGCAGGATTACTTGGTCCTGAAGGTCGATGGAATGGACTACGTGCTGAAATTCCGATGGACAGAACTAGACGACCAAGAGGCAGGTCATATCAACCTCCAACTACTGGAATATCACGGCCCGTACGACCCCACCGCCCGAGATCTACAGGACAAGGTGCTCCCGCTGCTCCGCACAGTAGAGGAGGCGTTGTGCCCCGAGCAGCGTTCATATGCACTGTCCCTATACTTCCGGGGTGAGAATCCGTTCCTTGGCGTGTACTCGAAGCGAATTCCGAAGGCCGACCTTCGGAATTTCCAGTGCGAAATCCTGGAGCCAGAGGCCCTAAAGGGTGCTCCCACCAGGAAACGCGTCAGGGTGTCGCGAGCCCAAATGGATTTCGTAGCTACAGATGTTCACGGATTGACTTCACTTCTGTCGAAGCACTTAGCGCTGTCAGGGGGTTAGTCAGGTGGCACCACGGGGGTACTCCTTCTTCACCGTCCGAAAGTTCACGGGCTATAATGAACAAGAACTTGTATCGGCAACTCAAGCTTCCCTGCACGGCTTCGGCACGAACCCGCGCACTGAAATGAAGCTTGAGACGAAGGAGTATTTCCGTGGTCTGGATCATCTGCTCTGCAATCACGAAGTTCAGGACAAGCGGCCCCACCGTTGGGGTGACGACATCCCCTACGACAGGTCGACCGTGGCGGCACCAATCGCACCCTACGATATTTACTACCAGGCGGGTGCAGATTTCCTCATTTTCCGTGGCCCCCGTCATGCTGGCCGCGGTGCGTTCCGGCGCCTCGCCCAGCGGTTCCCTGAAGCGGTATCCGTAGAGGAGGGCCGTGTCGACTTTGCCTATGTGCTTGAACACATCAAGGGCGATGTGGCCGGCTCGTGGTTTACTGGCCTGCAGGGCCGTGTCAAGTCGGCTGGCATGTTTGGAGACAACGTACGTCTCGATCCAGACTTTGAGAAGTACGGTCCGGAGACCATGTCGGCGCTGTACCTCGACCTAGTGGTTGAGGGGCGCCGCAGTACTCTTCAGGTGATCATCACTGCAAACCGTAGTGTTGTGATCCAGGACGATCTCACCCCGGAAGAGGATCTTGATTTCCTTCTCGCTGTCAAGCCATTGCTCTTCGGGGGTACCCCGCCGCCCAAACCAAATAGGCGCTTGGTGGTAGCTGACTAGATATGTCTGCACAATTTCGGAATAGTGAATGAAAGGAAATGCCCCTTTCGGTAACGAACGTACGTTCTACCGAAAGGGGCTTTCATCATCTTGGCACTCGTCGCCGCGAACGTCCTATCACGGCCGGAGGACATGGCTACCCGCCTGATCCGCTGGGCCAGCCTGTTTCCGCCTGTGGATGTTGAAGGGGCGGCCAGGCGCCTTGGTATCGACATTGAAGAACTGCCACTCTCCAACGCTGTCTCCGGCATGCTGATTCGCGAAGGACCAAAGCAGTGGCTGATCGTGGTCAACAATCGGTATAGGGACGCCCGCCGCCGGCGCTTCACTATCGCGCATGAGTTGGGCCACTGGTGTCTTCATCGTCAACGCCTTCGGCGGTCTAGCCTGGAGCTGGCCGGGGAGCTGGAGGGGGAGGCGAACGAGTTTGCAGGGGCCCTGCTCATACCAACAGAGCACCTGTACATGACCACGCACTTCGACGCCGAGCGGATCTTTGGGGTGACAGGCGCGGCATTGTGGACGCGCATAGAAAAACGGTACAGATGAGAAAGACCGGGGGACGTCGCCCCCGGTCTTGTTATTTCCTGAAGAGAGCGGCCGCCGTGCTGATCAGATTCACCAGATCATCTGAGCTAAGGCCGTTTGCTTTCGCCGCCTCTATTGCAGCCCTGTATGGCTCCAGGTCGCTGGCCGGTGTCTGTCCTTCCTCGTCCTCGCCCATCAGCCAGGGAACCGTGCCGCCGAAAGCAGTGGCGATCTTCTCCAAGGTCTCGTAGCGAACGTCAACACGGCCACCACGTTCTATCAGGCCGATATGCGTAGGATGAACCCCGGCCCTCTCGGCCAGCTCCTTCTTGTTCCATCCCATCTGTTCTCGCAGCGTCCTGACTCGCTCACCCAGGTTAACCGAGGATTCCGCCACTTATCTCACCCCGTGTCGTTTCGTGTCTACTTCTGAGGACAATTGTATCGTAGACGGTTTACAAAAGTCAACCGCATATTTCCGGATCGGATATTGACGTATACGAGAGACAATCGTATAGTTTGACTACCGGACAGAACGGAGGTGGTTCGATGGCCCAGGTACCGGGGAGTGAACGGTGGGTGCAGATCCGCTCTGCGGCTGGATTCTGGTCAGACAGCGCTCTGGAGCGTGCTTTAGGGGTCTGCCCGAAGCAGATCTGGCGGTGGGTGAACCGGAATCGTGACCCGCACCTCAGCACCCTCCTGAAGATGAAGCGGCTCCTGGGCGTCTCTCTTGATGTCCTGGCAGAGACAATCGTCTCGTGGCGAGGCGAAGTAGCTGGTGAACTGCCAGAGGGAGAGGAGGCACACGACGATGAACGGGCCGGTACAGGAAAAGCCGGCTCCAGTGGTCACGGCTCACCCACCAAGCCGAGAGTCCCTATTGCGGGCTCTTCGGTGGGTAAAGGCTCAGGCATCCATCCATCAGCAAGCCGAGGAGGAACCCAAGCATGACTGAAAAGCGCAGCCCCCACGACGTTCAGGCAATCGCTGTCGGCGCCTTGACGGCCGTCACCCTGGAGCAGACGAAGCCCAAGGATGAAGGCAAGAAGCCGATCGCTTACCTGAAGGCGGAGATCGCCGCCGCGGGCAGCAAGCTCCGGGTCACGGTTTTCGGCTCGAAGAAACAGCCCTCGCTCCCGCAGGATCTCGCTGCGAAGCTGGCGGTCGGCATGAAGGTCTCGGCCCGGGGCTCCCTTGAGGAGCAGGTTGGACAGGACCAGCGGCTCTATCGCAGCATGCGGGCCTGGACCATCAGCGAGGCAGACGCCCACGACCAGGACAAGCTGGTCTACCACATCGCCGGCCACATGGGCCGCCTTGAGAAGACGGCCGCCAACGAGCTGGTTGTGCCCATCACCTGCGTGCGGCAGTACGAAAAGGACGGCGCCAAGGTCGACCAGGAGAGCACCATGCGGGTTTGCCCGCCTGAGGCCATGACCGCCCTGCTGTACCAGAAAGTGGCCGTCGGCCGGGTGATCCGGTCCCGGGGCGACATCGTCGCCAAGACGCAGATTGACCGGTTCGGATTGCCCACTGGTGACTTCATCAGTCGGCTGGATGTGGCCGTTCTGGAAGTCTGGGATGATCAGCAGGAGATTTGGACTCGCCTTGATGCCGCTGCAGCCATCCCGCCGGCGGCCGGCCCGAATCCCGTTACCCCGCCCCCGGCTCAGCCGGGCCCCGCGTCTCCGAATCCCGGGGCGCAGTTCCATGATGACGACGACGTGCCGTTCTAGGGAGGTGACCTCAAATCCATGCAGATCCCGCTCACGCAACTGGTAGCCGACGTCATCGCACTGCGGCGCCAGCTACTGACGAAGGCTCGCGAACTGGAGCCTGCCTTGAACGAGCAGTTCGACATTACCATCCCCCAACTCGACGCTATCCTGCAGGTCGACGCCGATTCCAACGTTACCATGGGGCAGCTTGCCGAACGGCTCGTCCTGGCCGATAGCACGCTAACCGCCCTGATTGACGGAATGGAACGGAAAGGCCTGGTCGAGCGGGTCAACTCCACAACCGACCGCCGAGCGATTACGCTCCGGCTCACGTGCAAGGCTCATGACATCATCTCCACGATCAAGGGGGCATAGATCATGAGCCTTGTCGTTCCCTCCAACCCCTTCCGCAAGCCCACGGCGAAGCCGATCTTCGCCAAGGTCGGCTACTATGCCGGCAGCGGCGTGGGCAAGACGCACTTCGCCCTGCAGGCGCCCCACCCTGCCGTCATCGACCCGGAACACGGCACCGACTGGTTCATCGGTCGCTCCGGCTTCTCCGACTGGGAAGTCATGGACAGCCTGATGGGCGACATGGTTGAGCAGATCCACTCCGGCCTTTCGTTCCTCGAGTCCGGCTTCGAGGTGGAGAACATCTTCGACCCGGTTCTCAAGCGGAACGTGCCTCGCCTGACCCACCGCCGGGCCATAGACCCTACGGCCAACCTGCCCGTTCACGGTCGGGAAACTCTCGTCATCGACCCCGTCACCCTCCTGTGGGAGAACATCCAGTTCAATCAGGCCCTGAAGATCGAGCGGTCTGACCGCAAGAACAAGGATGACTTCAGCTGGAAGGACCATGGGGACATGAAGCGGGACTACAAGGGCATCCTCAACCGCCTCATCAACCTGCCGATGAACGTGATCGTCACGGCTCGTAGCGGTGACATCACCGAAGATGGCAAGAAGGTGGGCACGAAGGCTGACTCCGAAAAGTCCACGATCTACGCCTTTGACCTGTTCTTTGAGATGGTCAACCCCATGGACCCGAAAAACCCGGACCGGCGTGATGCGGTTATCATCAAAGACCGGAGCCAGACCTATCGGCAGGGACAGCGGGTCGAGAACGTCTCCTGGCAGTCGATGCTGGTCCCCATCTTGGCCCGCCTGGGCGGCCGCCGAGAACTGGACGACGCTATCAAGCAGATGGCGCGGACCTGGCGGAACAAGGGAATCAGCGATATGGCGGCCCGGGCCGTAATCAGCGAAAAGACGGGCAAGGCATCCACGCAGGAACTCACGGCCGACGAGATCCGCGGTCTGACCGAGCACTTCATGGCCACGGGAGGAGGAGAGGCCAGTGGCGGAGGTGACCACGCAGGGGGAGCAACTGCTCCTGGTGCTGACGCCGGAGGAGAGAGCGAGCCTGGCCAGGGGGAATAACCTCACGGTCTGGGTTCAGGGCTTACCACCGGCCAGCTTCCCTGGAAACCGTCTCGTTATTCTGGAGCCCGAGGTGCCGGTGAACGCCGCTGGAACATCACGCAAGGTGGTTCACTGCCGGCGTTGCGGCCGAGAACTCACTCACCCCGACAGCCGGCGCCGGGGGATTGGCCCAATCTGCATGGCAAAGGCCATCTGGGAGGCAGCCATCCCGGTACCGGACAAGATCGCTGCACTCGAGCAACTGTACCGGGAGGTACGGGAGACTGGCGAGAGTCACGGCAACATTCAGGACATGATTGAAGCCCTACGCAGCGGGAAGACTCCGGCGCCCGAGGTACTCAAAGCTGAGGACTCGGAACCTGCTCCACTCGTTAGCGAGCGACAGGTTATTGACCTCGTGGACGATGACGAGCCTGTCAGCGCTTCCTATCCGCAGGATCCAGATGAGGGCGAGCGGTTCGTGCGGCATGTGTTCGAGGAGCTATTCCCCGAGAAGCTGCCTGGGTATGAAGCCCGACCGCCACAGGTCCAGATGGCCGTTGCCATCGCCAGGGCCCTGGCCACCGGGGAGCACCTGGTGTCCGAAGCGGGTACCGGCACCGGCAAGTCCCTGGCCTACCTCGTTCCGGCCATCTGGTTCGCCCGCAAGGCCGGGCGCCCGGTGGTAGTCTCTACGGGCACCATCGCCCTGCAGGAGCAGGTCACCACGAAGGACATCCCGTTCCTGCTTCGGACGCTGGACGTCCCCTTCGAGGCGGCCCTGGTGAAGGGCAAGGGCAACTACCTCTGCCTGAGCCGGCTGGAGGACGAACTCAAGCAGCAGACCTTCTTCCAGAACCCTGACCTTGCCAGCATCGCGGAGTGGTCGCGGACCACGGCCACGGGCGACAAGAGCGAGCTGATGTTCATCCCGCCAGCGGACGTGTGGAGTCTGGTCAACGTTGACGACACCTGCAACAAGCGGGACTGCCCTTTCTACCACAAGTGCCATCTGTTCAAGGCTAAGGAGCAGTGGGCCCGGGCTGACGTGTTGGTGTGCAACCACCACCTGTACTTCGCTGACCTGGCCATCAAGGGCAGCAGCGGGGGCAGCGCCGGCGTATTGCCCCAGTACTCGGCGGCGATTTTCGACGAAGCCCACCACGTTGAGCCCATAGCCGGCGAGGCCTTCGGTATCGAGATCTCACCCTTCAGGCTTCCGGCCATCCTTCGGGACATTCGCCGCCTGCGGCACCCGGACACGCCGGAGCAGTTGCTGAGAAAGGTGGAGGAAGCCAACAGGACCGTCTTCGAGCGACCCCTGCTGGTGGACCCGCCCATCGATAAGGTCGACGTGCGGCGCCTGCCCGAGTTGGTGCAGGAGCAGCTACGGGTAGAGATCGATTGGCTGGCCAAGTCACTGCTGGACCTGGAGGAAGCTATCGGCGGCCTCAGTTGGGGCTACAGCGACGAGAAGAGCCGGCAGAAGTGTGAGAAGTACCAGAGGCGACTCCTCGTGATGGAGGAGGCCCTGCAGGCGCTTCGAGAGCATACCGATGGTTACGTGAACTGGATCTCGGTGGAGCGCCAGCAGGGCAAATCGCCCAAGCCGGTTCTGCACCGGAGCCCGATCAGCGTGGCTATGGACCTGGCCCTCACGGTCTGGACCCCGGCGTGGTCCACCGTCAGCACATCGGCCACAATCAGCACGGGCGGCAACTTCGCTTACTTCAAGCGGCAGGTGGGCCTGGAACTGACCGACAAGCCGGTGAAGGAACTTCTGGTGGACAGCCCATTCGACTACCGGACCCAGGCCCGGCTCTACATCCCCCGCGGTCTGCCCGAGCCCAAGCCTTCCAACGAAGAACAGTACCAGGCAGCCGTCCAGGCGGAGATCCGGGACACGCTGGCCGTCACCGGCGGCCGGGCGTTCGTCCTCTTCACCAGCTATAAGGGCCTGGCAGCAGCGTACGACGCACTGGCCGACGAGCTGAGGCGGGCCGGCATGGTGGTCATGCGACAGGGTGACTTGCCCCGTACTCAGCTGGTCCAGCAGTTCAAGGAAACCTTCGCCGCCGGCCGGAGCCCCGTGCTCTTCGCTACGGGCACCTTCTGGGAAGGCATCGACATCCAGGGCGAGGCGCTGTCCTGCGTGATCATCGACAAGATCCCGTTCGCTCGGCCCGATGACCCGGTCACGCTGGCCAAGCTGGATGCCATCAAGGCCCGGGGCGGCAACGAGTTCATGGAGTACTCCGTACCGGAGGCGGCCATCAAGCTGAAGCAAGGCGTGGGCCGGCTGATCCGAACGAAGACCGACCGGGGTCTGATTGCCATTCTGGATCCGCGGCTGCGCACAAAGCCTTATGGCCGGGTGTTCTTGCAGTCTCTTCCGCCGATGCCAGAGGTTGCTTACCTGGACGGCATCGGCGAGTTCCTGAAGGGAGGTGTGGGTCGGTGAAGCGGATCCGTAAGGTGAAAGAGAAGTCGCTCATCCGACTGCGCCGGATGTACCGAAAGCGCTCCGGATGGTTGCCGGTTTGGGGTCCGCCATGGAAGGCGGCGGAACTTGGGGTGCGAAAGGTCAGCCGCATGCTCAAGAAACACGGCTATCGGCTTCGCACCGCATACAGGAAGGCCGTCGAGAAAGGGACCTCCGTCGGTTCGTTTGACGAGTGGTACCGGCTCCATACCGCCAATGTTCAGCGGATCTCGGCCAGCCATGGGCCTTCTCTTTTGGGTGGCGAGAGACAAACGTCTATCGACAGCGATTCGATAGTCTCGAAAGGGGGCCACAGTAGGGCCCGCTCCCAAGAATGAGTCCCTGCTTCTGTACGATCCGGTCCTGGCCGAGATCCTGAAGCCTGTCGACATGCTCCGTGACCTAGAGACGCTGCCGGACGGCGACCTGTGCGATTTGATAACCAGCGCTGAGGCACTGCTGACGGACCTGTCCAGTGTCGTGGGCCAGCTGAAGGCGACCGTGACGCACCGCCTCATGAACGACCAGGCGACCATCCGGGAGATGCCGGAGTTCACGGTCAAGCTGGTGGCCCAGCGCAGCTACGAGTACGATCTGCCGGCGCTCATGGGCCTGAAGTACCACCTGACCGGGGATCAGTACGACCGCACCTTCAAGACCGTCGTCACGCCCAACAAGACCGAGTTGAACAAGCTGTTGAAGCTCGGCGGGGCCATCAAGCAGATCATCGAGGCGGCTGTGAAGGAAGTCGAAAAGCCTCCCCGCCTGGAGATCACTCGCAAGAACATTGTCGAGGTGTAGGCCATGAATGTGCTGATCAACCTTGGCAACGGTTGGATCGTAAGCACGGAGGAGATTCGCTACGTACGGCCGGTCAAAAGCAGCGAGCAGGGCAACAAGTCAACCGTCCTGCTCTCAGACGGTGAGAAAGTCCACACGCCACTGACGGCTGATGACATCGAAGCACGGATCAGTGACGCACTGGCTGCCATGTTGCCTCGTGTTGATGCCGAGCTAGCGCCATGACGACTTTACTGGTCAGCGTCGGCCGGGAGATCCAGTTCGTCAGTTCCGACGATCTCCCGGCCGGCTTCCGCCGGGCCCTTGCCGCAGACAACACGTTCCCCAACCCGCTGGCAGGCAAACGGAAGGCTGCGCCGCCCACCATTCAGGCCTTCTACCATAACCCCTTCACCAAGGAGGTTGCCCTGCCACGTGGCTACTGGCCGCAGTTCCTGACCCGGGCCGAGGAGTTCGGGGTGCAGGTCTGCGCCACAGAACACTGGGAGGACGGGCCGCCGGCGGTGGTCCAGCGGCAGGTGGCCGTGTCCCTGCAGGAGCTGGCATTCGGGATGGAGACCCTGCAGGAGCTGGTGGCCCCGGCCATCCCGGTTGACTGGGACGTAATCGGTGTCCGGGTGATCGTGACCCGGCATCGGCCGCTCGCCAAGGAGGCTCAGGAGGGCGCCGAGCGGGTAGCCCAGTCCGAGCCACTTGTGGCCAAGCCGTTCCCGTGGGAGGCAGAGATAGGTGGCTAACATCGACCTCAAGCAGCTTCTGGAGCAGGCCCGGGCTGTGTCGCCCACCGCTCAGCAGTGGTTCGTGGACGTGCCGGCGCCGGCCGACGACCCATTCAGCCGCACACCAACGACCGAGATCCAGACAGCCGGTCCGGCCGTAGCGGTCCCGCAACCTGCTCCACTGAAGCCAAGCCCGTGGATCGAAGCCCTCTACAACGATCTCAGCGCCAGTCTTCGCAAGGGTTACGACCTTCTTGACCAGGTGGCAGACGAGCAGATCAGGGGCAAGTACGAGAAGCGCATCGTCCAGCTGGCCTGGCAGATCCGGCTGCTTGAGTACGTGGTCAGAGAGCTTACGCCCTGTCCGCCCACCACATGCCCGAACAGGGTCGGTGGAGACCGTGGGCTGTCACCCGCAGACCGAGACCGGCTCCTTCGGGACATGAGGCAGGCACACACTGCTGGCCACATGGCCATCAAGGTGCAGACGCCTGCTGGCCGCCAGTACCGCATCGTGCCGTGGAAGTCCGGCGGCGCCGGCGAGCTTGACCCGCTGGACATGGCAGCGCTGGCCAGGACTGGTGCGCTGGCAGGGATCGATGAACTGACCCTTCTTGACCGACTGGAGGTGTCGACCCCGTGAAACAGGTCCTCTCGGCCATCGTCTACGGTGCCCCTGTGGCGCAGCCCCGGCAGCGTCACAGGCACGTGGTCACCAAGGCTGGCGGCCAGTTCGATATGAACTACACGCCCAAGACCCACCCGGTGCAGCAGTTCAAGGCCGACGTGAAGGACGCCGTCATGCGTGCCAACCCGCCCAGTGCCCTGCTTGACTGCCCAATCGTTCTGGAGTGCCGTTTCTACCTCCCGCGTCCTCACCATCTGATGCGGAAGCGTGACCTGGACGGCGCCCTTCCGCACACCAAGAAGCCCGACCTGGACAATCTCTACAAGGCTGTTCAGGACGGTCTCGCCAAGGTCATCTGGTACGACGACAACCAGATCGTCAGCTTCGGTCCCAACCACGGCAAGTTCTATCACGAGAAGGCCGGGCGCCCCAGGGTGGAGCTGACCGTGTATGCCTTGGAGGTGCAATAGGTGGTCTACGTCATGTACAGCTTTTTCGTTGGGGGACAGTGCCGGCTTGAGCCGGTGACGGCCCGGCGCCCGATGGACGTGGTCAAGGCTGAACTGTTGGCCCGCTTCGGTAACCGGGGCCGCATGACGGTGGTCGCAGACATCACCGACCGGATCCACACGGGGCTCCTGATCTCCTATGGCAAGCCCCACGAGGTCAGCTACGAGCCTGAGCGGACCTGCGAGGACCCGGCATGGTGGCGGTAACGACAGAGCCTTGTTCCATGTGCCCGCGCCGCCCGCGGTTACCCGATTTGGCTGTATGCCAGAAGTGCCGCGATTACCGGAATGATTGGAGCCGAAAGCGCAATAGAGGCTTAGCCCCGTACGGCAGGTGCATAACCAGGGCTGACCTAATTGCCGTCCTCCGCAACCCGCGCTGACCAAGAAAGGAGCACATCATGCTCACGCAGTTGGCAAAGGCCGCCCTGGCTGGCGGCATTCAGATCAGTCACGTGTACCTGGGCCACATCAAGAAGGACGAGGACCGCAAGGTGCTCGCCCATGCAGAAGCCTGCCTGTGGGAAGAGGTTGAGCCCGCCGTTCGCGGTGTGCTGGACTCGCACCTGTACCAGGCGATGGACGGGGAAGAGGACCAGGTGAACTTCCGGGCGTTCTACACGGGCGAGGTGCTGTCGATCGGTAAGGTAACCTCCTCGGAGACCGACCTGACCCGTAACCAGCCGGTGGTGGAACTGCTGGAAGGCATCCGGGATATGGGCCCGGTGATGGGCAGTGCCTTCAACCCCCAGCTGGTCGAGTTCGGCAACATCCTGGCCTTCAAGGTCATGGCCGCCGGTGCCATCAAGAATCACCTGGTGGCCATTCTGAAGGCCACGGCGATGACCGACCTGGACGCAGAGCCCATCCCCTTCGTCTTCGCCACGGTGGTCGACCTGGACGACCGGGAAGAAGCCCTGTTCGACGAGATGAAGGGCCGCTTCGTCACCCAGGAGATCCACAACGCCATCAAGCGCAGCAAGGTCTCCCGTGCCGTGTTCTTCCCGTGTTTGGACGAAGAAGGCAAGGAAACGGCTGACCTGCTGGTGTATGCCGGCAGCGGCGCCGGAGCCTGGTTCAAGGCCCTGGAGGCCACCCGTCGGTTCAGCCCTCAGGCCGAGGGTAAGGCCCTGCTGAAGATGATCGCAGAGCAGACGGATGGCGAGGAGATCACGCCCGACCTGTTCGCCCGCATGACGGAACTGCTCCAAGACGATGCGGAGAACGGCCTCCTTGCCGAGCACGTGGCCACGGCGCTGGAGAAGGTCATGGGCCACGGCATCGACCGTCTGGGCTTCGCCGCCCGGTGGGAGTCGGCTTTCGGAGATCTCGGGTACCGCCCGGCCTACGAGTCCCTGTTCTCGTTCTCTGTGAAGATGGTCGCCGGCGGGATCACGGTCACGCTGTCGCCGATTGCCCTCTCCGACTTTCGGCAGGTGGCCGTTGACGGCAAGACCTATCTGGCCTTCGAGGCTCCCGAGTCGGCGAAGGTCGGCATCACCACCAACCTCCGGCTCCACGTCCGCCAGTCCACTCCCACGGAGCTGGCCGAGTGGATGGCTGGCCAGGCGGGGTAGTACCCGGGAGGAGCACAGTGTCTCTACTCAAGGTCAACGTGACGAAGGCCAGGGCTGCCCTGGCCGCCGAGTTCAAGAAGCCGGAGGGCGCCTTCCGGAAGTTCGGGGAGGCGGTTATTGACCAGGCCGAGCAGATGCAGAAGGAAGCCGAAGCACTCAAGACGCTTCCGGTCCCGGCCGCATTCACTGGCAAGATCCCGGACACACCCGAGGCCCAAGCTGCAAGGGAGCAGATGGCGATCAGCAAGGGCAAGACCACGGGGTCTGTCTATCGGCCGACGTAACCACACAGCAGAGGAGGATCCGTTGTGTTGCGCCATCACCAGGTCGTCCAGACCGACAAGGTTCGTCCAGTCCAGCTCCATCCCCGTCATTCCGTGGTCGCCCGTCTCTGGGCATGGGCCGAAGAGCACTACCGTGGTGGGTGGATCCTGTTGGTGACCATTACGCTTCTGTTTTGGGCCTGGGCCATCGCCCTGAGCAGCGGTTTGACTCAGCAGGTGCCTTGATAGCCATGAAGGCTGCCGACCAGCTAACGATCAGCGACCTGACGCCGGAACCGCGTCCTGATGACCTAATAGAGGTCTATGTGACGGAGTATCGGCGGTGGGTACCAGCCAAGATCAAGGCAGTCGCTGAAGGCGTCGACCCTTATCGGCCCTTCTGGTGGTGGCCAACAGACGGCACAGACATGCGTGGAATCACTGATCGATGTACAGTAACCGGCCATGACACATGGTGGCGTTATCGTTGTTAAGAGGGGTGGGAGTGGTGCGCGTGGCAGATCCGAACCAGCTTCACGTCTGGGAGTTGCCCCAGGTGCCACCCGCTAGAGCTCGCCTCGCTGACCTCGGCGAGTGCGAGCCACTCCCCGGCCGGAAGATCCTCGTGTACTGGGACGAGGCATGGCGACCGGCAGAGGTCATCGAGGGACTTCAGTGCCACGCCGAGTTTGGAGAGAAGGCAGGTCAGTATCCCGCTTTCATCGCCACGTTCCCGTGGCGGGGAGCAACACGGAAGCAGCGTGTCTTGCTGCATGACCGACCCCTGTTCTGGATGCTGCCAGGCGACATGCCTCACGCCATGACGGCCAAATACCCGATTCTCGGTTGACCCAAGCCAAGGCCTTGGGTAAGCCACGGTATCGAAGCGAACGCACAGGGGGTATACCCCGTGACCGACAGCACCATCCCCGACATCAAGTCAAGGCTTCGCCTGGAGGAACTGGCTGTTGAGGCCGGGTTCCAGCTGAGGCAAGAAGGCAGCGAGTTCAAGGGCAAATGCCTGTTTCACGGCGACACGGACCCCAGCTTCACCATCTACCAGGCCGCCGATGGTGGCCAGCGATTCAAGTGCTTTGGGTGTGGAGCAGCGGGCGATGTGGTCGACTTCTACGAGCGCTGGCGAGGCGTTGACAAGGCGGCGGCTGTCAAGGAACTGGCGGCCCGGGCCGGGGTGGACCTGCAAGACAGGCTTGCCCCGGCCGCCCGCCGCTCTCCGGCCATACCGGTAGCCATGTCTCTGGCAGATGGCGAGCTGGAGCGCCAAGTGGCCGCCCTTGAGCGTCACCCGGAGGTTATCACCTTCTTGCAGGAGAAGCGGCGGCTCTCACCTGAGATCATCCGCCGGGCCAGGTTGGGCTACGATGGCCAACAGCATCGCATCGTGATACCCGTTCTTGACAAGAAGGGCTCCACAGTGCGAACCAGGCTTTACGACTGGCAGCACAAGTACCCCGGCCGAAAGGTTGTCTGGGGACCGGGCACGGAAAGGCCCAGGCTTTACCCAGCCTGGGCTCTGCAGGAGAAGGAGCTGTTGCTCTGTGCCGGCGAGATGGACACCCTGGCTGCCTGGTCCCTGGGCATCCCGGCGATTACCGGCACGGCCGGAGAGAAGTCCTGGGGAAAGGCCTTCTCGGAACCGCTCGCCGGCAAGAGGGTCACGATCTGCTACGACGTTGACCCCGAAGGCCAGGACGGCGCCCGCCTGGTGGCTGATCAGCTGGCGAAGGTGGCTGCGGAGGTTCGTCTCCTCTCATTACCGCTGGCCTGGCAGAAGAAGGGCGACCCCAAAGACATCACTGACTGGATCCTGGCGGGCGGCACAGCGGAGCAACTCCGTGAACTGATGGCCCGGGCACCGGTCGTAGCGAAGACCGCAGGCGATGACGGGTCACCGGAACTGGAGCCAGTACTCGACCGACTCCCAACGGCGCCAGTGAGCGAGACGGCTGTGTTTCCGGAGCGATGGCTGGTGAACGACAAGGGAGTCTTCGAGGCGACCAGTCGAGACGGTGAGACCAAGTTTCGCCAAATCGTGGCGACGCCTGTGGTGATCACCGAACGATCTCGAAACCTCGACACCGACTTGGAGACGGTACGCATCGCCCTCCTGCGGGATAGGCGCTGGCGATCGATGGCCGTAGAGCGAGACACCTTGGCCGACAGGAGCCGCATCGTGCGGCTCTCCGGCCGGGGTCTCCTGGTCACCAGCAACACGTCGAACCGCCTGGTGCAGTACTTGGCCGATTACGAGACCGCCAACCTTGCGACTATCCCAGAGCAGACCGTAGTGAGCGTGTCGGGATGGCGAAAGGACAGCGACGGTGCCGGACAACTCTTTGTCGCCGGCCGGAACATCCTGGGCACCGACGACGCAGAGGAGGAGCAGACCACCTGATGGACCGTTCACTCTCCTACGACGAATGGGTCGAAAGCAAACGGATCAAGCCCAACGCAACCGGTTTCATCATGCCGGCATGCGATCTGAACCAGAAGCTGTTTCCCTGGCAGCAGGAGATTACCCGGTGGAGCCTGGCCAAGGGCAAGAGTGCGATCTTCGCAGACTGCGGGCTGGGCAAAACACCGATGCAGCTCGAGTGGGCCAACCAGGTATGCCGGCGAACCGGCGGCAGCGTGCTGATCGTTGCCCCTCTGGCGGTCTCCAGACAGACAGCCGAGATCGGTCACGAGTTTGGCATCCCGGTCACCGTCTGCCGACATGCGGCCGATGTACGGCCGGGGATCAACATCACCAACTACGAGATGATGGGTCACCTTAGTCCGGCGGCCTTCCGGGGCATTGTGCTTGACGAGTCCAGCATCCTGAAGAACTTCGGGGGCGTGTACCGCAAGGATTTGACGGAGTTCGCCTCCACGATTCCCTTCCGGCTCTGCGCCACGGCCACGCCGGCACCCAACGATCTGGTCGAGATCATCAACCACGCCGAGTTCCTGGGGATCATGCGCGGCAAAGAAATGATCGCGTTGTGGTTCACGCAGGATGGCAACACAACGCATCAGTGGCGGCTGAAGGGCCACGCACGGGGGGAGTTCTGGCGCTGGATGGCTACCTGGTGTGTCGCCCTGCGGCGGCCGTCCGATCTCGGTTACGATGACGGACGGTTCGTTCTCCCGGAACTACGAGTCCACCAGGAGACTGTTGAGGTCACGCCCACCAACATGCGCACGCTGTTCCCCATGGCGGCATCCACCCTGCAGGAGCGGCTCCAGGCCCGCAGGGACAGCATCGGAGAGCGGGTGGCCCGCTGCGCAGACCTGGTCAACACCGAGTGGCGCGAGCCCTGGATCGTATGGTGCAACCTGAACCGGGAGTCCGAGTTGCTCACCCGGGCTATCCCCGGCGCCGTCGAGGTACGGGGCAGTGACCCGCCGGAGGCCAAGGAACAGGCGATGCTTGACTTTGCCGTCGGCAAGATCCGTGTTCTCGTGACCAAGCCCAGCATCGCCGGGCACGGGATGAACTGGCAGCACTGTGCCAGGGAGGCCTTCGTGGGCCTCAGTGACTCCTGGGAGGAGTACTACCAGGCGGTACGGCGCTGCTGGCGGTTTGGCCAGACCCGGCCCGTCGACGTGTACCTGATCACGGCCGAAACCGAGGGCGCAGTGGTCGAGAACATCAGGCGAAAGGAGGCGCAGGCGGCCGCCATGTTCGATGAGATCATCACCCACATGCAGGGGCTCCAGTTGGAGCAGACAACCCGCCAGGAGGCTGAGTACGAAGAGGCCGTAGTCAAGGGGCCGGCCTGGACGCTCTTCCTTGGCGACAGCATCAAGACCATCGACCGGATCGAGACGGGCACCGTTGGGTTCTCCATCTTCAGCCCGCCGTTTCCCGGCATGTATGCCTACAGCAACAGCGTCCAGGACGTGGGAAACTGCGAGACGATCTCCCGCATGATTGAGCACTTCGAGTTCCTCGTGGGGCCCGAGAAGCTTCTACGGGTCCTGATGCCGGGCCGGATCTGCGCCATTCACCTGATGCAGCTGACCGCCATGCTCTCCCGCGACGGGTACATCGGTATCCAGGACTACCGCGGGCGAGTCATCGCCATGATGGAGCGGAACGGCTGGATTTACCACGGCGAGGTGTGCATCGACAAAAATCCGCAGGTCCAGGCCGTGCGCAACAAAGAGAAGGGCTTGCTCTTCAAAAGCCTGGCCACGGACTCGGCGGCCATGCGCATGGCTCTGGCCGATTACCTGCTTCTGTTCCGCAAGCCCGGGCAAAACCCGGAACCAATCCCTGCCGGCATGTCGCCCCGCTACAACCCAGGCGCCGGGTGGGTAAGCGAACAGGAGTGGATCCGCTGGGCCCGGCCGGTCTGGTACTCCTCCGACTGGATGCCGAGGGATGCCATCGAGTGCGTAATCACCGAAAACGGCACGCCCGAAGCCCGATGGGTACCCTGCCACGACGAGGGAATCCGCATCACGGACGTGCTCAACGTCAGGCAGGCCCGGGAAACGGACGACGAGCGGCATCTCTGCCCTCTGCAGATCGGTGTCGTCAAGAGGGGCGTCAAGCTGTGGAGCGCCCCGAATGATCTGGTCTACAGCCCGTTCGGCGGAGTCGGAACGGAGGGGTATGTGGCAGTCGAGCTGGGCCGACGCTTTGTGGGCGGTGAGCTCAAGAAGTCGTACTTCCGGAGCATGCAGGCGAACGTGGAGGAAGCGTACAGGCAGAGTCACATGCGGCCGCTAACTCTGGCGGATATGCTTGAGGGCACGGATACTGGCGAGGAGGTGGATGCAAGGTGACCATAACCCAGCTAGCTCAGCACGTGAGGTTAAGGGTTGCCTTTCTGGCTGGCGGAATTGGCGGCGTAGCCAAGGGCTTCAAGGATGCCAAGGGCACCTTCATGATGGGCGACATGCCCGTCAGCTGGGAATATGAAATCGCCGGCTCTATCGACAACAACGCAGTCCGCAATCGCGAGTTTGAACGGCTCATGAGTATGGAGGGCGTGGCCCACACCATCGACCTCTTTACCAGGGCACAGTGGATCGCTTTCCACAGCAAGACGAAGGTCATTCACGATCCGGCTCTGACTGAGCGCCTGGACAACGCTATCCAGAAATGTGTTCACCCTGACGGCCTGATCAACTTGGACGACCAGCGGTACTGGCGCTTCGATGATGTCTGGGCCAGGGTGGACGAATGGGTAACGCCGCCGCCCGGGTGGCAGGAGTTCACGCCTGACGACTTGGTACGACTCTTTGGTGACGACCTGGATGTGGTTTTTGCTTCCATGCCGTGCCAGGGCAACAGCCGCCTGAAGTCGGAGGCCGACGCCGCCGAACTGCCCAGCCGGGCCCTGAACGGACTGGTACCCAGAGCCTTCTACTTGGTTGCGCTGGCACCGTTCAAGACGCCGGTGAAGGTCATGTTCAGCGAGAACGTCCCCGGGATCAAGTACCGGAGCAAACACCTGCTTGAGGACATGAGGCGGTCTGCCGACCAGATGGACTACGAGACCCACCACGGCGACCATGACACCGGCAAGGTCTGCGGTGCCCCGCAGTCACGCCCGCGTCATTTCTGGACGCAACGTCACCGGCAGGCCTGCCCGCCGTTCCTGTACAAGCCCCAGGAGCGGCCCCTGGCTTCGATCATGGACTACCTGGGCGACAAGCCCATGCCCGGTGACCCCGCCGGCGGCCGGAACCACGCCTGCCCGAACCTGGACTTCCTGACGTGGCTGCGTCTCGCCCTGATAAGGCCCGGCGGAGACTGGAAGGACATTCCCGGCCCCGGCCACTGGCAGCTCCGCACGTTCGATGGCCGGATCGTGCCACCAGAGGCGTTCTGCAAACTCCTATTCAACGCAGACGGCACGCCCAAGCTCGACAAGAACGGCAAGCAGCGACTCCGGTGGTTCTGGCCTGACCCGGCCGTCTGGGGCAAAGTGTTCGTGGCCGAGTTGCTTCCTGGAGCCATGCACTATGCCGACGTGCGCCTCCACCACCGACCCATGGGTAATGGCCACGGCGCATACTGGGTGCAAGACGTCACCCAGCCTTCGGGAACGGTGACGGCCGACCCGAGCCACCGCAAGAGCGGCGGAGCATCGACAGTGGCCGACACCCGCCTGCAGGCCGATCCCCGGTGCCCTGACAAAGCAGACCGCCACGCCTCGCATATGCGGGTGACGCCGCCAGATGGACAGGCTGGCGCCGTGACCGGAGCGACGCACCTGGCCAACGGGGCGCCCAGCGTGTCGGACATCCGGCTTGCGTTCCGGGAGAACCGGCACAGCACCAAGTATGAAGTGCGGGACAGCGGCCGGCCGTCGGATGTGGTCACCACTTCGGATCGTTTGGGCAGCGGCGCTCCGTCCGTGGCCGACCTTCGGGTGGGTCTGGAGACTCCCAAGTTCAACGACGCCTACAACGTCAGGGAGCCTGACCAGCCCAGCAAAACGGTCAGTGGCGGAACCGGCCCCGGTGGTGGCGGTCACAGCCTGGCAGACCCCCGGCTTACCTTCGCCCCGAATGATGGCGCCTATGGCGTCTGTGACGCTAACGATCCTTCCCGCGCCATTACCGGTGCCACGTCGGTTACCACGTCCAACGGTCCCGGCGCCGTGGCTGATCCCAGGATCGTGCGGCACGCCAAGGGCGGCACCATGCACGTCAACGAGGGCGCCGACGCCGCCAACACAATCACCACTGCCACCGACCACAACGGCGACGCTCAGGCCTTGGCCGATGCCCGCATGACCTGCGCCAGCCGCAACGGTACTCTGGGCGTGATTGCCTGGAACGGTCCCAGTCCGGCCATAATCGCCAGTCTGGACGTGTACTGTGGCCAGGCGGCCATTGAGGACGTGCGGGTCAACATCCACTGGTGGCCCGAGTGGTTCCCCCAGGGCTTCATCATCAGCCCTTGGAACGCCTGGCACCGGCCGCTCACCGACTGGGAACTGTGGATCCTACAGACGTTCCCGGCCTATGACGACGAGGGGCGACCGTACGAGATCGCCGGCAGCAGACAAGATGTGCGACAGGCTATCGGCAACGCCGTGATGCCCCTGGCCGCCCGAGCCTATGCAGAGGCCCTGGCGCCCACGCTGATCGTGGCAAGACTGGCGCCCGATGCGTTCCTGTTCAGCCCTACAGGAGGAAGGGTATGGGTCAGTGGTGTATCGTTGGACCTACCGGCGCCGCCAGCATCGCAGTTGGTGTCATAGGTTGCGCGGAAAGGCCCAAGACTGGCTAGAGCCTTGGGCCTCCTCGATCGAACAAGCATCCTACGCCTTCTTGAAATCTGTTCCGTTACACTTAGGGCAAGGGGGCAGCGTGTCGTCAGAGTTGTCCAGGTGAACCCTCTGTCCACACTTAGTGCACACGTAGGTTCCGATTCCCGGCTTCTCGCCCGTGGTCGGCATGATCTCACCTCCCTGGGTGGTGGTTCGCGAAAGTGCTGGACTGGCTGGGGTCAGGCGAACCTGACCTCCCAACCATACACTTTGAGTTCCTCAATGACGGCGTTTCCCTCGGGAGTGAGATCGCCCAGGAGAACCAAGATAGGTATCCTGTCCAGCCGTGGGTAGCTCTGAACCCAGCCTAAGAAGTCAAGCACCTTCACAAGGTGCGGCCGGTGTGCCACCATATCGGAGATAGGCCATACGAGCCCTACCAGGGCAACGTCTTCTTTCACGCCGTAAAGGGTGGGTTCTAGACCACCAAGTCTGCTGATCATGGGTGGAACCGCTTCGATCACGTACCCGCGAGCCTCAATCAATTCCTTCAGGAACCGTACGCCGACGTCGACCTGGACCCGGCTCTCTCTGTCCACGTCTACGCCCGCAGCCGCTTCCATCTCAGCGGAGTAGTACTGTCTGGTTCTCCGGATGGTCTCGAAGGAAGGGATTTCCCGCAACACCTCGAGCGGTATCGTGAAGTTGTGGTGCAGTTCCAGGTACTTGGCAATCAGTTCCTTGTCATGTTCGCCGTCGGCCAACCCCGGGTACTTCCGAAAAAGGGCGTAAAGCCGTTCGGTGACAGTTTCCAACGCACATGCCCCCTTCTCGACCTTCGCGCGTATTGTACTCCAATTCGCGAAAGTTTCACAGATGGGATTGTCCGAATCTGTATGATGTAGGAGGGACCAACGTGTTCATGAACAGGTTCCAGACCCTTGCCACGGCGCTGGCTGCCATCGCCTGGCCCGAGGAAATGCAGGACAGGGGCCGGTTGGATGCCGAGCTAGGCGACAAGTTGGCCGAGGAGATGGGCGAATTGGCAAAGGTGTGCCGCCGGCATGGTGGTCATCGGACTCACTGGCGCGGTGCCCAGCAGGTCACAGATGCCGAAGTGCTCGACGAAGTAGGTGACGTGCTCTTTGTGCTGGCACGCCGGGCGGCGCTGCATGGGATCGATCTGAAGGATGCGGCCCATCGGGCCGTGGACAAGTTCTCAAGTCGTCTGGTAGCTCTTGGGCACGGTGCTCAGGTGGCGAACGTGGAAGCCAGCATCGTGTCCAGCCCGAAGATCGTTTGTTTGTGCGGATCCACCCGGTTCAGCGCCGCTTTTCAGGAGGCCAACCTGCGGGAGACGCTGGCGGGTAACATCGTCCTCTCGATTGGCTGCAACATGAAGAATGACCACGAGATCTTCGGCCATCTGCCGGATGAGGAGCTCCGCAAGATCAAGACCGACCTCGACGAGCTCCATAAGCGGAAAATCGACCTGGCCGACGAGGTGCTGATTCTGAACGTGGGCGGCTACATCGGGGAATCGACCAGGAGTGAGCTGGAGTATGCACGGGCCCACGGCAGAGCAATCCGCTTCCTGGAGGCGGCGCCCAAGGAGGCTCAGGTCGGTGGCTAACCCATCGAGGATCCAGTTCCAACCTGAGAACGAGGGTGACGCCCATCTGGTGGCCGCACTGGACACGCGCGGCGACTTGGCCGCATGGACCGTGTTGCTCAGGAAGATGCAGCCATTCCCGCGGGTTATGTTTTGCCTGTATGCTGCCTGCGCGGCTCCGCTGCTCCACATTTGCGAGGCGCCCAACTTCATCGTGGACCTGGCCGGCGACACGTCCCGCGGAAAGACCACGGCCCTGGAGCTGGCGGCCAGCTGCTGGGGACTCCCGGCCGGACACCAGGGCGGCCTGGTCAAGTCGTGGAACGTGACCAAGGTCTTTGCCGAACGCTACAGCGGCCTGTTCAACGATCTCCCCATCTTCCTGGATGACAGCCAGACGGCCGATCAGCGCACCGTGGCCAACGTGCTCTACATGGTGGCCAACGGTATCGGCCGGGGCCGTGGCGCGGCAAAGGGCGGCGTGCAGAAGGTCACGCACTGGCGGACAATCTGCTTCTCCACCGGCGAGCAGCCCCTGACCAGCAACACCGAATTCGGCGGGGCCCGGGCACGCGTGCTCACCCTGTGGGGCAGCCCGTTCGGCGACGAGCCACAGGGCGAGCTGGTGAGAGAGGTCAAGTCCGTCACGGCCAGGCACTATGGCCATGCTGCCTACCAGATCGTTCGCCAGCTGATCACGATGCAGCGGGCCGGCGAGTGGGAGCAGTTGCGGGAGCTCTACCTGACCCGTGTGCAGATCCTGGCCACGAAGTTCCCCGGCAACGTGGCAGATCGCCTCAGCCGGTACGTAGCCCTCGTGTGGGTCGCCGGCGATCTCTTCCACGGCGTGCTGGAACTCGATGGCTCGCCGGAGAAGGCCGTCATGACCATCATGCGGGAAGTAGCCGGCGAGCTGGAGGAAGGGGACTACGCTTCCCGGGCCATGGATGCCGTCCGCGGGTGGGGCCAAGCTAACATCAAGCAGTTCTGGGGGAAGGAAGACGACTTCAGGCCGCCGTCGAAGTATTTGGGCGTATGGCGCGATGCCGATTACGACGACCCCAAGTTCGTGGCCATCTATCCGCATGAGCTGAAGAAGTTCCTGGTTGACCAGGGATTTAGCTATGAGGCCGTAATCAGGCAGTGGCGGGACCGTGGATGGCTGAAGACTCAGAGCGGCCGCTCTACTTTTGTCATTCGGGTGAAGGATGACACAGCCCGGCTGGTCATGATCCCGCTCTCGGTGTGGCGGCCCGTTACCGCAGAGTGATGAAGCGGTAACAGACCGGTAACGCCCGGAAGGCATGAGAGAGTAGAGATAGAGATATATGTTACCTTTGTTACCACTGTTACACATACTTAATACCCTACATGTGAGTGTTCGCTACGCTTTTACATGCGAAAGTGCGGTTCGCATGTAAAATGAGGGTATCCCAACGAAAACGCGGTAACGCGGTAACATCCTTGTGGTACAAGGCTTTGGTGCGGTAACAAATGAGGTAACACGCGCGGTAACGGTGGCCAAGTAGAGGAGGCATCTGCACATGGCCGGTACGACCGGATTCACATCTCAGAAGGTTGCCAGGTGGCTCAGGGCCTACCGGGACTGGAAAGCGGAGTGCACCGAAGAACCAGGAGCGCCAAGCTGCACCGATTACTCCCGACCGGTGGTCATGGGCGGCCTGGGCGGTGGGGATCCGGCCATGCGGTCAGCCGAACGAAACGTGGAGCTGGAACATCGCTGTCTCACAGTCGAACGCTGGCTTGCCGGCCTGTCACGCCTCGAACGCATCGCTGCCAGCTACTGGCTTGATGACGAGGACGGGACGATCACGGCCGTGGCCTTGGAAGCTGGCCTTCAGTACAAGCGAGCGAGGGACCTTGTCACGTGCATTCCCTTGATCATCTGGGCCCGGCACTATGACACATGTCCTGAAGTAGACGATTGACTGTTATCTACTAGACGAGGTACAATTTCAGTAACATGGAGTTTCTGTGAGACGAGCCTCGGCGGTGAGCCGGGGCTCTTGTCATGCCCTTCAAGGTGAGGTGTCCAGTTGTGTCAAAGAGGCCTCGGCGTCCGTGTTCTCACCCGGGCTGTCCTGAGCTGACTGATGACAGACTGTGCTCAACACACGCGAAGCAACAGCAGCGGCGACAGGACCAAGAACGTAGCACGGCTGCTGAACGAGGTTACGACTACCGTTGGCAGAAGTACCGCAAGGCATACCTGGCCGCTCACCCGCTGTGCGTCGAGTGTCTGAACCATGACCGCGTGACGGCCGCCACTGTGGTCGACCACATCAAGCCGCACAGGGGAGACCAGAAGCTGTTCTGGGATCCGAAGAATCACCAGTCCCTGTGCAAGCCATGCCACGACTCGAAGACGGCAAGGACCGATGGGCGCTGGGGGTAAATTCAGCCATAGATTTCCTGCCCTGAAAACATACTGCCACAAGGCATAGGGGTAGGGGGTATCCAATCTCTGGGGGGGCCAGCCTCTAGACCGGATGGGTCGTCAGTTTTTTCTCTGTACGAGTCTGGAGGTGTGTCCGGTGGCCGGCAGAGGTCCAGCGCCGAAACCGGCGCATTTGCGGCAAAGAAGGAATCAGAAGCCAGGAGCGACAACCCTTGCAGCTCCGCAAAAAGCAGCGAAGACACCGTCCTTACCAAACCCGGACAAACGCAAGTGGCACAAGCTAACCAAAGCTTGGTGGAAGCGCGTATGGGAATCTCCAATGGCCAGCGAGTATCTCCCCACAGATGTTGACGGCCTGGGTCGTTTGGCGCTTCTGATCGACTCGTTCTACAACCGTCCGGACCCGAAGATGCTGGGCGAGATCCGACTGCAGGAGGCTCGGTTCGGCCTGTCGCCAGTCGATCGCAGCCGCCTCCAGTGGGAGGTTCAGAAGGGCGAGGAGGCAGAACGCAAGCGCAAGCCGCTGACGCCCAAAACGGACCCGCATCCAGCTGATCCTCGCGGAGTCCTCGGGGTGGTCAAATGAGCATCCTGATGGTTCCCGAAGACGCGAAGCCCTGGCCGACGCTGGGGCCCCTGGTATGCCGGTTCATCGAAGAGAACCTGGTTTTTGGTCCCGGCGATCTGCGAGGACAGCCTGCCCGGCTGGATGCAGAGAAACGAGCCCTGATCTGGCGGATGTATGAGGTCTACCCGAAGGACCATCCCCTTGCCGGACGCCGACGGTTCAAGCGCGTAGGCCTATCCCTGGCCAAAGGTCTGGCAAAGACCGAGCTGGCTGCCTGGATTGCCGCCTGTGAACTCCACCCGGAGGCCCCGGTGCGTTGCGTTGGCTGGGACAGGCGCGGCAATCCACTGGGCGGCCCGGTTATTGACCCCTACATCCCCATGGTAGCCTATACCGAAGAGCAGTCTGATGAACTGGCCTACGGCACGCTGCGCGTGATCCTGGACGAAGGGTCGCTCCGGGACGACTTCGACATAGGCCTTGATCGGATCATGCGCAAACATGGCGACGGCAAGGCCGTGTCTTTGTCATCGAGCCCATCCGCCCGCGACGGTGCACGTACAACGTTCTGCCTCCTCGACGAAACTCACTGGTGGACGCTGCCCCGGCTGAAGCGGGCGCATCAGACCCTGATGGCCAACCTGCCAAAGCGCAAGGTTGCTGACGCCTGGGCCCTGGAGGTCACGACGGCGCCGGAAGCCGGCCTGGGATCTGTGGCCGAGGACACCATGGAGTACGGCAGGGCCGTCAAGGAAGGCCGGATCCAGGACTCGAAGCTGTTCTACTTTCATCGTCAAGCGTCCGACGAGCATGATCTCACCACCGAAGAAGGAGCCCGGGCGGCCGTCATCGAGGCATCTGGCCCGGCAGCGGCCTGGCGCGATATCGACAGCATCGTGGAGTTATGGCGGGATCCGACAACCGACCGGGCGTTCTGGGAGCGTGTATGGTGCAACCGCCTGGTCAAATCCGGTCGAAAAGCGTTCGATGCGAAGCTCTGGAACAGCCTGGCGGCGGACACGTGTCCAGTGCGCGACGGCGACCTGATTGTTCTTGGATTTGACGGGGCCCAGTTTCACGACTCAACTGGCCTGGTGGCCACGCACGTAGAGACCGGTTACCAGTGGGTGGTCGGCGCTTGGGAGTGCCCGTACGGGAAGGAAGAGACCTGGCAGGTCCCCGTGGTGGAAGTTGACGATGTTGTGGCTGCGATGTTCCAGCGGTACCAGGTGTGGCGCATGTATGGTGACCCACCGTACTGGCAGGAATGGCTTGCCAAGTGGGCCGGCCAGTACGGCGAAGAACGCGTCATCGAGTGGTGGACAAACAGGCGAATGCCCATGAGCTACGCCCTGGAGGCCTTCCACACGGCGATGACGTCCCGGACCATCTCGCATGACGGCAACGCGGTACTCAGCCGGCATATCGCCAACGCTGACCGGTACGACCTGCCCCAGCGAGACGAGCAGGGGAAACCGAGGTGGCTGATCCGCAAGGAGCGGGCAGACTCGCCCCACAAGATTGACCTGGCCATGGCGGCCGTCTTGTCCTGGGAGGCCAGAAACCACGCGATTGCGGCCGGGGCCAAGCCCAAACAATCGGTGTATGCGACGCAAAGGGGGCGTGTTTCCCTGTGAAATTGTGGCCGTTCAGCAAGAGGACCGCCGGCTCTCCGCGGCGGATCCGGTTACCCACTCGGGCTACGATCCTGGACGTGTTGCGTGAAGCCTGCCTTCTGGCAGGCTTTTTCATGCTCGGCCGGGGCCTGTGGCTCATTTACGTGCCGCTGATGTGGCTGGTGTGTGGATTACTCCTCCTGTGGGTAGGCCTGTCACCGAGGGAGAAGGAGGGAGGCCAGCAGCATGGGTCTAATCCGCGACCTGGTTCGGCCCGTCCGTAACCAGGACTACACCATGGAGCAGTTCACCCGTGACGTGCGCTCCTTCTTCACCGGCCGGAAAAGCTCGGCTGGCGCGAAGGTGAACGAAGAGTCCGCCCTTCGCCTGATTACTGTCTACTCCTGCGCACGGGTTCTGTCCGAGACACTTGGCGCAGTGCCGCTTCATGTATACCGGCGGCGGCCTGACGGTGGAAGCGATCTGGCGACAGACCACTATCTGTATGAGTCGCTTTACGGTGAGCCGAATGACGAGATGTCCTCGCAGAGCTGGCTGGAGTCCCAGCAGGGGCACATGACGCTGGGTGGCAACGCCTACTCGATTCTCCAGCACAGCATGCGCGGCGAGGTCATTGACATCTACCCCGTTGACTGGAACCAGGTACTGCCCAGACGTGATCCGGTGACCAGACAGCTGGAGTACTGGGTCATGGACCGGGGGAAGCCAGAGCGGTATCCGGCGTCCAAGGTGCTGCACGTACCGGGCTGGGGTTTCGATGGGGTGATGGGTTACTCTCCGGTACGCATGGCGGCAGAGGCCATTGGGCTTGGTTTGGCAGCTACGGAGTTTGCCGGTCGGTTCTACAGCCAGGGCATGAACATGGGTGTTGTGCTGGAGCACCCCGGCCTCCTGGGTCCGGAAGGCAGACAAAACCTGAAGGAAGACGTTATGGAGCGCGGCGCCGGCATGGAAAACGCTTGGCAGCCGCTGATCCTCGAGGAGAACATGAAGCTCTCCCGGATCCCGATGCCGCTTCGTGAAGCCCAGTTTGTGGAGAGCCAGAAGTTCAACCGGGATGAAATCTGCGGGCTCTTCCGAGTACCGCCTCACATGGTCGCAAACCTTGACCGGGCCACGTTCTCCAACATCGAGCACCAGGACATCGGCTTCGCCAAGCACACCATGCTGCCGATCTACCGGCGCTGGGAGCAGCAGGGTAACCGCCGGCTCTTCACCAGACGGGAGCGCCAGCAGGGGTACTACATCCGCTTCAACATCGACGGTCTTCTGCGTGGCGACTACAAGAGCCGCCAGGAAGGCCTCGCGATTCAGCGCCAGAACGGTGTCATCAACGCCGACGATTGGCGCCGGCGGGAGGAGATAAACCCGATTGGCGGCGTGGCCGGTGGGGCTTACCTGGTGAATGGCAACATGATCAGCACCGAGACGGCTGTCCGGCAGCAGCCTCGTAATACCGGATCCGCAGGAGGTGAGAATGGTGGGCAAGGGTAAGCGCATCTGGGAGATCCGGGCGGCGGCCAGCGAGCCCAAGGTTGGTGAGGTGCTGCTCTACGGTACGTTCGCCAACATGAGTTGGTGGGGCGACGAGGTCACTCCGAAGCAGTTTCGCGAGGATCTGAAGGCGTTGGGCGACATCGACGAGCTCCGCGTGTTCGTCAACAGCGGCGGCGGAGATGTGTTCGCCGGACAGGCAATCCACTCAATCATCAAGCGACATTCGGCCGCTACGAAGATCGGGTATGTTGACGGCCTGGCGGCGTCGGCGGCATCCCTACCCCTGATGGCGTGCGACGTGATCCGCATGCCTCGCAACGCCATGATGATGGTGCATAACCCCATGACCTGGGGGTATGGCAACGCAACCGAGCTCCGCCGCATGGCGGACGACCTGGACAAGATCCGGGAGCCCATGATCTCTGCTTATGAGGACAAGACCGGTCTGGCCCGGGAGAGAATCAGCGAACTCCTGGATGCAGAGACCTGGATGAACGCTGAAGAGGCGGTAGAACTCGGGTTTGCTGATGAGGTTGACGAAGCCAAGCAGGTAGCCGCGTCGCTTGAAAACGGGCGGTTGGTCTTGAACGGCCAGGAGTTCGATTTGTCCCGGTTCCGGCATCCGCCCAAACTCCTGGCTGTGGCTGCTCAGCTGGCCAGGCCCGGAGGTCCCAACTCAACCGATCCGGCACAGCGGCGCAACACGGCGCCGCTTTCGCTTTTCGAACGCCGGCTGAAGCAGAACGAACGGTAGAAAGGTAGGTAGCCGCATGAAAAAGAGCATTCAGGAGCTTCGCCAGGAGAAGGCCGCTGCGGTGGCCAAGCAGCGGGCCGTTTTCGACAAGGCCAAGGGCGAGTCCCGTGATCTGAACGAGGCAGAAGCGGCTGAGTTCGAGACGCTGGACACCACCATCGCCGGCCTGGACGCCCAGATCGAGGCGGCCGTGAAGGCCGAGGACCGGGAACGCAAGCTGGCGGCGCGCGAGGCGCAACTCAACCAGCCCGAAGGCCAGCCGTACCGGCCCCTGTATGCGGGTCCGGGCGCTCCCTCCGCGAACAACCAGAAGAAGGACGACGCCGGCTTCTCCAACGTCGGTGAGTTCCTCGACGCCCTGCGCTTCGGTGACCAGAAGGGCCGCCTGGCCAGCATCCCCACCAACAAGCTCGGTGGTTTCCAACTGCCGGACGCGTTCAAGGCGGGCATTATGCCCCAGTTCCGTAACGAGTGGACCATGGGAACCGGCGAGGAAGGCGGGTTTGCCGTACCCGCTCAGCAGTACCAGGGTGCTCCGCTGATGATCCGGCCCCAGGATGCTATCGTCCGGCCCCGGGCCACGATTGTTCCCGCCGGCGACCCGCCCGATGCCGAGATTCCCATCCCGGCGTTCCACCAGGGTGCTAACGGCGTGTTCGGCGGCGTCGAAGTGTACTGGACGGCCGAGGGTGCCGAGGCTGACGAGACCAGCGGCAAGCTCCGCGAGGTCATCCTGAAGCCCCAGGAAGTCACGGGCATTACCGTCATGTCCGACAAGCTGCTTCGCAACTGGCAAGCGGCTTCAGCGTTCGCTGAGTTCCTGCTCCGGGGTGCAGCCATGAACACCGAAGACATGGTCTTCCTGGGCGGCGACGGTGTCGGCAAGCCCATCGGCGTCAGGAAGGGCACCGGCGCTCTGCCCGTCAGGCGGACCACGGCCAACAAGATCGTTTTTGCTGACATCCTGAACATGCTGGCCGCCTTCATGCCCAACTCGACGAACGGCATGTGGGTTGCCACCCAGTCCTCCCTTCCCCAGATCGGGGCCCTGAAGGATGAAGCCGGCAACAGCCTGTTCATCAAGGGCGATATCACCCGCGGCATCCCCGACACTCTCGCCGGGTTCCCGATCCGGTTCACCGGCAAGGCGCCCGCCCTCGGGTCCCAGGGCGACCTGATGCTGGTTGACTTCCAGTACTACCTCGTCAAGGACGGCAGTGGCCCGTTCCTGGCGGCGTCCGAGCACGTTTACTTCAAGAAGAACAAGACCGTGATCAAGCTCTTCTGGAACGTGGACGGCAAGGGCTGGGTCGACGCTCCCCTTACCCTGGAGGATGGCGTCACCAAGGTCTCTCCGTACGTGCTTCTCGACGTGCCCGCGGCATAACGCAAGGGGGCCGCCTGGCCCCCTTTACTCTCTAACCTGCTTCACAGAAAGGTAAGGTGTGCCCATGAAGCGGATGTACGAGGCTGAGAAGATGGACATCGGCCTGGTCAGCCAGGCGCTCAACAATACCAACGCTGCGGGCCGGTATTTCAGCCTGCAAGGGGTCGACAAGGTCCTGGCAGAGCTGATCGCCGGTGCGATGGCTGCAACCAAGACGACCAAGATCGAACTGCTACAGGCCAAGGACGCTGCCGGCACGGACGCCAAGGGCATTCCGACTACCGCGGGCCAGGCGGCTGTCGCAGAGGTCACCGCCAACACCAACGTGACGGTCGCTACGCTGACCCTGGCAACGGTGCTGGCCACGCAGACCGTGACCATCAACGGCGTTACGTTCACTGCCCATGCCGATACCACGACGGCAGCCAACCGCGAGTTCAAGATTGACGGTGACGACACTGCTGACGCTGCCGCACTGGCTGGCCTCATCAACCACGGGGTCTACGGCGTCCCTGGCGTCACTGCTACGGCGGCCCTGGGTGTGATCACGCTTACGTCCACCGTCTCCGGCGAGACGCTGATCACGGCCGCAGCCTCGCACGCGACGATCACTGTCGCGACGGTCCAGGCACAGGCCTTCGTGGAGATCTCTGCGTCCAGCCTGGACCTGGCCAACGGCTTCACCCATGTCGCCGTGAAGGTGACGACCACGGCAAACACGGTCGTGTCGGCGTCCCTGCGCCGGGGTGGTCTCTCGTTCACGCCGGCGCAGAAGGTTGGGGCCAGCGCTGTTCTCTAGCCCCGCCGAAAGCCTGGCAGCTGTGTCTGTGAGGTGACGCTGTGAAGTACCGGGTTATTGCTGAGTTTGTGGACCTGGAGGCCGGCGCCCGCCGGCTTCCAGGCGAGACCATCGAGGTGTCCGAGCAGCGGGCCACTGTGCTGCATGCCCGAGGCGTCATCCTGGCATCGGCCATTCCCCAGCAATCGCCAGCCCCCGGCGACACCGCTTCGGGCACGGCTGATGCCGGTGAATCGGTGACCGGTTCAGTGGCCGGTGATACGACAGGTGGTCTGCCTGATGATGTCGTGAAGTTGGAGATCCCATCGGAGGCGAGCTTGCATGATCTGCGCAAGCCGGAGCTTGTCCAACTCGCTTCGTCACTGAGCATCGAGACCAGGGGTAAGACTGTTGCCCAGCTGATTGAGGCCATCCAGGCTGCCGGCGAGGTGAAGTAAGCATGGCCGTTAACGTGATCGCACCGCCTGCGGTGGAGCCCATCACCCTGGACGAAGCGAAGACGCACTGCAGGGTCGAACACGACGCCGAAGACGCCTTTATCGCCGGGCTGATCCTGGCCGCACGGGAGCACTGCGAGGGTTTCCAGGCCAGGGCGTACGTTACGCAGACGCTGGAGTTGACGCTGGACGCCTGGCCGAGTGGTTCCGAGCTCAAGGTCCCCCGGCCTCCGCTCCGCTCGGTCACGCACATCAAGTTCGTCGACAAGGACGGGGTCGAGACAACTTGGGATGCCTCCAACTACGTGGTGGCCGCCAAGGGCTCACCCGGACGCATCGTGCTCGGGTATGGGAAGTCGTGGCCGGCGGCGACACTCCGGCCAGCTGAAGCAATTGCCATTCGGTACGAGGCAGGATACGGCGACGCCTCAGCCGTGCCACAGCGAGTGAAGCAGGCGATGCTTCTGCTGGTGGGGCACTGGTATGAGAACCACGAGGCGGTGGCGGCTGCCCGGCAACGCGGTGAATCGCTGCCCATTCCCTTCGGCGTCGACCGCTTGCTCTGGCCAAACAGGGTATTCGGGGCGAGGTGATCGCAATGCCAGCAGGCACTTACAGGCACCGTATCACCCTGCGGGAGTCGACGGCAACAGGCAGAGACGCCGCCGGCGGCGAGATCCTAACGTGGTCGGATGTGGCCACCGTGTGGGCGGCCGTGGAGCCAATCAGCGGCCGCGAGTACTTCGCAGCCCAGCAGGTCAACGCCGAGACAACCCACCGGATCAAGATGCGGTACCGCCCGGGCGTTCACTCAAAAATGCGGGTGCTTTTTGGTAGTCGGACGTTCGACATCGAGTCGGTGATCGACCCAGAGGAGCGCCACGTGGAGCTGCACCTCATGTGTGTCGAGAGGGCGGTGGCCTGATGCCTCCCCGAAGCAGGAAACCACCCATCACCATTACCGGCCTCGACGAGCTGAAGGCCGCTTTCAAGCAGCTGATGGGCTCCATGAGCGACAAGGAACTCCAACCGATCATGGTGGAGGGTGCCAAGGTCATCAAGACCGCCGTCAAGCGCCGGGCCAAGAAGCTCACCGGCCGCCTGAAGAAGGCCGTCAAGGCCAAGAAGTCCAGGCGGAAGAAGCAGCATAGCCCCTCGGCCTTTTGCGCCATCGATCGCAAGATTGCCCCGCACTCCCACCTCGTGGAAGATGGGCATGCCCTGGTGGTGAACGGCCAAGTAGTGGGCAACGTCCCCGCACAGCCGTTCTTTGGCCCGGGGGTGCGTGAGTCGATGGGCCAGGCCGAGGCTGTCGTGATCAAGGGTATGGCCCGCGGCATCGACGCTGTGAAGCGGAAGAGGGGAGGGCGGAAGAAGTGATCGAGGCGGCCGTTCTTTATATCCTCACCCACCGGGCGGAGTTGACCGCCCTCGTCGCCGATCGGGTCTATCCGCAGACGCTTCCCCAAAAGCCCATTCTGCCGGCGATTACCTATACCCGGACGGGCACCTACCAGGGGTACACGAAGGACGGGCCCGAGGGTGCCGCTACCCCAAACTTCCAGGTTGATATCTGGAATCCTGATCTTGTCAACGCCCGCCAGGTGGCCGCACAGGTCAAGGCAGCCATGCATGCGGCGTGGAGTACGACCGTGGCCGGCGTCCGTCTGGGAAGGATCGAATGCACCGATGACCGTGACGCCTATGACCAGAACGTGAAGGTAGTGGGCGTTACGCTTGATTTCTCAGTCCAACATCGCGTATAGGGGAGGTCTTGACCGTGCCTGAACCCGGAATTCTCGGCGCAGAGGTCACCATCGAGATGGGCGACGGGGCGACGCCCACCGAGCTCTTTACGAAGGTCGCCAACGTGAAGAACATCGGCGGCCCGGGCATGTCCCGTGAGCAGATCAACAAGACGTTCCACGGGGATACGGCGCAACGTTACCGCTCCGGTCTCCCCGAAGGCGGCGAGGTTCCCATCGAAATCATGTGGGATCCTGCCGAGGGTACCCATGACGAGACCACCGGCCTCTTGGCGGCCTTCAGCGACGGCCTCGTTCGGAACTTCAAGATCAAGTTCGGGACGGCGGCCACCTGGTCGTTTGCCGCCTTCGTGTCCGGCTTCGAGGTGACCGGCGAAGCCGAGGGCGGCATGACCATGGCCAGCGTGACCCTGAAGCTCGACGGCCTGCCCACGTTCGCATAGCGGGAGGTACACCATGACCATTCTGAACCGTGACGCCATTCTCTTGGCGTCTGACCTGAAAGCCGAGACGGTTCCCGTGCCCGAGTGGGGCGGCGAAGTGCTGGTGCGCGGCATGACCGCCTCCGAGCGTGAGCACTATGCCATGATGGTTACCGAGTTCGGCCCCGACGGCAAGCCCACCGGCAAGCAGGTGCTCGGCAAGACGCAGTCGGCCATGGTGGCCATGTGCGTAATCGACGAGAACGGAGAGCGCCTGTTCACCGACACCGACGCCGACGCGCTCGGAAAGAAGTCGGCGAAGGCCTTGGAGCGCGTGTTCTCCGTGGCGGCCAGGTTGTCGGCTCTGAACGACGAGGCGGTCAGTCAGGCAAAAAACGGCTAAAGCGGCCGGAGGAACGGTTCAAGCATCGCCTGGCCTTGGCGCTGGGCATGACCAAAGCCGAGCTTCTGAGCCGCATGAGCAACGTCGAACTGCTTGACTGGATGGTCTACGCCGAGTGGGAGCCATTCGGCGAGGAGCGGGCCGATCTGCGAATGGGCATTCTTGCGGCAGTCACAGCAAACGGCGGTCGCAAGAAGGGCCAGCGGGCATTCAAGGCCAGCGACTTCATTCCGAAATTCGGACCTAAGGAGCCGCAGTCATTCGGCCAGATGATGGCTGCGGCGAAGGCGTGGACGAAGCTGGCACAAGCGCAGCAGAAGAACAAGAGGGGGGCTCCCTGACAAGGTGCCCCCCTTACACCTATCTGAACTAGACAAGCTTACACAATCGCCTGCAGCGCTGCTGCGGGTTTTCTTATTACCCGGCAAGAGGGGTGAGAGCAGTGGGCGCCTGGCGCAACCTGATCGTGCACGTAGGAGCTGAGACCGGCGGCTTTTTCACGGGCATGAACTCCGTGCTCAAGACTACCGGACAAGTAGCCACCAAGTTCGTCCAGTTCGGCGCCGTCGCCGGGACGGCCATCTTGGCAGTCGGAGTAGCGGCTACGAAGATGGCGGCCGACTTTCAGGACCAGATGGCCGATGTGTCCACCCTGATCAGCGGCGGGCCCGCCGAAGCCATGGAGCGGTTCGGCAAGGACGTTAAGCGCATCTCGGTCATGACCGGCAAAGACCTTAAGAACATCAACGAGGGCCTATACGAGACCATCTCTGCCTTCGGCGACTCAGCCGACGCAATCGCCCAGCTGGAGATCGCTACGAAGGCGGCTGTGGGCGGCAAGGCCGAGACCCTTGACGCTGTGAAGATGCTCTCAGTGGTCACGAAGGGCTACGGCGACACGTCCGCTGCAGCCGTGCAAAAGGTGGCAGACCTGGCCTTCCAGACGGCCAACCTGGGCCAGACCACCTTCCCGGAGCTGGCCGCCTCCATGGGCAACGTGGTGCCCCTCGCAGCCACCTTGACGGTCAAGCAGGAAGAGTTGTTCGGGGCCATGGCGACGTTGACGGGCGTGACCGGCAACACCTCCGAAGTGGCCACCCAACTCCGGGCTACCATGGCTGCACTCATTAACCCGACCAGTCAGATGGCCGCCAAGCTCAAGAAGCTCGGGTTCTCCAGCGGCAAGACCATGATCGACACCTTGGGCCTGCAGGGGACCCTCGACATTCTGGCCAAGTCCACCGGCGGCAACACCGCTGAGCTGGCAGACATGTTCGGCCGGGTCGAGGCCCTTAACGCCGTACTTGCCCTCACTGGCAACCAGGCGGCCGACTTCACGGCCAAGACTGACGCCATGACCAAGGCCACCGGTGCGGCCGACACCGCCTTTGCCAAGAAGCAGGAGACTGTCAACGCCATGATCGCCCGGCTGAAGGCCATGGGCACCGTCGCCCTGGTGGAGGTGGGTGAGAAGTTCCTGCCCGTTCTAATGACGGCCGGCGACTGGATCACCACCAACATGCACACCATCCAAGCCGCCATGGATACCGCCTTCAGCGTACTGGGGACGGTCCTTGAGACCGCTGGCGCTGCAGTGACCTGGTTCAAGGACACCATCATCGCCCCGTTCGTGGCGGGCTTCACCGGTGACATGAACACCCTGCGCACGCCGATTGAAGTGTTCGGCGCCGCGGCACGGGTGGTCTGGGACACCATCGCCGGTTACCTGACCAACTGGCGGACGAACATCTGGGCCCCGTTCGTGGAGGGCTGGACCACCGGAAACACCAACATGGGCGGCGTGCTGGCCAACACCTGGGCCACCATCGGCTCTGTGATGAACTCCATTTGGGAAATCATCAAAGGCGTTGTCACGCTGATCATGATGTTCTGGAACGCCTGGGGCGACGAGATCATGGCTGTCGTCGGTGTAGTCTGGAACACCATTCTGGGAATCATCGACGGCGTGCTGAAGGTAATCTCCGGGATCGTCAAGTTCTTTGTGGCCCTGTTCAAAGGCGACTGGGAGGGCATGAAGGAAGCCCTCATTTCCATCTGGGAAGGGCTCTGGAAGATCATCACATCCCTCGCCGAGGGCTTCTGGAACATCCTCAAGCTCGCCTTTGACGTGGTAGTGAAGGCTATCAAGGGCATCTGGGAGTGGATGACCACCGATCTGGTGGAGTTGTGGAAGGGTCTGTGGAAAGACCTGACCGAATGGGTGCCCCAGGCCTGGGAGTGGCTGAAAACCTCACTTGCCACGCTCTGGACCAACATCTCACAGTGGTTCATCGACCTGGCCACCGCCGCAGTCGACTGGGGTAAGAACCTCATGCAGGGGTTCTGGGACGGTATCACCGGCATGTTCGACCGGATCAAGGAGAGCATCGGCAACTTCGTTGGCGGCATCACCGACAAGGTCAAGGGCCTGCTGGGGATCGCCTCTCCCTCCAAGGTGTTTGAAGGCATTGGCACCCACGTGGGCGAGGGCTTCGCCCTGGGCATTCAGGACACCTACGGGCTGGTGGATCACGCCATGAGCGGCCTAGCTGCCGGCAGTGTCGACGTCGCCATGCGGGCGATTCAGCCGGCCTCCGAGCGGGCCACCGGCAAGGCGGACAACAGGCCGGTCCACCTCCACATCGAAGTCGGCGGCAAGGAAGTCCTCGAGTACGTGCTCGACGGTATCGCCGGCAAAGTTCGCCCCGTGGCCCGGGCCATGGGATCTAGAGCGTAACAACACGGGCGCCCCCTGCGAGGCGCCCGTTCTCATGGAGGTGCTTTCTATGCCGATCAAGGCTACGTTTCTGATGGGCGGCATTATTGGCCAACCGGCCAGCGCCGTGACCGTCACGGTTACGGGCAGCAAGCCTGGCCCCGTTCAGATGAGCGGGGCAAAGCCTGATGTTCTGAGCTTCACGGCCACGCCAACTCTCACTGTCCTGAAGGGGTGATGCAAATGACAACGGAGCGATCCCGCTACAGTACGGTACCCGTGGAGCTGCTGCTGTCCGGTGAGAATGGGTTGGCCCTCATCCCGCCCGGATCCTCGGTAACCATGCGGCTCGGGCGGGTGAATACCCCGGCGAACTACCAGCTGGTGCTCACCGACAGTGGCGACGGCATCACGTTTGTGGGGACCATTCCGAAGAACGAGACTGCGCTGCTGAACGACACCTACACGGTGACCTTCTGGGTTGCGGAGCCCGATGGAACCGAGTGGCCGGCCCTGCAGAGCGCCATCAAGTTCAGCGGCGTTGTCTTGCCGAAATCCTAAGGAGGGGTGAGCCGTGCCTCACATTCAGAATCCGTTGACGGTCCTGCGGAAGCTGCTCGGCTTCCCGTACATCGGCGAAGAGGATGCGGCTCAGCACCAGGCGGTGCCGTCCCTCCTGTATGTCAAGAAGGCGGATGGGACGTTTGAACCCGTTGGAGCTGAGAACCCGGTAGCTGTGTCATTGACGAATAGAACTGTTACGGGCGCAGCGGAGACGCTGACCGTCGATAACACTGTTGGCGGTAAGGCGTTGGCCTCCATCCCCGCTGACGCCACCGGAGCCATGATCACGTTGGATGGTGGTGACATCCGGGCCCTGTGGACAGGTGGAGCCCCTACAGCTACGGATGGGCACCTTGTCATGTTTGGCGACACCATCATGCTTATGACCAGGGCGGATTTGCTGGCCTTCCGGGCGATCCGCACAACCGCAACCAACGGCACGCTGACGATCACGTACTACCGCTAGGAGGCGATGCTAGATGGAAACCATGTCTCGCATCGTCAAGAGGTATCGTGACCGCATCCAGCGTGGTGGCGGGTCGGTGGTGGTGAGTGCAGCGGGTGCGGTTGAACTAACCCCAGTGGCGGGTAGCTACGCTGTCATTACTGGCAACCGAGTTACAACCCCGATCTTGTTCGTGCGTAACTCCAACAGTGACGCCGCCCAAGCGCTGGCTGTACGCAACGCTGCTGATAATGCCAGTGCCTTCACTGTTACGGGCAGTGGTAACGTCACAGCCACTGGCACCCTCACCGTCTCCGGTACTGGAATCAACTCATTCAGTGGACCGGTGAAGGTAACAGGAACAGGCGCCAATATTGCAACAGCCTTTCAGGCCAACGTGACGGACGCTGTTGCCACGGTCCTATACTCGCAGTATCGCAACGGCGACCGGCGCTTCTCCATGGTCCTCGATACTAACAATGACACCTACTTTGCTGCGGTCACCGGTGCAGGGTTCGGGGCAAGCACCGAAGCCCTCCGCATCGTCAACGCCAACGGCTATGTCAGTGTGCCGACGAGGCTGGGACTAGCGACAGCAACACCAGGGTACCTGTATGATTTCAACGGTTCAGGAAAACTCAACGGAAGCGTGGGCGTCGGAGGTAATCCAGATAGCGCCACGGCTCGACTGTATGTGTATGCCCCTGCGTTACCTACAGTATCGGCTGCTAGGTTCGATGGAATTGCCAACGCCACAGCCCCTGTCCTGGTGGTCAAGGGTGGCACTACCCCTGGTGTCGGTGGAGACCTAGCGCAGTATAGAGATGTCCTAGATTTCGTCTGTCTCCGTGTCGGCAGTGGGGGAGCCCTGACGCTGGAAAACGGTAGCCGATTTATCGGACTTGCTCAGAGAGGAAGCAATGCTCCGGTTGCGGCTGTCGGGGCCGCCAACCTCTGGTATGACGACACTGCCAAGGCGTTCAAGTACATCGACAGCGCAGGGACCATTAAAACCATAACTGCCGCATAGGAGGACACCATGGACAAGACCTTTGAACCCGAACTGGCGACAAAGCGCCAGATGCTGGAACAGAAGCGTGACCAGTTCAGGCAGGTAGGCTACGATGCCTTCCTGGAGCGCATGGCCGCAGAGGTCCAGGACCCTGGCCCCTCCAAGCAGGCGAAGGAGGCCCATGCCGTCTACCTCAAAGAGCTTGAGGCCAAGGAGGCCAACGCCTACGCCGCCGCTCGGCGGATGCAGGAACTGATCGACGCCCTACCCGTTGAGGAGGCGAAACCTGATGGCGATTGATGTTCAGCCCTCACAGCCCGTAATGGTTCTCGCCAGCGTCCGTCTGGTTGAGCAGCGCACGTACGGTAGCACCGTCTATCCAACCATCGAACGTACCTGGCAGGACGGTGAAGGTAACACCGTCCGCGTCGAGGTGGACGCGCCGCAGGTGCAGCTGAATCTTGACGAGTGGCCGGGCCTGAAAGCGGCGCATGACGTGTACACGGCCCTGCTGGAGCAGGCCGCGGCTTACCGACTGGGCTACGTCGCAGATCCCGGTCAGACGTACACGCCGCCCCCGCCGCCCGAGCCCCTGCCGGAGGAACCGGCTCCGTAACATAAGGCCACAAGCGTGACGCAAGAGACCACGTATGGATCGCCCGTCGTGGTCTGACAAAGGAGGAGCTTTTGGCGGTGAGACAAGACTTGATTGCCTTGTTCGAGGAACTCCTGGCAGCCTATCTGCAGAGCGAAGAACAGGCGATTGACCTGGTCTCGCAGAATGCAGGAGCCGACCGAGACCAACTCCGGATAGAAGAATCAGCCTGGCGAGAACGGTTCAGACGGTTGCTCGTAGATATTTAGCTATAGAAGCGGCTCAATGGTGGCCACGGTGTTTTTGGCCCCAGCGAGGATTTCTTTCAGAGTGGGCAGCACGCCAAGCTTTGAACCCGTGAACTCGATTCCAACCCAGGTGGTGATCTCTACGCGCTGTGATGGACTGGGGTACGGTAGCTGGGTGCGCGGATCGATCGGAACACCGTTGATAAAGACGCCAGGGCCGAACTGCACTTGTGCCGGAATCCATGACACCTGTCCGGATGCCGCTGTCGCTCTCACCTGCTTCGTTTCTGTCTTGGTCTGCGGGGCCAGCTGACGATGCTTGTTTTCGTTGCTCAAGTCGACTAAATGCTTCAGCCACGGTGTACCCGTCTGAAATGGCTGAGGTGACTGCAGTGCGGAAACCAGGTCCGGGCGAGTCGAGTTCAGTCCGGGAAACGATGTGTCAACTGCTTTCAGGAATTCTGCTCGATCATCGCGAACTGGGAAGTATACGCGACGTTCGGCTTTGGTGATCTCTGATGGCTGGATGCCGGGGGCGCAGAACCTGGTGAAGACCTCAAATGCCAGAAAATCGAGAGCTGATCGGATGTTGTCCAGGAACTGCTTGGTTCGAACGCGAAGAGTCGGCGGGATGGACTTCGAGGTTAGGGTTGTTTGACATACCTGCTCGATCTCGCTGAGAAGACGTTCTGCATCCGTCAGCAGGAGGTGGGAATCATCTAGCACGGCAAGCACTCCTTCTGAGAACAGTGAATTGTGTGGCGGCAAAGCTGTTCGCCAGGTTTGGCCCCTGTACCGTTAAAGCACAACGTTATGGTGTCGACTGTGGTCTAGAACAGACCCCTCCCGGTCGATGATGGTAGCAGACCTACCATAGACCGGGAGGGGTTCCATGCTACTGTCAGAGGCCGCCACCGCATACCTGGAGCAGCGCCGGATCGAGGGGTACTCACGGCATACGCTCGCCAGCTATCGCTACCTACTCGGCAAGGTCACGGTCATCGTTGGTGACAAGCTGGCCGGCGAGATCACGTTGCAGGACCTGCGTTTGTACCTCTCAACCGTGGCCGATCGCAAGCCGGCTACGACAGCCATGCGCATCCGGCTGCTGAGAGTATTCTGTCGGTGGCTGTATGAAGAAGGGTACGCCCCCAACAACGCCGCCCTGAAACTGCGGGAGCCGAGGCTGCCGCAGCGTGTACCGAAGGCGCTCGGTACAGAGGACCTGGAGATGATCCGCGATGCCTGCAAGACGACCCGTGAGCACGCCCTGGTGGAGTTCCTGTTCGCCACGGGCTGCCGGGCGGGGGAGGTTTCTGGCATTCGCCGCCAGGATCTGGACTGGGACCGGCGCTGCCTGATCGTGCTGGGCAAGGGCGCCAAGGAGCGCGAGGTCTACTTCGGGGCGAAGGCGGGCATCTGGCTGCGCCGCTACCTCACCAGCCGTCACGACAATAGCCCCTACCTGTTCACCACCGAGCGCGGCCAGGCCCGTCAGCTCACGCCCCATCAAATCTGGTACCTGGTGAAGAGGATTGCCGCCCGCGCTGGTCTGCGTGAGCGGGTGTGGCCCCACGTGTTCCGGCACACGCTCGGCACGACACTCCTGAACCAGGGTGCACCGCTGGCGGCTGTGCAGAGCATCCTGGGTCATGAGAGCCCCGAGACGACGCAGATATACGCACAGCTGTCGGGAGCAGCCAGGCAGCAGGCGTACGAGCGGTATTTCATTCAGTGACGTTGAAGGGCGCCCTCCAAACTAGAGGGCGCCCTGACCAATGCCAGTGACTGGTGGTGAACGTGTTGGAAGAGCATCCATTGAGCCCGGCGCGCGGGTGCCTGATGGGCCTGGTCATCAGCCTGGCCCTGTGGGCGATGATGATCCTGGCCGGGATGGGACTACTCAGGAGCGCAGGGCAGACGGTTCCCGCGGCAGTGATGAGCGACGGGCAGGGCTCCTCTGCCGAGCTGGACGCCCAGGTCAGGGCGTGGGGCTTGGCAGAGCTTGACTACCTCGCAGAGCAGGGGTGGCACCTGCCGGTTACCAGCGTATCGGCGGCCCCGATGTGCTGTGCCCGGGGCCACACCATCATTACGCCGGTACCCACCCAGCACGACATTCTCTTGGAGTACCCCGTTAGGCCCACGGAGGCCATGATGCGCAAGACTGCTGCACATGAGGCTGCACACGTCCTGATGGCTGTAGCCGGCGTGCCGCATAGCGAAACATCGGCCGATCTGTTCGCCCGATGTTTCGGCTCACCGCTCGCCCGAGAATACGCCGCACGGGGTAGCCCAGCGGGTGACTGCGACGAACTGCGACGACAACTGAGCAACGCGTAACCACGGCGACCCTGACGCGAGGGGCGCCTTTCGCATGCCAGAAACGGGGTGACGACCGATGCCTACGGTAACCGCTCCTGCGAATAAGGGCTACGTCTGGGATCTGCTGGGGTCTGCCTACGGTTACGCACACGGCTCGAGCGTACCCCACGGTAATACATCCTCGCCATATTGGCAGCCGCACTATGATTTCAACTGGCCCACGCTCCCGGCCGGGGCGATCATCCAGTCTGCCGAGTTCTACGTCAAGTGGAGCGGCGGTGTCCCGTCTTACGCTGATAGCGGTAACCCGGTTGCGGATGTTACTGTCTACGAGATTACTGGATCTTGGACTGAGGGTGACACAAAGCCGTCGCTTGGTTCATCCGCTGGCAACTTACCGACGACAGCACTTGGCTGGGCGTACGCAAATGTTACCGGGTTCGTGACGCAGCGATACTCCGGTACAGCGAAGTACGGCTTGGCCTGGGGCAGCATGGACTACCGGGACTCGTCTGTCTACCACTACGGCGACGACCAGGCGGATAGGCCTTACATCGAGATCACGTACATCACCAATCGCGCCCCGAACGCGCCCTCGCTCTCAGCTCCGAGCGTGTTTGACGCAGGCGCCGGTCTGACGGTCACACTGACACACAACGACCCGGACAACGATACCTTGACGGGTGTGTACCTGAACCGCGTCCATGGCTCTACAACCGAATGGTGGAGCGGGAGCGCATGGGTGACATCAGAGCCGGTGTCTCCAATCGCCGCGTCAGGAACCAGCAAGGCGCTCACCATCGCCTCCGGCTGGGAGCCCGGTGTCACCTACCAGTTCTACGGTGCCACGGTGGACGTGCAAGGGCTCAAGGGTCCATACTCCTCAGTCGCCGTTCAGGCCAAGGCGAGTAGCCTCCCCGTCTGCAGCGTGTCAGTTCCCGCACCGGGAGGCTTCGTCTCTTCTACGAAAGTGCGCGTCATCGCATCGATGACTTGTGTTGCCGGCGCTGTCCCAGCGTCATATTCGGCGAAGCTGTATGCGGCCAACGGCACAACAGTCCTCAGCGGCCCGCACACCGTCGTGAGCGCCGGCTTGCTCGACTACGAGATCGACTACGGACTCACGACCGCCACTGGCTACCAGGTGGGGGTCGCCCCAACTGATAGTGACGGCCTGCAGGGGGCAGAGGTCAAGGTACCGTTCACGACCAGCTTCATACCCCCGGAGACCGGGCCTTTTGCGGCTACCCCGTTCTCGTCCCTGGGGTTCACCCGGGTAACGTTCACCGGCCAGGGTGTAGACGTGTCTGTCAACCACGTCTACCGCCGAGAGCGAGACGGCGACTGGGTACGACTCTCTACCACGGTGCCACCCAACGGCACATATGACGACTACACGGCGGCCTCCGGCGTTGTCTATGAGTACCAGGGCGACGCTGTCGGCGTGAACGGTGTGGTCACCGCCACGAACGTGGCTGCGACGAGCTTAACCCTCACAGGGCTGTGGCTACACAACATCGACGACCCTCAGGGGACGGCCATAGAGCTCGGGACGCAAGCCCGTGACGAGGACTGGACCGCCGATGTCACGTTCATGAAGGTGGCGGGGCGGACCCGGCCGATCGCCGACGTGGGGGAGTCAGACGACGGGGCGTTCCGGGCAGAGGTGCTGGTTGAGGACAAGGCGACGAAGGAGGCGCTTCGCCGTCTGATCATGACAAAGCCGTTGCTGTGCGTCCGTGACAACTCCGGGCGCAAACTCTTCGGCATGGTGCCCACCATGGCCCAGGCCGATGAACTTTGGGGCGGGTTCGCCTTCTCGTTGGAGGTCACCGAGACGGACTTTGACGAGGCGGTGAGCGCCTGATGCTGGACAGAGCAAGGAACGGGTACACCGGCGCCCAGGTGGAGGCAGCCCTGCATGCCTCGCGGCGCCGCATACGGTTCAGGTATGAACTGTACAGCAAGTCCGGGGCTTTCAAGGCGCACCTCAAGAACGTCAGGGGCGGGTCGGTCGAGTATAACGCCGGCGCTGATATCAAGCGGACGGCCAAGTTTGAATGGGTGGACACCACAGAAGTGGACTACCTCTCCGATCGCGTGAAACCCATCTGCAGGGTGGGTGTGGGCAGCGGGTGGGCTGAGTTCCCCCTCGGCCTGTTCCTCCTGTCCACTACCCCCAGGACGCTCACCGAGGGCAGCCGGGCGGTCATGCGCACGGTGGAGGCCTACGACCTGGCGAAGATCCTGGTAGACGACAGGGTCACCACCAGGTACACGGTGCCCGCCGGCGCCGAGTACATCGCCAAGGTCCGGGAGCTGCTGGAGGGGGCAGGCATCACGGCTCACAACCTGACGCCCAGCACCAAGACGCTCCCGGCCGCCCGCGACTGGGACCCGGGCACCTCGAAGCTGGAGATCATCAACGACCTGCTCCGGGCCATCGTCTACCACGATCTTTGGTTCGATGAAAACGGGGTGGCCGTCGCCGCCCCCTACATCTCGCCGGCAGAGAAGGCCAGCGAGTACACCTACAAGAACGACAACCGGTCCGTGCTCCTGCCGGACGCCGAGCAGCTCCTCGACCTGTGGAGCGTGCCCAACAAGTGGGTGCTGACGGTCTCAGAGAGCGACATGGAGGTGCTCCGGAGCGAGTACACCAACACCAACCCGAACAGCCCCACGTCGACGGTAAGCCGCGGGCGGACCATCGTGCGCTATGAGACCGTGGACGCCGAGAGCCAAGCGGCGCTCGACGCCATGGTGGAGCGCATGGCATTTGAGGACTCGCAGGTCTACGAGACCTTCCAACTGGGCACGGCCGTCATGCCTTTCCACTCGCACATGGACGTGCTCACCCTGGAGTTCACTGACATGAGCATCCCGGCCACGCGGTACGAAGAGGTCTTCTGGGGCTTCGAGCTGAAAGCCGGCTCTGCCATGAAGCACATCGTTCGCCGCATTGTCACGGTGTAGGGGGTGAGGGCATGAAGGTCCACCAGCTGATCAAGGACATTCGGGGCGAACAGAAGGCGGCGGCGCCATTCCGCCTCGGGACGATCCCGGCCGGGTACGTGTCGGGGGAGCCGACCGTGATCTTCGACGGCGAGGAGACGGCCAGCACCCGGACCTTCCCGGTCGCTGACCATGTGACCACCCTGGCCGCCGGCAAGACCGTGCTGGTGGCCATGACGGGGAAGCGGGGCGGCGGGATCATCATCGCAGCGTACACAAGGTAGACGCAAAGAAGCGGCCAGCCTGGGCCGCTTCTGTCTATAGCTTGCCTTCGACCGTAACCTTCGGTGTGTTCATGAAATCGCCCTCCCACCGTAGCGAGGGCACAAACTTGATGGTCTTCGTGCCGGCTGGGAGGGGGTCATACACCATGACAAGGTCAGCATAAGCGCCGGGAAGGACCTCGTCATTCGTGAAGTCGTACCGGTAGACCGGATCCTTCAACTGCTTCTCGCCGGCCACTAGCACTGATTGCGAGCGGGAGTACTCGAGCGTCTTGGCTCCGCCGTTCTGGATGCGAACGGCCACGATCGTACCATGCGGACCGGCTGTAACGCTAAGGATCTTTACGGTAATCTTGTCGACCGTGGCAGTACCGACGTCACTCTTGTTGATCTTGGCGAAGCCCTCGGCCTCGAGCGTGGCAACCCGCTTCTCCAGGTCGGTCACCTTCGTCTGTAGGGCGGTGAGCAGGTCGGTCCCATCAGCGCCCCACACAGGTGCGGCGGCAAGCAACACCAGCAGAACGACAGCCACGGCTACCCAACGTTTCATCAGTACGACCCCCATATGTTTCGGTGTTCGACTGTTTCAGTATAGTGCAAAAACGAAATGACGCCAAGAGGCGTAGCGTAGAGTCTTGGTTCAATAACCTCCTCCCCGGGTGGAGAGAAGGGGGCGGTCCACATGAGCGAGAGCATCCCAGGGTGGGGCGTGAAGCTCCAGACGGAGGTGGCAACTCTGCAAGACGCCATGGTAACCCACGTCCGGGAAAACCGAGAGACCCACAAAGACCTGTATCAGAGGACGGAACGCCCATCCTGGACCGTCACCTGGGTGCTCACCATCATGGGGACCCTGGTAGGCGGTCTTTCTATTTGGGCCATGACGCACTAAGGAGGCAGAGCTCCATGGCTGAACTTCCCCTGATCGTAATCACCGGTGGCCACGACCGGGAGGAGCCCGGTTCCGTCCAGGCGGATGGTGAGCTCGAGTACAAGTACACGCTGCCGCTGGCCAAAGCTGTCCGAGACGAGCTTCTGGAAGGCTGGGAGTGCCGTGTGGTACTCACCCGTGAGACAGACGCAGGTCTGGTGTCGGGGACTGCACTGGGGCCGGAGCTGTACGCCAGGGCCAACCAGGCTAACACGCTGGGCGCCGCCTTCTATCTGAGCCTGCACCATGACGCTGGACCGAAGGACGCCCGTGGTGGCTCCCTGTACATCCACAGCCTGCTCCGCGAGTACCAGGGCCGCGTGACCCGCAAGTACCCGAAGGATGAAGGCGGTCTCGTGTGGCTGAACGCCGCAGCCCGCCAGCTCGACGGCTCCCCCAACCACGATGCTCCCATCAGTTACGCCATGGCCCTGGTGGGGCAACCCATTATACGGGACACCCTGGCCGCCCTGGGCATCTCCTGGCGGGGATCGCCCGACAGGATCATGGCTGCCGACTTCGGTGAGCTGCGCATTCCTGACTGCCCCTGCTGGCTGCTGGAAAGCCATTTTGGGACAAATCCCATCGATGACGAGATCGCAGACCGGCCGGAGTTCATTCCCCAGCTGGCCGACGGCATCGCCCGGGCCCTGGTCACGGCCATGGGGCTGAAGGCCAAGGCGCCGGAATGGCAGCTGCCCATCTGCAAGGTGATTCTGCCGCCGGCGCCAGGTCAGACCCAGACACGGGAGATCTGGGGCGAGATCCGCAGCGGCCGCACCTACGTCACCCTGCCTGGTACTGACTTCGAGCAGTGGATTGGGCCGGTGGCCACCGCCATGGGTCGTAAGCCGAACTACACGCCGGCGCCGCCCACCGTGACTTTCGACTAGCTGCAGCCATTTAGCAGAAAGGGGTAGAGGCTCATGTCCATGTTCGATCTTTCCCGGGTGGATCTCACGCAGGTAGCCGCCGGCGGAATGTCGCTGATCATGGCTGTCTGGGTGGTGTTTCAGATCCTCAAACGCCAGTACAAGGCGCTGAAGCAGTGGATGCCGCTGCTGATCATCTGCACCGTGTTGATCCTGGTGGTGTCGCTGCTGTGGGCGCCCGTGGTCTTCATGGTGATCGCGGCCACGTTCATTTTTTCGGCGCTGGCGTTCGGGATCCACGCCACAGGCTCCAAAGTAACGCAGAAGCCGCCGCAATAGTGAATGCAGAAAGCCCCCTGGATGCCTGCCGGCGTCCGGGGGGCGATGTTCGTTTTGTGGCCCGGGTGCAAATCCGGGCCACCACCCAAGTTTCGGAGGCGAGGGGCCCCATGGCGTGAGCCACCTCTGTCAGCTAATACGGGTTCTTCCCTCGTCGAGTTCGATTCAGTGCCCTCTTTTCTGGAGGGCGGGCCTGACGACCAGGCGGTACACCGCGAAAAGGCTGATCCCAATCAGGCCAACAGCGCCAACGGTCTCCCACATGGGTCTCGCCTCCTTACCACACCGGTTGTCCGTCTCTATCATACCGCACAACGCCATCCAGCTTCCACCAGGTTTGCCCACTCCGTTGCCTGACATCTATCTGCCCTTCGCTTGAGACAACTACGCGGTTGCGGTACACCACTTGAGTACCATCGTCCTGTGTGTGAAGTACGTCGACCAGCACCTGAGTGGAGTCGGCGTCCGGGATGCCGACGGCTAGAGAAAGCCCCAGGTTGATCACACCGTCACCTACGGCCGCCGTGGTGGCAGGTACGACTACCTTGCCCATGGTGACGGCTTTCGTAAGTGACCCGGTGACCCAGCCGCCGCTGCCCACAGCGCCCCAGACGAATGCCAATGCGATGTCGATCCAGCGCTCCGCCTTTGAGGTGTAGTTCATGCCGGCGATCTTCATCGGGCGCCCGAGCCGGTCCCAGAAGATCAGTTGAGGCCGGCCGTTCTCACCTTGGACCGTCGCATACCGGATGTTAGCCCCTGCTTCTGCGGAGTCGATGACCTGGTAGTGCCTCAGACCATTCCACGGGCTAATGTGGAGGTAGTCCTGGGTAGAGTCAGACGTGCCCAGCCGCACACCACCGTAGCGGTCCTCGAGGTCGATAGCCTGCCCCAGCAGGTCATAAAAGGTGTCGTAGTCGCTCTGGTTGGCCGCCAGCTGCATCCTGGTCATCACGTCAATCATCTGATAGTCCACCGGGGTGCACCCGAACCCCACCATGCTGTCGGGATCATAAAAGCACGAGCCGTGGTGGGCATTGGCGGCCCGGGGGAGCAGCAGCAGGGCGATGAGCAGACAAACGGAAACCCAGCGTCGCATTCTGTCGCCTCCTCGCGATGTGGGTACACCATCCATTACGAGTGGCGGTCGATTCGGGTTCGGTATCTAGCTGGAAGAAAAAAGGAAGCTCCCGGGTACTACCTTGCGGTGGACCCGGGAGCTTCTGTCCGGCCGCCCGCCGCGCTAGAAGCGGAGACCAGACATTCCCATTCTAGCACGTATCCAAATTGGGTACTAGGCGCAAATCTGTCGATCAATTGGAACGGTTGTTCGCTTGTGTTTCATCCATAAAATGGAATACGCTGGACGTGCCGAACACTATGCGCTAGGAGTGGGGGGCACGTCCAGTGGCTGAGGTGGGGGAGCTGATCACAGCTGCGCGGCAGGCCTGGTCTGATCGCGATCTGTGGAAAGCGAAAGGCAAACTGGAGGCGGCGTTCGACCTGGAGCCACAAGGGGAGTGGCTGGCCAGGGCCCGGCTGCTGGCGGGCGTCGTGGCCCGGGAGCTGGGCGACACACACATGGCCCTTACGTACCTGCACGGTCTCATGAGCGGGTGGGACATGTACCCTGATTCCAAGCCCCTGATGGAGGGGGCGTGCCTTTACAACCTGGCCCTGGTCAGGATGCAGCGGCGGGAGCCGCACGAGGCCATACGGCTGTACGAACAGGCGGAGGCGGCGTTCCGGGCGCAGGGGATGGACGACTACCTCAGACAAGCCCTGCAGAACCGTGCGTGGGCCCTGTGCGGCCTCGGTGACGCAGAGGGTGCCCGTGAGGCTCTGGCCGAGGCCGAGCCCGTGGCTAAATCGCAGGAGGCCAAGTGGCAGCAGGAGGTCGGGTGGGCGTACCTCGCCCTGGTTGACGGGGATTTGGACTCGGTCCTGGAGCTGGGGCGGTCCATTCCACCGGAGGCGCCGGCGCTGATCCAGGCGCAGGTATCGTGGTTGGCCGGCAGGGCATTCTTCCGTATGGGCGACCTGGTTGCGGCTGAGCGGTTCGCCGATCTGGCCATCCAATGGGGGCAGGAGTCGAAGGACACCCGGCGCATCAACGACGGCACTGAACTGCTGCGGGAATGCCGCCAGCAGCGAACACAGGGGGCGTAGACCGCCCCCGCCTCACACAGAGCGGTTTACCTGGGAGCGAAAATGATGGGGAGGGCTCGAATATGCGGAGATTCGTTATCGGTATGCTCGTGGTGTTGGCGATCATGGTGGCCGCAGTTCCGGCCTTTGCGGAGAACGGCAGCATCGTGCCACCGTGGAGCGTGAAGATGAGCGGAGTGAAGGCAAGGGCGGGGAACGGAACAATCGTGCCGCTTGAGAACGGCTCGATCGTCGTCCCTTGGTGAAGCGCTCGCCAAAGCAGACGCCCCGTCTCTCCTTGATCGGAGAGGCGGGGCGTTTGTCGTTCATAAGGGGATTAGGGGATCATCGCCGCGCTGGCCCTAAGGGCTGACAGTAACCTTCCTGTTCTTCATCACGCTAGCCTTCTGTCGGGCGATGATCTCAGCCACGGCCCGAGGCGGATCGGCTAACCATTTGTCCAGGTGGGAATCATTTACGGCGAATGTCCGGTCGTCGGCGAGCCTCAACGTCTGCTCATAGGTCAGGCGTGCGGCTTCTTCCCTGCGCCCGGTAAACACCCGAAACAGGCCGAGGCCCGTCTCTTTGTAGTAGCTGAGCTCGCCTGCGATAATGCAGATTACGACGTACTGAGCCTTCGCCATTTCATCTATCCCCTTTCCTTCTCCCATGCCTCGCTGATCGTCGGGGGAGGGACCGCCTCCCCGTATCAGGTGCGGGCTTGCACCGCTTTAGTTGGCGGCGCTTTCGGTGAGCCGACGTTCGATGTGGTGGGCGGTGAGCTTTGCGCCCCAGGCGACACCCTCAAGGCGCTTCCGCTCCAACTCCTCTTCGGTGACGCCCAGCTTCAGGGCGGCTTCTTTGACGGTCTCAGCGATCAGGTGGAAAGTGGCCTTGTCCTGGTCGTGAGCGTCCAAGTCGATCTCTACCATGTCGGAGATCACGCACTTGTACTTGCTCAGCAGTTCCTGCTTCAGGTGAGCTAGTGCGTTGGCTGCCCAGTTCTCTTTCGTCATCCTCGGCATCCCCTTTCATGTGATGTCACTATGTCAACACGGTGTTTACACTTGAGTCGTAACACCGTCCGCTGATAGTGTCAATATAGTGTTATCACTTCGTATTGACTTTTCTTCACCGTGTTGCTAGAGTGGGGGTGAAGCTGAAGGAAGGCTGGTGACGGCATGGCGACAAAGCTGTTGCTCCTGGGAATCAGAGGTACCGAGCAGGACCGGAAGCGCCTGGCCGAGGCGGCTGAAGCACTGAATCGGCATAATGAGCGGAACAACTTGCCGGGCAGGGTGTCGGCGTCGGACGTTGGGATCCATGCGGTGAGGCAATATATCAAAGAGCTTGAGAAGCAGGGAATACTCCTGCCGGAGTCGTGGGTAGCCGATCTCCGGAGCCTTCCTGATGTCGAATAGACCAGAACCCCAGGAGCCATAACGGCCGCCTGGGGTTTTCTCTTTATTCGGCAGGTCAATCGTGATCTCTGGCGAACTGCCACACTATTCAGGACGGGAATGGAGTTGAGGTCGCCGTGCTGGATGACATTAACACCGTGCTTGAGTGGATCGATAGGCTTTCGAAGAAACGCCAACGTAACAAGGAACAAAGCGACTTTGACGGCGTGATGCTGGGGCTGTACCACCTTGGAAACAAGGGGCGAGAGTCGGTCTTTCTTTCTCAGTTGGAAAAGCTGTCACTGCCGAAGATGCAGATTCTCATGGCTACGGAACGCGGGATCGCGGAGGGGAAGGTCGACGACTGCGGCTGGAGGATCGGCGCAAGTCTGTGGGGCTTGACAGCAAAGGGGCGATTGTATGTTGAAGCCCTGCTGGAAGAGGCATCCTCCTAAGAGGTGAATGAACCTGGGTAACCCGAATGCCAAGATCGACGTTACCGTCGTCATCGACCACCTGGGTGATGATCCCCGACCGGTGAGTTTTCGCTACCGGGACCAGCTCGTTCGCGTGTTCGATGCTCGCAGGGGCCTATATGAGTTGACGATGACGCGCACAACGCCGCCGGAGTGGCGGCTTAGGACCATATGGGATTAGGAAAGGGTGTTGAGGATGAAGAGGTTCCGGGTTGAGACGGTGAGGCTCTCTGGTGCAGGAGCCAACGGTGCGAGCATCCCAAGTGCCTTAACCGAAGAAGCTAACAAATGGATCGATGACCACCCGGACTACGACGTGATTAGCGTTCAGCCGCTGGTTGCCTATGGAGATGTCTTCATGGTGGTCAGCTATTACGAACACGGAAAGTAACCTGAAGCCCCGCTGCCCTGTGGAGGGAGCGGGGCTTGTCCGTGTCGCACGCAAAAAGAGTGTTCTTGACCACCCGGCCGACGATGATCACCTTGCCGGGAATGGCTTCGCACCGGGTGATCTCCACCCGCTTGACCGGCTCGTCGATCTCCACGGCCGGCTCCGGGAACTCGACCTCCACATCTTCGAGCACTTGCCCTTCATCCTCGCCGACCAGAAGCGGAAGTACAGCTCGAGGCATGGTCATCCTCCTTACGGCGTGGCTCGGTATAGGATATGCTCCCGCTCGTCCGGTTGACATAAGAACTTGACCGAAGTCCCATGGCCCAGGCCCATTTCTGCACAATCTCGCAGGATTTTCTTAAGCCTGCGCTGAAAGCTAGTCCCATGTCTTGACTCTTTAGCCCATTGCATTCCCACGCTCATTCGTGGCACGGGGGAGGATTCACGTGAAGCACCCGGAGAAGGGGTCGGCCCTCGACCAGCGAGTGCAGAAGACCGTGACCAGTTTGGAACACGGTAAGGAGCGTATCGCCCGCATCGCCGATACGGCGAGGCGCGAGCATGAGACCTTCCTGCAGAGCCTGGGCCAACTGCAGGGCGAGGTGAGAGCCCTGGCCGCCGAGACCGGCGCACTGGAGAGCCAGGTCGCAGCGGCCACCTCGAACCTCAGAGAGGCTGCAGCCAGAGGGGCGGGGGCCGATGCCCTGCTGGAAGCCTGCGACGCCCTGGCGGGCGCGAAGGCCGCCCTCCTGATCGCCAGAAGCCGACAGGCACAGGCCGGTGACTCCCAGGACTCCCACGAGGACCGCATCCACCGCACCGGCCAGATCGCCGAAGAGGGTGCCAGCCTGGTGCAGGAGTTGGCCCACGCCATCGACTTCCTTGCTGCCAACTTCCGCGAGCTGTCCCACTGGCTCGAGAGCGCCCAGCAGAGCCGGGCCCTCGGCCTGCACGTCATTCGGGCCCAGGAAGAGGAACGGCGCCGGCTGGCCCGGGAGATCCACGACGGGCCCACGCAGCTCCTCAACAGCGTCGTGCTGCGCATCGATGTGTGCATGCGCTGCTTCGACACCGATCCTGGGCGCGTAAAGGACGAACTGCAACAACTGAAAGAACTGGTCCGCCTCAGTCTTCAGGACGTGCGCAAGATCATCTTCGACCTGCGGCCCATGGCCCTGGACGACCTGGGCCTGGTCCCGGCCCTGCGCTCGTTCCTGAAGGACTACCAGGCACGCACGGGCATTGAGACCGACTTCACCGTCTTTGGAAACGACCGCCGCTACGACTCGGCGTTCGAGATTGCCATCTTCCGGCTTGTGCAGGAGTCTCTGACCAACGTACACAAGCACGCCGGCGCCACCCGGGTCTGGGTCAAGGTTGAGACCACGGGCGGCAGCCAGGTCAAGGTGCAGGTAAAGGATGACGGCCAGGGTTTCGACCCCGAATTGGTCAGGCCGGGCACCGGCGGCGCCAAGTTCGGCCTGGTGGCCATGCGGGAGCGGACCGAACTGCTTGGGGGCAGCATGGAGATCCAGAGCAGTCCCGGGCAGGGCGCCAAACTGAACTTCCTCTTCCCGCTACCCGAGTGACAGGAGGGTCCACATGCAGCAAGTACGCATTCTGATCGCCGATGACCATACGCTTTTCCGGCAGGGTCTCAAGCAGGTACTTGAGCTGGAGAAGGACTTCACTGTGGTCGCAGAGGTAGGCAGCGGCGAAGAGGCCTTTCAGCAAACGAAGCTCCTGATCCCCGACGTGGTGGTGCTCGATGTCTCCATGCCCGGCGGCGGCCTGGAGACATGCGCCCGCATCAAGCAGCTCATGCCCGACATCGGCGTGGTGATTCTCACCATGCATGAAGACCAGGAGTATCTGATGCGCGCCCTCAAGAGCGGCGCCAACAGCTACCTGGTCAAAGATGTGGACTCCTCGAACTTTGCCGAAGCCATCCGGGCGGCCAGGGACGGGCGTCCCTACCTGCACCCCAAGCTGGCCGGCCTGGCGCTCATGCAGGTGGCCCGCGGCCAGCAGGCCCGGGGCAAGGGGCCCGACGATCCCGGCCTTACCGAGCGCGAACTGGAAGTCCTCAAGCTGGTGGGCAAGGGCGCATCGAACCGCGACATCGCCGCCAGCCTCTTCATCAGCGAAAAGACGGCCAAGAACCACCTCACCCACATTTTCGAGAAGCTGGGTGTCTCCGACCGTACCCAGGCTGCGCTCTACGCCGTGAAGAACGGCCTGGTAAAGCTGGACGACAGGAAGGAATAGCATTCCATAATATCCCTTGCACGAATGGCGATCAGCCCCTATACTTGGGTCAGACAACTTCATCTGGCGATCGAACAGGTGCTCCCGACGGGCGTCGGGAGGTAAAAGGGAAGCCGGTGAGATTCCGGCGCGGTCCCGCCACTGTAACCGGGTAATCTGCTCCTCATCACAGCGCCACTGGCTGACACAGCCGGGAAGGCCACGGGAGCGGGTGTCGATCCGGAAGTCAGGAAACCTGCCTGCTCATCTTCGTTCTCAACCTTCGGAGGAAAGGGAGAGGCGGGCAACGTGGCGCGCGCACCACATCTGTCTCGTCCTTTTCCCCCGGCAAAACCTGCCGGGGGTTTCTGTTTCCCCAGTTCCCCCAGTCTCCGCGAGAGGACGTGGCGATACGAAAACCAGCATCGACACCAGACGCCTGGCTACGCTGGCCCTGCTGCTGGCTCTCAGTGCCATCGGTGCCTTTATCAAACTCGGCCCGGCATCCATCGCGTTCGACTCGGCTGCCGGCTTCATCGCCGCTCTGGCGTTCGGCCCCGCGGCCGGTGCGCTGGTCTGCTCCATTGGCCATATGCTCTCCGCCACGGTGACAGCCTTTCCCCTCACGCCGGCGTT
>Ga0196971_1000175_pt1 | contig 61088 bp, 48 predicted proteins | sample S1v_1013CmetaG_FD_148660 | JGI IMG/M metagenome (GOLD analysis project Ga0196971, IMG submission 148660) | Soil microbial communities from Anza Borrego desert, Southern California, United States - S1+v_10-13C | ecosystem: Environmental > Terrestrial > Soil > Desert | place: USA: California... | reverse complement strand
CCTTAACCTGTTGAATCGAGAATAGGATTTCTAATGGTGTCCATTAGACCACGGCTTCCCCGGCCGCCCCAAACCGCCGATTCGTCAGGGGCCTCCCAGGTTCCTCCGGGCTAATGGATAATCTGGGTTTAAGGCAAAACGGAGGACGCTATTTCCCGGCGGAATTTCCCGGTTATCGATTCACGCGGATAGTAATCAGATATGGCAGGAATACTGCTTGACTGATGATGAGGTGATGCTGATGCCTCGCCAAAGCCAGATTAATAGGGTTTCTGCTGGCTCGAATAACGCAGCTTTTGCAGATCCCAAACCTTAGCACTGTCCCAACCTATGGTTACCGCCCTGCCCTGCGTGGAGCAAGCGATCTGCTCGACGGGACCCTCGTGCGCGAGAACGCTCCCCAGCGTCTTGGCTTCCGCCGGATCCCAGAGGTATAGGTTGCCTCTTTTAGTGCCCACCGCAATCCAGCCTTTGCGAGGTTCACGGCAGAAGGCGGCAATCTCGCTGTCATGTTCTCCTAAAGTTGCGACAAGGGTACCTGACCGAGTGTCCCAGACTTCGAGTACAGGCCCCTCGTGAAAGGCCACCAAGAAACCGTCCTGGCTTAATCCCAAAAGGGACCGTTCGGTTTTAAGCTCCGCTTGTTTGACTATCTCCATGGAGGCTGCATCCCAAAACCACAGTTCCCGGCCTGAGGCGGTAACTAGCAGCGGTTTGCCGTCGTCCCTCCGGACGAATGCCAAAGCACTCGACCCTTCATGCGTGGCGCGCAGGAATTTCCCGCTTGCCGGTTCCCAGATGCCGGTTGGCCCGTGGGCGATCCAGCCTATGGATGTGCCGTCCGACGAGAACGCAACGGACTTCACGTCATACCCTTCAACGGCATAGTCGGCTAGAAGTTCTCCGGTTTTTTGGTCCCATAGCAGGAGGTAGCCTCCCTCGTTTCCCGACATGCCACCCGCTATCCGGAGGCCATCCGGGGAATACGCCAAAGTTTCCAAATAGCGTCCGCCCCGGGTCTGAAAGTCGTTTTCATCGCGAGTCACTCGTTGTCCCGTGGTCGAATCCCACAAATCCAGACCTGTTCCCGCTGCCGCCAAAATCTCGCGTCCGTCCGGCGAAAAAACGGGAAGAGCGATCCCCGCGCGGGTAGGCAAATGCGTCCGTACAAGCCGGGCGACCAATCCCCGATGGCGCTGAAGCTGGTCCAGCGCTTTCTCGGCCTCCTGCTCGCGTGGACACGAGTGGCAATTCCGCAAATAGTCCAGATATCCCTCGATAGTATTCTGCGCCTTAACCTGCTTCCAAGACTCGCGTTGATCGCCTTCACCGCCCCTGTAACGATTGAGACCGATCAGTATCAACGCTCCAAAAGCGAGCACGAATACCCCGATAAGCAGTTTCTGGATAAAAGACAAAAGCGCATTCATGATTGGAACATGATTCCTGAGCGTTTCGACGTAACAAAATACCGATACAAGCCGATTGTTCGAATAACCCTACGAGTATTGGGGTTCATGAGTTGAAATGCTAGCGAAACGTTTATGCGAACCGCAAGCCCATTCCATCGGCGTATGGTGATGTTGCGGCAGGAAAAACGCAATCGGATCGATGGCTTGAGTTCGCCATATGTCCTATCTTTCCCATTCGAAGAGAATATCCGCGCCGCTCTGCTCACCGGTCTCCGACTGAAGCCTCCAGTGCTCGTTGAGTTTATAGCGCAGCCTGAACATGTTGCTCGACTGAAATAACCCGAAACCGTACTGCAAATAAAGTCGCGGCGTAAGGTATTTTCCCAGAAATAGCGATGCACCTTCGGTACCTCTTGGGGTTGCGACTCCGATGTCATCGAATACGCTACCCAATCCGAATCGACTGCCGATTTGTCTGGCAAGCAAGCTCCCGGCAGCCCCGCCCAGGGAAGACGCAGCATCCCTCAGCCGATTTCCTTCCTCGCGCGAGGCGAAATCCATAGGTTTCCCGGCTATCAGGTACGCGAGGATATCGGCCTCGGGCAACGGCGGCCGGGAATACAAAGTGGCGTTGGGTTTCTTTAGAGAACCGAGCACCCGAAGACCAGCCAACACCTCGTCCACCCTGCGCGTTACGTTAATATCCAATCCGGGATTGTCGACCGGGGTATTACTGAAGATCAAACGTCCTTCGTCTATGGCTAAGTCGACCCCGTAGAAGGAATACCTGCCGTCGTGAACGGCGATTTGTCCGGTTCCGCGAGCCTCATCGTTCGGCTCCTGTACGATTCTCACCATACCATCGAATCTGCCTTGGAAACCCGCAGCCCTTACTTCAATCTTTTGGCCGAGACTGACTTCCACATCGCTATGAATTTCGAAGGCGCTTTCCTGGCCGCCCGTTTCGCCGTTGACCAGCACGACATCTTCGGACGGGGTGACGGCCCCCTCCTTCTTGGGCACGTGAATCGACGCCTCCGGAATCTCCACCCGTCCCTGCGCGTTGATCCGTCGCCGCTCCGTCGTGATCCTGAGATCCGGTGACACGAAGACCTTTGCTTCCGGCGTATCGACGGCGAGAAATCGCGTTCCCTCCAGATTTGACGTAAGGGGCCAGCCTGCTGCATCGTCCAGCCGCCACAGACCGTCCAGCCTTATCGATCCACCTCCCGACATCGCGCGCCCTTCAAGCCGGATCTGTTGTTGTTCTACAGAGTTCGCCTGAAGCATCACGTGCTCGACGCCGATACCCAGTTGAGGCACACGAAAACCGGCATCCGGCACGGCGGCCCGCAGATCGATAAGAGGAGCGTTCGCAGTGCCGCCGAGTCCCACGTCCGCGCTGAGCGAGCCGTTCAACCCCTCGATTTGTTCGAGCCAAGGTTCGAGCACCGCCAGCGTCTCCAAATCGGCCGTCAGACGCCCCGAAATAGGCATATCTTCGAGATCCATTAACCGGAATGGTCCCCGGCTTTCCAAAGCGCCTTGAATGCTGACGAGTCCGGTCTGTCGCATGCTGACCTCCAAGGCCAATATTTGGCCGGAAAGATTGGCATTCACGGAGGCCGTTTCGGGCCTTATTCGAACCCTCTTCGACTCGTCGACGGCAACTTCGAACGCAGCACCTTCCGCATCGAGCTCCAAAGCGCCTTGATCTATTAGAGTGTCTTTACCACGGAACGTAGCACTGCCGTTCAGCACGCCGGAGATCGGTATGCGTTTCGGCAAAAATCTCTCGAACACGGCCAATGGGAAACTGGACAACCGACTCGAAACGCGCCATTCGCTGGATTCGGCGATACTTCCTTCAAGACACCAGCGTGCATCCTGATGAGTTAGACAGATTTCGTCGATCTCGCTGCGGGCTTTTGCGAGCTCCAAACCGGCAGGCTCGCGCAGCGTCCAGGAGCCCGTCAGTGGTTCCTCAAGATCGAAACGATTCAGACGGCCGCTCCAGACATTTCCGCGCAACCCGCCCGCCGTGTCGAACGCAAGCGCATAGGGCGGGCTATCGATCCGGCCGCTCAAACGGTGTCTTTCCCGGCTGCCGCGACCGGAAAGATCGATGTCGATGCTATAGGCCTCGAACCGAGCATCATTCGCTTGAAGGTCGAAAACTAGCGGCGATTCGGGCTCAGCGCCGGCTTTAAGCGTCAAGCCCAGATCCCGCACGGCGTAGTCCCGGAATTTCAAGCCGACGGCATTAAGCTCCGCTTCGATGGCGGGCAAGGTCTGAGTTCCCTTCAATATTCCATTGCTGCTCAAGCTTCCTTTGGCGCCCGGCAGCCAGATACCCAAATCGCCGGATTTTAGCGTCCAACGAAGATCCAACTGCGGCCCCCAAGTGCCGTCAACCGCCAGTGCGGTGGTCGCGTTGTTCACCCGGAGATTCCGGAAAACGATGGCCTCGGCCGGGAAGCCGATGTTCCCCGCGGCCTGAACCCGCTGCTCCTTTATGCGCCCGTCGAGTTCGACCCGGACATCCGAGCGATTCCCGGTAACGGTCAACCGTCCTTCGGGGCTGCGCCATTCGCTTTCTGCTTGTGGCGGCCAGACCAGATTTTTCCATCGGGCTTCCAATGCGATTTCCGGTACTTTTTGAATATCGCTGACCTGCCCTGAAACAGCGAGCTCTGTTTCGGTTTTGGGAAGCGTCAGGGTAAGCGTATCGATCGTAAGTTCACCAGGATCTCGATACCTTAGGCCCAAGTTTCCTCGAGCTTCGCCGACGTCCGGCAGAGTCATTCCGAAATCTCCGGAAACCTTTGCTTCGCGGCTGGTGCCGCTGCCCTTCAACTGCGCGGAGAACGGCCATGCCTTCCAGCCCGGATCGATCCGGTTCAACGGAAATTCGGGAAGATCGACTTCGGCGCTCCAATCGATGGAGTCTTTGCGGATTAAAACGTCGGCCGCCACGTCAGCCGGCGTCGGGGCCGTAATTCGTTGAACGATCGCAATCCGGTTCAGGTCTCCCGTTATCGTCCCGGTTCCGCTGATTTCCGGACGGTCCTGCAAATTCAGGCTCCACGCACTATCGAAATCGATAGGCTGTTCTTCGTGCGGAGCAATCCTTCCGGTAAGCGTTGCGCTGACTTCGGGAGTTTTCAGATCCAGCCGCTCGACAATCATAAGGCCTTCCAGAATTTTCAGATTCGCATCGATTCGTTCCAAACGTACCGGCTCCGCCGCTTCGGACGATCGCCAAGCCGCGTCCCGAACCTGTAAGTCTTCGATTGCCACATCAAGCGGCAGGCGTAAATCGGGCCACTTAGGAGGTTCCGGCGCCGCCGGCGCATCACCGGTTTGCACAATGCGGACATCCCTTAAGCGAACCGTGCCGAAGTGCAAGGCTCCATGCAGCAAGGCCCTCGGCCGCCATTCGATCTCGATCTCTCGCAGGTCTATGCTCCGTCCCGCATCCCGGTAACTCAGATCGTGTAGCGAAAATCCGCCCAACACCGAACCCGCCGCGTGTCCGACCTTCAAGTTGTCGAACCCGCGCTCTGCCCCGCGAACGAGCCAGACTAGGCCGGCTTCGGTGGCCAATAGCATGTAGCCGCCGGCAGCAATGACAAGAAAGACGGCCAATACCGCCGCCATGGCACGCTTCATAAATCGGGTCCCAGAATCAGATGCACCTGAAATGAGTCCTCCGATCTCGACAGAGGAACGGCGAAATCGAGCCGCACCGGACCTATGGGCGAGCGCCAGCGGCCTCCCAAGCCAACGCCGTGACTGAACGGCTCGTCGAAATCGTTGGCGGCCCGTCCGACGTCGTAAAAAGCGGCCACGCCCCAAGGCCCGAACAGCGTCCGCTCGTACTCGATGCTGGCGACGGTCAAGTAGCGTCCGCCGATGCGATCTCCATCTGCATTTCTCGCACTGATCTCGTTTAGGCGATAGCCTCGCACCGACTTATCTCCGCCTGCATAGAAACGTTGAGTGAGCGGCAGATCGTCGAATTCGCTGGTCGCGATATAGCCGAGCTGAGCGCGCGCGATCAGCCGATTACGCTCCCCCAGGCTGTAGATGCCCTTGGCATTCAGCCGCAGCATGAAAAACGAGACATCGGACAGCAAGTCTTCCCAGGCTCCATTCCCGATCAAATCGACACGCGCCCCCCGATCGGGATTCAGCACGTCGTCGGATTCCAGCCAGGTGTAGCCCAAGCCGGGAATCAGCAAGGTTGCCGTTTGCGGGCCTGCTCCGACGTTGAAACGCTCGCGCTGCAAATCGAGCGACAGAAATTCCCGCAGACCCCAACGGTCCGTCGAATGCCTGATTCCGATGCGTGCGACTTCGGCCGTACCGGCCAGGGTATCCTCGGTGCCGATTTGTGCGGCGAAGCCGAGTTGATCCTTTTCCGGATGCTTCAAGGGAATGGCGTATAGCGCGTCCAACTCGGTGCGGATGAGCGACAGCCGGAGATTGGCGTAGAAACTGTGGCCGTGCCGATTCAAATAACGATTGCGATAGCCCAGGATTAGGCGCGGCCCGGTGTCGGTGCCATATCCCGCGCCGGCCTGAAACCGGTTTCTCGGTTGCATAGCCAAAGTCACCGAGATCGGCACCTCCCGCTCTACCGCCTTCTCAGGCTGCGGGACGACATCGGCGCTGGAGAAAAAGCTGCTGTCGAGCAGGTTTTTCTGAAGCCTTATCAAAGACGCGGCACGAAAGGGCTCGCCGGGCCGGAACTTCAAGAAACGATGGAGAAGCCCCGGCTTGAGCGGGGTTTCCGAGAACGACACCTCGCCGAAGCGGTAACGCTTGCCCGTATCGAAATGCAGATGGATTTCGGCTCGGTAATCCGCCAGATGCACCAAAATCTCTTCGCGGGTAAAACGGGCATCGAAGAACCCGAATTCGGCAGCCACTTCGGAGAACGCATCCTTGCCCTTCTCGTAACGGGTATGATCGAGGACGTCGCCCTGCTTAAGCGGGAAGCGCGCGACCAGCGCCGTGAGTTCGGGCAGATCCAAACCTTCGCCCATCAAGCGCACATCCACTTCGCTCAGCTTGATGGGGGTGCCCGGATCGATTCGGTAGACCGCCACCCAGCCCGGTCCCTCGCGGGTCAACGCCGCATCGATTTTCGGACGGTAGTATCCGAAAGGCTCCAGCGCTTTTCGGATCTCCTCCGGAGCACGCTCGTGAGCGATGAGAATCCTGTGCGAATCGGCCGTGCTTTCCATTCTGGCGATGGTCAGCAGGGCACGGACATTCCTTTCGAGCCTCTCATCGAGCCCTTCAATTCTGACCGTGACCTGTTCGGCGCCCCATGCAGACGCTAACCATAGCAAACAGCCGAGCAATAACAACCTCCGCACTCATGTTCCCCTAGCCCGCATTGCGCCGGATAAGTCGCGACGCAGATTGTCTAATGATCGCAGAGGCTACAGATACGGAAAAGCGAAGGAGCGACAATCATGGGACTTTTCGATTTTGCAAAGGACATCGGACACCGGCTCTTCAGCGAGGAAGGTCAGGCCGCTCGAAAAATAGAAGAGCACATCAACGACAACAATCCCGGCATCAAGAACCTGAAGGTGGATTACCGGGATTCCATCGCCTATCTTTCCGGCGAGGCCGACTCGGCGGAAGCATTGCAGAAAGCGGCGCTGATGGCCGGCAACATCAAGGGCGTCGAGGCGGTAAAGGTGGAGGGCGTTAAGCTGCCTGCGGGCGTATCGAGCCCGCAGGCCGTAGAGACATTCGGCAATATGCAGTATTACACCATTCAAGCTGGCGACACCCTGTCGAAAATCGCGCAGCAGTTCTACAAGGACCCCAACAAGTATTCGAAGATTTTCGAAGCGAACCGGGAAGTCATCAAGGATCCTGATTTGATTTTTCCGGGCCAAAAAATACGGATTCCGACTGAGCACTAGGGAGTTGGCCGCCAATAACACCCCGTTCTCCTCGAAAACGATTGTAGGGTGGGTTAGGCGCGCATTGCACGGAACCGGCAAAGTTCCTGTAGTGTTTCCACGCGCCATAACCCACCGGTTCCGCGGCCTTGCCTGGTGGGTTACAGCGCGCGGAGAGTCCTACGGTCACGGCATGGTTCGTGGCCGTGCGCGCCTAACCCACCCTACACCAGACACGCGAATCGGAACGTTGTTTTCGGCCAAACCCTAAGGCTTAGACCAATAGCGTCAATCGTTCCACCCGCTGAAACCCTTTGGGCAGCGGATTTCCGCGGCGCGCGCGCGTTCCCTGATAATTAACGAGATCCTTGGCGCTCAAATTCAAGCTCCGTTTTCCGCAGTGGACCTTTAGGCCGGCGGCGGGCGGCAACGCGATCATAGCTATCACGTAATCCTGGCGCGCGGCCAAGTCTGCCGGCTGAATCTGAATCAGCTTGTTGCCCTTGCCCTTGTTGAGGACCGGGATTTCATTGACCGGGAACACCAGCAAACGGCCCTGGGCGGTTGCGATCGCGATAACATCGGACTGTGGTTGTCCGACCGGCACCGGATTCAGCACCCAGGCATGCTCCGGCACCGTCAGCATAGATTTGCCCGCGCGGTTCTTGGTGTGAAGCTCCTTGAGCTGGGTGACGAACCCGTAGCCGCTGTCCGTCGCGAACAGATACCAGTCGTCGTCGGCGCCTGCGAGCACCGCCTTGAACAGCGCGCCCGGCGGCGGGTTGAGCCGCCCGGTCAGAGGCTCCCCCTGAGAACGGGCCGAGGGAAACTCATGGGCCGGTACGGCATAGCTCCGGCCCGTGGAATCGAGAAAATAGGCCGACTGATTGCTGCGCCCCAATGCGGCGGAGAGAAAGCTGTCGCCGGAACGGAACGCCAGCGTGGTCGGGTCGATCTCGTGCCCTTTGGCGGCACGAATCCAGCCTTTTTCCGAAAGGATGAGCGTAACCGGCTCGCTACCGATCACCGCGGTAATATCCAGAGCCTGGGACGCTTGACGGGCAACGATGGGCGAGCGGCGCGCATCGCCGTGCTTTTCGGCATCCTGTTTCAGCTCTGCCTTGATAAGGCTATTCAGCTTTTGCCGTGATCCGAGCGTAGCTTCGAGACTAGCCCTCTCTTTTTCCAGCTCGTCCTGTTCGCCGCGGATCTTGATTTCCTCGAGCTTGGCCAAGTGGCGCAGCTTCAATTCGAGGATGGCTTCGGCCTGGGCATCGCTCAGCCCGAAGCGCGCCATCAATACGGACTTCGGCTCGTCCTCGTGACGGATGATCGCGATCACCTCGTCGATATTGAGGTAGGCGATCAGCAAGCCTTCGAGGATGTGCAGGCGCGCGATGACCTTGTCCAACCGGTACTGAAGCCGCCGGCGCACGGTTTCGGTGCGGTAGCTCAGCCATTCGAGCAGGATTTCCTGGAGGTTCTTGACCTGCGGCTTGCCGTTCAACCCGATCATGTTGAGATTGACCCGGTAGGTTCTCTCCAGATCGGTGGTCGCGAACAAATGCGACATCAGCTGGTCCGCATCGATACGGCGGCCGCGCGACATGATGACCAAGCGGGTCGGATTCTCGTGATCGGATTCGTCGCGGAGATCTTCCACCATCGGGAGCTTCTTCGCCTGCATTTGTCCGGCGATCTGCTCCATAATGGCGTTTCCGGACACCTGATGGGGCAAAGCGGTAACGACAATGTTTCCGTCCTCCAGCTCCCAGCGGGCCCGCAGGCGGACCGAACCGTTTCCGGTCTGGTACATGCGGACGATATCCTGGCGCGGCGTGATGATTTCGGCCTCGGTCGTGAAATCCGGGCCCTTGATCGAATCGCACAGCTCCTCGACGCTAAGCCGCGGATCATCCAACAATCGAATACAGGCGCCGACGACCTCGCGCAGATTGTGCGGCGGAATATCCGTCGCCATGCCCACCGCGATGCCGGTCGAGCCGTTCAACAACACGTTCGGCAAGCGTGCCGGCAGCAAGGCCGGTTCATCGAGCGTGCCGTCGAAGTTCGGCGCCCAATCGACCGTGCCCTGCTCCAGTTCGGACAACAGGGTCTGCGCATAAGGCGTCAGGCGCGCCTCGGTGTAGCGCATGGCCGCGAAGGACTTGGGATCGTCCGGCGAGCCCCAGTTCCCCTGTCCGTCGATCAGCGGGTAACGATAGGAAAACGGCTGGGCCATCAGCACCATGGCCTCGTAACAGGCCGAATCTCCGTGGGGATGGTACTTACCCAATACATCACCGACGGTACGGGCGGATTTCTTGTATTTGGCCTGAGCCGACAAACCCAGCTCGGACATGGCGTAGACGATGCGTCTTTGCACCGGTTTGAGGCCATCGGCGATGTTGGGTAAGGCTCGGTCGAGAATGACGTACATGGAGTAGTCCAGGTACGCCTTCTCGGTGAAATCTTTGAGCGGGATGCGTTCGTGGGAAACGGAATTCACGGGCTTTTTGGTCGGGAAATGAGCGATTGATAAAGAGGTGAGTTTGGGCGGCTGCATCTCCGCCACTAGGTTAACTATACATTTTATGTCTTTTCAGGACGGCCTGCCTCATCGCAATTGGGAACACTCATGTTTCGTGCTGACCTTCAAACCATGGCGGCGCCGAATCTTGTAAGATTGCGTCTTTAAAAAGCCACCGCGCACTCATGCAAAGACTCACTCTGACCTGCCCCGACGACTGGCATTTGCACCTCCGAGACGGCGCCGCCATGCGCGACGTGCTGCCGGACAGTGCGCGGGAATTCGCCCGGGCCGTCATCATGCCCAATCTCAAGCCGCCGGTTACGACCGTGGCGGATGCCCTCGCCTATCGCCACCGCATACTGGCCACTTTATCCGCCGAACTTGAATTCGACCCGCTGATGACGCTCTATCTGACCGAGGGAACCTCGCCCGACGAGATTCGGCGGGTAGCCGAGGAGCCCAAGGTCGTCGCGCTGAAACTTTATCCCGCCGGCGCGACCACCCATTCCGAGGCGGGAGTTGCGACTCTGGAAAAGAGCTATCCGGTGCTCGACGCGATGGAACGGCATGGCGTGCCCCTGTTGGTCCATGGCGAAGTGACGGACTCCGAGATCGACATCTTCGACCGGGAAAAAGCCTTCATCGACAGACATCTGACAGCCCTTGCGGATCGTTTCCCAGCGCTCCGCATCGTTCTGGAACACGTCACCACACGGGACGGCGTTCAGTTTGTACGGGACAGCGGACCGAACATCGCGGCTACCATCACCGCCCATCATCTGCTTTATAATCGCAACGCGCTGCTGGCCGGAGGCGTACGTCCTCATTTTTACTGCTTGCCGGTACTGAAACGCGAAACTCATCGCCTGGCCCTGGTCGAGGCGGCAACACGCGGCAGCCCCAAGTTCTTCCTGGGAACCGACAGTGCGCCTCACGCGCGAAGCCAAAAAGAGTCGGCCTGCGGCTGCGCCGGCTGTTATACCGCCCATGCGGCGCTTGAACTTTATGCGATGGTTTTCGAGGCCGGCGGCGCACTGGATAAGCTGGAGGCCTTTGCCAGCTTCAACGGCCCCGACTTCTACCGTTTGCCGCGTAACCGCGGGAAAATCGTTCTCGAAAAAAGCGAGTGGACGGTTCCGGAAAACCTGGCGTTCGGCGACGACACCCTGGTGCCGATGAAGGCGGGCGAGGCCATTAGCTGGCGCGTCATCGACCGGTTGTGACCTTAGAGGAGAACGTCGCGCAGTCGGGCTACGCATTGCCGGCTCAAGACAGGCCAAGGATGGAATTTGGAACTCCCATCAATAGGTGATTCGTGTCCGGTCGCAAGCTGACCTCCAAAGAGAACTCTCCGATGCTCCCGGCTTCGCCCCCCGGTTCCTCCGTGACGGTGCCGCGCAATGCGCTCGACTCCGCTCAAGGTGAACGGTCACCGGAAACGCCTGCCTCACCCCCTACCGCAACGGCCACCCCCAAGAAAAGGCAAACCAAAAGCGCGGCCAAACCCAAAAAGAAGCGAACGCGGGCCAAAAAAGGCGCAGCAAAAGCCGGGCGGCTGACGCCATGGCAATGGACCGCCGTTATCGGAACTGAAATCCTGGCTTTGGCGGCATCGGCCCTCATCGGAATCATCGCGGTGCTGGGACGCTCCGCGGGTTGGTTTGCCGGGACTGGCTTATGGTCCAATCTGCTTCCCTTCGCCGGCATGGTTCTCGCCGTTGGGATCACGAATGCCGTACTGTTGCGGCTATGGCTAGGCATGCGCGCCAAGCTGGTGCTCAAAGGCATGGTTCTGCCCGCCGTCTTGGCGGTTTTCGTCGCCATCGGGGCAGGCTGGTTCGCCGTCCAAGACGAGTTCGGCCGCGATCTCGGCAATCTCCGCACCCTGGTTGGCGGCATGCAGGAGGCCGAGCGGACTACGATCGCGCATCAGGTGTTCGCAGCTTATCGGCGTTCCGATTTGACGCAGATGCAGCGCATGATCGAGCGCGCCCAAATCTATCTGCCGACGATCCACGAAGCCGCGAAAGCCTTTGATGTCGATCCTGAGATCATGGTTGGCGTCGGCGCAACGGAATCGTCGTTCTATCCGCGGGACAGCAAAGACGGCGGCCGTGGACTTTTCCAAATCACCGCTCCGCCGAAGTCCGCCATCGGTGTTGTCAAGAAGCATCTGGATGCCGACAGCCTGGATATGCTCAACCAGCGCCACAATACGTTCGTGGCGGCGGCAACACTGCATAATTACCTGGCGGAGATGCGTGGGGACCTGTTCCTCGGTCTTCTCGCCTACAATATCGGGCCGGCCAACGGCGGTTTGCGTTCAATCATGACGCAATACGGCGCCCGCGATTTCGTGACGATTCAGCCTTATTTGCAAAACCTTCCCCGCGATTACCCGATCCGGGTTTTAACGGCCGCGCTGGCTTATCGGTTGTGGCACACCGAAGGACGGCTTCCGCGCTACGAGGAAGGCAGAAACGCCATGCACATCCAAAGCGTCGGCATACCGGGCTTGAACCAAGTGTTTTCGCCGGAAAAACGCGCCGGCAAGGACAACGCGGCGTGACGAATGCCGAACCGGGAAGTCGATCTTTTTCGCTCTAAGGCTGAATCCGCGAGCTCATTTGTGCAAGAGCTTTAGCCCCGTAATGCCCAGAACGATCAACAGGATGCACGCCACTCGCGCGAGGTCCCTGGGCTCGTTAAACAGCGCCATGCCGAGAATTGCCGTCCCCGCGGCGCCTATTCCCGTCCAAACGGCATAACCGGTACCTACCGGTATGGTTCTCAATGCCCAGGACAGAAAAACAAAACTGATTATCATGCCGGCAGCCACCCATAAACTCGGCCACAAGCGCGTAAAACCCTCGGTGAATTTCAATCCCACCGCCCAGGCCACCTCAAATAGCCCGGCGACGAATAAGTATGTCCAGCCCATGATCGAAGGAATTTGACTAAAACGTAGCGAGAGAACAACTCGATTCGAATATGACGAGATTACTGGATTTCCCTGCTTGATTTTCTTTCGATACTTGATTTTCAGTCTGTCTTTGTAGGTCTCGAACAATTAGAACCCACAGGTGATCTTCAGCGATTCCATGCCCTCGAACAGGCCGAGTTTGCCGTTCCCAAGGTCCGGGATTCGTTCGCCGGCATTTAGCGTCGAAGAGTGGTCTCGAAAGTTCTCCTTCTCGTAAGTGACGACCCTGGCCTTGGAGCCGATAATCGCGCTGTCGAACCCTCCCCAGAAATCGCCCAAGGGGACTTTTATCGACGGCATTTCGATTGGGCCGACCAAGGTGATCCGGTCGCCTTCGAAGTTAACGCTGTCGTAAAAACGCACCCAACAACCATCGCCTAAACCATCGTTATCGAATTCAACCGGAACGAGTATCAATACCGGCGTACGCCGACGGGCACTCGTATTCCTAGTTTTTTCCGAGTTTTCGACCTTGCGCTTCGCGGAGGCTTCTTTGGTTTCCGTATTTTGCGCCAAAGCCAGATCGCTAGAACTTAGCAATACCGTCGCCGAGATCGAGCCAGCGAGAACGACCTTCATCAATTCCATCGATTTCATGAGACACCTCCTATGCCCGAGAGACCAAGGTCTATTCGAGCCCTTTAATTGAACGACTCGGAACACTTGTTGTTGTTCCCGGCATGCACGATCAGGCTCGGAAGAGCGAAATAACCGATTGTTCGTCGACTGTGGTTCGGTTGTTTGAAAGCTGCTTGATGAGCAAGGCTGTTAAAGTACGGAGACTTACGTATGTTTAATTGGGAAACGGTGAGCTTAAATAGAGCCACCTAAGGTTATCTTGGGTCCGGAACACGGACACTCCGGTAGGACGACATTGTGGCGAATGGAATTAAGGATGTCGCCTCGGAACAGGACGTTCCCAAACGCAACTAGGATGTTGCGTATGGAGTTGGAACGTTCCAATGGATTCGGGACGCTCCTTATCTCGGGCCAGGATGCTCGACACGGAAATGGAATACTCCGCATGTAACTGGACTGATCCGAATTTCGCTGGGATGTACAATTGGGAACAGGGAAGTTCCGTTTTTCTTCTTCCCTTCGTTTTATACGCTCGCGCATCCCGCTACACGGCAAACAAAGCCGCCGAATGCCGTTCCCGTGAATGGCCATCTCGTTTCGTCGATCTCGCGCACTCGTTATCCCCATCGGCTAAAGGTTGCCAATGACGTGTTCCGACACGCCGATCCTGCCGGTCGAAAGCCTTCGTGGACTTTTAGAGCTTTGAGTTTTCCGCAACACATCCTGTGCAAAATATCCTTGGTCGTTCATCAGTCAAAGGAGTCAATCGCATGATGAGAAGAAGACAATTTCTTGCCTTGGCCGCAGCCGTCACGATAGTTGGCTGCGCCGGTTCGAAAACCCGTGAAAGCACCGGCGAATATCTCGACGACGCGTCTATCACCACAAAGGTAAAAACCGCTCTACTGCGTGACGAAGTCGTCAAAGGGCTCGACATCCAGGTCGAAACCTTCAAAGGCACGGTGCAACTGAGCGGATTCGCCAATACGGCCGGGGAAAAACAGCGTGCCGAGGCGGTTGCCCAAGATGTCGCCGGCGTAAGAGCTGTCAAAAACGACATCCGCGTGAAGAAATAACGGCCGCTAGCTTAACAACCGACAGATCGATCTATATTCCTGCGTAGTAGTCGTGACGCTAATCCGGTGTTAGATCTGCCGGGATAGCTCATCGGCTTTATCAGTCATACGCATCCAACCATCCGGTCGATGCTCGAAATATTCCGCGGCAGACGGAACGAATCGTGCATTTTCGGATTGCCAGGTGTAGCGTTCCAAACCAACCTTCGGATGATCGATGCGGAGCACGTTAAAAGCGTTATTTTCCTTGCGTCTACGCACAGAAAGCGCAGTTCCGGCACTAATCACGAGCGCCTTGTACCCGGCGATTCGGTAGCGCTCGCCGGTATGCCCGGAATGACTGACATGCAGATGACCAGCTAAAAACATATCGATGCCGCAACTCGCGAGTGCTTCCATGGCGATGCGGGCCCGGCCGACCAAACTCCCCTCGCGGTAGCCTTCAGGCAAATCGAAAGGATGATGGGTAACCACGATTTTGGTTACCGCGTCGGAATAATCGCGCAAGCGTTCTCGAATACAGCCGAGTTGCCTTTGATTGACCCGGCCATTCTTGATGGTCAGCGAGCGCGCCGTATTAACGCCGACCACGGCTATTTGGTCATCGCCATAGAATGGTTCGACGTTCTCGCTGATGTAGCGGCGGTATTTCACGAGCGGGAGAAAAAAACGCGCCAGCGGATTGTAGAGCGGTACGTCGTGGTTACCGGGCACTACGATCTGCGGCTTTGGCAGAGCATCGAGAAATCGGCGCGCCTCGATAAATTGGGCTGTTCGCGCCCGTTGGGTTAGATCACCCGAGACCGCCACCAGATCGGGCCGTACTTCCCAAACAGCCTCGATCAGCGGATCGACAAGGGAATGATCGACGCGACCGAAATGAAGGTCCGAGAGATGGACAATGAGGCGCATGCGCGGTGTCTTCAGACGAAATTAGCTGCGACTCGACTACGAATCGCGATCGAATTTAGCGTGCAACGGGGCCTCCGACGAGATCCATGCCCTTATTCGGCACCATCACCCGCAGGGCTCCCGGCCGAATACGATAATGTAGCGGCGTCTGCATGATCGCAACCTCGCCGTCCGTTGCGACACGAAGCTGGCTATGCTTGGTGTCGATAATGATCTCCCTGGTCCGCAGCATGTCGAAGTCCTTGTCTTTGCGTAAACTCCCCAAAAACGCTCGGAGACCGAATCTTAAAAGGCCGAGCCGGCCAATTTCTCGGGTGGTATACAGCCACAGCCAGCCCGAATCTAGCTTCGTTCGAGCTCCGATATTGAATCCTTCGATCTGGTAACTATTGTTCCCGACGAAAATGAAAGGCGTGTGCCGCACGAGTTCCTGGTCATCGACGCGCAATCGGGCTTTCAGGAATGAATACCGCCGCAAAACGGCGACCGATGCCCAAACAAATGCCGGCCACTTGCCGTATTCAAGGCGCTCCTGCAAATCCTCGCGGTTATGGACGATGCTGGGATACAGCCCCAGACTGGAATTGTTGACGAAAATCCTGCCGTTAACTTCCCCGACATCGATTTGGGATACCGTGCCGTCGATAAGAACTTGCGCGGCTTGCTCCAAGTCGAGAGGAATTCCGATATCCTTAGCGAAATGGTTAAGCGTGCCGAGCGGCAGTACGCCCAGAGTCCTGCCGGTTTCGGCGAGCACGGAAGCAACGGCATTGATCGTTCCATCCCCACCCCCCGCTACGATCGGATCGGCATTTTCAGCCAAGGCTCGCCGCGCCAGACCGGCAACCTCATCGCCGCTGTTCGCCACAACTATGTGCGTATCTAGGTTGCGTGAGCCAAAAAATTCCCCAAGCCGCCTTTCCAATCCTTCCTTTTCGTTGCCACCCGCGGAAGTGCTAACGATAATCGCTAGATGGGAGGCCATACAGTGGACCGCTCCGTTGACAGGTTTCTCCCTTTAGAACTCGGCCGAACTCCTGAGTGTGCACTCGTTAAGACCTTAAAGTCATCGCGGAAGTTTTCCGGAGATCCGCGTTGCGATGATCGATTGGAAAGCATCCAAGGTTTACCCGAACCGATTCACTCTTCCTCTTCCAATCCTGGTTCGCCTGTTTCGTCGAAGTTCTGATTCCAGCTGTCTTTCGGATTCTTGACGCCTTCCGAGGCGACCTCCCAACTTTCGGGCATGGATGTTTCCGAATAGTCGAGATCATCGGGCTCGACGCGATCGACCGGTGCGGTTTGATCCTCGGGCGTCTCGATGGGCTCAATCGGTAATTGATACCAGGTATAGAAATCCAACTCGTCGATATCACCGTCGTAATATTGGATTTCCACCAGCTTTGCATCGTCATCCACAGCAACGACCTTAAATTTCTCCCCTTTGTCGTAGTGTTTGTACCACATGTCTACGATAGGGTCTGAATCCGTAGCCATTCTTCTCTCCTGAGTTTTACCAACCCGAGGTGATTTCGCTAAAGGTATTACACGGGATAGATCACCAAATGACGGTGTGGTTCAAGGCCTATGCTTTCGGCGACTAAACCATGGCGGGTAACGATGCGATGTTGCATTTGGCGTAAGGCGGCGGAACGGGGCGCGAGTTCCGCCACAACGCCTTCGGCTTTTACCTGCCGCACGGCGCGCTCCGTCTCGCGCACCATATCCCCGACTTCATCCTGATTGTCGCCGGGTGCGATATTGAACAACCCGCGCAGGAGCTGTCGGATCTGGGCCGTAGAGTTCTTCTTGACGGCATGGACGGGTACGCGAGCGGCCTGGACGATGCGTTGCAGGCTTGGATCATCTTCCCGAGCCCGCAAACTGATAACCAGATCGGCCTGATCCGGGTACTTCACGGTACGCGCATCCAAGTGGAGGTCCCGAATCACGCGCTCAACGGAATCGCGGCTGAGTGCATAGGCATAGATACGAACCGGCCGTTGGTCGGAACGAACCAGTAAAGCCTGATGTGGTCTTTCCCTTGCCGAGTCGGATTCGGTGGCCAGTGCCGGTGCCGCAGTGTCGGTAGAGCCGCGACGGTGCACGCCTTTGGGCTGTATCCCGCTTAGAATGGCATCGACCGCCTGCGCCGTATCCGAGTGCACGACTACCTCGTCCCTGGCGACAATTTCCACGACGACATCGAAAGTAGGCGGCGCCTTCCGTTCGCTAACGGTTTTTTGCGTACCCCGGAGTCGGGCCTCTTCATCGCTTAGAGTGACCGTTTGCACGCCGCCGACCAAATCGGACAGCGTGGGATTCAGAACCAAATTTTCCAGGATGTTGCCGTGGGCCGTTCCTATCAGCTGAACGCCACGCTCGGCAATAGTGCGCGCGGCCATCGCCTCCGTGGCCGTGCCGATTTCATCGATGATGATCACTTCGGGCATATGGTTTTCCACCGCCTCGATCATCACCGCATGCTGTCGATCCGGATGCGGCACCATCATTCGCCGGGCACTGCCGATCGCAGGGTGAGGTATATCGCCATCGCCGGCGATCTCGTTGGACGTGTCGATCACGACGACGCGCTTGCCGAAATCGTCCGCCAGCACGCGCGCCACCTCCCTCAATTTTGTCGTCTTTCCTACGCCGGGCCGGCCGAGCAACAATAGACTTTTGCCGCTTTCCACCAGATCGCGAATCAGATCGATGGTTCCGAATACCGCACGCCCCACGCGTAGGGTCAACCCGATGATCTCGCCCCGCCGATTAAGAATGGCCGAGATACGATGCAAGGTTCCCTCGATACCCGCACGGTTATCCGCGCCGAATTCGCCTACCGCGCTGACCACGGCATTGAGGTCCTCGCGGGCAACCGGCTGATTCGATAAATTTAGAGCCGCATGGGAGTAGCGAGCCTGTGGCGACCGTCCCAGATCCAGGATGATTTCCAACAACTCCTCGTGGCTTTGCGGAGCGAGAGAGTTCTGGAGCTCCTGTGGCAGGAGCTTTGTGAGTAGATGAAGGTCATCGAGGTGAGTCTTGGCGATCACGTCCTTATATACGGATCTTTTCAAGCATTGTCCGACGGCTGTTTTGCGTCGTCATAATGACCTTCACGAGCGATTCCGCGGCTGAAAAAGCCTCCCGAGGCCCAGCTCTAAATCGGTAATCAGAGAATATCTTCCATCGACCATGACATTCACGCGTCCGGTCGAGAGCTAACCTATATCAGTCGCATTCGTAAGATTTCTGAACCCGTCCGTTCTCGTCCACGGTTTCAAGTCTCGCTTTGAATCCCCACAGCCGGCGCACATGCCGCAGCATCTCGTTGGTGCTCTCTCCCAAGGGGCGGCGGAAGTGCTGGTAGTGACGCAGGGTTAACGACCGGTCGCCGCGGGTATCTACGCGATAGACCTGAATGCTGGGCTCCAAGTTGCCGAGGTTGTACTGATCGGACAGCACGTGCCGAACGGCCCGGTAACCATCTTCGTCGTGAATATGGGTAATTTCCAATTCATCGTTCGAATCGTCGTCCAGAACGCTGAACAGCTTGAAGTCCCGAATAACCTTCGGCGAAAGATACTGGGCAATGAAACTCTCGTCCTTGAAATTGCGCATGGCGAAATCCAGCGCCTTGACCCAATCGGCGTTCGCGAGATCAGGAAACCATTTCCGGTCTTCGTCGGTGGGATGTTCGCAGATACGGCGAATGTCGCTCATCATCGCCAATCCCAAGGCATAAGGGTTGATTCCCGAAAAATGATTGCTGTGATACGGCGGCTGACTGATGACGTTGGTATGCGATTGCAGGAATTCCAGCATAAAGCCGTCGGTCACCAACCCTTCGTCGTAGAGTTTATTTAAAAGGGTGTAATGCCAGAAGGTAGCCCAGCCTTCGTTCATCACCTTGGTTTGGCGCTGCGGGTAAAGGTATTGAGCGATCTTACGGACGATGCGGATGACCTCCCGCTGCCATGATTCCAACAGGGGCGCGTTCTTCTCGAAGAAATAAAGGAGGTTTTCCTCGGGCTCGGGCGGGAAATGAGGGGCGTGCTCGTGGGGGTATCGCTCCTTTTTCGGCACCGTGCGCAACCACAAATCGTTGACCTGTGATTGGAGATATTCCTCGCGCTCCTTCTGCCTGAGCTTCTCCTCGGTCAACGAAAGCGGCGGCGGCCGACGATAGCGGTCCACGCCGTAATTCATCAACGCATGGCAGGAATCCAGGAGCTCCTCTACCGCTGAGACGCCATGCCGCTCTTCGCATTCGGCGATGTAATTGCGGGCGAACACCAGGTAGTCGACGATGGCGTCGGCGTTGGTCCAGGTCTTGAACAGGTAATTGTTCTTGAAAAACGAATTATGGCCGTAACAGGCGTGGGCGATAACCAGCGCCTGCATGGTCATGCTGTTTTCTTCCATGAGATACGCGATACACGGATTGGAGTTGATAACCAGCTCGTAGGCCAGCCCCATGTAACCGCGCCGATAGCTCTTCTCGACGGTCAAAAACTGCTTGCCGAAGGACCAGTGCGGGTAAAACACCGGCATGCCCGTGCTCGAATAGCAGTCCATCATCTGTTCCGAGGTGATGACCTCGATTTGGTTGGGATAAGTGTCCAAACCGAAATCGGCCGCAAGTCGACCGATCTCGGCGTCATAGATCTGAAGTAGCTCGAAAGTCCATTCGGAGCCTTCTGAAAGAGGTTTGCGGCTCATGCCTGCTGCTTCTTGAATAGTTCTCGAAAGACCGGATAAATGTCCGCGGCGCTGTAAATCGGCTGCATGGCGAAGTTCGGCCATTGTTCCGCCACCTTTTCGTATTCCATCCACAGGCTGTGGGGCTCGTGGTTGTTGATCTCGATGTACGCGTAATACTGCACGCTCGGCATGATGTCCTCGATCAGCAAGCGCGAGCAATTCGTCGAGTCCTCGGGCCAGTTGTCGCCGTCCGACGCCTGTGCCCCATAGATGTTCCAGTCTCCTGACGGATAGCGGTCGCGGATGACATCCCTCATCAGCTCAAGGGCGCTCGACACGACGGTGCCGCCCGTTTCGCGGGAATAGAAAAAATCCTGCTCGTCCACCTCCAACGCCACCGTATGATGGCGAATAAAGACCACATCTGTCTTTTCGTAATTTCGTGTAAGAAACAGGTAAAGCAACAGGAAAAAGCGCTTCGCAAGATTCTTTTTCACTTCGTCCATGGAGCCGGAGACATCCATGAGACAAAACATCACGGCCTGGGTGCTGGGCTTGGGAACCAAAATACGGTTTCGGAAACGCAGGTCGAAGGTATCGAGGAATGGCACCGCCTGTATCTTTTGCTCCAGCAGGGCGATTTCCTCACCCAACACGGCGATGCGTGCTTCGTCCGGCTCATCGGCATCAAGCAAATCCGCCAGTTCGGCTTCCAGTTCCCGCTTCCGATCGGCCGAGGGAGCCCGCAGCGCCGTGCGGCGAGCCAAAGCCTCCCGCATCGAGCGGATGACATGCAGGTTCGAGGGCGATCCGTCGCTGGTGAAACCCGCTCGCTGACTCTTGAAAGAGGCTTCTCTCGCTAGCTGTCTCTTCACCATGTTCGGCAGCTCGAGATCCTCGAAGATGAATTCCAGGAATTCCTCGCGGGACAGCTCGAATACGAATTCGTCCATGCCCTCACCGCTATCGCTGGCCCGGTTGCCGGAGCCGCCCTCTTCATCCTCCGGGCGCGGCACCTTGTCGCCGGCGATAAACTCCTTGTTGCCGGGCTGCACAACTTCCCTCCGACCACCCTGCCCATGCCGAAATATCGGTTCCGAAATATCTTTCGTCGGAATCTGAATCTTTTCGCCACGGTCGACATCCGTAACCGACCGCTTCGCAACAGCCTCGGCGACCGCCTTGCGAATCTGACGTCGAAAACGCTGGAGAAAGCGCTGTCTATTGACAGCGCTTTTGTTCTTGGGGTTTAGGCGACGGTCTATGAATTGACTCATGGGTTTGATTACCTATCGCTCGGTTAAGAGGACTTGCGCACCCTGAGATACCATTCGCACAACAGCCGCACCTGTTTGGGCGTGTACCCTTTGTGAACCATGCGGTTCACGAATTCCTCATGCTTCTTCTGGTCGTCTACCGATGCCTTGGCGTTGAAGGAGATCACCGGCAGCAGTTCCTCGGTATTGGCAAACATTTTCTTCTCGATCACCGCACGCAGCTTCTCATAGCTGGTCCAGGCCGGGTTCTTGCCGCTGTTCTTGGCGCGGGCACGCAGCACGAAGTTCACCACTTCGTTGCGGAAGTCTTTGGGATTGCTGATACCGGCCGGCTTTTCGATCTTTTCCAGTTCCTCGTTGAGAGCCCTGCGGTCAAAGCTCTCACCCGTATCGGGATCGCGGTATTCCTGATCCTGAATCCAATAATCGGCATACGTCACGTAACGGTCGAAGATGTTCTGTCCGTACTCGGAATACGACTCCAGATAAGCGGTCTGGACTTCCTTGCCGATGAAATCCACATAGCGAGGCACCAGAAATTCCTTGATGAAGCGCAGATAACGCTCCTGCACCTCCGGCGGGAACTGCTCCTGTGGGATCTGCTGTTCAAGCGTATACAGCAAGTGAACGGGATTCGCCGCGACTTCGGAATGGTCGAAGTTGAATACTTTCGACAGGATCTTGAACGCAAAGCGCGTGGATAGCCCGGCCATTCCTTCATCTACGCCGGCGAAGTCTCGGTATTCCTGATAGGACTTCGCTTTAGGATCGGTATCCTTCAGGTTCTCGCCGTCGTAAACCCGCATTTTCGAATAAATGTTGGAGTTCTCCGGTTCTTTAAGCCGCGACAGCACGGCGAACTGAGCCAGCATTTTCAGAGTGTGAGGCGCACAGGACGCATCGGACAGAGAACTGTGGATCAAGAGTTTCTCGTAAATCTTGACCTCTTCCGAAACCCTTAAGCAATACGGCACTTTGACCACGTAAACGCGGTCCAGAAAGGCCTCGTTGTTCTTGTTGTTCTTGAATTGCAGCCACTCGGACTCGTTCGAGTGGGCCATGATGATGCCCTCGAACGGAATGGCGGAAAGGCCTTCCGTGCCTTTGTAGTTCCCCTCCTGGGTGGCCGTCAGCAGGGGATGCAGCACCTTGATCGGCGCCTTGAACATTTCGACGAATTCCATAATGCCCCGGTTGCCGAGGCAAAGCCCGCCCGAGAAACTGTAGGCATCCGGATCGTCTTGGCTGAAGCGCTCCAATTTCCTGATGTCGACCTTGCCGACCAGTGACGAGATGTCCTGGTTGTTCTCGTCGCCCGGTTCGGTCTTCGAAACCGCCCGTTGATCCAACATGGACGGACGGACCTTGACGACGCGGAATTTCGTGATGTCGCCGTTGTACTCGTGCAGGCGCTTCACCGCCCAAGGCGACATGATGGTGTTGAAATAACGGCGCGGAATGCCGTACTCGTTTTCCAGGATGGGACCGTCCTCTTCAGGATCGAACAGGCCGAGCGGGGATTCGTTGATGGGCGAACCCTTGATGGCGTAAAACGGCGCCTGCTCCATGAGGTGCTTCAGCTTCTCGGCCAGCGAGGACTTGCCGCCTCCCACGGGTCCCAGCAGGTACAGGATTTGTTTGCGCTCTTCCAGTCCCTGAGCGGCATGGCGGAAAAATGCCACGATCTGCTCGATAGTCTCCTCCATGCCGTAAAAATCAGCAAAAGCCGGATAGCGCTTGATGACTTTGTTGGCAAAAATCCGTGAAAGCCGCGGCTCCAGCCGCGTATCGTGCAACTCGGGTTCGCCGATGGCGATCAGCATACGCTCGGCGGGACTTGCGTAAGCCGTCGGTTCCTTACGGCAGATTTCTAGATACTCCTGAAGTGAATACTCCTCCTCGCGGGCTTTTTCATAGCGGGATTGGTAGTGATCGAAGATACCCATAGATGTGAGGTCTCCTCTGCATTCGGCAGATGCTCAAAAGGTCTTAACGTCTCAGGCGAAAGACCGCAAGCTGCCACGTTCGATATCGCGTTGTCGGATGAGACAACGAGCGTGTTAACTGTCCCTATCACAGCGAACGGGGCTTTCTAACTAAATCATCCGCACAACGAAGCGCGGCGCTCGCGGCTCTTACCGCTAAGACGTAGCCTAACATATTTCGGTTCCTCGACTGCGCGACCGCCCAAGAAAAACTTTATGCCAAAGCAAAGCGCATCGCGCGTGTAATCAAACTGTGTCGAAATGCATGCCGAGCAATACGCATTCATCCACATAACGCCGAGCCCAAAGCTCGCTCCACTGTATTGTTCCCTTTAAGTATTAGAAGTAATCGTTGACCATACGTTCGACGATAAACGGCGGAGTTTACCGTCGGATACCTCCAGGACAAGGTTTGTCAGTTCGAACCCGCTCGTCATCCGGTTTGCCGCTCCCAACCGCACTTGACACAAAACCCGGGCCGGTGTTCCACTTCGAGTCACAAGGAGCAGCACGTTTGAACTCCAAGGAGACCGGACTTCCCGATGGACGTCTACCGCCTGAGAGCAAGACGCTTTTTCTCGGCTAGATGGCCGATCCGCATCTTGGTTTGGCGCATCTTCGCGTTCTCTCGCCGGCTACTTCTGCTGTCTCTCGGCTTGTTGGCATGGTCCTGCCGCAATCCGGAATCTGTCGGACCGCCCCATCTAGCCTGGTACGTGTTCGACGAACCCTCCGGCGCCTATCGAGAAGCTGTCCGACGTTGCACCGAGTTCGCGGAAGACGGCTATCGCATCGATCTCGTCCCCTTGCCCAGTGACGCCGATCAGCAGCGGGAGCAATTGACGCGCCGCTTGGCCGCGCACGACGAGGCCATCGACATCATTGGGATGGACGTGATCTGGACCGCCGAATTTGCAGAGGCGGGCTGGATACGGAAATGGCCTTCGGGACCGGCGCAAACGGCTATTGCCGGCCGGTTTCCGATAACTGTTCAAAGTGCGACTTATATGGATGCACTTTGGGCGATGCCTTTCACCACCAATGCCCAGTTGCTTTGGTATCGGACCGACCGGGTCCGGGCCCCGCCGGATACCTGGGACGATATGCTCGGTTTGGCCGAGGAGTTGGGCAAGAACGGCCGGATTCAGATACAGGGCGAACGCTACGAAGGTCTGACTGTCCTTTTTGCCTCTCTGCTCGCCTCGGCCGGCGGCAGAATTCTCGACGAAGGCGGAAAGCGGGTCTCCCTGGAGCCCGAGCCCACCCGGAAGGCCCTTAGCATGATGCGGCGATTGGCGACTTCTCCCTCTGCCGATCCGGGATTGTCCACCAGCCGGGAAGACCAAGCGCGGTTGGCCTTCGAAACGGGCAACTCGTCGTTCATGCTTAATTACACGTTCGTCTGGCCCAGCGCTCAACAAAACGCGCCCAACGTGGCGGCGCATATGGGCTGGGCACGCTGGCCAGGGGTTCTGCCCGACCGGCCTAGCCGGGTTACGGTCGGAGGACTCAATGTCGCCGTCAGCGCTTATTCCCGATATCCCGAACTTGCCTTTCGCGCGGCCGAATGTCTGGCAAGCACGGATAATCAGCGCATCGCCGCGGAACGAGGGGGGCTCCCGCCCACCGTATACGCGCTCTACGATGATCCCGCCGTACGCCGCCGACTGCCGTTTGCAGATGTGCTGCGGGCAACACTTAAGGATGCGGTGCAGCGTCCCCAAACGCCGCTGTACAACGACGTCTCTCTAGCCATCAGCCGCACCCTCCATCCCATGCACGATATCGATCCGGATCGGGATGCAGCGCGTTTGCAGGCGGCGGTGCAGCGCGCCTTGCGTTCGGAAGGGCTCCTATGAAGCGAGCCCGAAACGTTAAGGCCTGGCTTCTATGCGCCCCTGCACTGGCCGCCATGGCTTTGGTTACGGCCTACCCGATTCTATACGCCGCCCGGCTTTCACTTTACCGCTACGACCTTCGCTATGCCGCTCCTCCCGGCTTCACAGGTCTAAGCAACTATTTCAGCGTCCTAAGTTCGGAAATATGGTGGCAGGCGCTTTGGAATACGCTTCTGATCACGATCATTTCGGTCTTTTTCGAACTGGTGCTCGGATTCGTTCTCGCACTGCTCATGCATAAAGCCGTTTTCGGGCGACGTACGGTTCGTTCGGCGGTGTTGGTGCCTTACGCCATCATCACCGTGGTTGCCGCTTTGGCCTGGAAGTTCGCGTTCGACCCGACCACCGGGTTCGTCAACAGTCTGCTCGATATCGATCAAGCCTGGCTCAATGAACGCTGGTCCGCGTTTGCCGTCATCATTCTCAGCGAGATCTGGAAGACGACTCCTTTCATGGCGCTCTTGCTGCTGGCCGGCCTGAGCCTCATTCCCAATGACGTGCTTAAGGCGGCCCGCGTCGATGGAGCCTCCGGCATACAGCGCTTCCGCCTTGTCACTCTGCCCTTGATGAAGCCATCCATTCTGGTAGCCCTGTTATTCCGGACCTTGGACGCGTTTCGCATCTTCGATTCGGTATATGTCCTGACGCGCGGCGCCCACGGCACCGAATCGGTATCCGTGATCGGGTATAACACGCTGATTGCGCGCCTCAACCTGGGTTTGGGGTCGGCGGTGTCGGTGCTGATTTTTCTGTGCACGCTGGGAATCGCGCTGCTCTTCATCAAGGGCTTTGGAACGCCTTTGCTACGCACGGGACGATGACATGGGCCTAAAATTCGCCCGAATAGACGGATTTTTCGGCGCCTTGGGAAATATCTTCGCCGTTGCTTACGCGTTACTGCCCGTGGTCTGGATCGTATCGCTGTCGCTGAAGCCGGGACATGAACTCAACGACGCACGGTTTCTCCCGAATACCCTCAGTTTCGAACACTACCGGACAGTCTTCAACGACCCCCAATTTCCGGCCGCGCTCTTGAACTCGGTCGGCATAGCCCTGATCGCCACCGGACTATCCATACTGATCGCTATTTTTGCAGCCTACGCCATCGTCCGGCTCGATTTTCGCGGCAAGCGCTGGATTTTTTACAGCACGCTCGCCGTGGCCATGTTTCCGCCGATATCCGTGGTCGGCCCCCTATTCGACCTGTGGCGCACGCTACGCCTTTTCGACACCTGGCCGGGCTTGATCCTTCCCTACCTGAGCTTCACGCTGCCCCTCGCCATTTGGACCTTGACCGCTTTTTTCCGCGAGGTCCCCTGGGAGCTGGAGCGAGCCGCCCGCGTAGACGGCGCCACGCCGTCTCAAGCCTTCCGGCAGATCATTTTGCCGCTGGCGGCGCCGGGAATCTTCGCTTCGGCCATTTTGGTTTTCATTTTCGCGTGGAACGACTTTCTGTTCGCCGCGTCCCTGACCTCCACGGATCGCGCTCGCACGGTGCCGGTCGCCATCGCGTTCTTCACGGGAAGCTCCCAATTCGAGCTGCCCACCGGTTCGATCGCTGCCGCTTCCGTGGTGGTCACGATACCGGTTATCGCACTGGTCCTGATTTTCCAGCGCCGCATCATAACCGGCCTCACAGCCGGCGCCGTGAAGGGATAACGGGGAGAAGCGGAGTGGCCGAAATCGTCCTGGACCATGTCAGCAAACGTTTTGCCGGCGGGGCTTGGGCGGTCAGAAAGGCGAATTTCACCATTAGAGACGGGGAATTTTTTATTTTCGTGGGACCGTCCGGCTGCGGTAAATCCACCTTGCTCCATATGATCGTCGGTTTGGAGGACATCACCGAAGGCGAAATCCGGATCGACGGCAAAAGGATCAACGAGCTCGACCCAAGGGACCGCAACATGGCCATGGTGTTCCAAAGCTATGCGCTCTACCCCCACATGACGGTCAGGGAGAACATCGCTTTTCCGCTCAAGCTGGCCAAGCTCGCGCGCGACGAGATCAAACGGCGGGTGGACGAGGCCGCGGCCATCCTCGAACTGGACCCGCTGCTCGACCGCAGACCCTCGGATCTCTCCGGCGGGCAGCGGCAACGGGTGGCCATGGGACGGGCGATCGTGCGAAGACCCCAGGTGTTCCTATTGGATGAACCCTTATCCAATCTCGACGCCCGGCTCCGCGTTCAGATGCGCACCGAGATCGCAGCCCTCCAGGAACGGCTGGGCATCACGACCATTTACGTTACTCACGATCAAACCGAAGCCATGGTGCTGGGCGATCGTGTGGCAATACTCCGGAAAGGCGAAGTCCAACAAATCGGAACGCCGAAGGAGCTGTACGAGGTGCCTCATAACGAATTCGTCGCCGGCTTCATCGGCTCGCCGTCGATGAATTTCCTACACGCCGAAATCAGCGATGCCCGTCTGCTGTTGCCCATAGGCCCCTGTCCTCTGCCGCCTTCTTTTCCCCTCGACCGTTTAAGCAACCGCAGCGTCGTCGCCGGCATCCGCCCCGAGCATTTTTTCCTGCCGGGATCGTCGCATCGAGTCGGCCCCGCCTTTCGCGCCGAAATCGCTTTGGTCGAATGGCTGGGCGCCGATCTTTACCTTCATGTCCGACCAACCCTGTCGCCCCTGGCGTTAAGGGATGAATCATCGATCATCGAGCCGGAAACCCAACGGGCTGGAATCACTTTGATTGCCCGCGTGCCTCCGGACCTTCGGCTCCAGCGCGGCGATCGGATCGAATTGGCTTATGACGCGAGCAAGGTTCAACTGTTCGATGCCGATACGGGCGAAAGTTTTTTGCGGAACCATTGAAATCGAGGTCTGTCGAAGCGCCTTCGATGACTTGGCACCTGTTGATAAGCCATGTTCGGACGTCCTCCTGTGGGTCAAGAAAAACTTTGCAGCGATCAAAATAAACGTATAGGAAACCGCTATGAGCAATCTCGAACTCGGAATCATCGGCAATTGCATGTACAGCGCTCTGATTGACCGCAAGGGGCGCATCGCCTGGTGCTGTCTGCCCCGTTTCGACGGCGATCCCATCTTTTGCAGCCTGCTCAACGGCGACGAGGACGAGGTTCAAGAAGGATTCTTCGACATCGTGATCGACGATTTCGCCCATAGCGAACAGCACTATGAGCACAACACGGCGATCTTGGTGACCACCCTTTACGACCAGCACGGCGCAGCGGTGCAGATTACCGACTTTGCGCCGCGTTTCAGGCGATACGGCCATATGCATCGTTCGCAACGGCTGATAAGAAGGCTTCAGCCGATCAACGGCACGCCGCGGATTTCCGTCAGAGTGCGCCCGACTTACGATTACGGTGCCAAGCCCATGCAAACCATCCAGGGGTCCAACTATGTCCAGTATGTGGCGCCCGGTACCTGTTTCCGCATGAGTACGGACATGCCGGTTTCCTATATCCTGGACGAAACGCCGTTTCTGCTGGAGGAACCTTTGGCGATCACCTTCGGTCCCGACGAACCGCTACGTTACACTGTTGCTGAAGCGACCCGCGAGAGCTATGAGCAAACTCTGCTGTACTGGCGCGAATGGACCCGATCGCTTTCCATCCCTTTTGAATGGCAGGAAGCCGTGATCCGCGCCGCAATCACTCTCAAGCTTTGCTGCTTCGAGGAAACCGGCGCCGTTATTGCCGCCATGACCACATCCATTCCCGAAGCGGCCAACACGGAACGCAATTGGGATTACCGCTATTGCTGGCTGCGCGACGCCTATTTCGTCGTGAACGCCCTCAACCGCCTGAGCGCGACCGGAACCATGGAGGAATATCTCGACTACATCTCGAATATCGCGGCGGGGGCCAAGGACAGTCTGCTTCAGCCGGTTTACGGCATCGCCCTGGAGGAAAAACTGATCGAATGCCGGATCAGCTCGCTCAGGGGCTATCGTAATCACAGACCGGTACGGATCGGGAATCAAGCCTTCGAGCACATCCAGAACGACATCTACGGCAGCGTGATCATGGCCGCCACCCAGGCCTTCTTCGACCGCCGCCTTGCCCATCCGGGGGATCGGCGCCTCTTCGAGCGATTGGAGAACCTCGGCTACCAATGCGCCAAACTGTACGACCAACCGGATGCCAGTCTGTGGGAGTTCCGCGGGTTCGCCCGCGTCCATACCTTTTCGGCGGTCATGTGCTGGGCCGGCTGCGATCGCCTGGCGCGCATCGCCGATCACATCGAGCTGCACGACCGTGCTCACTACTGGCGCGCCCAGGCGGAGCGAATTCGCGAGGAAATCACGGAGCGCGCGTACGATTCGGAGCGAAATACCTTTGTCGGAAGCTTCGGCGGCTCCGAACTCGATGCGAGCCTTTTGCTCCTGCACGACCTACAGTTCCTGGCGGCGGATGATCCGCGCTTCATCGGCACCGTGGAGGCGGTGGAAAGGGAATTGCGGCGCGGCAATCACATGATGCGGTATGTGGAACCGGATGACTTCGGCGCGCCGAAAAACGCCTTCAACATCTGCACCTTCTGGATGATCAGCGCTTTGACGGCCATCGGCAGAAAAGAAGACGCCCGCGCCATGTTCGAGGAGATGCTTCACTGCCGGAACCACTTGGGGCTTCTGTCCGAAGACACCGATCCGAGAACCGGCGAAATGTGGGGCAATTTTCCTCAGACCTATTCCATGGTCGGCATCATTCACTCGGCGATGGTTCTGTCCAAGGCGTGGGAGGAGGCGTTTTAGCGTAAGGAACAAAAGCGTCTTTCCTCGTGCTTAATCACTGGCCCGGACGGGACCGCTCCACCGGTCGGCACACAGTAGCCTGGGTGCCCGAGTTTCGTTTATATTCCACTACGGACATTTCCTCACAAATCTCACGGGAATACCGGACGGGAATAACTGGTGGCCGGCATATTTCATGGAGTCGCAAACGAGTGGAGAACAAGGATGGTCGAAAAGAAGAAAAACGCCGCGTGGTTCCGCCGGCTGCTTGAAATCGTGCATCGAGAGCTTTTGATACCGCATGCCGATGCCCCTCTTTCCTACGCCCATCGGCACCCCCTTACCACCGTAGAATACCCTTGGAACATTATTGATACGCCCGAGACGGCCGAAAAGTCGCCGTGTAAAGCGGATAAGCAATACAACGCTTTCGGAGAATGTTTGCTCATCGGCATCTACATCGTTCAGGATGAAGAGATCGTCTATGCCAACGATAAGTTGGCGAAAATTTTCGGTTATCCAAAAGACCGATTAATCGGAATGCCGCTAGGGAAATTATTTCAGTCCGATCATAGACCGTCCCAAAAGGACGTCGTTGCCTACCAACAGAGACTGACAGCCACTTCACCGGAGCTTACATCAAGGGCCATCAGGAAAGATGGCAAGATCATCTGGATCAAGCGGAGCGAAGTCTTGATTGAATATAACGGCTCGCCAGCCGTCTTTGGGAACGTCATCGACTTTACGCAAAAGAAACGGCTGAAAGAGGTCGTTTGGATGTCGAAACGCGAACTTCGAGTTTTGTCCGCAAAACTACTCAGCGCCCAAGAGCAGGAACGCAAGCGGATCGCTTCGGAACTTCACGACACCGTGGGACAGTATTTAAGCGCCATCAAATTCAGCCTGGACAATATCAACGCTCTGCTCGATGACAACCAGATCGCATCCGGCCAGAGATCATTGAGGACTGTTCTTCCCGTAATTCAGGAGGCCATTTCCGAGGTGCGGCGCATTTCGATGGATTTAAGGCCGGCGATGCTCGACGACTTGGGTCTTCTTGCAACTTTGAGCTGGCATTGCCGTACGTTTCAGGACATCTACTCGGATATCTCAATCGAGAAGCAAATAGAAATCCAGGAAAAAGAAGTGCCCGGCGGATTAAAAACCGTGATCTACCGAATAACCCAGGAAGCGTTGAACAATGTCGCCAAACATGCCAATGCCGATTGCGTCGTGCTTCATTTGAGAAAAACCGACTCTGCGATCGAACTGATCGTTACCGACAACGGTTGCGGATTCGAGGTGGGCGAAGCGCTAGCACGAGAAGTAAGGCAACGCGGCCTTGGCCTGGCAAGCATGCGCCAGCGGACCGAGAGTCACGGCGGGTCTTTTTACATCGATTCCGCTCCTGGACTCGGAACGATCGTTCGTGCCGTATGGGTAGATTGAGGGCGTGTCGCTATCTCAAAACCAACCCTTTCTCCACCGCATAAACCGTTAGCGCTGCCGCGCTATGAAGGTTGAGCTTCTTCATCAAATTAGCGCGGTGAGTCTCCACGGTCTTCACGCTGAGATGCAGATATTGCGCGATTTCCTTGTTTTTATGGCCTTCGCCGATAAATTTGAGAAGCTCTCGTTCCCGATGTGTCAAGCTATCCCACGTCGATCGAGGTTCTTCCGCGCTCTTGGTTTGCAGATAGCCTTTTACGACTTTTCCCGAAACACCCGGACTTAAATAAGTTTTCCCCATCAACACGCTGCGAATGGCGACTCGCAATTCCGCATGAGTGGCATCCTTTAACACATAACCGTCTGCGCCGGATCTCAAGGCCGCGAGAATGTATTCTTCAACATCGTGTACGGTAAGCACCAAGATCTTGGATTGCGGAACTCGTTTCTTTATTTCGTGGATTGCCTCCAAGCCCCCCAGTCTAGGCATGGAGAGATCCAGCAAAATGAGATCCGGTATGTTTTCACGACACCGTTGAATGAGCTCAAGGCCGTCATGGACCTCGCAGACCACTTCAAGCTCCGCGTCTTGGGACAAAAGCACCCGCAGACCTTCCCGGAGAATGGTATGGTCCTCGGCGATGCAGATTCGTTTTTTTCCTTCCATGGCAAACCGCTACTTTGTTTTTGCTGATCTTGTACGGCGAAGACTCCTAGCCAAATAAGCATAAATCCTTAGTGTCTGAGATAAAACGACCGTGTATGGTCGAATAACGGAAGAGCAGTGCGTTACGGTTACGTAACCGGACCCCTCTTCGAAGCGCCAAAGGATGTGGCGCTTTCCGCTTTTTGCCGAGGAATATTGTGTGCAAGATATTGATCGTCGATGACAACGCCTCTTTCCGGCGCTCTCTCAAAGCGTTCTTAAGCGATCAATTTGCTCACTTGGGCATCGCGGAAGCCGAGAATGGCGCCACGGCCATGAGAAAAATCAATCGCGCGCGGCCCGACCTGATTTTCATGGATATCAAGCTGCCCGGAGAAAACGGCCTCGCACTGACACGCAAGATCAAACAAATTTACTCTCCCGCCATCGTCATTCTGACCAGCTACGATGCAGTCGAGTATCGCGAAGCCGCCTCGGCGTGCGGCGCCGATTATTTCATGGCCAAAGACGCGGCAAGCGGCGCTGAAGTTTTCGCGTTGACCCAGTCGTTGCTATCGGGTCCAAGTTCTTCGCCACAAACCTAGCTCCCGACTCCCGGATCTCAAGAACGTCGATCCACAAGCCGCGCACTCGCCTTAAGCCCCTGCTCTTCATCCATCTCCTCCAACGGCCACTTGGCAGTCGGCCAATGCAGACTACAGTGTCAATACACCACTGAATACAGTATTCGCTGTAGTTCCTGCTCATTCTCCTTTCAATACTCTAGTCACAACGCCAGGTAAGGATGCCAAGCGAAAGGTCGTTGCGCTGGCGCTCGCCCAATTAAAAGACATCGCTGTCAAGGAGGATGAATATGAAAGCTCACGTTTTGAGCCGCCACGCGCCTCTAATCCAGAGCGCGAAGCGATATTTGGTTTTTTCCGCTTTGTTGCTCGGACTTTCAGTTCATCTCGATGCTCATGCCGTCAATCTTACGGTCATTGGTTCCGATGGAAACCCGGTTGGCAATTTCCGCTGGCTGATAGAGGAAGACGCCGGCAAGTTCTCCCAACCGGGCGTACCCGCAGAGCCGGGCACGAGCCTGGCTTTGAGCTTCCATACCAGCTACATGCCCGTGGTGGCCAAAGGCAACCAAGCCAATGCCACGAACATTCCGCTGGACCCAACCAAGCGATACTTCGTGTCCGTGCTCCCGGACTCCGCTACCACCAATCCGGGGTATACCATCGGCGGCGCTCCGGTAGCGCCGGGCCAGTCCGACGTAACCGTCTACGTTAATCGATCGCCGCTGCCCACCGCGCAGATTTCGGTGTTCGCCTTCAATGACAATCGGCCCATCAACAACGCGCCCGATCTCCCGGAAGAACAGGGACTGGCCGACTTCACGGTCAAGGTTTATGAAGCGGGCGGGACGTATGGCCAGTCGGGAGGCGAGGTAACCCAGGATGCGTTCGGCAATCCGCTCGGCATCATCAAGACCGATGCCAATGGCGTGGCGCTCATCAAGAACCTGGTGCCCGCCAAATACACCATCTTCGTCATCCCGCCGACCGGTTCCGACTGGCACCAGACGGCCACTATCGAGGGCACGAAAGGGGTCGATGCCTGGGTCAAGTCGAACGAACCGCCCTTCTTCACCGAATTCGGACCGCCGGGGCACCATGTCTTCATCGGCTTCGTCAACAAGCTCAATGACACCACGGTATTGAACGGCGGCAGCACGATCACCGGCAAGGTCGTCAACCTGCACACCTCGCGTCCGCCGGAATTCCCCTTCTACAACGGCCATCCCTTTCCCAACTGCTGGGTCGGCCTGAACGACCTTGCCGTCGGCGAAGGCCAAGCGGTCTATGCCCAGCCCTGCAACGCCGACAGCAGCTTTTCCATTCCCAACGTCCCGCCGGGCAATTATCAGCTGGTGGTCTGGGACGAGGCCTTGGACATTATCTTCGCTTCGCATGGCGTAACGGTGAGCGGCGACGGAACATGCAACACGCCGGACGGAAGCTGCGATCTCGTGGAAGTGCCGGTGTTCGACTGGTTTTCCCGGTTGGAGGGCAGCGTGTTCTTCGACGCCAACGGCAATGGCTTCCGGGATGCGGGCGAGGTCGGCATGCCGGACCAGAACATTAACCTGCGTTTCCGCGACGGCAGCATCTATCAGTCTTTCCCCACGAAGGCGGATGGCTCCTACAGCTTCGAGGAAATCTTTCCCTTCTTTAACTGGCTGGTCGCGGAAGTGGATTTCGCCCGGTTCAAGGCGACCGGCGCCACCGTCACGGTCGATGCCGGCGGGGCAATCCCGTCCGACGACATTGCACGCGGCAAGCTCAATCCTCAGCCGCAGTCCGAAAATGGGAACGCACCTTACCGCACCGAAACCGGTGCCGTGCTGCTGGAAGGCATACAGGGTTTCCTCGGCCAGACCAGCGTGATCGACTGGGGCAAGCAGGTCTATCCTGCCGGACAGAATGGCGGCGTCAGCGGCATCGTCCATTATCCGACCACGCGCGCCGAGGACGATCCGCGCTATGCGGCGGCCGAGAACTGGGAGCCGGGCATTCCGCGCGTCCAGGTGAACCTGTACAGAGACGACACCGGCGGTCCCAGCAATACACCGGACGGCATCATTGACGACCTCGACGGCAATGGCGCCATGACGCTGGCCGACGTGGACAATTATCCATTCGGCTGGAGCGATTGCAATCCGGATGTGCAGGCCTGCAATTTGATCAAAGGACCGGAAGACGTCGATCGCAACGGCAACGGAGCCTTCGATAGGGGCGACGCCTACGACATCGCCACCACCGACAGTTGGGACGATAACCTGCCCACCGGCTGCCAGGGGGACATCTTCTACTCGGCCACCGGCCAGCCGACCGACTGCTACGACGGGCTGCGCAACTTCAATCAGGTACGCCCGGCTCTGTTCGACGGCGGCTATGCCTTCGGCGGCCCGGCGGGAAATCCCGAGCTGCCCGGCGGCACCTACATCGTCGAGGCTGTCGCCCCGCCCGGCTACGAGCACCAGAAAGAAGAGGACAAGAATGTCGATTTCGGCGACGAGTACACCCCGAGCCCGCTGCTTCTGCCGCCGGTGTGCGTGGGCGATCCGCACCTGGTGCCCGCCGAGTTGAGCCTGTTCCCCGGCGTGCCGGGGGCCTACGCCGGCCAGACACGCCCCCTGTGCGACCGCAAGCAGGTTCGTGTCGCCCAGGGCCAAAACGCGGCGGCGGACTTCTACATGTTCACCGAGGTGCCGATCGCAGGGCACATGGTCGGCATGATCCTGGACGATCTGTCCAACGAGTTCGACCCGAACGCGCCCACCTTCGGCGAGAAATACGCCCCGCCCTACCTTCCGGTCTCGATTCGCGACTGGACCGGGCGGGAAATCAACCGCGTGCATGCGGACCAGTGGGGCCGGTTCAATGCCCTGGTACCCTCCACCTTCACCATCAACCCGCCCATGCCTTCAGGGGTCGCGCCGAACATGCTGACGGCGTGCATGAACTCGCCCACCATGCCCGATCCGAACAATCCGGGCGGGTACACCCTGGACCCTTACTACAACCCGCGGTACAGCCAGTTCTGCTACACCTTCCAGTACCTGCCGGGCAAAACCACTTATCTGGATACCCCGGTACTGCCCATCGCCGCCTTTGCGTCGCTGGACAAGTTCCCGCTGGACTGCGAACAGGCCAGTGGCACGCCGATGATTTACTCGGTGACGGGCACCGGCAACGTGGGACCGTACGTACAGACGCCGATCAACAACGGCGGAAATCGCCGGTACATCACCATCCGCTCCATGGGCCAGGTCGAGGTGCCGAATCCGGCCTATGACGGCAGCAACGCGAAGACCATCGTGCGCGACTACGGTTTCGGCGATACGCAGGGCATCGTGAGAATCGGCAACGCGACTCTGACATTCAATAACTGCTCCCCGACCTGCAGTTGGTCCAACGACCAAATCGTGGTACGCGTCCCGCCTGGCACGAGTACCGGGGAGTTGGTGGTCACCCGCGCCAATGGCGGCGCATCCACGGTGAACGGCGTCACCGTCACCGTGGGCGGCCCTGCACCCATCGTCGTGAATGCCGGGCAATCCATCCAGACGGCGATCGACGCGGCTCCGGCCGGCGCGCTGATCACGGTCGCTCCCGGCGAGTACGACGAGCTGCCGATCATGCACAAGAAGGTTCGCCTCCAAGGCTGGGGGGCTGGCTCGACCATCATCAACGCGGCCAAATTCCCGGCCGAGAAGTTGCAGAACTGGAGAAACAAGCTCACCAGCCTTCTCAACGCGAATCAGTTCAGCCTGCTGCCGGGACAAGAGGCCGGTACGGTCGATCCGCAGGACAACGAACCGACACTCTTCAATACGGAGGAAGGCGCAGGCATCACCGTGGTGGCCAACACCAACGAGTTCACCTCGGCGCCCGCGGCGCAGAGGGCACGCATCGACGGCTTCACCATCACCGGTGCGGACCACAGCGGCGGCATCTTCGTCAACGGCTATGCCAACTGGCTGGAGATCAGCAACAACCGCATCATCGGCAACAATGGCATCTACGGCGGCGGCATCCGCATCGGGAACCCGCAACTGATCAACGGTACCGCCTATACCGACAATCGGAACTATAACGTCCGCATCCACCACAACCAGGTCGTCGAGAACGGAAGCAACGGCGGCCTGGGCGGCGGAGGCATTACGATCGCCACGGGCTCCAGAAACTACGAGGTTACCGACAACTTCGTATGCGGTAACTTCACCACCGGCGACGGCGGCGGTATCGCCCACTTGGGCCTAAGCAGTTCACGGCTGGTGGATAGGAGCCTGATCGCCCGAAACACCGTCGTCTTCAACCAGACCTTCAACCAGGGATTGAGCGCTTCCGGCGGCGGTGTCTTCATCGGCGGCTTGCCGAGCCTCGCGGCGGGAGGCCTGAGCGCCGGCGCGGGCAACGTGACCGTGGACGAGAACCTGATCCAGGGCAATATGGCCGGTGCCGGCGACGGCGGGGGCATTCGCACTCGATTCGCCAACGGTGCGGATGTTTTGGCCGCGAGGAACAACCCTAACAGATGGTACGAGATCCAAATCAGGAACAACCGGATCGTCGACAACATCGCCGGACTGGCCGGTGGCGGGATCTCGATGCAGGACACGGCCCGGATCGAAATTTTCCACAACACCATTGCCCACAACGACAGCACCGCGACAGCCGGCGAGGCGTTCAGTCCCGGCAGCCCCAACCGGTCCACCGCGCAGCCGGCGGGAATCGTCTCACGCGCCCACAGCGCTGCGCTGGCCGCTGCTTTCGGCAACCAGACCCGAAATCAGTATGGCTTCTTCTCCAACCCGGATCTCTTGTACAACATCGTATGGCGTAACCGGTCGTTCTTCTGGGAGATCGACAACACCACGGATCCGTCCACCTTCGGACTATGGCCGGTCGTGGCTGCGGATGGCATTGGCGGCGCGGTATTCCACGATCTGGCCGTTCTCGGAACGGCAAGTACGGCCTGCCTGAACCCACGTGCCAGCACGCTAACCTCGCTGAGCGGGCCGGAAGGATGTTCCTATCCCGGAGGCTTTTTCACGCCCAATAACACCAACGACCCCAGCTTTGCCGCTTCGTACTTCAACAGCTCGCCGGGGCAGACCATTCAGCAGCCGGAAGTCACGACGGCCCTGGCGACGGCGCCGGCTTTCGATGAAGGCGGCAACTTCATCGATGTGCACTTCGGCCCGCTGACCCTGTTCAATCCGACCACGGGCGATCCCTTCGGGGACTACCGCCTGCCCTGATCCGGCTTGCTTATCCCGCCGGGCGGACGCCCGGCGGCGCGTTCAGAACCATGGAGGAGGCAATCATGACTACGTCCGTTTTTCGCATGCCCCTGAGGCTGCTGACAGCCTCGGTTTTATGTGCCTTGGCCAACGCATCCCATGCGGCCGTGTACGTCCAGTGTCCGGGTGACACCAATGGCGACGCGGTCATAGACAATCCCGACCCCAATCATCCTCGCGCCGTGTGCCAACACCTCACGGCTGGAGACGGCTTCATCAGAATGGGCGACGACGCCGGGAAGCTGCAGTACACCTTCGGTTTCCATGACGTGACCGGAGTGCCGCCCGACCAAGTGATGGATACCGGCCTGCTGGCGGCAAACTTCCCGGCGCCGACCATCTCGCTCAAGGAGGGCGACGAGTTTTACCTCTCGCTCACCAACGTCGCCATGGCGATACGCCCCGACCTGGCCGATCCTCATTCCGTTCACTTCCACGGATTTCCCAATGCGTCCGCCGTGTTCGACGGCATGCCGGAAGGCTCGATCGCCATCAACCAAGGCGAGACTCTCACCTACTACTACAACATCGTGGAACCCGGCACATTCATCTACCACTGCCACGTCGAAGCCACCGAACACATGCAGATGGGAATGCTCGGCAATCTCTACGTACACCCGAAGCAGGACGGAACCTCCAAGACCTACGACGGCAAGACCTACACCAAGTTCGCATACAACGACGGCGACGGCTCGACCGGGTACGACGTGGAATACCCGCTGCAACTGGGTTCGTTCGACCCGGTGTTCCATGATCTCCACCAGAGCATCCAGCCGCTGCCTTTCGCCAACATGAAGGACACCTACGCCATGATCAACGGGCGCGGCTATCCGGACACGGTCAATCCTTCCCCATTGCCAACACCTATTGATCCGGAATCCGGGCAAAGCGCCAATAACGGAACCCAGTCACAGAAAGTTTCCTCGCTGGTCACGGCGAGCGCGGGACAACGCGTCCTGCTGCGCATCTCCAACCTCAACATCACCAACTTCTACACGGTGACCGTGCTGGGGCTCCCGATGAAAGTGGTGGGAACCGGGGCCCATATCCTGCGTGGCCCGACAGGCAAGAACCTCTACTACGACACGAGTTCCGTCACCCTGGGCGGCGGCGAAGCGGTCGACGTGCTGATCGATACGCGGGGAATCACTCCCGGAACCTACTTCCTCTACACCACCAACCTCAATTATCTGAGCAATAACGAAGAGGATTACGGCGGGATGATGACCGAGATCGTAATCAATTAGGAGAAGCGTCATGTACAAGTCACCTTGCATACTCGAACGGCTCTCCGGTGCATCCGTGGCGCTGCTGCTGTGCATCTGGGGCGATTCCGCAACCGCCGTCGTCGACGGCATCACGGGTCCGACCTTCAACCTCACGGCCAAGGAGGACTACATCAGCACGGCCGACGGCAACACCGTCCTGGCTTGGGGCTACGCCAACGGGAACGGCACCATGCAATACCCTGGACCGACCCTGATCGTGGACCAGGGCGATGTCGTCACCGTCACGCTGCACAATGCGCTGCCGCCGCACGGCGCCGACGCGCCCCTTCCGGTGTCCATCGTGTTTCCGGGGCAGGAGGGCGTCACCGCCAGTGGAGGCACGGAAGGACTGCTGACCCGGGAAGCCAATACCTCGAATAACCCGGCCACGCCGGAGAACGAAGCAGTCGTGACCTACACCTTCACCGCATCCCGCCCAGGAACCTATCTCTATCACACAGGCACCCATATGGATTTGGAAGTCGAAATGGGGCTGGTGGGTGCGCTCATCGTGAGGCCCAATTCAGACGGCCAAGCCTACGGACACCCGGACAGCGCTTTCGATCAGGAATACCTGTTTCTGCTGAGCGAGATGGATCCGAAAATTCACGAGCTGATCGAAGCCGGCCGGCGGGCTGAAGTCGATACCGCCGCCCGCCATCCCGTGCACTGGTTCATCAACGGACGCAACGGTCCGGACACCATGCTCAAATCCGGCAACGATACGCCCTGGCTGCCCACCCAGCCCTACAACTGCCTGCCTCGGATGCATCCCGGGGAAAAGCTGCTGCTGCGACTCATCAATGCCGGCCGCGACCTCCACCCCTTCCATCACCACGGCAATAACTCCTGGTTGATCGCGCACGACGGCAGGCTGCTGGAAAGCGCATCCGGGGCGGGACCCGATCTCGCGAGTTCGGACTACACCATCACCACGGCGCCGGGGGAAACCTACGACGCGCTCTTCGAATGGACCGGAAAAGGGCTCGGCTGGGACATTTACGGACATCAACCGGGCGATCCCCTTCAGCCGAACGAATACGCACCCGACCACGGCAAACCGCTCCCGGTGGTGCTGCCGGACCCCCAGCTCGCCGTAACGATCGGGGAGTTCTGGAGCGGCAGCCCATTCCTCGGACAGTTCGGAGTGCTGCCTCCCGGTGCGGGCGGCAAGAACCTCAATGCCGGCTATTTCCACATGTGGCACTCCCATACCGAACGGGAACTCACCAATGACGATATTTTCCCCGGCGGGATGATGACCATGGTGATCATCGAGCCTCCCAGTGTGCCGATTCCTTGATTGAGGGAACAAAGTCATGAACAGCCAAAAATCGAAGCATGTGTTCGGGATTCATCTCCCGGCATTATCGGCACTCGCCATCGCGTGGAATTCGGCCTTCGCCGCGGAGTACTGGCTGCGGGCCGACACCGTCGAGGTGATGATGCCGGGCGGTGTTACGGTGCCCATGTGGGGATTCGCGCTCGACAACCCCGCGTTCAATTCGGGCAACCCGGCAACGGTGCCCGGTCCTGCGCTGACAGTCCCGCCGGGCGATAGCACGCTCACCATCCACTTGAAGAACGACGGATTGCCCGAGCCGGTCTCGATCGTCATTCCGGGGCAGATCGCGAACATGAACCCGGTCAAGGTCAACGACGCCCAGGGCAGGCCGCGAGTCCGCTCATTCGCGGCCCAAACTCCGGCCGGCGCCACCGGTACCTATACTTGGGCCGATCTCAAGCCGGGGACCTATCTCTATCACAGCGGCACGCACCCGCAGGTGCAGGTGCAAATGGGCCTTTACGGCGGCCTGACCAAAGATGATGCGGCCGGGTGGGCCTATCCCGGCATCGCCTATGACAACGAAGTCGTGCTGCTCTACAGCGAGATCGACCCGGCACTTCATGCTGCCGTTGCGGGCGGTACCTACGGCACGGCCGCCTATCCCAGCACGATCAACTACGCGCCCAAGTATTTCCTGGTGAACGGCCAACCATACGACGCGAACAGCCCACCGCCGCCGCTTTCAGGAGGGGGCGCCGGACAAAAGACCCTGATCCGGTTCCTGAACGCGGGCTTGCGGACTCATGTGCCGGTGCTTCAAGGACTCGATATGCAGTTGGTGGCCGAGGACGGCAATCCATACCCCTATGTCAAGACTCAGTATTCGGCATTGCTGCCCGCGGCCAAGACCCTCGACGCGATTCTCTCGCCGACGCCGGGGCAGGACGGCAAATATCCTATCTACGACCGCCGGCTGGATTTAACCAACGGCACGCAGCCCGACGGCGGCATGCTGGCCTATTTGACGGTGGGCGCGGCGGCGGCGGGCGCGCCCGTTGCGACCAACGACGGTCCTTATTCAACGAACGAGGATACCGCCCTTGCCATACCGGTTCCCGGCGTACTGGGCAACGATACCGGAACGCCGCCGCTCAGCGCCTCGCTGGTGAGCGGCACCGCCAAGGGCACGCTGAGCTTGGCTCCCGACGGCTCCTTCAACTATACGCCGACAGCCAATTCCTCGGGCGCCGACAGCTTCACCTATAAGGCTACCAGCGGGACCGCGAGCAGCAACGTGGCGACCGTCACTATCAACGTGAACCCGGTGAACGATCCGCCGGTAGCGCAGAACAATTCGTACAGCATGGCCCAGGGCGGCAGTCTTAACATCCCGGCTCCGGGCGTGCTAGCCAACGACAGCGATCCGGACGCGGGCGATACGCTCACGGCGGTGAACTTCGGCGCGGCATCGAACGGCACCGTAACCGGCAATGCGAACGGCGGATTCACATACACACCCACCGCCGCGTTCACCGGCACGGCAAGCTTCACCTATCAGGCGCGGGACAATAGCGGCGCCGCCAACAACACGAGCAATCCCGCCACCGTCTCGATCACGGTCAATCCCAATCAGGCGCCGGTCGCACGCAACGATACGGCAAGCGCGAGAACGAACGTCGCGACAACCATCAATGTCATCGCCAACGACACCGATCCGGACGGCACGATCGCCCCGAACACCGTCACCATCGTGACCCAACCCAACAGGGGCGGCACGGCGACGTCCAACGCCAACGGCACGGTGACCTATAAGTCGAGGATCAACTTCAGGGGCACCGACACGTTTACCTACACGGTCAAGGACAACCAGGGCAAGACGTCCAACGTGGCGACGGTTCGCGTGAATGTCACGCGGTAAGAAACGATTCATTAGAGGTGTGTCATGAAAACACAGGGCCGTGTTTCCGTACTCAGATACAGGATTAGCCCCTCGCTTTTGGGAGTGCTGATTATCATAAGTTGCGCAGCCATCATCGCTACGCGATGGCTAAGCGATTCCAAGACGGTGCCCGCAGGCCATCGGCTTAGACCGACTGCCGAGATTCCGACGGCGTTGGAAGAGCGATGGGGAATACGGCTCCTGGGCATCAGGCTTTCGGCGGCGGGAAATATGCTCGATTTCCGCTACCGCATCGTCGATGCCGAAAAAGCGGCTCCGCTTGCCGATCGCAAAGTGCAGCCCTACGTGATGGATCAGACGAGCGGCAGCCGGCTTTTGGTGCCCACCACGCCGACCGTCGGCTCTTTGCGCCAGACCAGCATAAAACCCCTGGTGAACCGTACCTACTTCGCCCTGTTCGCGAATCCCGGCAGACAAATAGACGCGGGCGATAAGGTTACGGTGGTGATGGGCGACTTCAGGGCAGAGAACCTAATCGTGGAGTGACCGCCATGCGTGCTTCAAGCCCCTATAAGCCGGTCGTTCGCCTCGTCATTTTTCCGCTGCTCGCGGGGTTCGCAGGCGCTGGCGCACACGCCGGTGTCGTCGATCCCGAGCTTGATTCCGTCTTGCAGACGGCGACGCCGAACGAGGCTATTCCCGTGATCGTCACCCTGTCCGACCGCATCGTTTCAAGTACCTTCAAAGACAAGGACAAGCGGCTCCGCCGAAGCAAAATCATCAAGGCACTTAAAGCTAAAGCGGACCAAAGTCAAAAATCGCTGAAGCCATTTTTGGAAAACAAAGGCGCTCAGCGCATTCGGCAGCTTTGGTTGATCAACGGGCTGTCATTTACCGCCAAGGCCGCGGTCATTCGCGAAATGGCCGGGCTGCCGGGAGTCGAGAGCATCAGGCTGGACCAGACGCTGGAGGCGCCGACGGCGACCTCCGGCACCCCGGCCGCGCCCGAATGGAACTTGAACATGATCCATGTTCCGGATGTATGGGCTAGAGAACATACCGGGGCCGGGATCGTAGTTGCCAACATGGACACCGGCGTCGATGCGAGCCACCCCGATCTTGCCAATAGATGGCGGGGTGGTTCGAATAGCTGGTACGACCCCCATGGCGAACACGCCACCCCCTACGACAGCCTGGGACACGGCACCCAGACCATGGGCATCATGGTAGGCGGCAACGCCGGCGGAACTTCCATAGGTGTCGCTCCGGGCGCCAAATGGATCGCGGTCAAGCTCTTCGACGACGCGGATCGGGCCTTGATGAGCGACATCCACCAGGGATTTCAGTGGCTGCTCGATCCGGATGGCAACCCCGACACGTCCGATGCGCCGAACGTGGTCAACGCCTCGTGGGGCTTGCAAAACACCACCAACCAGTGCGTCCTCGAGTTCAGCGACGACATCCAACTTCTCAAGGCGGCGGGTATCGGGCTTGTATTCTCCGCCGGGAACGACGGGCCGATTTCTTCAAGCAGCGTGAGCCCGGCCAATAATCCGGAGGGCTTCTCCAGCGGCGCGGTCGACAACACGCTGACCGTCGCGAATTTCAGCAGCCGAGGGGCTTCCGCCTGCGATGGCGGCATCTATCCACAACTGAGCGCTCCCGGCATCAACGTCAACACCGCCGATTTGTCGTTCGGCGGACTGCCGCTTTACGCCACTGTATCCGGCACTTCTTATGCGGCCCCCCATGCCGCAGGCACGATGGCCTTATTGCTGGAAGCTTTTCCCAATGCAAACGTAGCGGTTCTGGAATCGGCCCTGAAGCAATCCGCACACGACCTGGGCGATTCCGGCGCCGACAACAGCTACGGCCACGGGCTGATCGATGCCAAGGCCGCATACGATTACCTGCTCAACAATCCGCCCGGGGGCGGCCATGCGCCCGCAATCACCTCGACTCCGGTCACGACAGCCACCCAAGGGCAGCTCTACAGCTATTCCGTGACCGCCAGCGATGCCGACGGCGACACGCTCACCTTTTCGCTCAACACGGTGCTGGCCGGCATGAGCATCGATGCGGCGACCGGGCTTATCTCGTGGATTCCGACCAACAGCCAAGCGGGAGCCAACAACGTGACCGTCAAGGTAGCCGATCCGGGCGGGCTGTCTGCGACCCAGAGCTTTACGATTAATGTGGCCGATGCGAACGATCCGCCCGTTGCGTCCAATGACGCTTACAGCACGGTCGCGGGCGGCACGGTATCGATCACCGCGCCCGGCGTCCTCGGCAACGACAGCGATCCCGACAGCAATTCCCTCACGGCCGTGCTAACTGCCGGCGTCGCCCACGGCAGCCTGAGCCTGAATGCCAATGGCGGCTTCAGTTACACGCCAGCCGTTGGATTTACCGGCACGGACAGCTTTACTTATCGGGCCAATGACGGCGCAGTGCTGAGCACGCCCGCGACGGTCTCGATCACGGTCGCCGCCAACAAACCGCCGGTGGCGGTCAATGACACGGCAACCACGCGCAAAAACACGACCAAGGCTATTGCCGTGCTGGCCAACGACTCCGATCCGGACGGCAGCCTCAATCCGGCAACTGTAACCATCGCCGCGAAACCCAACAAAGGTGGGTCTGCCGTTCCCAATGCGAACGGTACGGTCACCTACAAGCCGAGGCTGAGCTTCACGGGCACGGAGATATTCAGATACACGGTCAAAGACAACCGGGGCGCTACATCCAATACGGCCACCGTTACGGTAAGCGTCACCCGATAAGGAGGAAACCGAAATGAATGGAACAGGCTCACGCGGCATGGGTTTACGTTTTCTGCTCCAAATGGCATTGGCCATCACACCTTTCGCTCCGCACAACGCCAGCGCCTATGACCAAGCCACCGCCGCGCCCCTGAATTCCCAACTGCCAGGTGGCCATGCCGGCTTGTCTTACAGCATTCCGGACATCACGCTTGCCGATCAAGACGGCAAGCGTGTTTCCTTGTCCGACCAACTCTATACCGATAGACCGGTTATTTTGAATTTCGTCTTTACGACCTGCACGACTGTCTGCCCGATATCGACGGCAATCTTCTCCAAGCTTCAAGCGAAGCTAAGCAGCCAAGGCGCGAAATTCCGACTGATTTCGATTTCCATCGATCCGGAGCACGATAAACCGGCGAACCTGAAGAAGTACGCCCAAGAATTCGGCGCGGGTGCTGATTGGCGCTTTCTTTCGGGCGATACGGCCGGCATTCTCGCCGTACAGAAGGCGTTCAACGCCTACCGGGGCAGCAAAACGAACCACGCCGTTCTGACGTTCATACGCTCACCCCAGGATGGCCGATGGATTCGCTTCGAGGGACTGGTAAGCGCCGATGCCTTAGTCCATCACACGCTAAGTGTCACCTCGGAAAGGCTCGTAGCAAAGTGACATTCACACCTCGGGCTGATGCGGTGAAAAAAAGCCTCATCATGCTTCTTGCCGTCCATTTATGTGCTGATGACGCGGTTGCCGGACCGAAGCGAACCGCTTCAACGACCGCACAGGCTCAGCTTATCGAACAGGGCAAGCGAATGTATCGCGAAGGAATTCTTCCTTCCGGACGCCCCATGGTTGCCACGGTTCAGAATGATGTCACGCTGACGGGGACCCGCGCCGCCTGCGCGAATTGTCATCGCCGCAGCGGATTCGGCTCTAGCGAGGGCCAAATCGTTGCGCGGACGATCACCGGACCCGCGCTCTATAGCCCCGCGTACCCCCCTCACCCGAAGATGCATCAATCGCCGGTTGAAAGCCCTCTGAACCGCCCCGCCTACACCGACGAAACGCTCGCCAACGCGATTCGAACGGGTGCCGACATGACCGGACGCCGGCTCACTCAACCAATGCCGCGCTATTCGTTAGCCAAAGAGGAATCCGATGCCTTGATCGCGTATCTGAAAACGCTGTCGACGGCTCCGTCCCCCGGCGTAACCGATCAAGCCATTCATTTTGCGACGGTAGTGACCGAAGGCGTGGAACCGGCGAAACGCAAGGCCATGCTTGGCGTTTTGGAAGCCTTTTTTCGGGACAAGAACGCCGGAACGCGACACGAAACCCTGCGAGCCGAACGTGCCCCTTGGGACATGGAGCGCGAGTACAAAGCCTACCGAAACTGGCGGCTCCACTTGTGGGAGCTGACCGGCCGTCCGGAAACCTGGCGCGCCCAGCTGGATGCCTATTACCGTGAACAGCCCGTCTTTGCGCTGGCCAGCGGCATCGGTACGGGAACTTGGCGGCCGGTCCATGATTTTTGCGAGCGCCTTGAAATTCCCTGCGTGTTCCCGAACGTGGACTTCCCCGTCATTTCCGAAAACGGCCATTACGCCTTCTATTTTTCCAAAGGGGTGACGCTCGAGGCGGAGGTACTCGCCAAGCATCTCGGCGAGATGTCCGAACGGTCCCATAACGCTCCGATCATCCAGGTCTTCCGCGATGACGAAACCGGCAGAGTTCCCGCCGATGCGTTCCGGAGCGCGATGAAAAACTACGGAAACGACGACATTCAAGATCTCGGTCTCGACCCTGCCGTCAAGCCGACAGCGGATTATTGGCTGGCTCTTCTGAAACGCAGGCACCCTGCCCTGCTCCTCCTTTGGCTCGGGGATTCGGACCTGGGCGCGCTGGAAACCTTGGCTGCGTCAGCGCTGGCTCCCGAAGCGATTTATCTCTCTTCAATCCTGACGAACAAGCCGCTTTCTTCGCTTGCAGCCAAGTCGAGAGCCAAACTGCGATACGTCTATTCCTTCGAATTGCCGGAGGCTTTGGACCGGCGGCTATTGCGGATTAGGGCTTGGCTGAAGAGTAAAAAGATCGAGCTCATCGACGAACGCATTCAGGCGAACACTTATTTTGCCGTGACCCAGGCTGGAGCCGCGTTGATGCATATGGTCGACAATTTTTCACGGGACTATTTCGTGGAAAAGATCGAACACGAAGTGGACACGGCCATAGCCACGTCGATTTACCCGCGATTGACTCTCGGTGCCGGTCAGCGCTTCGCATCGAACGGGTGTTATCTCGTAGAAGCTTCCATGGAAGCAAAGGGAGCGCTGATGCCTTTCAGCAGTTGGATCGTTCCGTGATGCGCAATTTCAAAGATTGCCGCTAAATCAAGCCGTAGTGCCGCTCAGAATTTCGGTGTGGAATCCGGCTCGCCATGGGCATCCAAATCTCCGTCGGAAGCCGCTTCATGATGCTCATGATCATCGTGATGATGGTGATAGTCGGCCTGCTGCAAGCTTTTTACACCGACCCCGTGCTGGTAGACCATCAATCCCCCCAAGTCCGCGGCAAAGAAAATGCAGGTCAGGACGATCCCTGCCAGAAAGAGGTGCAAAGCCTCCGCCATGGCGGAGAAATGTGCTCTGGACATGAGGCGCCAAATGGCTAATGCCGAGGACAAACCCGCAATCGTCAATCCCAGCCGTTCATGCCATTCCATGATGTCGTGCACCGCGCCGCTGTGAGGGACGCTATCCTCCGCGATCAACCCGGCGACGGCGGCCGCAATGGCTCCCAAAGCACCCAAATAAAGCATCCAACTGGCGGCGTGTCGCAGTCCCGGCCATCTGAACACGGCACCTATGAGTTCAAGCAGAAAAAAACCAGTCAGGAAAGCGATCGGAAAATGCACGATCATCGGGTGCAAGTTGGTTCCCAACGCGTCGATACCGGCGAATGGATTCATCGAAGCTCCCGAGTCCAGCGTCCGGGAGACGGTGTCCAGCAAGCTCGCGACAATTTCTAGCAAACCGCCGCCCGCCTCTCCGTCGCCGCCCGCGTGCACAGCGGGTCGCGTGAGGTGTCCGACTAAATCCGGACCTGGAAAATTGAACATGATCGCTTCCGAGTAAGTGGTTAAAGGTTGAGTGGGCTCAATGCCGAACTGTCCGAGACGTTCTCTTAGTCGCCCTTTCGTAGCACAAGTTTCGCAGAGAACTCCAGGATTCGAAACCACGCGGTGCTTGTCGCTTCGATTTCGATCATCTATCCGCTTCATCCCGGTCGTTCGGAACTATTGACCGGACCGGTGCCGGCTTGCCGAATCTTTGGCCCCATATCGCCGTAGACGATGCGTCCGGCTCACCCTACAACCGAAAGGCCTCTAGCAAACCCAGCACGGTCAGGAACGGTTCCGGGAGCGGCTGAATCTCCAGCTTCAGGAGTCTTCCACATCCGGCCGATCCTTTTTGCCCATTCGACGCTCGACCGATGTCAAAAACTGCAAAGTCAGAAAGTTGAGCGTGCTTATCAACACGGCGATTTCGTAAAAGCCGTGGGCGACCGAAGCACCGATCACTCCGGTCGACCATAGGCTGGCTGCCGTAGCCGTACCTCGGACGCCTGCCGCCGTTTTCAGAATGGCCCCGCCCCCGATGAAACCCATTCCCGTCATCAACCCCGCGACGATGCGAGCCTGTGCGTCCTGCGCCGTACCGGCAACTAAAGCTCCCACCAGGATATAGCCGCAACTTGCGACCGCAACCAGCGGGAAAGTGCGTAATCCCAGCGTGCGGGTCGATTTCTCCCGCTCGAAGGCGATCGGCAGAGCCAATACGAATGCGCCCATAAGCTTGAACACATGAGATAGAAACAAGCTCCAATCCCAGCTAAGTAGGTCCATCCACTCGGGTCGATTTCGAATGCTAAAGCTTCTACGCGCACGGAAACATGAATTTACAGACATAGAGGACGCGGCTTTCGTTCCACAAACGTTTTTTGATAGTAAAAGGGTTCAGTCGCCAGTGGCCCCGACGATTGCTCCGGCATTCCCAGAATATCGAGTGGAGACCGTACAGCAAGCCCGACCCACATCAGTATCCTGTTCCATTCCTCCTGTTCCGGTCGGATATCGCCGACACACGCGAACCCACGACGCTGCGCATGGATTCGCATCGGTCAGGTCGCCGTCAAGCTCGATCACCGCTCATCTGCACGAACCTGTCAGCCGTTCCGGGAAGAGCCGTTTGCCGGGGTCCGGGGCCGTTTCCCATTCATCGCCGTCCCAGGGTACGCGGCCGCCAAGTTCGACGAGCGATCCCACCGGATAGGTCCCGAAGCGGCGGCTGGATGGGATTTGCGGGATACGGACGAAGAGCACGGCCTCCACGTCGGCCACAAGCATCCGCTCGAAGGGGGTTAACTCCCCCTTCGGAGCGTCCCCGTCGAGGAGGCCGAGCAGATCGTGGCCGATCGCCTCGAAAGCGTCCCGCGGCACCAGCCGGGTCTTTTCCGCTGCGAGCAGGCCGAAGGCATCTCTGCCCCCAGCCAGGCTGCCCTGAGCCAAGGCCGCCACCGGGAAAGCAGCCATGGCGGCAAGATAACTGGTCGGGCCGGTCTCCGGAATGTTCCAGCCCAGCCAGCGCAAGGGATCGATGACGAGGGCGGTGCTGTTGTTGGTTGCCCGGTCATACCCGATGGCATGGCAATAGTAGCCGTGAAAGACCTGTTGCAAGGTCGCCTGCACCCGGCTTGGAATGCGGGATTCGCGCATGACCGCCACGAGCATGTAGTTCGGGCGATACCAGGCCTGGCCGCTGTTGAGATCCGCCAGATAATTGTCCATGGGCACCAGAGCCGAAAGAATGCCTTTGTCGCTCTTGTCGTCGATGGGATAGAAGTTGCTGACCAGCCAGTCGCTCCATTCTCCGTGCGGCCCGAACACCCCGGTAGCGAGGGCAAGGTGGCCTCCGTGCGCCCCGTCGTCATCGCCCTGGGCGCCGTCGAGCACGAAGGCGAGCACCGGCCGGTTCGCCCAGCGGCGGGGCTGTCCCGGATGACGCTCCCACAGAACCCGCACAGCGTAGATGCCCGTCACGCCCCCGGTCTGTGCCCGGATCAGGGTTGTCAAGGTTTCGCCTTCTTTTAGCGGCTCGAATCGGGCACCGTCCATATCGACCCGGGTGTCCTCCGGCCAAATCGTCCGGGCGACGAAAATCGGAACGCCCCGTTCGAGCAGGGTGGCCCCGCGCATGCGCAGCGGCCGTTCCCTGAAAAAGGCCGTGGTGGAATGATCGAGGTAGGCCCGGTTGGTGGGAATCGCGGGGGTAACCGCAAACGGCACCCGTCCCGCCGGGGTGAGGAGAAACCTGCCATCCTCAGATAAGGCCGCATGCTCGATGATCTCCGGAGCGCCGATCCAGACCAGCGACGGATGTAGCAGCGCGTCCCCGTCCGGTGCAAATGGGGCTTGGCCGGTGACCGGTTGCCCGCTCTCGGGGGTGGCGATCACCTCATCGCGAAAATACCAGAGCGCCGCCTCGGGCACCGGGCAATCCGTGCACTGTCCCGTGGCGAGCCGAAATCCTGAACTCGACAGGAGTCCAAAGCGCTCTCCGCTTAAGGCGCGTTCCGAATAGGGACCGGCATAGGTCGCGCCGAGCACTGCGCCCCACCGCAAGCCTTCCGCCGTCCGCAGCGGCCCCGCCTCACCGAATCGCAGGCGAAACGGCATCCCCGCGCCGGCACGGTTCTCCCCGGATTCTTCCGTAACCTTAGGTTCGGCCGCACACCCACATAGAAGAGCGATCCACAGCAGGCGACACAACGCGGGGCTCTTAATCCACCAGCGTGTAAAGATAGCTGGCAATATCCCGCGCATCGGATTCGGTGATGTTCATGGCAGCATCCGGTCGGGATCAATCTTGGGCTGCTCGTTATTCCGCCTCGCTCCATCTACGATCCCACTTCTTGAATACAGGAGTACCGTAGCAACGAGAAATCGCGAGGCGCTACGACGATTACGTCTTCCATATCCAATAAATTGGATTAGATTGTCATTCGTTCTATCCAAAACTACGCAGTAGTTCGTACCGGATTTCGCTCAAGAAAGGGGTAAATCATCTCCGTGGAAAAGGAGGTGGAGCCCCCCAGTCGATCTGATATGATGGGGCCACGCGTTGACATGGAAGGTCGGATCATGTTCGATTTTTTCGTCAAATCAGGACTCAAGCGCACGCTGTTCCTGGCTTTATGCTGGTGGGCATTGACCGAGGACTTATTGGCTTGGGCCTTCGGTGGGCCGGTCATCCTCCTCGCGCTTGCGTCAAGCTTCCTCCTCGGTCCCCCCGGACACCGGACTCTACACAGCCTGCCGCGCTTCCTCGGTTTCTTCCTTTGGCATTCGCTGCGCGGCGGGATCGATGTCGCCCGGCGCGCCTTGCACCCGCAAATGCCGTTGGCGCCGGCACTCGTGGCTTTCCCCCTGCGCCTGGACGACGAGGCGGCCTGCGTACTTCTCGTCAACACCATCAATTTGCTGCCCGGCACCGTGGTTGCGGAATTCGAGGAACAGCGTCTGCTGGTGCATGTCCTGGACAGGCGGCTGCCGATTCTGGAGTCTCTGCGAACGGTGGAGGAGCGGGTGGCGGACCTGTTCAGCCATTCCCTCGATGACTCCGGGAGGACACCCCGTGCCTGACCTCGATCTGGAACTTGCCTTTTTTCTGCTCCTCAACATTGCCGCCGGGCTGCTGCGCATCGTGCGCGGCCCGACCCCGGCCGATTGCATGCTGGCGGTGCAATTGTTCGGCACTACCGGCGTAGCGGTTCTGTTGCTCTTGGCGGAGGCGCAGAATTTGCCGGCGCTCCGGGACGTGGCCTTGACGTTCGTACTGCTCGCGGTGCTTGCAACGGTGGCGTTCGTGAAGCGGTTCTCCGTCCGCAGCGGTGAGGACGGCGAATCATGAACGAGATTGCACTCCAATGGTTTTCGGCCTTCACGCTGTTTCTCGGGGTTTTTTTCTTCTTTGCCGGAACCGTCGGCCTGCTGCGCTTCCCCGATGTATACACCCGGATCCACGCCCTCACCAAAGCCGACAACCTGGGCCTTGGCCTGGTCATCTTCGGCTTGATGCTGCAGGCCGAATCGTGGGCCGTAATACTGAAACTCTTGCTGATCTGGCTGCTCGCGCTACCGGCCAGCGCCACGGCCTGCCACTTGCTCGCCCGTCATGCCTTGCGGTCCGAACAGCCACCCCGGACCGGTGCTCCCGCCCGAAAGGAATCTCGGTAATGCCCGGCGAAACGGTGGACATTCTGCTCGCCGCGATCCTGATTTGGATTGCCTGGCGGACGGAGATTACCGCCGATCTGTTCAAGGCCGTGGTGTTGCTGATCATCTTCGGCCTATTGATGACGCTGGCCTGGGTAAGGCTGAACGCTCCGGATATCGCCCTGGCCGAAACAGCCATAGGGACCGGCCTGACCGGCGCCTTGCTGCTCGACGCCGTGGCGCATATTACGGGGAAACGCAGGCGGCGGCTTGGACGGAGTGATCGCTCATGAGTGCGGTCGAGCCGGAAGAGCATGGTCTCATCCGGCCCATCGCCGCCGCGCTCGCGTCAGCGCTGGGCATTGGGCTGATCGTCGCGATATTCGCGCTCCCGAGGCCAGTCGTCGGTTTGGCCGCGCTTGTCGCGGCGCATCTGGAAGAGAGCGGCGTTCGGCATCCGGTAACGGCCGTACTGCTGAATTACCGGGGCTACGACACCTTGCTGGAGATCGCGGTTCTGTTGTTGGCGGTTCTGGGCGTCTCGGCATTCCGGCCTGCCGGTCCGGTTGCCACGTACCGGCCGCGACCCGACTCCGGCCCCGTGCTCGCGGCCCTGATTCGTCTGATAATTCCCCTCATCGTTCTTACTGCGGGGTATCTATTGTGGGCAGGCGCGCACCGGCCGGGCGGAGCATTCCAGGCCGCAGCGGTGCTCGCCGGCGGCGGCGTTCTGCTGCGACTGACCGGCCTGATTCCAAGCTTCCGATCGCCGCCCCTGTGGCTTCGCATGGCGCTTTTTTTGGGTTTCGACGTATTTCTGATCGTTGCCGCCCTGCCCCTGGGTGAAGGATCGAGGCTGCTGGAATACCGGGCGGCACGGGCGGGAATTGCGATCCTTGTCGTGGAATCGGCGTTGACCCTGTCGATCGCAGCGATCCTCGTGACTTTGTTCGTCGGCGCGGCGCCTTCCCGGATTCGAAATAAGCGATCGACCGAATCGGCACGCCTGCCGCAGAACGATAGGGCCGGACAACCATGATCGGCGGCGGGCTGATCTATGCCATAGCCGGTGCCATCCTGTTTTCCCTCGGCCTTTACGGGCTCGTCGTTCATCCGCACCTGATGCGTAAGCTGATCGCCTTCAACATCACGGGCAGCGGCGTATTCCTGGTCCTCGTGGGGCTGCCGCAGCGAATGGCCGGAACGCCGCCGGATCGGGTCTCGGAGGCCCTGGTGCTCACCGGCATTGTCGTCGCGGTAAGCGCCACCGCTTTCGGGCTGGCGCTCGTGCGGCGTTTCTACGATCTAACCGGAAAGACACGCCTGCCGAACGACCCGCGGCCCGAGCCATGACCGGAATATCGTCGGTCGCACCTTGGATACCGTCGCTGATCCTGCTTCCGCTGGCAGCCGGAAGCCTGTCCTTTCTCTTCGGACCGCGGAGCAGCCTGGGTCTCGTCGCCGCAACGCCCGTAGGAATCGGGTTCGCGCTGATACAGCTTCTTCTCGAATTCAACGATACGGGCCTCCAGCATTATCCGGTCGGAAGCTGGGGCTCACCCCTCGGCATCGAATTTCGCGCCGACGGCCTGAGCCTGGTGATGCTGGGCATGACCGCGACGGTGGGGATTTTCATCAGTCTCTATGCTCTGGGTTATTTTTCCGGCGAGCAGGCTGGCGGCGTCTGGTTCTGGCCGCTCTGGTGGTTTTTGTGGGCCGCGCTCAACGCTCTTTTTCTCTCGGCCGACCTGTTCAATCTTTACGTGACCCTGGAGCTGCTCAGCTTGAGCGCCGCCGGTCTGGTCACGCTCAGTGGCGAGTGGGAGTCGCTCGCGGCGGGGCTTCGCTATCTCCTGGCAGCCTTGGCGGGATCGCTGGCTTATCTCATGGGAGTGGCGCTGCTGTACGGCGCTTACGGCACCCTGTCTTTGGAACTGATGGCCGGATTGATCCGGCCGGAACCCGCAAACGCTTTGGCAGCGAGCCTGATCACCGTGGGCTTGCTGCTCAAGACCGCTCTTTTCCCGCTGCATTTCTGGCTACCGCCGGCCCATGGAAGCGCGTTGCCGCCGGTCAGCGCCCTGCTGTCGGGACTGGTGATCAAAGCGTCTTTTTACATGCTGTTGCGCCTCTGGTTCGAAGTCTTTCCGTCCGCGCTGACGCCGGTCTTCGCTCAAGGAATAGGCATCTTAGGCGCCATCGCCGTCTTTTCGGGCGCTTGGCTCGCGTTTCACCAGGAAAAACTGAAAATGCTGATCGCCTGGTCGACGGTGGCCCAGATCGGCTATTTGTTTCTGACCTTCCCCTTGGCCTCGGCATCTCCGGCCGGCGCGCTGACCGCCTTGAGCGGCGGCGTGTACCTGGCCCTGTCGCATGCCATGGCCAAGGCCGCCCTGTTTCTGGCGGCCGGCGCCATGCTGAAGGTGACCGGCGAAGACCGGATCGACCGGCTCGAAGGCGTGGGCCGGCACCTGCCCGTGAGCCTATTCGCCTTCGCCATAGCCGGAGTCAGCCTCATGGGCCTGCCGCCCAGCGGCGGATTCATCGCCAAGTGGCTGCTGCTCGATGCCGCGCTGGCCACCGGCCAATGGTGGTGGGCCGTGGTTCTGATTCTCGGAAGCCTTCTGACCGCCGCCTACATCTTCCGGGTTTTGCGGCGCTGCTTTCTGGCGCCCCCGGAGCATGCCGTTTTCCATTCGGTACCGGTTGTCATGCCTATAGCCGCATTTTCCCTGGCCGGCATCGCTTTGCTCTTGGGTCTGACGGCGGTCTTTCCGCTCAGGCTTTTGGAAAAAAGCGCGCCCTACGTCGCCGAAGCGGCCATTCCATTCACAGTAGTCCCATGATCCCCGATCCCTGGCTGCCCCTTCTGATCGTATTGAGCTCTCTCCTGACCGGCGTGCTCATTTTCTTCGTGGGTGAGGAACAGCATCGCACCCGCTCGACTCTCAATCTAGTCGGGGCAGTGGCCAAGCTTCTGCTGGTGGGCGTCATGGTGTGGGGCGTATTCCATCGGCATCGTTACGAAACCCGGCTGCCGCTGCTGCCTGACCAGGATTTCGTGCTGCGCGCCGATGCGATGGGCATGCTGTTCGTGGGGCTTTCCTCCGTGCTGTGGCTGCTCACCACCATCTACGCCATCGGCTATCTCGAAGGCTCCCCCCACCGCAGCCGGTTTTTCGGTTTTTTCAGCCTGTGCGTGACCTCCACCATGGGCATCGCGCTGGCCGGCGATCTCATCACCTTTATGCTCTTTTATGAGCTGTTGACCCTATCGACCTACCCCCTGGTGGTACATCGCGGCACTCCGGAGGCGCTGCATGCCGGGAAAGTCTATTTGAAATACACGCTGACCGGCGGTGCACTGCTGCTGGTGGGTATCGTTTGGCTGTACAACGTGGCCGGATCGGTTGAATTTACCGAGCGCGGCGCACTGGCGCAGGTTTCGGAGATTCACCATCCGGCCCTTCTCGCGATCTTCGCGATTCTGATCGCAGGGCTCGGAGTCAAGACCGCGCTGGTGCCGCTGCACGGCTGGCTGCCGGTGGCCATGGTGGCGCCGGCGCCCGTAAGCGCCCTGCTGCACGCCGTGGCCGTGGTGAAGGCCGGCGCCTTCGGCATCGTGCGCATAGCGTACGACGTGTACGGGGTGGAATTCGCCGCTAGGCTGGGCGTGCTGAAGCCCCTGTCCTGGCTGGCCGGCGTCACCATTATATATGGCTCATTGCGGGCACTGGCTCAAGACGACCTCAAACGGCGGCTGGCCTATTCCACCATCAGTCAGGTGTCGTACATCGTGCTGGGGATCGGCATACTCGGTCCGGTAGCGACCATCGGCGGCGTGGTGCATTTGGTGCACCAGGGACTGATGAAGATCACTCTGTTCTTCTGCGCGGGCGATCTGGCGGAGACCCTGGGCATTCACAAGATTAGCGAAATGAACGGCGTCGGCCGGCGCATGCCCTGGTCCATGGCGGCATTCACCGTGGCGGCCTTGGGCATGATCGGCGTCCCTCCGGTCGCCGGTTTCGTCAGCAAATGGTATCTCGGCTCGGGGGCGATCGATGCGAAGCAGTACTGGGCACTCGGGGTGCTGGCCGTCAGCACCGCACTCAACGCCGCCTATTTCCTGCCGATCCTTCACCGCATTTGGTTTCGGCCTGCCAGCGGCGAATGGCCGAAACCGGAGCGTGACGGTCTCGAAACCCGGCCGACGCTGCTGGTGCCCACTTTGATCACCGCACTTCTCTCCCTTGCCGCCGGACTGTTCGCGGGCGCGCCGTTCAGCCCGCTGGGCTGGGCCAAACTCATTGCGGCCCGGGAGTACGTTTCATGAGCCCCGAATGGCTGGTTGCCGCCACCTTGCTCGCACCGCTGTGCCTGGCTGCGGGGGTAATCATGGCCTCGGCGTGCTCCCAGGCGTTGGCTGTCGCGCCCTGGGCGGCGCTGCCCGGTCTCATCCTGGCGGCGGCACCGGAATTCCGCCTCGAACTGCCCTGGCTATTGCTCGGCACGCGTCTGGGACTGGATGCCACGGGCCGGATATTTCTGATATTCACCGCTCTGCTCTGGCTGATCGCCGGGCTTTATGCCCGGGCTTATCTGGCCTCCGATCCCCAACGCCATCGTTTCACGGCATTTTTTCTGATCACGATGGCGGGCAACCTGGGTGTCGTTCTGGCCCGGGACGTGGCGAGCTTTTATTTGTTCTTTGCGCTGATGACTTTTTCCGCCTACGGGCTGATCGTGCACGAAGGCGGGGAAGACGCATACCGCGCGGGCCGGATCTATCTGATCCTCGCCATCTTCGGGGAAGTCCTGCTGTTCGTTGCCTTTCTGCTGAGCGTGAGCGCCGCGGAGAGTCTGTATCTCGACGAGATTCCGAAGGCGGTCGCCCTATCGCCGCTGCGGGATCTGATGGTGGCGCTATTCCTCGGCGGTTTCGGGGTCAAGGTGGGCGTCCTGGTGCTTCACGTCTGGCTGCCTTTAGCCCATCCGGTCGCCCCCACGCCCGCCAGCGCGGTGCTGAGCGGCGTCATCATCAAGGCCGGGCTCTTGGGCTGGCTGCGTTTTCTGCCGCTGGGACAGGCGGCGCTTCCAGAGTGGGGCTACGGGTTGGCGGCCGCCGGGCTTGCCGCGGCGTTCTATGGTGCGGGGGCGGGATTGGTCCAAAAGGATTCCAAAACCGTGCTGGCCTACTCGAGCATCAGCCAGATGGGGCTGATCACCGTACCGGTGGGACTGGGTCTTGCAGCGCCGGCCGACTGGCCACCGGCTTTAACGGCGGTCGCGGTGTATGCCGTCCATCACGCTTTGGCCAAGGGGGCCTTGTTTTTGGGAGTGGGCGTCGCGCGGACGGCGGCTCGGAATGCGCGGCAACTTCGCTGGATCATGGCCGGACTCCTGTTGCCCGCGCTGGCCTTGGCGGGAGCTCCCTTTACCAGCGGTGCGCTCGCCAAGGAGTCGCTCAAAAAAGCGATCGGCTCGGCGCCGGAGCCATTGCAGGATGGGCTATCTTGGGCGTTAGCTTTGGCGGCGGTGGGAACCATGCTGTTGCTCGCACGGTTTCTTTATTTAGTCCGGCATGAGGCGCTGTTGGAAGCCCATGGCACCCGGAATCGCAGTCTGGGCTATGCCTGGGGGCTGGCGCTGCTCAGCGTGCTGACGCTCACCTGGGTCGTGTTCGGGGATGCAGCACGCGCCTTTTTCGAGCATGCGCTGGAACCCAAGGTTCTCTGGAGCGAACTATGGCCGGTGGGCAGCGGCATTTTGCTAGCCTACCTGTTCGGCCGTTGGCTTCACCGTTCCGCACCTCCGATACCGGCGGGCGATCTGCTCGTGCCGGCGGAACGGATGATGCTCCGCGCGTGGACAGCCTTGAAAAACCTTTGGAGCGCACGGTTCCGAAGACCGGCTCTGGTACCTTGGAAACTCCTTGGTCGCCTGCTGGGACGGTCCTTGGCTCAAGGCCAGTCCTGGTTGGAAAGCATGGCCGTCGCCGGAGCCCTTTTTCTCGTGTTGATCCTGTTTTTCATCCTGGCATTGCTCCCGAAGAGCTCCGGCTAAAAATAGAACGAACTAGCCAGAAAAATCAGCAACCACCCGCGAGCGGGTGGTTTGATAAAGGCTCCGTGCTACATGGCACGCGGGCAAAATCGCATTCGCACGGCTCTCAAAACCGCCTATGGTTTGGCCGGGGTGGCGCCCGGCATCTTTTCCAGGAGGTCGATCACTTTCAGGCTCGAGTCCGCCAGCTCTTGGGTTCTCGCCATCCGCTTGGTTTGCTCATCGGCCATCATGTCTTTATACGACTGGCTTTGCATCGCCCGAGTCACGATCGTGCGGGCGTCGCTGATCATTTTCCGGCCATGCTCGATCGAAACGGGATCGACCTTGGGCGACATGCCCATTTGGCCCAGCATGATCTGTTCGGACCCGTCGGTCGCCATGACTAAGGCGTGATTCAGCGCCAGATGGATATGGTGCATGGTCATGGCCTTGTCGCTCGGAAACTCGTGCTTCATGCCTTCCTGGATATTGGCCACGTTCATCATCGCTTGGCCGAGATCGTGGGTGTATTGCATCGTCGCCCCGGTCTTCCCGACTTCCTCATGCAGCTTTTGCATGGCCGGCCCTTCCATGCCGCGCTTGATCAAGTCTTTGCCATCGGTAAACATCTCCCGGCTGTGGCTTGAGGTCAGATCATCGATGTCCGCCTTCACTTTGGGATCCATATTCATGGCGGCAATCATCTGGTAGTTGGCTCCTTGGGCCACCATCTCCAAGCCGTGGTTCATCATGCTGATGTGAATATGGTGCAAAGGCATCTCCGCCTTTTCCTGGGCGTACGCCGAAGGCGTGCCCGCGAGGGCGCACGACATCAGTACGGCTACGACAACATTGCCAAAAGAATCAACTACCCTGTTCATGGCTCATCTCCTTTCAGGTGGATAACGCTGAGACCTTGATACGACTCGAGGCGAAGGGAAACCCGCGGCTTAAAGTCCGAACAACCGATCTACACCGCGCTTAACGTCATCACCATCGTGTCGGCGACCTCAATGAAATGAGACTCGTGCGTTTTCGCGCGAGTTGCACCCACGCCGCTTTTTTTGAAGATTAAAAGGCGCGCTCGCCACTCTGCGGCGCATCCCGAGTCCGCGCCGTGCCGTCCATAAACCCGGAGCAATTTTTTATGGCTGATCGAAACCAGGTGAAAAGACCTACCGGACTCAGCCATTTCCCGTGACACCGGGCCTGCTTGCCTCGGCAACGGCCGTTTCACGCGGAGCTGTGACTGGCATCGCTGTTGCATCAATCACCTCGGCGTTGGGCAGGCGTCCGTCGCGCAGAGTCCCCCTCTTCCTCTGCGTCGGCCGTCAGCCCGCGCGCTCGAGTAATCTCCTCACTTGATTGCAGGCGCCGCCTGCGAGGCGGCGCCCTATTTTCCAAGGACCTGAATCATGATGGATGTTTCACCGATTGTTAAGGATGCCGGACGTTCTTTCGTTCTTTCCGAAGATCCCGACTGGACGCCCCCGACTCATTGGGTGCGGGCCGTACAGCTCGCCCAACGCCGCGCCCCCTGCTACCGTACGGACGATCGTTTCCAGTGTGCGGCACAGGACTGCGAATGGCGGCGCTCATGCCTCAAACTCGTTGCCGTGTGGCGGCGGTAGAAAAAAAGGTTCAACGCGTCCTCCTAGTAATGTCGGCACGCTCAAGCGGCCGGCCTTGGAGACCGCCTATTGGGTCCGGTTGCCGGGAAAGTCCCGGAGAACGAAAACGCCATCGCCAAATTTCCCCGTAGGTCATAGCCGGCATCGATTGCGGCATTCGCCGCAAATTGTTGCGCAGGTCGATTCCATCCTATTCCTGTACAAACCGGATGGTTTGTTGATCCGTCAGGAAGAAGAAAACGACTGACTAAATGGGACAGTTTAGGCTGAAACTTCAGCCGCACATTTCGCGAAAAAGCTTTGAATTCAGCAAGCTCCAGCAATCCATTGGATTCGCAAACGGCTTAGACTCAAAGGGTCGTATGATCAGAGCGATTTAAGTGTGGCTGTGGTACCAGGCAAAAAAACGGGATGCCGATTGAACAGCATCCCGATTGAAAATGAGAAGATCTCACGTACTCGTACAATCAGGCTCGGAGGAGAACCTATGGCTGCTACGAGATGGCATTATCCTAAGCCTCTTAAGTTATTGATTCAATATGACATTTTGTCGCATAGCCGATGCGGGATTTCACTCGGCTCGCTGTGTGATATGCATTACCGGCCGCTGCTTGAAAAACCCCGAGCTTGGGTAAGTAATTGAAAGACAAGGAAGTCTAAGTCTGGCACGAGGTTTGTGGTTATTTTAATGCCGACTAGTGTCCTGTCCCATTAATTCGCTGACATAATCATTGAAGTTTGGCCAGGATGGAATCCGCCGTGGCGGTCCAGACGAAGGGTCGGCAGGACTGGTTGTAATGGGAGATGAAGTGGTCGATCTTGTTGACCAGATCCCGAACACTGACAAACGAGCCACGCCGGATCGCCTTGTCGGTGATGAGGGCGAAGAAGCGCTCGACCTGATTGAGCCAACTGGCGTACGTCGGGGTGAAATGGATC
>Ga0196971_1000173_pt1 | contig 61542 bp, 66 predicted proteins | sample S1v_1013CmetaG_FD_148660 | JGI IMG/M metagenome (GOLD analysis project Ga0196971, IMG submission 148660) | Soil microbial communities from Anza Borrego desert, Southern California, United States - S1+v_10-13C | ecosystem: Environmental > Terrestrial > Soil > Desert | place: USA: California... | reverse complement strand
GAAATCAACTGCGGGCGCAAGGCTGCGGAACAGGGAACGGATGGAATCGGGCAAGGCGGTACTCATCAATCAGAAGGAACAGTACACAGACTGCAGCATGGGCGGAACGTTCATTTCCATGCATCATTTTGATAACAGAAAGAAACATTCGCCGGCAACAATAATGCACGTCGATATTTTTCTTTGCAAACGATCAACGTGCGCGCGGCCCGGCCGGCGCACGAGCCGGTGCGTTGCAATTAGAATCGAAGCTCACCAAGCCCATGGGGAAAACCGCGATGGCCGACTTCAACTGGAGCAATCCCTACCCGACGACGCGCACCCCGCTGTTCGCCCGCAACGTCGTGTCCACCTCCCAGCCCCTGGCCGCGCAGGCCGGCCTGCGCATGCTACTCAAGGGCGGCAACGCGGTGGATGCGGCGATCGCCGCGGCGGCTGCGCTGACCATCGTGGAACCGGTGTCCAACGGCCTCGGCGGCGATGCGTTCGCCCTCCTCTGGGACGGCGAACAACTGCACGGATTGAACGGATCGGGCCCGGCGCCGCAGGGCTGGAGCGTGGATTACTTCCAGCGCAAGCATGGCGGGAAGATCCCGGGGCACGGCTGGGATTCGGTCACCGTGCCGGGCATGGTGGCGGCGTGGGTGGAACTCTCGGAACGCTTCGGCCGGCTACCCTTTGCCGAGCTGTTCGAACCGGCCATCGATCTGGCCGAACGCGGCTACCTCGTGCCGCCCATCGTGCAGAAGAAGTGGGCGGCGGCGGTGCCGGTCTTGAAACGCCAGCCCGGATTTGCGCGCGCCTTCATGCGGGACGACCGCGCGCCGGCAATCGGCGAGAAATTCGTGTTTGCGGAGGCGGGGCACACCCTGACCCGGATTGCGGAAACCCATGGCGAGGCGTTTTACCGCGGCGAGCTGGCCGAGGCGATGGTGCAGCATGCGAAGCAATGCGGCGGCGTGCTGTCGATGGACGACCTCGGTGCTTTCTCACCCGAATGGGTAACGCCGATCCGCAAGGATTTCGAAGGCTATACCGTGCATGAAATCCCGCCCAACGGCCAGGGCATCGCCGCGCTGATGGCACTGGGCATCGTGTCGCATCTCGACCTCAAGCGCTTCCCGGCCGATTCGGCCGACAGCCAGCACCTCCAGATCGAAGCCATGAAACTGGCCTTCGCCGACGCCTACCAGTGGGTCGCCGAAAGCCGCCACATGAAGAAGGTGAGCGCCGAGGACTTGCTCGACGACGGCTACCTGGCGGAACGGGCAAAAAGAATCGACCTGCGCCATGCCGGCGACTTCGGGCACGGCAACCCGCCGCGCGGCGGCACCGTCTATCTTTCCGCCGCCGACGAGAGCGGGATGATGGTCAGCTTCATCCAGTCCAATTTCCTTGGTTTCGGCTCGGGCGTGGTGGTGCCGGAAACCGGCATCAGCATGCAGAGCCGCGGCACCGGTTTTTCGCTTGACCCGAAGCATCCCAACTGCGTGGCGCCGGGCAAGCGCCCTTTCCATACCATCATCCCCGGCTTCCTGACCCGCGACGGCATGCCGCAGATGAGCTTCGGGGTGATGGGTGCGCACATGCAGCCGCAGGGCCACCTGCAGGCGCTGGTGCGGATGTTGTCCTACGGTCAACAGCCGCAGGCGGCCTGCGATGCGCCGCGCTGGAAGGTCAATGCCGGGATGGCGTTGGATGTGGAACGCACGATGGATCCCGCCGTCGCCGAGGAACTGGCGTCGCGCGGCCACCAGGTCAACACCAGGACCGACAGCACGCAGGATTTCGGCGCCGCCCAGTTCATCTGGAAAACGGAAGACGGCTATATCGCCGCCAGCGATGCCCGCCGGGACGGCCAGGCGGTCGGCTTCTGACACCATTTCCAGACGCCGTTCGCACCCGGAAACCTGCGCTTCGCTCCCGCCTGCCGCAGTTCGTCGCATTCCGGTATGCATTTGCCGTCCCCCGCCGAATAATGCCTCCATCGAACAAGGAAAACAGGAGGCAGGCATGCAATTCACGCCACTCATCATCGCCCACATCGCCGCCGCCGGCGGCGCGCTCGCCTTCGGCGCAGCGACGCTCTTGATGCGCAAGGGAACCCGCGCCCACAAGCTGTTCGGCCGCACCTGGGTCGTGCTGATGGCCGCCACCTCCCTGGTTTCCTTCGGCATCCGCTCCAACGGCGCGTTTTCGTGGATCCACCTGCTGTCCGTGGTCGTGCTGGCCGCCCTGGCCGCTTCGATCTATGCTGTCCTGAAGGGGAACGTGCGGGCCCATCGCCGGGGCATGACATACACCTACATCGGTCTCGTCATTGCCGGCGCATTCACCCTTCTGCCGGGGCGCCGCCTCGGCGACCTGCTCTGGACCGCCCTCGCCTGAAGAAAGGATCCGATCATGGAACACTCTCCTGCCTACCGCGATGCCCGCCGCCACGTCGAGCGCAAGATCGGTTTCGCCATCCATCTCGCCGTCTACCTCCTGGTGAACACCGGCCTGGCCCTGGTCAATGTGCTGGCGACGCCGGACCGGATCTGGGCCGTCTGGCCGTTGTTCGGGTGGGGAATCGGGTTACTATTCCACGGCATCGCGGTCTTCCTGCACGCGCCGGGCGCCGCATGGAAAGAACGCATGATCGAGAACGAACTGAAGAAGCAGAAAAAACAATGATCTACCCGACACCCGCCGGTCCGCGCTATTCGCGCCTTCGCCGTTTCGCGCTCGACATCGCGATCACCCAGGTCTTCAACCTGATCATCGCGATTCTCATCACCTACGTGGTACGGCGCCACGGCGGCTTTTTCGTCAACCTCGTCTTTTCCATGTGCATCGGCACGCTGGCAACGGCCTTCATCGATGGCGGCCGGCTCATCATGTGGGGGGAACAGAAGCCGCCGAAATGGAAATTCGTCCTGCTCATCATCGTTTCGCTGCCGGCCGCGCAATTCCTGGGCAAGGCACTTGCCGCCTTCATGCTCGGCATTCCGTTCGAGGACATGTCGGAAATGCGCGGGGGCAATGCAACCGCCATGCTGATCGGCGCCGCGGTTTGCTCCATGTTCATCATCTGGTTCTTCTGGAGCCGGGAACACATCGAATACCTGCGTGCCGAGGCCGAAGCCGAGAAGGCGCGGGCCGCCTCCATCGAAAAGCAAGCCTTGCAGGCGCAGCTGCAGATGCTGCAGGCGCAGATCGAACCCCACATGCTGTTCAACACCCTGGCCAACCTGAAAGGCCTGATCGACGTCGATCCGCGGCTCGCCCATCGCATGCTCGACCAGCTCATCCATTACCTGCGCGCCACGCTGTGCGCGTCGCGCTCGCAAATCACCACGCTGGAGCAGGAATTTTCGCTGCTCGAGTCCTATCTCGGGCTGATGAAAGTGCGCATGGGACAGCGCCTGTCCTATGCGCTGGAACTGCCGGATCATCTGCGCCATCTGTCCGTACCACCGATGCTGCTGCAGCCGCTGGTCGAGAACGCGATCAAGCATGGGCTGGAACCCCGGGTGGAAGGCGGCAAGATTACGGTACGCGCCGAACGCAACGGCACCCGCCTGACCCTGACCGTCTGCGACACCGGCCTCGGCCTCGAAAACGCCCCGCCGAGCACCGGCACGGGCGTCGGCGTGTCCAACGTGCGCGAGCGCCTGCAGGCGCTGTACGGGGCCGGCGCCGAATTTACGCTCAACCCGAACACGCCCTCGGGCGTGATCGCCGAACTCGCCATTCCACTATGAACATGATCCGCGCCCTCATTGCAGAAGACGAACCGATCCTCGCGCACACCCTGCTGCAGACGCTGCAACGCCTGTGGCCGGACTTGCAGGTATGCGGGGTGGTGGAAAACGGCATGGCCGCCGTGCAGGAAGCGCTGGCGCAGCGGCCCGACGTGCTCTTCCTCGACATCAAGATGCCCGGCAAGACGGGGCTGGACGCCGCGCAGGAACTGGCCGAAGACTGGCCGGAGGATGTACCCTTCCCGCTCGTGGTGTTCGTGACCGCCTATGACGAGTATGCGCTGCAGGCCTTCGAGCAGGCCGCCGCCGATTACGTGCTCAAGCCGGCGACGGAGGCGCGCCTGTCCAAGACCGTCGAGCGTCTCAAGGCAAGGCTGTCGCAGCACACCGAACGCAACGCGGAACTCGAACGCATCGTCGGCCAGCTCCGCTCGCTGATGCCGCACGTGCCCGCGTCGAGCGAGCGCCTGGGCATCATCCGTGCCGCCGTCGGCAACCAGATCCGCATGATTCCCGTCGCGGAAGTGATCTACTTCGAGGCCACCGACAAGTACGTGAACGTCGTTACCGCCGACAGCGAATCGCTGATCCGCACCAGCCTCAAGGAATTGATACCGCAGCTCGACCCGGACACGTTCTGGCAAGTGCACCGCGGCACGGTGGTCAACGTGAATTGCATCCAGGCGGCGGTACGCGATGAAAGCGGCAAGCTCAGCCTCAAGTTACACGGGCGCCCGGAAAGCCTCGCGGTGAGCCGGGTGTTTGCGCATCTGTTCAAACAGATGTGACGGCAAGCAGCGGCCGAGCACCTAGTTCGATTCCTTGATCAGCCGTCCCGCATGCGCCTGGACCGGACGGGCATTCATCGGATACAGCCGGGCAAAGATGTCGAGCTGGTGGCGCGATGCCTGGATCGGCTCCTTCATCACGATCCACAGCACACCCTCCTCGCACGGCGGCGTCGTCAGCGAGCCCATGAAGGTGTAGTACTCGCGCCGCTGCGGCAGCATCACCGCCGGATCGAACTGGATGACCGGGGCCAGCGGCTGATACTTCTCCAGCGGCAGGTTATTCCAGACCGCCTGGATGCCGGGATGCTGTTCGCCCTCCTGGATCAGCACGGCGACCACCGCCAGGCGGCCTTCCTCATCCTTGTGCACGAGGTGTGCAACCATGTCGAAACTGCGGCCCTCGATCCTTTCCTCGGAGGGGCGGTGGAAATGGAATTGCTGGAGTTCGTAGCTGCGGCCGGTCAGCATGAAGCGGTTGCCCGGCACGACATTCACTTGGACGGTATGGCCGTTGTTGACGATGTGAAAACCGGACGGGCCGTACGCAAAGGCAATCGGTTCGAGATCGACACGGATGCCGTCGCGGATATCGATCGGCGACTGGCGGCTGCCGGAATCGCACTTCGCCCACGCCGGATTGATCTTGCCCCACTTTGCCGGGCCGGTGTCACCATCATAGCTCCAGTGTTCGGAGCGCTTGCCCTTGGGAGTGGCTTCGGCCGCCTTGGCCTCGGCCGCCGCGCGCGCCGCCCGCGCCTTGCGCATGGCTTCCAGCCGCGCCTTGACCATGGCCGCCACCTCCGCTTCCGTCAGGTCGCGCCCGGCCGGCTTCTGCTGGGCTTCGGCCTTCACCGGTGTCTGGAGAACACGGCTGCCGGGCAGTTTCTCAGGCTCCTTCGCCAGGGAGGCCTGAGCGAGCAGGCCGGCGCATGCCAGTAAGGTAATCGGGAGTCGCATGTCGTTTTCGCACCGTCGGGGAGGTTGGGATTTCACCGGAGAAATATTCTACCCGAGTCCCGGTAGCGCCCGGCGCTTTAGGCCGGGGAACAACATGCGGCGGCCAGCGGCCGGCCTCAGGGGCTAGTGACTGCTCAGGAAGCGACTTGTTGTAGCGCTACCACTGCCAGCGGCGCCGAGGCCAGCACCACGGCAAGCAGCAGTCGGATGCGCCCGCAGTAGCCGCGCTTGCGCAGCCAGGCTGCAACCGCCAGGCCGGCGCCGAGGTAAAGCAGCGCAAACAGCGCATAGGCCGCGCCGTCCATCGCATCCACGGTCCTGCTGGAGAACAGGACGCTGAACATGATGGCGGTCACCACGGCCAGCGCCGCTGCCAGGAACGACAGCACGCCGTAAAGTCCCTGGAAGCGCTTGCTACCGGTCTGCGCCAGCATGGCCTGTCGCTTGGCGCTGATATCGCGCTGCAGAAGGAACACCAGCAGCGGATCGACCTGCCGGTATTGCAGGAGACCGGCAGCCGCCGCGGCCACAAGGTCGTCGCGTCTTATCGTCATTCAATGCTCCTTCGCTTATTTTTCTCAGAGCGGGTTGGCATTGGCGCCCCATTGGCCGCATGCCACTTGACGTTATCGAATTGGCTGCCTCGGTAACCGTCCACTTCGGTATTAAATCGGCTCGGCGTGCGAAGTCGTAGACAAAAATCAAGCGCGTCCCGCCGACAGACACGATATTTATACGGTGTCAAATCGAAGTTCTCGATCCTTGAGCATTGGCAAATGACGCCGGTGGTATCTTTCCCGTATCGATACTTACGGAAGACACCATGCGCGACGCAGCCTGGCTGGACAAGTGGAAAGCGCTCATCGACGGCCAATCCGCCTCGCCCGCCATCCTTGAACTGGGATGCGGGAGCGGACGCGATACACGCTGGCTGGCCGGGCAGGGATATGCCGATGTCACGGCGGCCGACCTGTCGCGTGATGCACTCCTGGAGTGCAGGAACGCAGTGCCGTCTGCACGGTTCGCCTGCCTCGATCTGCGCGAAGGCCTGCCCTTTCCGGGCGGCCGCTTCGATGTCGTCATCGCAAGTCTTTGCCTGCATTACTTCACGTGGGATGTGACGACCGGCATCGTGCGCGAGATCCGCCGCTGCCTGGCCGGCGGCGGCGTGCTCGTGTGCAGAATGAATTCGACGAAGGATGTGCATTACGGCGCGGCCGGGTACCGGGAGATCGCCCGCCACTATTACGACGTGGAAGGCAGGGCCAAGCGGTTCTTCGACCAAGACGACATGGCGCGCCTCTTCGAAGCCTGGACATGGCTGTCCCTGCAGGAAGTCACGATCGACCGCTACGAGAAGCCCAAAACCGTGTGGGAGGCGGCGTTGCGCAAGCCGTGATCCCGACGCCCGTCTCCTCTACGGTAAAATGTCCGGTTAAACCTTCTTTACGAACACTCCCGATTTTCATGAGCAACGATTCCAAGAACGCAGCTGCAAGCGAGAATGCGCCGGCCTCCAACTTCCTGCGCGGCCTGATCGAGGCCGATCTCGCGTCCGGCAAGTATGCCAAGCGCACCGACCCCAACGGCAACCCGCTGCCCAGCGTCGTCACCCGTTTCCCGCCGGAACCGAACGGTTACCTGCACATCGGCCATGCCAAATCGATCTGCCTGAATTTCGGCATGGCACGCGACTTCGGCGGCCGCTGCACGATGCGCTTCGACGACACCAACCCGACCAAGGAAGAACAGGAATACGTCGACAGCATCCTCGACGCCGTCAAATGGCTCGGCTTCGACTGGAAAGACAGCGCCGGCGAACACCTCTACTTCGCCAGCGACTACTTCGACCAGATGTACATGATGGCCGAGTACCTGATCACCGCCGGCCACGCCTATGTCGACAGCCAGAGCGCCGAAGAAATGGCGAAGAACCGCGGCAGCTTTTCCGAGCCGGGCAAGAACTCGCCCTACCGTGAGCGCCCGGCCGCCGAATCGCTCGACCTGTTCCGCCGGATGAAGCTGGGCGAATTCAAGGATGGCCAGCACATCCTGCGCGCGAAGATCGACATGGCCTCGCCCAACATGAACATGCGCGATCCGGCCATCTACCGCATCCGCCACGCACACCACCACCGCACCGGCGACAAGTGGTGCATCTACCCGATGTACGACTACGCGCACCCGATCGAGGACGCGATCGAATACGTCTCGCACTCTTTCTGCACGCTCGAGTTCCAGGATCACCGCCCCTTCTACAACTGGCTGCTGGAACGCCTGGCCGAAGGCGGCTTCTTCAAGCGCCCGCTGCCGGAACAAACCGAATTCGCGCGCCTGAACCTCACCTACGCCATCACCAGCAAGAGAAAACTGCTGCAACTGGTGGAAGAAAAAATCGTCGACGGCTGGGACGACCCGCGCATGCCCACGATCGTCGGCATCCGCCGCCGCGGCTACACGCCGGAATCCATCCAGCTCTTCTGCGAGCGCGCCGGTGTCGCCAAATCCGACAGCTGGATCGACATGAGCACGCTCGAAGGCGCGCTGCGCGACGACCTCGACCCCAAGGCCCCGCGCGCCATCGCAGTGCTCAAGCCGCTCAAGCTCATCATCGACAACTTCCCGGAAAACCTCGCTGACGACTGTACCGCCCCGGTCCACCCGCATCACCCGGAACGCGGCCACCGCAGCTTCCCGATCACGAAGGAACTCTGGATCGAAGCCGACGACTTCATGGAAGTGCCGTCCAAGGGCTACTTCCGCCTCTTCCCCGGCAACAAGGTGCGGCTGCGCTACGGCTACGTGGTCGAATGCACCGGCTGCGACAAGGATGAAAACGGCAACGTGATCGCCGTGCATTGCAACTACTTCCCCGACTCCAAGAGCGGCACCGAAGGCGCCAACAACTACAAGGTCAAGGGCACCATTCACTGGGTCAGCGTACCGCACTCGCTGAAAGCCGAAGTGCGCCTGTACGACCGCCTGTTCACCGACCCGAATCCGGATGCCGGCGGCAAGGACTTCAAGCAGGCATTGAACCCGAATGCGAAGGAAGTGATCACCGCCTACCTGGAACAAGGCATGCGCCACGCGATGCCGGATGAGAAATTCCAGTTCGAGCGGCATGGATACTTCGTCGCCGACCGCGTTGACCACTCGGCGACCATGCCGGTGTTCAACCGGGTGGTGACTTTGAAGGATAGTTGGGGGAAGTGACGGACTGCAGGGCTATACGTTCTGGTTCCCCAAAACAAAAAGCGGGTTACGACATGGCGTCGTAACCCGCTTTTTACTACTGTTGAATATTCCGGCAACCTTCTTGATACCGGAAAAAGATTCGCCAAGCGGCCGGAAGCCGAGACCACGGACGGCTAGCGCCAAGGCCACCTTATTCGATCTTCACCCCCGCCTCTTTCACGATCTCCTTCATGCTCTGGTGATCCGCCTTGAGCAGCGAGGAAAACTTTTCCGGCGTCATTGCCTGCGGTTCCGCGCCTTGCGCGTGAATCGCGTTCTTCATTTCCGGCATTTCCAGCAACTTGTTCACCTCGCCGTTAAGCCGCGCCACGATGTCTTTCGGCGTTCCCGCGGGCACGAAGAGGCCGTACCAGGTGCTGACGTCGAAGCCCTTGTAGCCCGATTCCGCCACGGTGGGCACATCCGGCAGCGAGGTGCTGCGCCGAGCCGAGGTCACGGCCAGCGCGCGCAGCTTGCCTGCCTTGATCTGGCCCAGCGCGGATGGCACGGAAGACAGCGCGAGGTCCAGCGTTCCGCTGATTGCATCGACCATCGCCGGGCTCGATCCCTTGTAGGGCACGTGCACCAGTTTTATCTTGGCGGCGACGTTCAGTTCTTCACCGGCGAGATGGATCGTCGTGCCGTTGCCGGGCGAGCCGTAGGTGATCGTGCCGGGCGCGCTGCGGGCGGCATTCACCACATCGGCCAGCGTCTTGAACTTCGAGTTGGCGGCGGTGACGATGACGACCGGCGTGTACGCGACATGCGCGACAGGCGTGAAGTCCTTGAGCGGATCGTAGGCAAGGCTCTTGTACAGCCACGGCGCAACCGCCATGTTGTCCTTCTGGCCCATGACCAGGGTATAGCCGTTGGGCGCCGCCTTGGCTGCTTCGGCAACGCCGATGGTGCCGCCCGCGCCGCCGCGATTGTCGGCGACGATGTTCCACTTGTTGGTTTCGGCGAGCTTGTTGGCGACGATGCGCGACAGGATGTCGGTGCCGCCGCCAGGCGGGAACGGGATGATCAGCTTGACGGGACTGGCCGGCCACGTCTGGGCATGAGCGGCGACGGCGCCGCAGCTCAGCGCGACGGAAACGAGAATGGTCTTGATGAGGGTGCGCATAGGATAAGTTGCAGGATTGGAATGATCTGCTCAAGGTTTGTCTTTTTGAGCAGACGGATATTTTATTGTTCATTTGCGGATGCCGCAGGGCAGGCTAAGATGGCACTTTTTTCCACTCCCGACACCATGAAGCGAGATCAAATGCTGATGGAAGCGATTCTTGGAAAGCTTCTCGAAGCGCCGGAACCGCAACTCAACGTCACCGGCATTGCCAACCGGTTGAACACGGACCAGGCAGTCGTTCGCCACCACCTGCACCTGCTTGCCGACAAGGCATGGGTCACCGAGGCGGAAGGCGGCTTCTGGCGGCTCACGAATGCAGGCCACGACTATCTGGAAGGGACGCCCGAGCAGGGCATCTCTCTGAAATCCCTGGGTTAGGAAAATCGATGGACGACAACTTGACGAAGGATGAGATCGAGGCGCTCGCGCAAATTCGCCGCTTGCGAAAGGGCGAGCGCGAGAGCGCGTGCGTGGCGCGCAATGCCAAGCGTCTCGTGGGGCTGAAGTATGTCACCTCCAGGGGCGGCTTGTATGTCCTCACCGAGAAGGGCCAGCAGGTCCTGTTCGTGCAGCGCTGCATCGACGGCCTGCGCGCGGTCGCCTATTCCGCCCCCGGGAGCATCGAGGCGGATGTGGCGACCTTTCTGAGCAGGAAGGGATTGATCGCCCCGCGGACGGTGGGCGAGGGATTCGACGTCACCGAACGCGGGCGCGAGTCGCTGGCGGATATCGACGCGCGGGAAAACAAGCAGGCCTGAGCAGGCCGCCTGCATCCCCGTGGCCTGCCTTACACGCCCTTCCGGTGTGTCAGGAAGAAGCGCAGCATTTCGCGAGAGGCATCGGGCCCCTTCGGATCCGTGTATGAACCCTGCCGGCTGCCGCCTGACCATGCGTGCCCGGCGCCGTGCACGATCCATTTCTCTGCGACGGGATTTCCCTGTTCGTCCCGCATGATGGTTCTTGTGTAGGTCCGCCCGCCGGGGACAGCCCCCCGTTCCACTTCTTCCCTGCCGCCTTCAGCAGGAATGCATTGCGCCAGCGCTTGCTCGCCATTGACCGGCGATACCGTGGTGTCCCGGTCGCCGTGGAAGACGATGGCGGGCACCCTTTTCTCGAGCGGTGCCGGTTTCCTGGCCTGCATGGCTTCCCCGCCCCTGGACTTGCGGCGCTTCATGGCAGCGAAGGCGCTGGGAACGTCGCGCGCGATGCCGTAGGGCAGGCCGGAGTGGATGCCGACAGCGGCAAACCGGTCCGGATAGGTAGCGGCGAGTACGACCGCCATGGCACCTCCCGCGGACAGTCCGGCAACGTAGATGCGGCTGGTGTCCACCTTGTAATTGCTTGCGATGTCGCGGGTGATGGCGGCAAGGATGGACGGCTCGCCCTGGTCACGCTGCTGGTCGCCGGGCTGGAACCAGTTCCAGCATTGCGATCCGTTGGCGTTCTTGGTCTGTTCCGGGTAGACGACGAAGCAGTTGTTTTCTTCGGCGGCGGCGTTCATGCCGGTGCCGGCGGCGAAGTCATCGGGATTCTGCGTGCAGCCGTGCAGCATGAGTACCAGCGGCAGCGGTTCATCCTTGTAGGCACTCGGGATGTACAGCTTGTAGGCCCGCGTGCCGGCGGCGCTGGTGCAGGAACCGGCGATGAACTTCCCCTTGTCCGGCACGTCCGTGCGCGCCTCCCGCATATCGCGTGCGACGACGTCTTCCACGGGTTGATGCATGGAGGGCGACGGCCGCTTGCCGGACGTGTAGCCGCGGAAGCGTGCGAGGAGGTCTGCCGCGGGTTGCGTACCGGCAGGCGGTGGATTGATGTCGCGCATTGCCGGCGGCGCGGCCTCCGTCGCCGCCGACGCGCCGTGCAGCGCACGCTGTATCGCGGCGGTGGCTGCCATCGGGCCTTCGGTTTGCAGCAGTTGGGTGGCTTCGCGCATTTGCGCGAGGAAGCCTTCATGAATGTTCATGGAAATCTTTCGAAACGGTTAATGGATCCGTCCGGCCAGTGCGGCCTTGACGGCAGGCGAGGCATGCAGGGCACCCAGCACGGTGATCGAATCGATCGTTGCAAGCGCGAGTTCGGGCGTGACATCCGTCCCGATGCTCGCCAGGCCGAGCACGTGTATGCGCAAGGTCTGCCCGGCTTCGCGCACCGCCTCCAGATCGGCGCGGGAGTAATGCTGCAGGCCGAGCACGAGGCTCTTGCGCGCCACGGTCTGGCGGATGACGTCGCCATGCAACTGCAACTGGTTGCGTATCGCGGTGCGGATCAGGTCGGTGCGGTTCGAATAGAAGCCTTCCTGCACCAGCAGATCGATCTGGCCAAGGTCGACAGGACCGAGGTTGATCGTGATTTTTTCCGTGTCGCCAACTTTGACCCGGTGCTCTTGCGTGACTGGTTCGCGTGTCATGTTTTGCCTCCTGATAATCAGACCATCCTGTCTCCATCCAGTTCCCATCCATCTGGATGGTTTTCGATTCGTGCTTGTTTTGCTTGCATTGCGGCACCGGCAAGAGTAGACTTCGCTCCCTCAGACGCGGGGTGGAGCAGTCTGGCAGCTCGTCGGGCTCATAACCCGAAGGTCACAGGTTCAAATCCTGTCCCCGCAACCAGATACATGCAAAAGGCCCGGTGCACGCAACCGGGCCTTTTGTTTTATGGCAGCAGGGCATGGCGGGGCGTGATTTAATTGGCATCTCCGCAGCCGCCAAGTCACGAACGCACATGCCCATCATCCGATATCGCCTGCTTAACGTTTTCGCCGAATCCACCTTCGGCGGCAATCCGCTTGCCGTGATCGAAGACGGCACTGCCCTGTCCGACGAAGAAATGCAGCTCGTCGCGCGCCAGTTCAACCTGTCGGAAACGACTTTCCTTCTGCCCTCCTCTCGCGCCGCCGCCCGCGTGCGCATCTTCACGCCGACCTATGAAATGGCGTTTGCCGGCCATCCCACGCTCGGCTCGGCACAGGTGGTGCGTGAGCTGTTCCGTACAGGCGATGTGTTCGAGCTGGAGATGAAGGCCGGCCTGATTCCGGTGCGCTCCGAGGGCGGGTACTGGTCGCTCGATGCGAACACCCCCACCTGGCGGCCGATGGAGGCGTCGCCCGCCGAGCTGGCCGCCATGCTCAATCTGCCCGAAGACGCCATCGCCGGGCCGGCGCTATGGGTCGATTGCGGTAATGAGCAACCGATGATCCCGCTGGCAGGCGTCGAGCATGTCCACGCGTGCCGGCCGGACCCGGCGCTGGTGGCGAAATACAGCGTCAACCGTGCCGGACAGGGGAAGACCTACGTGTTCGCGCGCACGGCGGAGGGATTCGAGTCGCGCTATTTCTGGATGACCGGCCCCGCAAGCCTGGGCGAGGATCCGGGCACGGGATCGGCTTGCGCCAACCTCGGCGGCTGGTGGCTGGCGACGCAGGGCGGCGAGCCGCTCGATGCGCGAATCCGGCAGGGAACCGTCATGAAGCGCCCCAACCTGCTGACGCTGCGGGTGAAGGATGGCCGCATCACGGTGGGCGGACGCGTGATCGAGTTGGGCAGGGGCGAGTTGCGCTGGTAGCCGTTCCGGGATAACGGAAGCACGGCGTCGTGCCCGCAATTTCTATCGACTGCGGCGCCGGATTGCAAACAAGGCATTCAAACTTTGAAACTTTCAAGAATGAGGCCTATCTCACTCACATCTTTTCACAAGGAGATGGAGATGCCTATTCCTCGAACTACAGCCAAGCGACTGCTTTCCGAGACCGAGTTCAGGCTCATCAATGACAGCTTCCCGCCACAGATCGGCACCCTGAGCGACAAGGGGCTGCTGCAGCGGGTAGAGCGGACCCGCAAGGCGCGCGACAGGTATCACGAACTGGTCGAACGGCAGCAGAACAAGTCTGCCTCCGGCGCACCGGCGGGCCTGAAAGAGGTGATCTCGAAGGAGAAGATTTTCGAGGAAACGCTCGCGCGCTTCGAACGGCAGAGCTCGAAGGCCGGCAGTGCCGGCATGAAAGCTGCGGCCAACACGCCCGCCCGTTCCATGGAAGGCAAGAAGGCCAGCGGCACCAAGAGCGGCTCGCAGGGGGTCAGCAAGGCGAGCGTGAAGACTGCCAACAAGGCGGCAGCCGGCAAGACAGCGGCAAGCAAGGCAACGACAAAGAGCGCCGCCAAGCCCGCACCCAAAGCCGGCAAGGGAAAGGGGGCCGTTACCAAGGCCACTCCCCGCGGACGGCACGGGGCACATACGCCTGACACCACGCTGCACTGAGAAACCGCGGCGGCCTGCAATCAGGCCGCCGCACGCCTTCATTCCTCATCCGGTGCCCGCCATGCACCGGGTGGCGGCAATCGCCACCTGACGGCAGGCCCTCTCCTGCCACGCTTTCCCCGACTTGCTTTTTCCACACATTCCAGCCGTTCCGGAGCCCCCTGCACACCCTCTCGAAATATCGCTTGTATTTCAGTAGAGTCGAACTATATTCAATACACATCCGTTCTACCACCACTGGAAAACCGTGAGTCCGAGAGCCTACGACAGCACCTTGCGGAAACAAACCGAGGCCGAGACCATTCATCGCATCATCGAAGCCACGGTCTCCCTGCATGCCCAAAAGGGAGCACTTGCCACAACGCATGCGGACATCGCCGAAGCAGCCGGTGTCTCCGTCGCGACGGTGTACAAGCACTTCCCATCGCGCGAGTCGCTGCTGCCGCACTGCTCCGGCATGGTGGCGCGGGAGGCGCCGCACATCGATGTGGAGGCGATCATCGGGGCGCGCAGCAGGAAAGAGAAGCTGGCGCGCCTGGTCGAAGCGCTGCACGAACAGTACCGCTACTTCCATCCGTGGACGCGCTGGTCGGCGCGCGATGCGCCCTCGCTGCCGGCGCTCGCGCAGCTCGCCGAGCAAAGCCGCCAGCGCAGGGAAATCCTGGTGCGGACGGTACTGGACGCCGCCGCCGGCCACCCGGTGGACGAGGACACGTTCGCCCTGGCCATGGTGATCCTCGACTATCCCGCATGGCAGCGGCTGGACCGGATGCTGAACGACCCCGGCAGGGTCGCCGATGCCGCAGGCCACGCCCTGCAACTCCTCATGTCCCGTTTGCCTGAACAGAAAGGAAGGAAATGATCATGGACAGCCCGCAATTCCCCGAGACCACCGTCGATGAAATCGCGGATGGCATCTACCGGATTTCCACCCCCGTGCCGCCGGAGATGATGCCGGGCGGCTTTTCGTTCAACCAGTACCTGGTGGTGGACGAAAAGCCCCTGCTCTATCACACCGGCCCGCGCAAGATCTTCAGCCAGGTGCGCAACGCGATCGGGCGCGTCATGCCGGTATCGAAACTGGCCTACATCGGCTTCTCGCATGTCGAGGCCGACGAGTGCGGCACGCTCAACGATTTCCTTGAACTGGCGCCGGATGCCGTGCCGCTGTGCGGCCAGGTCGCCAAGATGGTGTCGGTCGACGACATCGCGCTGCGCCCGGCCCGGGCGATGGCCGATGGCGAAGTGCTCGACCTTGGCCGCCACCGCATCCGCTGGTTCGCCACCCCGCACCTGCCGCACGGCTGGGAATGTTCGATGGCCTTCGAGGAAACCACGCGCACGCTGCTATGCGGCGACCTGTTCACGCAGCCGGGGCATGCGAATCCGCCGCTGACGGAGGGCGACATTCTGGAATCGAGCGAAGTCTTCCGCTTGCAGATGGACTACTACGCGCATAGTCCTGACACGGCACATCACTTGAAGCGCCTGGCGGAAGTGCAACCGGAAACGCTGGCCTGCATGCACGGCAGCGCATGGCGGGGTGACGGAGCGAAACTGTTGGGACGGCTGTCGGAGCGCTTGACCGCGCGTTGAATGGCGGCGTATTGCGGGAGGGGGCTGCTGGAGGGGGAATGCTTGCGGCCGGAACGATCAGCGTTCCGGCCTTGCATCAAGCGGCTGGCGGATCAGCCCAGAGCCTTGAGGTCGGCTTCGACCTTTTCGAGGGCTTCATTCGTGATGAGGCCGCCGGAGAAATTGGCCACCATCTTCAGCGGAAAGCCGCGGCCCATTGCAATCTGCGGATGGGTCGAAATGCCGGGAAGATGCTTTTCGAGGACGGTCTTGCTCGCCTCGTTGTCGAGCAGGTCTCCGAGATTCGAATTGATGGAAAGGGACGACATCCGTTGCTCCTATTGGTAAAGGGCAGCCTTGTGGCGCTGCGCGGTTGAATTCACGTAAGAATAATCGAAGCGGGTTGGCGGCGAGAACGACTTAATTAGAGTCCCGCTTCAGGTCGTTAAAAACCGGAAAGCCGCCCTGCCCCCGCTTCCGTCGATACTCAGATCACGCCTTGCGCCAGCATGGCGTCGGCCACCTTGACGAAGCCGGCGATGTTCGCGCCGTCGATATAGCTCAACCGGCCATCCTCGCGCTTGCCGTACTGCAGGCAGGCAGCGTGGATGCCCTTCATGATCTGCAGCAGGCGGGCATCCACTTCCTCGGCCGGCCACGACATGCGGGCGGCGTTCTGGCTCATTTCCAGGCCGGAGGTCGCCACGCCGCCGGCGTTGCTTGCCTTGCCCGGCGCGTACAGCACGCCGGCCGCTTCGAATGCCTTTGCCGCTTCGATGGTGGACGGCATGTTCGCGCCCTCGGCCACGCACAGCACGCCATTCGAGATCAGGGTAGCGGCATCCTTCGCATCCAGTTCGTTCTGCGTCGCGCAGGGCAGCGCCACGTCGACCGGCACGCTCCACGGGCGCATGCCTGCCTCGAATCGGGTGCCGGTGCGCTTGGCGTAATCGCTGACACGGCCGTAGAGGTGGTTCTTCACCTCCATCAGGATGGCGAGCTTTTCCGCCGTAAAGCCTTCTTCGTCAATGACGGTGCCGCTGGAATCGGACACGGTGACGACCTTGGCGCCGAGCGCCATCGCCTTGTCGACCGCGTACTGCGCCACGTTGCCGGAGCCCGACACGCTCACGCGCAGTCCCTCGAAGGAGCGGCCGCGGGTCTTGAGCATCTCGTCTGCGAAATAGACGGTGCCGTAACCGGTCGCCTCGGGGCGGATCAGCGAACCGCCGAAGCTCAGGCCCTTGCCGGTAAACACGCAGTCGGCGCGGTTGCTGAGCTTTTTCATCATGCCTGCCATGTAGCCGACTTCACGGCCGCCGACGCCGATGTCACCCGCCGGCACGTCGGTATCCGCGCCCACGTGACGGAACAGTTCGCTCACGAAGGCCTGGCAGAAGCGCATCACTTCGCCCGGGCTCTTGCCTTTGGGGTCGAAATCCGAACCGCCCTTGCCGCCGCCCATGGGCAGCGTGGTCAGCGCATTCTTGAAGGTCTGCTCGAACGCCAGGAACTTCAGCACGGACAGGTTCACCGACGGATGGAAACGGATGCCGCCCTTGTAGGGGCCGATGGCCATGCTGTGCTGGATGCGGTAGCCGCGGTTGACCTGCACCTGGCCGTGGTCGTCGACCCAGGATACGCGGAACATCACCACGCGCTCGGGCTCGACCAGGCGGTCAAGCAAACCTTGCTCGGCATACTTCGAATGCTTTTCGATGTACGGCCACAGGCTCTCCATCACCTCGGTCACGGCTTGCAGGAATTCCGGCTGGCCGGGGTTGCGGTCCATGACGTGTTGCAGGAAATTGTCGACCGAGGCGTATTTCATGAAGGGCTCCAGACTGTCAGAAATTTGGGGGAAGGCCATTTTCCCACAACTCTTGCACCAAGACAGCGCAAGTTTTGGTGAAAAATACGGCCGCACTCCCCAAAATCCCGGCTTTTTGCCCTTTTTTGTTGCATACGCACAAAGTCGGTGCGGCAATACCCATTCCGGTGCATCCAGCCTAGAAGCGCTGCACCCCGCGCCGCGGAATCTGCGCCGACATCACGATCGATGTCCGTGTCTCTCCATACTGGTTGATGCTGCCCAGGAATTGCTCGAGGTCGGCCATGTCCTTCGCCACCACGGTGAACAGGCAGGAATCGGCGCCCGTCACGTGCAGGCATTCCAGCACCTGCGGCTTGGTCCTCAGCACCTCGATGAACTTGTGCTTGTACGGATGCTGGGTGGTGATGCCAACCACGGCCTTGATGATGTAGCCCAGCGCCTCCGGGGCGACTTCCGCATGGTAGCCGCGGATGATGCCTGCCTCTTCCATCTTCTTGATGCGTTCGGCGGTGGCCGGCACCGACAGGCCGGCGGTTTCGGCCAGCGTTTTCAGCGAGGCGCGCGCATCTTCCTGCAGGGCCGCGAGGATGCGCCAGGATTTTTCATCCACTGTGCTCATTGCCGGATCTCCTTTATTTTTCAGGCGAGAGGGAAATTTTGCCTGAAAAAGCACATTCCTCGCGAACCCGCCGCTGGATAGACTCCCCGGCATGGACATCTCGCTCATACCCCTCTTCCTCAAGTCGGCGCTGATCGGCCTGTCGATCGCCGCGCCTGTCGGGCCGATCGGCCTGTTATGCATCCAGCGCACGCTCGACCATGGCCCCCGCGTCGGGCTCGCGACCGGCCTCGGGGCGGCAGTCGCCGATGCCATGTACGGCGCGATCGGCGCCTTCGGCGTCACCGCGGTGATCACGCTGCTGACGGGTGCGCGCGCACCGCTGGCGCTGGGCGGCGCGCTGTTCCTGCTCTGGCTCGCGTGGAGTGCCTGGCACGGAGCGGAGCCGCAGCAGGCTGCATCGGCCAAGGGGGGCATCAAGGGCTGGCACGCGTTCGGCGGCACCTTCCTGCTGACGATGTCCAATCCCGCCACCATCCTGTCCTTCATCGCGGTGTTTTCATCGCTGGCCGGGGGCATGACCAGCGCATCCCCCGGTTGGATGGTGGCGGGCGTCTTCCTCGGTTCGGCAGCATGGTGGTTTGTGCTGGTAGGCATGGTCGGCCGCTTGCGCGAGCGGCTGCAGCCGGTACATCTGCGCTGGATACGCCGCGCATCGGCTGTACTGCTGGCCGCCTTCGCGGCTTACCAGGTCCTGTCGCTGATCGCGAACTGATGCCTCAGGTATAGGCCAGCAGGCGTCCGCACGAAATCACCGCGATCCAGATCGCCAGCGACGCGAGCGCCTGGGCCTGCGCCAGCGCGGGGGCGGAAGCGTCGCTGTTCCACCCCGCGACGGAGCGGTAGACGCCGGCATGGAACAAGAGCGCATTGAGGCCCGCCGCGGCGATCAGGATCAGCTTGATCTGGAACACGCGGTTGTCGAGGAATTCGTGCGGATGCGCGGAAAACATCATCAGCCCTGCCGGCACCACCAGCACCAGCCCGGCAAGCGACCAGCGCAGCAGATGGCGCCCGAGCGCCTGCACCGGCAACACCTTCGCAAAGCCGAGCACGCGCAGGTCGAACATCGCGACCGCCCCGACCAGCGTCACGAAGCCGACGATATGCACGATCTCCACGATCGGGTAGAGCCACAGGTTGAACCGCATCGCCTGCGACAAGGATGTCATCTCAAGCCAGCCGAGGAAGCCGGCGCCACCCTCCATCAGCGCAGCTCCGTCGTCTTCTCGCCGACAGTGATGCGCTCGGCGCGCAATTCTTCAGGATTGTTGCGGTTGGGGTAACCCATCACCGCGGCACGCTTGCCCGGCGCGAGCATGTCCTTTTCCAGGCCGCGGTTCTGCATGCGGGTCGGCGGCGCGAGCACGACGGTCCAGCTCTTGTCCGCCGTCTTGAGCCGCACGAAACCATGCGGATGGACATAACCGGAATCTTCGATCGTGCCCTCCAGTTTCAGGGGACGGCTGTCGTCATATTCGCTCCACCCGTGATGGGCAAGGACGGGGGCAGCGACCAGCGTGGCAAGAATGGCGAGTTTTCTCATGGAGCGCTCCTGGAAGTCGTGTGGACCGGCCGGATCATTGTATGCCGGCGTCGCGCCCCATGCAGGCGGCCGCCCTTCCGTTTCCTCTCCGAAATTCGCCGCCCGTTCTGGCACGACTTCTGCACGTCGTCTCTCGCCGCAGCCATCGCCGGCATGGTCTTCGTCGCCAGTTCTCCCAGGAGGTGCAATCATGCGCGCCATTATTGTTCCAGCCTTGTCGTTTTTACTGTCGGGATGCGTCGCGATGACGACGTCCGGCACGAAAGAGTCGGTTCTTTTTTCCGAAAGGGAAACACCTGCGGAGAATGCGCAGGCGGTATTGAAACCGCACAACGACCTGCCGGTCTCGATGGAGTTCAAATGCCCGGACAAGGTCGCCACCTTGTCGACGTCCTACGTGGTGCCGCTGCCGCCGGTCATCCCGGTGGGATTCGTCAATGAGAAGGTGGCTTACCTGCGCGTCCGGATGCCGGAAGACATGGAAAACGCGATGGCGCAAACGCGCGTCGTGACGCGGCAGGGAGCGGCCATGCCCTTGTCCGCCGCGCGCCAGGCCAGCCGCAGCGTCAACCATACAGGCACGGTGGAAACGACGTATGCGCTGGACAAGGAGTGCGGCGCGCTGAACGGCGGCGTGCTCGAAGTCGCGGGCTTTTCCTACAACAACAAGAGCTATCCGCCATCGCAGGCGCGCCTGCAGCACGACGCGCGCATCACGGCCGGCATCGGCTGGTGGCCGCCGGCGCTGTTCAACGGCGGACACTCGCTGAGCGGCAGGGACGGTGCGGCGCGCTGATCCGGCAGGCACTGCGAACGCCCGCGCAACAAACGCGTCCAAGCCATGTGATGCCTGGAGGCGAGGCCCCCATGATTCGCCTGTTCGTTCCGCTTGCGCTCGTTGCGACATTGTCTGGCTGCGCCGTCGTCGCGCCGTATGAACGGCCGCACGGCGTCTATCCCCTGCATAGCGCATACGATTACCCGTACGCCAATGCGCCGGCGTACCATCCCCCGGTCTACGTCTATCCGCCGGTGCGTCTCAGCTTCCGCCTGCAGTTCTGGAGCGGGCGCGGAGGACACCGCTGGCATGGCCATCCTGGCTTCCGGCACCACCGGTTCGGCGGATGGCGTGGCGGCTGGAGGCGTTGAAGCCGCAAGCGCGCGTGAATGAAGCGCACCCCATCACGGTGGAGTGCGCCGCCGGGATTGAGCCAGCTTAAGCCCGCACCCGTCTCCCATAATCGTGGGAAATACGCGTTGCGCGAGCGCCGCCACTGCACCAATCCCCTCCAAATATCGGATAATCCCCTGACCAATAGTTACAACAGGGAGACATCTTGAAACACGCTTTCACGCGCCTGCTCGCACTGGCCCTTTTCGCCTTTACCACTGCGGCCTTCACCACCGCCGCCTTCGCCGCCAAGGACCCGGCCGACCTCGAAGACACGGAAGAGCATCCGGAAATTTCCCGTTTCCCCGGCTTCTACATCGATAACAGCAAGCACAACGACTTCAATGAATTCCAGTTCGCCATCAAGGCCGACCCGGACGACGGCGAAACCAAGGAAGGCAAGTACTGGTTCGTCGATTACATCCTGAAGGATGGCGTGCGCCAGCCGAGCACCGTTGAGCTGATCAGGAACTACGAGAACGCTTTCAAGAAGGCAGGCGGCAGCCTCGTCAAGCGCCACGGCGAAGTGGCCGTGTTCCGCGTGCCGCGTGCCGGCGGCGAACGCTGGGTGCAGATCAGCGTGGACAACGGCGGCTACCGCTACCAGCTCCATATCGTGGATGTCGCGAACATGGTGCAGAAGGTCGAATTCTCCGCCGGCGACATGGCCGCGGCGATCAAGGCCAACGGCTTCGTCGCGCTCAACGGCATCGTGTTCGACACCGCCAAGGCCAGCATCAAGCCGGAATCGGAAGCCTTGCTCGCCGAAGTGGTGGCGCTGATGAAGAACGACAGGCAGCTCAAGCTGTCGGTCGAAGGACATACCGACAATGTCGGCGACAAGAAGTCCAACGCCGACCTCTCGCTGCGCCGCGCCGAAAGCGTGGTGAAGTACCTCGGCAGCAAAGGCATCGAGCCGGCACGCCTCAAGTTCAGCGGCAAGGGAGATACCGCGCCGGTGGCGGACAACCGCACCGAAGCAGGCCGGGCCAAGAACCGCCGGGTGGAGCTCGTCAAGTTCTGACCTGCTTGTCTGTTTTGGCATGAAAAATGTCGAAACAGGCAGTTCACCGTTTCCCGTCCTCCGTCCACACTGGCGGCACAGGGCCATTAGCGAGCGTCCTGTCCCACCATTGAAAGGAGACCGGTCGATGACGAAACGGAACATGAACGAGGACGACCCCCTCGACGATTTCGATGCGCGCCAGATTACGCTCGACGGCGTGACGAAAAAAGTCTACGTGACCGGCAGCGGCCCGGGGGTGATCGTAATGACTGAAATGCCGGGGATCAGCCCGCATGTCGCCCGCTTCAGCCGCTGGGTGCGGGACGCCGGCTTCACCGTCTACATGCCGTCGCTGTTCGGTCGCGACGGCGCCGTTCCCGATGCCGAAGAAGGCGTCGCCGTCTTCAAGCGGGCATGCGTGAGCGCCGAGTTCCGCGCCTTCGCCGCCAATGAATCGAGTCCGGTCACGGCATGGCTGCGCGCATTGGCGCGGCTGGCGCACCAGGAGTGCGGCGGCCCTGGCGTCGGCGCCATCGGCATGTGCTTCACCGGCAATTTCGCGCTCACGATGATGCTGGAGCCGGCCATGCTGGCGCCGGTGCTGTCCCAGCCCACCCTCCCGCTCAACGACCCGGGCGGCATCGAAATGGCGCCCGGCGAACTGGTCGCCGTGAAGCAGCGTCTCGACCGGGAAGACCTGACGGTGCTGGCCTACCGCTTCAAGGGCGACCGCTTCTGCACCGCACAGCGCTTTGCCGCCTATGCCGAGGCACTGGGCGAGCGCTTCGTCGCGCGCGAGCTTCCCGATAGCGCCGCCAACCGCGAGACGCCGCCCTTCTTCGCCAAGGTAGTGGGATCGCCGCACAGCGTCGTCACCGCCCACCTGATCGACGAGGCCGGGCAGCCCACAGTCGCCGCGCGCGACGAGATTCTTGCGTTCTTTGCGCAGCGGCTGGGGCGCCTGGCGCAACAGGAATGAAAAAGGGCCACGTCCGAAAACGTGGCCCTTCATGTATGGCGCGGCTGGCAGGAATCGAACCCACGACCCCTTGGTTCGTAGCCAAGTACTCTATCCAGCTGAGCTACAGCCGCGAGGGAGCGAAGTGTATCACTTCACGTTGCCGATGTCACCTGCTTCAGGATTTGCGGATGCCGATCGTCACCAGGTACTCGCGCGGCATGGCAACGCCCAGGTCCGACTTGAAGCCGTCATGGAAGGCGATGAAATCCCGCTTCAGGTTCTCCAGGCGGTCACCGTCAAGTGTCGAGGCGAGCGTCCGCGTGGGTCCATAGCCGGTGACGAACAGGTTCCATGCCGCTTCTCCGTCCGGCGTGCGCAGCACCGAGGTGCCCTGCTCGAAGCGCAGGTCGAAGCTCGCTCCCAGCAGTTGCTGCACGCGCTCGCGGCCGCCCCATTCGAAGGGGGATGGCGGCGCGGGCGTGGCCGGAGCGGCCATGTAGGTTTTCATGACCTTGAACACGCCGACCATCGCGCTGTCGGGCAGCCATGCGGTCAGGGCGATGCGGCCGCCCGGCTTGCATATGCGGGAGAGTTCGTTGGCGGCGGCTTCCGGCCTGCTGGCGAACATCACGCCGAAGGTGGAGATCACGGCATCGAAGGTCTTGTTTTCAAAAGGAAGCGATTCGGCATCGCCAACCTGGAAGTCGATCTTCAACTGCTCGTCGTTGGCGCGCGCCCGAGCGGCCTCGATGAGATCGGCGCCGAGGTCGATGCCGGTCACTTGCGCGCCGCGCGCTGCAACCCGGCGCGCGGCCCAGCCTGTGCCGGTGGCAACGTCGAGCACGCGCTCCTGCGGTTTCGGGTCCAGCCGGATGACACAGTGCTCGATTGCATCGGCAATGGTCTGGCTGATCCGTTCGTAATTCGCACCGCCGCTGTTCCATACCGCGGCAGGCTTCTGGTTGTGCTGCTGGATGGTTTGTTCGCTCATGTCGATCCTCCTCGGAAAAGAGCGTTGCCGCGAGGCGGGCACGACGTTTCCGGCGGAAACGCCTGTGCCGCCTCGCGGAGGCGCACTTTCCAAGATAGGCAGCAAAGCCGCCGGGAGCTTGACGAGGGACAGATATCGCGCAAACGCCGGCATGCCGGCGTGCGAGTTACACGCCGGACAGAGCGCCGTCCGCCACTCCCACCAGAGCGATCGCCGCCGAAGTGTCGTCGGGAGTAACCGCCGCTGCAATCGCCATGCCACGGGTAATTGCTTCGCCGGGATCGATGCACGTCAGCCCCTGCTCCACGGCATAGTAGTTGGCGACGGCAAGCTTGTTGTCCAGCAGGTCGGCAACCCAGCCCCATGTCGCGTTGCCCTTGAAGCTGTGCGCCGAGTTCAGCATGGTGGCGATCAGGCTGCCCTTGCTTGCCCGGCCGTCCGCAAGTTCGCCCGCCCAGTACGCCACGTCTTCGTCGGGCGGCGCGCTCGTGCCGGAGCGGCCGAGCACGTTCTTGTAGATGACCTTCACAAAGTCTGCATTGCTCATCGTGCTCGAGTAGCCGGTCAGCGTACTGAACTGGACGGCCGCCTGATAGAAGTTGTCGGCAATGCTCGCCATGCTCTGCCCGTTGCGGAATTGCGCGATCCAGTAGCCCAGGCCCTCCGCGTCCGGAACGCGGTTGAAGAAGGCCACGTACAGCTCTTCGAGCATCTTGAGATCGGCCGCGGCAATGCTGCGCGCGGCGCTACCGATCTGCAGATCGACCGTCACATCGGAGAAGTGCAGCCGCTCGATGCCGGCAAGGGTATCGGTCCCCTCGCCGCCCGTCTTGTCGGTCACCGTGATGCCCTGTCCGTTCCTGGCGATGGAGAAGCTTGCACGTGCGCCCGCATAGAGTGCAGTGTCGGTGCCGTCTCCACCGTTGATCACATCGTTGCCGGCGCCGCCGCGGATGCTGTCGTCGCCGCCGTAGCCGTAGGCGCGTTCCTCGCCGGTGGAGAGCGTGATGGCGTTGCCGTTGTTGGTCCCGTGAATCCAGCGTCCCGGGAGGTCGGATGCCAGCATGTCCTGCGATGCGCGCAGCTCGCCGGTGAAGAAATCGCGTCCCTGCGACCAGTCGAACTCCACGCTGTCCACCCTGACCTTGTAGTCGCTGAATCCGGTCGCCGGATTGCGGCCGAAGTTGGTCGCGGCAAACATCACGTACTTGCCCGAGGCGGGATCGACCGCAACCAGCTGGCCGTCCTGCAGGCCGGCCGGATACTGCGTCTCCTTGAAGAAGCCGCGGCCGTCATTGACCAGGAAGCGCGTCGCTGCGGCCAGGTCTGCGTTGCTCATCGATTGTGCGCGGTACACCACGATGTCCTTGAATCCGTCGGCATTGATGTCGACCGCTTCGATCGAGTCGTAGTGCGAGTAGTTGATGCCGGGCGTATGGACGAAATCGGTGTGCGTGCTGCTGGCATCGGCAAAACCGCTGCCGGTATTGATGAGGACCTGGACCGCCGCGCCGGCATAGTATTCGTAGGACGCGTCATTGCGCTTGTCCTTCGTCACGACGGACACCAGGTCTTGCCGTCCGTCGGCGTTGACGTCCAGCGCAACGGCATCGAGATAGATCGAGCCGCTGGTGGACTCGGTCGTGCCGGGGCTTTCCCAGTACTGCGAACCGTGCCCGTACGGCCCGGCGGGCAGATCGATTTTCCTGCTGTCGCTGAAAAAGCCCTTGCCGTCATTCAGGAAAACCTTGCCCCTGTATGTCGCGCCCATCGGCAGCATGCCGAGGTCGAGCGCGCCGTCGCCGTTGGCGTCGAACAGGATGCAGCCGGTGTAGGTATTCTGCTCGAGCGTTTTTGGCGCGCCGTTGGAGAAGGTGGAGGTCACGACGGGAGCGGGATTGCGCAAGGATTCGGGCAGCCGCGTGCGGTCGAATCCGAAACCGCCCTTGCCGTCGTTGACCAGGAAATAGGATGCCGCCTGCGGCGACTGGTTGATGGAATCGATGAAGATGTCGGGCCGGTTGTCGCCGTCGATATCGCCGACGGCAACGCTGTGCGAGAACAGTTGCGGCATGCCTGCAACGGCAACGTTGGTATGGGCGGCCTGGCCGGACATCAGCACATACGACACTTCGCCCGGCCACGGTCCGTAGGGTTTGCCGTCGAGATAAGGATCCTGGCCCGAGGCGCCGATCACGACATCGCCCTTTCCGTCGCCATTGAAATCGGCGCTCTTGATGCGGTTGACCAGCGTCGGCGCGACATTCGCGCTCATCGCGCCGTCGGCCAGCTTGTAGCTGCCGTCGGCCTGCTGCAGGAAGAAGCGTACGGGCGAGTAGCCGATCACTGTCGTGCTGAATGCGGCTTCCGGATCGAAGCGCAGCACGACGTCCTGGCGGCCGTCGCCGTCGAGATCGGTGACGGTCCAGCGCGGATTGCCTCCCGCATCGGCATTGTCGAACGGGGTGCCGCGCGTGATGCGAAAGCCGCTCGGCAAGAGCGAGGACACGGAGACCTTGACGCCGTCGGCCCCGGCGCCGGTGAACTCAATGACCTCGATGTTCTTCAAGGTCTTGGTGCCGTAGTTCCCGTCGTTCGGATCGGTATTGCCGACAGTGAAGGTTTTTTCCGCTTCGTTGTAGGCGATCGAGAATTTGGTGGACGGCGAAAAAAGGAACTGCACCTTGTCCTCGCCGTCGCGACCATCGACGAAGTCGTCGCCGGAGCTGGTATAGAAGGCGTCGTTGCCGTCGCTGCCAAGCAAGGTATCGGCATTGCCCGAGCCATGCACGGAGCGGATATTGACCAGAGTATCCACGGTACCGAATCCGTCCTCCGCGGTACCGGCGCGCAGGTCGAGCACGACGCCTTTCGGCGATCCCCAGTAGGCGGCCGTGGACTGCGCGGCCGTGCCGATCAGGGTGTCGTTGCCCGCGCCGCCGATGGCATTGAGGGCGCCGAAGCGGATGCTGTCGTTCCCGCCCTCGCCGTAGATCGGCGTCCAGTCGGGCACGCCCAGGGCCGTTTGGTCGATGACGTCGTCTTTGTCCGTGCCGTGATAGTCCATGCTTTTATTGCTTCATAGAAAGCTTTGCATCTTGCCACAGGCGGGCAAGTGCTGCAGGACGTATTTGCGGTTAGCGTTCGTAGCCGCCGTTGAACGAATCTGCTGCCGGCGGGAAGTCGGGCGGCACCATCTCGACCGCCTGTTCGATGATTCTTTCCATCTCGTCTTCGCGCATGTCGGGCACGGGCACGGGCTCAGGCACAGGCACCGGACGCGACGCAGGTGCGCGGCGCACCGCCGGCTTCGGCTCTTCCTTCGTCCAGCCGAAGATTTCCGTCACCCTGTTCATCAGCGACGCAAAGAACGACTCGGGCGGTTTCGGGAAGCGCGCGCCGCCATCGACGAGCTTCGCCTGCAGCGTGCGCCGCGTGAAGTCGCCCACCAGGGGCAGCGCCGTGTGCGCGCCTTGCCCCCAGTAGCTGCTGCGCATCGTGACGCGCGCATCGTTGAATCCGACCCATGCGCCGGCGACCAGGCGCGGGTGCATGAGGATGAACCAGCCGTCCGTATTGTTCTGCGTGGTGCCGGTCTTGCCGGCCACGTCCACGCGGCTGCCGAGCTGCCACCGGATCGCGCGGCCGGAGCCCTGGTCGATTACCGCGCGCAGCATGCCGGTCAGCGCGTGCGCGGTTTCCTCGTCGAGCACGCGCTTGCCTTCGCTGGTGAAGCTGTCGAGCTCTTTGCCCTCCTTGTCGAGGATACGGCTGACCATGATGGGCTTGCGCGCTTCGCCGCCGGTGGCAAAGGTGCCGTAGGCGGACACCATTTCCAGCAGCGTGACCGGGCTGGTGCCGAGCGCGAGCGCGGGCACCGGTTCGAGCGGGCTCTGGGCCACGCCCATCCTGCGCGCGAACTCGGCAACGCGGCGCGGTCCGACTTCTTGCATCACCTGCGCGGTGATGGTGTTCTTCGATTGCGCCAGCGCTTCGCGCAGCGTCATCTCGCGGCCGCTGGGCCCGGACATGTCAGTGGGCTTCCAGACGGTGCCGTCGGGCATCGGGATCTCGACTTCGGTGTCGCTGAAGCGTTTGTCCGGCGACATGCCTTTCTCAAGCGCGGCGCCGTAGACGAAGGGCTTGAAGGTGGAGCCCGGCTGGCGGCGCGCGGTGGCGACGTGGTCATACTGGTCGATGCCGAAATCGCGGCTGCCCACCCAGGCCTTCACATGGCCGGTCAACGGATCGATGGCGACGAAGCCGGTTTCCAGCCGCGTCTTGTCGGCCAGCAGCGGCAGCACGAAGGCGGCATCGGCCTTGAGCTGCCTGAGCGCCTCGTCGGCGGGCATGCCGCCCTCGACCGCCCTGCGGTAGGGCGCGGACTCGCGCACGAAGGCATCGAGCAGGTCGCCGCGGGCGCGCCACAGGTAGCCGGAGGGGCGCGTGCGCGGATGAATGGCGTTGGCGGGCGTCCTGCGCGCCATGCCCGTGCCCCATTCGCCGTCTGCCACGCCCTGCAGCCGCCGCAGCTGGCGCTCGACCGCCTGTTCGGCGTATGCCTGCATGCGCGCATCAATGGTGGAGACGACCACCAGGCCGTCGGAATACAGGTTGTAGTCGTTGCGGTCGGCCCAGTCGATCAGCCACTTGCGCACCTGCACCGCGAGATGCGGCGCCATGCCGACCGGCTCCGGCTGACGTTCGAAGTCGAGACGGATCGGTCGGGTTTTCAGGCGCTCGAATTCGGCCTTGGACAGCACGCCCCTGCGCGCCATCTGCGACAGCACCACGTTGCGGCGTTCCAGCGCGCGCTCGGGGCGCAGCACCGGGTTGTAGTAGCTGGTGCCTTTGAGCATGCCGACCAGGGTCGCGCTTTCCAGCACGTTGAGCCCGGCGGCGGATTTGTCGAAGTAGGTGCGCGCCGCCATTTCGATGCCGAAGGCGTTGTACAGGAAAGGCACCGTGTTGAGATAGGTGAGCAGGATTTCCTGCTTCGAGTAGGCGAGCTCGATCTTCAGCGCGGTGACCAGCTCCTTGAGCTTGCGGTTGATGCTGCGCTTGCGGCCGATCTCTTCCGGGTAGAGGTTGCGCGCGAGCTGCTGCGTGATGGTGGAACCGCCTTCGGGATCGCCCTGCAGCGTACGCACGATGCCGGCCGCGGTGCGCCGGAAATCGATGCCGAAATGCTGGTAGAAGCGGTGGTCTTCGGTGGCGATCAGCGCGTTGATCACATGCGGGGAAATGCGGTTCAGCTCGACCCACTCGCGGTTCATGCGCTTGAACACTGCAAGCTCCTTGCCGTCGGCGGACAGGAGCACGCTCGGCGTCTCTGCCTTGGCCTTGCGCAGGTCGGCGATGCTGGGGGTGAAGGGGATCAGGAGGATGGTATAGGCAAGCAGCAGCACCGTGCCGATGGCCGCGCTGGCGATGCCCGCCTTGACCAGTGCCTTAAGCCTCGCCGGCCAGCCGAGGGCCGGGTCGATGACAGACTTGAAATATCCGGCAATCCGGGTGGTGATCCGCGACAGGCGTGCGCGCGGCGACTTATCTGCTTCCAAGGTGGCTTCCTGTATTCTGGCGGCCGCTGAGCGGGCCGCGCTTGCTGCAGGGGAAGCATTTTACCGTTGCCGAGAGGAATAACGGAACGAAACCGCCCGGGGCATGCCAAAGTGGAATGCCCGAAACACAAGCATTGATGCGATGAGTTCGATACTTTTCCCGGATGCGCCGCGCTTTTCGCCGTCACTGAACGACGGCGAACCGGTGCGCGCGTGGGTGATGCCGGCCACCTTGCCGAGGCGGGGCTATACAAGGGCCTGCGTCGCCCTGCCGCCCGGCATGCCGGATTGCCTTGAAGTGAGCGTCGTGCGCTCCATCGAAGGAACCGAGCGCACGACGGCGGCCGTCTATGGCGCCCGGGTCTATCTGATCCACTACGAGTTCAAGCCGAACTGACGAGGGTACGGAATGCACCCTCGCCCGTCAGACCTCAACCGCCAAAGGGTTGCGGCCTCGGGGTTGCGTCGGTGGACGGCGGCAGGATCGGCATCTTGAAGGACGGCATGTCGCCGGTCAGGGTCTTCAGGAAGGCGACGATCTTTGCATTCTCGTCATCGCTGAACTTCTTGCCCAGCTGCAGGCGTCCCATCACGTCGACCGCATCCTTCAGCGTGGCGGCAGCGCCGTCATGGAAGTAGGGATAGGTCATTTCCACGTTGCGCAGCGTCGGCACCTTGAAGGTGAAGCGGTCGGCATCCTTGCCGGTCACCGCAACGCGGCCTTCCGCCGGGCTCGATGCCTTGTAGGGTTCCACCACGCCCATCTTCTGGAAGGAGTTGCCGCCCACCGCCGGGCCGTTGTGGCAGGCGACGCAGCCGCTGTCCTTGAACAGCTTGTAGCCCTCAAGCTCGAACGCGGTGATGGCCTTCTTGTCGCCGGCCAGCCACTTGTCGAAGCGCGAGTTGGGGGTGACGAGGGTTTCCTCGAATGCGGCGATGGCCTTGGTGACCTTGTCGATATCCACCTTGTCCGAACCGAAGGTCTTCTTGAAATCGCTCACATAGCCCGGGATGGATTGCAGCACTTCGATGGCGAGCGCATGGGTCGATGCCATTTCGCCCGGATTGGCGATCGGGCCGCCGGCCTGCGCCTTGAGGTCGGCCGCCCGGCCGTCCCAGAACTGCGCGACGTTCATGCTGGAGTTGAGCACGGTGGGCGAGTTGATCGGGCCCTGCTGCCAGTTATGGCCGATCGAGGACTTGAGGTTGTCGGTGCCGCCCATCGACAGGTTATGGCAGGAATTGCACGAAATGAAACCCGACTTGGACAGGCGCGGATCGAAATACAGCTTCTTGCCGAGTTCGACGAGCGCAGGATTTTGCGGCTTGGCGGCCTTGATCGGTTCGATCGGTTCGGCGCCCTTGGCACCGTAGGCCATGCTTGCCGCAAGCAGTGAAACCGCCGCGGCGGTGAGAGAAAGTACGCGAGTTGTGTGCATGATGCGCTCCACTTGAAAAAGCCTTTTGTTAAAGACCATTATAGGAGCGTGGTTTTTCTGAGAGGCAAGCCTTTTCTGAAAACCTATCCTGGATCAAGCACTACGGTAGTTTTACGGTAGCGCGCAGGAGACATGTCGCGTTCTCCTGCGCGCAGGTGATGCACTTATGTCATGCACCGGGCCGGCGCGGCTGCTTGACGGTGCGCAGATAGGGCTTGATGGTGTTCCAACCCTCGGGGAACAAGGTCTTCGCTTCCTCATCGCTGACGGACGGCGGAATGATGACATCCTCGCCCGGCTTCCAGTTGACCGGTGTGGCCACCTTGGTCGACGCGGTCAGCTGGATTGAATCGAGCACGCGCAGGATCTCGTCGAAATTGCGGCCGGTGCTCATCGGATAAGTGAGCATCAGCTTGATCCGCTTGTCGGGGCCGATCATGAACACGGAGCGCACGGTGGCATTGTTCGCCGGCGTGCGGCCTTCCGACGTGCCGGGCTCATCTGCCGGCAACATGCTGTACGTCTTGGAAACGGAGAGGTCGCTGTCGGCGATGATCGGGTACTGCGGCAACGTGCCCTGGGTTTCCTCGATATCCTTGAGCCACATCTTGTGGCTGTCCACCGGATCGACGCTCAGGCCGATAAGCTTGCAGCCGCGCCTGGTGAATTCCGGCTCGATCTTGGCCATGTAGCCGAGTTCAGTCGTGCATACCGGCGTGAAGTCTTTCGGGTGCGAGAACAGGATCGCCCAGTTGTTGCCGATCCAGTCATGAAACTTGATGGGTCCCTGGGTCGTCATGGCACTGAAGTCGGGCGCGATATCATTGATGCGTAAGGACATGGTCGCTCCTTCGATAATCGTTGAATGACGGCGCGGCAACGGAGTGCGTGCGCGGCCGGTTTGCAAAGCACTTGCTGCATGTCACAATGCGACCTCCTTCAGGCATGGGGGCGGCCTGCGCAGGTGCACGTACAGCATAGGAGCGCACTCCCCGCGCGATTTGACTTGTATCAAGCGCCGCCGAACTGCCCATGCCCCACGCCAAGACACCACCATGAAAAAGACCAGACCCACCCCCGGCGCAAAAGCCGCCCCCGCAGAGGATCGGGATGACATCCTCTCCGACCGCCTGGTCGCGCTCGCGCTCGACCTGCGTGAAGCCGGCGTCTACGCCGTGCTGCCCGACGCACTGAAGAAAGCCCAGTCCGAGCTGCGCAGGACGATACGCAAGTGCCTGCAGCAGAAGCGCGAACAGGCGCTGGACGAAGCGCTGGAACGCACCTGGGAAGAAGATGCCGATGCCTACCGCGTCCTGCGCGCGGAAGCCGAGGAACTGTCGGGCACCATCCTCTTGCACAGAGATGAGGGGCCGGACCTGGAGATCAACGCCTTCGTCGTTCCGCTCTTCGTGCACACGACAGGCGGCCTGCGCAGCGACCAGGACTTCCACGACGAGCAAGCCTTCGAACAGTTGCGCGACAGCTTCCAGGAAGGCGGACTGGAGAGCCGCAAGGCGAAAGTGGTGCTGGTCGCCCACGCCTACCATCTCGACGAGATCGAGCACATCGGCTACTGCCACCTGCACGAGATGGTGCATGAAGCGGGTGAAGCGATGACGCGCAAGAAGGCCGTCGCCGCCGATGCCATTGCCCGCAGCATGCGCGGCTGGCCGCCGTCGCAGTTCGGCCCTGACGACAGCGCGATGGAACTGCGCTTCCTGCTCGGCTTCGCACTGAAAACGATGGACGATCCCTTCTACCAGGTGCCCGAGAAGGAAGCCGCCGCCGACCGCTACTTCGCGGCGCGCGCCGAACGCTTCCGCAAGTGGTCGCAAGACGTCGCGCCGCTGCTGCGGCGCTGCCTCGTCAACGACGGGCGGGAAGCGCAGATCGACTTCCTGTACCAGGACCTGTTCCACGGCGGCAGGGATGCGGCGGTGGCGGAACTGGACATGCTGCGCGTACTGTCGGAAGTGCAGCAGGCGCTGGAAGGGCACGCCTGCGGCCCGGACGATGCGCAGGCAATCATCGGTCCCACGGAAGCGGATGACGGAGCGGTGCTGCGCGTGAGCCTGCGCACAAAGGCCGGGGATGCAGCGATTGCTGCCATCGACAAGACAATCGGTCGCACCGAGACGCCGGAAGCGGCGCTTGCCGATCTGGCCGATGCCCTGGACAGCATCGGCATCGGCGAGCTGTACGCGACCAGGCATTTCGACATGGACGGCATGCCCGCGGGCATGCGCCCCTTATCCCGGAAACAAGCATGACACGCAACCGGATCGCACTCTTACTGGCGGCTGCCGCCGTCATCATCGTCGGCGGCATCGTCTTCTTCAGCCAACCCTCGGTTCCCTACATCGATCCCTCCGACCAGCAGGCTGTGGCCAGGGGCAAGGACATTTACACCGCCCAGTGCGCCGTCTGCCATGGCGCAAAGCTGGAAGGACAGCCCGAGTGGCGCAAGCGCCTGCCCAACGGCCGCCTGCCCGCGCCGCCCCACGACGAGTCGGGGCACACGTGGCACCACCCGGACGCGGTGCTCGTCGATATCGTGAAGCACGGCCTCGTACCCGGACGCACCGCCCCTGACGGCTACCAGAGCGACATGCCGGCATACGCGCAAACGCTTTCCGACGCGGACATCAGCGCCGTGCTGGCGTACATCAAGAGCACATGGCCGGCGGAGGTCCGTGCGCAGCAGAAGGAAATGACATTGAACCAGTCGCGCAGGTAAGCGAGACGCTGACGAGAGGATGCTCACCGTGAAACTCAACACAGATCGCATTGATGCCGCAGTATTGGCGCTGCTTCATTTGGGACTCCACGACCGTACGCGCGCGTGGAAGTCTTTTGATTGGGACTCGATGGCTCGCCTGCACGAGAAAGGTTACATCGCAGATCCTGTCGGCAAAGCAAAGTCCGTCATGTTCACGGAAGAGGGACTTCGCGAGTCGAAGCGGCTACTTGAGGAATTGTTCGGAGAGCCGAACAAATGAGTAAGCGGGTAGCGTACGTAGATAGCGTCCTTTGCAAAATGAAAGGAATGCGGCCAAAAAAGGCCCTGACATGGCCCGATACCGTTCACGTAGGGTTGTAAATAAGGGACGTCGTTCCTGCGAAAGCACAAGCAGGAATCCAGTGTCGTTAATTGACACATGCGACCCATGTAAGACGCTGGATCCCGACTTTCGTCGGGATGACGGCGGTAACGCAACACTTCGCAGGGCAGGCATCCGCAACGGCACGGCGAATACTTTAGTGCAAGCAACACATGTGCGTCCGCACTCCCCCGCAAACATTACCAAGAGACAGGAAACTTGAATGGCAAAGAAAGAAAAGCTCGATCCGGAAACCGCCGCGTTGATTCAGTGGTGTACCGAAGTGGAAAAATATCTTGTTGCCGGCGGCGCGACGCTGAGCCAGGCGCAAGAGCATATTGAGGAACAGGTCGAGTGGTTCACCGATATGTTCTATGACGGATTGTCTCCGGAAGAAGCGGCAAAGGCCGCGTTGAATGACTGACGCTCAAACTCCCTGGGATTTGCCCGGTTTGGGCTTCTTGGGCTTCTTCGGTTTTTTCAGCACCTGCCCGCGCGCATCGGTCATCGGCACACGATGTTCCGGCTCGAAGCCTTGCTCGTCGTTGCGCGTCAATATCTGGCGCGTCAATGTTTCGATTGCCGCTAACTGCTGCACCTCGTCTGCGGCTACCAGCGAGATGGCTTCACCGGATGCGCCTGCGCGCCCGGTACGGCCGGTACGGTGAATGTAATCTTCGGCGACGATCGGCAGGTCGAAATTGACCACGAGCGGCAGATCGTCGATATCCAGGCCGCGCGCGGCCACGTCGGTCGCCACCAGCACCTGCACCTCATCGGACTTGAACCGTTCAAGTGCACGCAGCCGGGCGGGCTGAGGCTTGTCGCCGTGGATCGAGTCGGCACGAATGCCCTGTGCGAGCAGTGTTTCCACGAGCTGCTCCACGCCCTTGCGGGTCTTCACGAATACCAGTACCTGGCCCCAGCCGTTCTTCTTCAGCAGATGGCAAAACAGTTCGGACTTGCGTTTCTTGTCGACCGGGATGAGCCACTGCTTGATGCTTTTCACCGTGCTGTTGCGCGGGCTGACATCAATAGTCAGCGGATCGCGCAGCAGCGATGTTGCGAGTGCGCGGATCGGGTCCGAGTACGTCGCCGAAAACAGCAGTGTCTGCCGGCGCTTCGGGAATGCCGCGATCAACGCGTCCAGCTCGCGGGAAAAACCAAGGTCGAGCATCCGGTCGGCTTCATCCAGAACGAGGGCTTGCAGCTGCGTGAACTTGACCGCGTTCTTGCCGTACAAGTCGAGCAGGCGGCCCGGCGTGGCAACCAGGAGGTCGAGGCCTTTGCGCAGCTTCATCATCTGCGGGTTGATGCTGACGCCTCCATAGGCGACGTGGGTGCGCAAGGGAAGATGCCGGCCGTATGCACGAAAGCTTTCATGCACCTGCTCCGCCAGCTCGCGCGTCGGCACCAGTACCAGCGCGCGCACGGCATTGCTGCCCACCGGCGCGCCTTCCGTGCTCAGGCGTTGCAGCAGCGGCAGCGCGAAGCCGGCCGTCTTGCCGGTGCCGGTTTGCGCGGCCACCATCAGGTCGCGCCCGGCGAGGACGGCCGGAATCGCCTGCGCCTGCACAGGCGTCGGGAGTTTGTACTCCAGTGCGTCGAGTGCCTGCAATAGCGGACTGATCAGGCCAAGGGAGGAAAAGCTCATGTGAATGCAAAAAACGGGAACATACGAGAGTGTATCCGTTTGCCCGCAGGCTGACTGCGAGTAAACTCCATACCAAAGCCTGCGCCTGCCGCGATCCAAACATCCCTGTGAGAAATTCCATGTCCGATACGTCCTTCCCGCTTTTTGCCGACCTGAATCTAAGCGCGCCATTGCTGCGTGTGTTGCAGGAGCTTGGCTACGAGTCGCCGTCGCCCATCCAGACCGCCACGATTCCGCTCTTGCTGGAGGGACGCGACGTGCTTGGCCAGGCCCAGACAGGCACCGGCAAGACAGCGGCCTTTGCCCTTCCCATACTTGCGCGCATCGACCTCAAGCAGACCGCGCCGCAAGCCCTGGTGCTGGCGCCGACGCGCGAACTGGCGATCCAGGTGGCAGAGGCCTTCCAGCGCTATGCCACGCATATCCCCGGATTTCATGTCCTGCCGATTTATGGCGGCCAGAGTTACGGTCCGCAGTTGGGAGCGCTGAGGCGCGGCGTGCATGTTGTCGTCGGCACGCCGGGACGTGTCATCGATCACATCGAAAAGGGTTCGCTGGACCTCTCGCAGCTCAAGACCCTGGTGCTCGACGAAGCGGACGAAATGCTGCGCATGGGATTCATCGACGACGTTGAAACCATCCTGCAAAGGACGCCGGAATCGCGCCAGACTGCATTGTTCTCGGCGACCATGCCGCCGGTGATCCGCCGCATCGCACAGACCTACCTGCATAACGCCGCCGAAGTCACGATCGCAGCCAAGACCGGAACAGCCGACAACATCCGGCAGCGCTACTGGCTGGTCAGTGGCATGCACAAGCTCGATGCGTTGACGCGCATCCTGGAAGCAGAGCCGTTCGACGGCATGATCATTTTTGCGCGCACCAAGCTGGGCACGGAAGAGCTGGCGACCAAGCTGCAGGCGCGCGGCTTCTCGGCCACCGCAATCAATGGCGACATGGCACAGCAGCAGCGGGAACGCACGATCCAGCTTCTGAAAGACGGCAAGATCGACATCCTTGTGGCAACCGATGTCGCCGCGCGCGGACTGGATGTGGAGCGCATCAGCCACGTGATCAACTATGACGTGCCGTACGACCCGGAGAGCTACACGCATCGCATCGGCCGTACCGGACGCGCAGGGCGCAGCGGCGAGGCGATCCTGTTCATCGCGCCGCGCGAGCGGAATCTGCTCAAGGCGATCGAGCGCGCCACGCGCCAGCCCGTGGCACGGCTGGAACTGCCAACCATACAGGCGGTGAACGATGTACGCATCGCCAGATTCAAGGACCAGATCGGCGACACGCTGGCCGCCGGCGGCCTGGAAGAATTCCAGTCGCTGATTGAGGACTATGAGCGCGAAAAGAATATTCCTGCCATCGAGATCGCCGCCGCCCTGGCCAAACTCGCGCGGGGCGACGTGCCGCTGTTGCTCGACGAGAAAAGGCGTGAGCCTCAGGACGAACGCACCGGGTCTGCCGACAGGCCAGGCTCCACGCAACGGATGGACCGGGATGCGCGCAACGAACGCGCCAACCGCACGTTCGATCGCCCGGTGAAAGAGCGCGTGGACCGCACGCCGGAGCCTGGCATGCAGACCTTCCGCATTGAAGTTGGCCATGCACACGGCGTCAAGCCGGGCAACATCGTCGGCGCCATTGCCAATGAAGCAGGACTGGATTCCAAGTACATTGGCCGCATCGAAATCTACGATGACTACAGCACACTGGATTTACCGGACAGCATGCCGGATGATCTTCTCAGCCATCTCAAAACGGTGTGGGTCGCCGGCCGGCAGTTACAGATCAGCCGCGAGGGCGAACCGGCGGCAGCGGGCAAGAGCGCGTCCTCAAACGTCGGCATGCGCACCGAAAAATTGTCGCGCAAGGCGCACCCTGAACGCCGCGGCAATGTGGGCATGCAGGGCATGCAAACATATCGCATCGAGGTCGGCCATATACATGGCGTGAAGCCGGCCAATATCGTCGGCGCCGTCGCCAACGAAGCGGCTCTTGACCCCAAATACATCGGCCGCATCGACATCCATGACGACTACAGCGTGATCGAATTGCCGGAAGGTATGCCAAAAGAAGTGTTCGAACAACTGAAGACCGTATCGGTGTCCGGTCAACAGCTTCGCATCAGTCACGCAACCGGACGCCCGGTGAGCGGGAAGAAGTCCGCCGGCAAGGCGCCGTTCAAGGCCAAAACCAATGGCCCGAAGCCGCACCGCAAGGGATCCAAACCGTCCTAAAGGATTGCGCTCCGCAATCAGTCTTTTCGATGGTTGGCCGAAGGCCGGGATGCAATCCCGGCGCAACTCAACCCGTTGATGATTGCCGGGATTTCATCCCGGCCTACCGTGTCGCCCCGCGGCTGCCGCTTGAAGCGGCATAACTAAATTCCTCCGTATCGCCACGCCCCGCTTCGGCACGCACCTCGTCGCGCTTCCTCGCGGAGGCAACGGCGGGCTGCTCGACGAACTCGTGCAGGCGCGCCGACACGCTCGGCGCTGCCCGCAGTTCGGCCTGTACTGCGGCGCGCGTGCGCGTACCGGTGAACTTGCTGTGGTCGACGTAGGGATAAACATCGCCCGCGGCAGCGGAACCGGCGGCGGTGAAGGCAATGGCTGCAAAGATGGACTTCGTGTTCATTTTCAACTCCTGTTGGGTTTTGGTTCGTAGGCTGGGATGCAATCCCAGCACTGTTTCAGCATTTTGGTGTTGCTGGGATTGCATCCCAGCCTACCGTGGCTCACCTGCGCACTTCGAGGATGAGGTTGAACGGCGTCTCAGCGGCGCGGCGGAAGTGCGTGAATCCTGCCTTGCGGAACACTGCTGCCAGGCGCGCCTCGCCGGCCTGCGCGCCCAGCACCGTGTGTCCACCCTCGGCGATGGCATGCGCGCAGCAGATCGTGGTCGAGGCCGCATAGTAGAGACGGGCGACGGGCGAAATATTGTCTTCGGTGCGATCGTTGGCGAACGGCTCGACCAGCAGGATCGTGCCGTCCGGCGCCAGCGCCTCGGCTGCGTGGCGCGCGGCAGCCACCGGGTCTCCAAGGTCGTGCAGGCAGTCGAAGAAGCAGATCAGCCCATAGTTGTTGCCGGGGTAGTCCGACGCGCGTGCAACATCGAAGCGGAGCCGCGGCGACAGACCCGCGTTGGCAGCGATGCCTCTTGCCTCATCGATAGAATCCGCATGCGCGTCGAACCCATGAAAGCGCGAGCGCGGAAATGCCTGCGCCATCAGCACGCTCGAGTGGCCGTAGCCGCAACCGATATCGGCCACGCTGATGCCCGAATGGAGTTTCTCCACGACGCCCTCGAGCGCCGGCAGCCATTCCGACAGCAGGCTGCCGCGGTAGGCGTTGCGGTAGAACGCCGAGACGCCGCAAAAGAGCCGGCCATGGTGATCGCCCCATGCGACGCCGTTGCCGGTGCGGAAGGCCTCGAGCGCCTTCTCTTCGTCGAACCACATGGATGCCGGTACATTCCACGCATTGGGGATATATACTGGACTGTCTTCATCGGCCAGGACCATCGCTTGCTCTGGCGCAAGCTCGTAGGTGTCGCTGACGGCATGGTAGTTGACATAGCCGCCCGCGGCCTGCGAATTGAGCCATTCGCGCACATAACGTTCGGCACATCCGGCGCGTTGTGCAAGCTCGGCGGAAGTCAGCGGCCCGGCGCCGGCAAGCGCCTTGTAAAGACCGAGCTTGCTGCCGAGACTGACCATCACGCCGCCGTAACCGGCGGACAGGTCGCCGATGGCGCGCATGACAAAGGATTCGAGTTTGGTTTGATCAATCACGGATGCGTCCATGCTTATTACCTCCAGGTGGGTTATCGTCCGGTTCAGACTGCGAGCACAGAATCGCATGCGGGCCGCATGCGGGGCAGAGCCGGATGCGCCCGAAATCGGTTCGTTTGTGCCACGGACGGGCTTGCCTCCCTGCACGGAGGGACAGCGATGAACGCGCCCTCTCTGCACGCCGGCCCGGACCCGCGCCACGTCAGCCTCGTTGCACTGCCGGATGCGGTGGTTTCCACGCTGACAGGCATCTTCGACGTCATGAACGCCTTTGCGCTGCTGGGCATGCCGGGCACGTCTGCGCAGCCGCCCTTCCAGATCCAGATCGTGGGCGAAGAGACGGGGCCGCTGGAGTTGGCCAGCGGCGTGCCCGTCAAGGTGCAGCGCGCAGTCGCCGACATCGACGCCACCGACATCGTGATCGTCCCGTCCATCCTGCTCGGGGCGCATGGGTGGGAGCCGGCCCGCTACCCGCGGCTGGTCGCATGGCTGGAGAGGATGCATCGGCGTGGTGCCTTGCTGTGTTCGGCGTGCTCTGGGATTTTCCTGCTGGCCGAGACCGGCCTGTTCGACGGCCGCGATGCCACGGTACATTTCGGTTACGCCAGGCAGTTCAGCACCGCATTCCCTGCCGTTCCGATTCATCCCGAGCGCGTGCTGGTCGTGTCGGGCGTGCGCGAAGAACTGGTGAGCTCGGGCGCGTCGATGAGCTGGCATGACCTCGTGCTCTACCTGATCGCCCGTTATGTCGGGGCCACCGGCGCCCAGGAAGTCGCGCGCATGTTTGCGCTGCAGTGGCACCAGGACGGGCTCACTCCCTACATCGTATTCGAAGGCCGGCGCGACCACTCGGACGGCGACATCCGGAGCGCCCAGCAATGGCTGGAAACGCATTTCCCAGTCGCCCATCCGGTCGAGGAAATGATCAAGCGATCGCGCCTCGCCGAACGCACGTTCAAGCGCCGCTTCACCGACGCCACCGGCCTCACTCCACTTTGCTACGTGCAGCGCTTGCGAATAGAGGATGCCAAGCGCCGGCTGGAGCGCACCGAGGTATCCATTGATGAAATCAGCTGGCAGGTCGGCTATGAAGACCCTGCCTTCTTCCGCCGATTGTTCAAGCGAACGACCGGGCTGGCCCCGGGGGACTACCGCAAGCGCTTTCGGATTCCGGATTTCGCGCGTGCCTGATGCAATCGGGAGCGGATTGCCGGGATTTCATCCCAGCCTACGCGGTCATGACGCTCACGGCACGTTCAGCCTGCCCACCACATCCACGCGCTCGCCGGGCTTCGCCGGCGCCTTCACGACCACGATTTCCCCGGAAGCCACCGGCTCTCCGGTGAGCGCGCTGATATTGACCTGGTGCGTCACCAGCATCACATTGCGCGGCGGTCGCACGCTTTGCACGAAGTCCTGCACCTGCTCCGTCTGTTCGTCGCGGCGGCCCGGTGCGTCGAAGAAGGAATTGAGCGCCGGCCACACCGTCGCATTATCAAAAGCGAGCGTGGCCGTGTCCATGCAGCGGCACCATGCGCTGCTGCGCACCTCGTTCACGACGATGCCCCGCGTGCGGAAGGCCTCGCCGGTGCGGCGGGCCTGCGCCCTGCCCTCCGACGAAAGGTTGCGCTGCGTGCGGCAATCGGCCAGCGTATAGCCCGGCGGGTCGCCGGTGCCGGGTTCGGTTTGCGCATGCCGCATCAGCAGGACGTAACCGCCCTTTCGCAACTGCTCCCATACCGCATCGGCCGCTGCCGCGCCGGAACACAACAGCCCGAGGATGAAACCGATTGCCGCTCGTCGCATATCGTCTCCTTGGAACGCGTCACGTCCCTCATGAAGCTATAATCGGGCCAACAATTTCCCATCTTTCCCACTAGGTAGCCCGCATCCATGCGTTTTTCCGTACTGCATCAATACCTGTTGCCGAAACAAGCCCTCACCGCGCTTGCCGGACGTTTTGCATCTGCAGGAGGCCGCTTCACGCCGCATGTAATCCGATGGTTCGCCAGGAAGTATGGCGTGAATATGGAAGAGGCGCACAACCCCGACCTGGCGAGCTATCCGAGCTTCAACGAATTCTTCACCCGCGCGCTGCGCGAAGGGGCTCGTCCGCTGGCCGACGCCGACTTCATCTGCCCGGTTGACGGCGCGATCAGCCAGTTCGGCGGCATCGAGCACGACCAGATCTTCCAGGCCAAGGGCCACCGCTATTCGACCGCCGCGCTGCTGGGCGGCGACAGCGCGCTTGCAGCGCAATTCGACCACGGCAGCTTCGCCACGCTCTACCTGAGCCCGCGCGACTACCACCGCATCCACATGCCCTGCGACGGCAAGCTGCTGCGCATGATCTACGTGCCGGGTGCGCTGTTCTCCGTGAACCCGGCGACCGCGCGCGGCGTGCCCGGCCTGTTCGCCCGCAACGAGCGCGTGGTGTGCGTGTTCGACGGACCGCACGGGCCGTTCGTGCTGGTGCTGGTCGGCGCCACCATCGTCGGCAGCATGGCGACGGTATGGCACGGCGTGGTCAACCCGCCGCGCAGCGGGCAGGTGCGCGAGTGGCAGTATCATGACAAGGACATCGTGCTGAAGAAGGGAGCGGAAATGGGCCGTTTCCTGCTCGGCTCGACCGTGGTCATGCTCTACCCGAAAGGCGTGATCGAATTCAATCCCGAGTGGCTGGCCGAGCGCGCGATCCGCATGGGCGAGGCCATGGGACACAAGCCGGCCGCCTGAACCCGCCATGATGCACCGCCAATCCGTCCTCGATTTTTCCACCACGGGGCGCGGCACCCGCAACATCACCGATGCCGTCGCCCGCGTGGTGACCGATTCCGGGATTGGCACAGGGATCGTGCACGTCTTCGTGCAGCACACCAGCTGCTCGCTCATCATCACGGAAAATGCCGACCCCGACGTGCGGCGAGACCTCGAAACCATCGCCGGCCGGCTCGCGCCGGATGGCGACCCGGCCTATCGGCATGACCTGGAAGGGCCCGACGACATGGCCGCGCATGCGCGCAGCGTGTTGACGGATACGGGGTTGAGTGTTCCTGTCGGCGGGGGTCGCATGCTGCTTGGTACCTGGCAGGGGATTTTTCTTTGGGAGCATCGGACGGAGCCGCAGCATCGAAGGGTGGTGGTGACTGTGCTGGGGGTGTAGGTGGTTGGGAGGTGGGTTTCGCTGCGCTCTACCCACCCTACCGTCCTTTATAAAGAACCGTAGTGTGAGTAGGGCGGTACCGTAACAAATAAAGAACCGTAGGGTGGGTAGAGCGAAGCGAAACCCACCTGCGCATAAAAGGCGCGAGCCCGCATCTATTCCCCATCCTTGACCTTGATCCCATCCTGCTGAAACGATTGCGACAACGCCTCGCGCGCCGCCTGCGCAATCGACACCCGCTTCGTTTCATCGCGGAAATGCGGGAAAAGCGCCTCCAGCGTAGCGTAGTTGTGCTCCCTGAACCGGTTGCGCGCCAGTTCTGCCGTCTGCGCATCCATCCCCATCTGCAGCAGCGCTATTTCCGCAATCACGAGCGCGGACTCGAAGGTTTCCCGTTCAATCAGTTCCACGCCACGGCTCCGCAACTCGAAAACGTGCGTAACGTCGCGCGCCCGGCACAACAACTTGAGGTGCGGGAAATGCGAACGCACGAGGTCGGTCAGCTTGAGGTTGCTGTCGACATCGTCGATCGCATTGACAAGCAGAATCGCCTTGTCGGCCTCCGCCGCCTTCAGCAGGTCGAGCCGCGTGGCGTCGCCGTAGTACACCTTGAAGCCGAAGCGGCGCACGGTGTCGAGCAGGTCGGGGTCGTTGTCGAGCACGGTGATCTTGATGCCGGAGGCGGTGAGCATGCGGCCGACGATCTGGCCGACGCGGCCGAACCCGGCAATGATCACGCGCGCGCCGTCCGGCTCGATGACGTCCACCGGGCGCGGCGGTGTTCCGTGGAAGGCCTTGGCGAGGCGGTTGCCGGCGGCAAGGGCCAGCGGCGTGAGCGCCATCGAAAGCGCCACGGCGAGCGGCAGCATGTCGTTCCACGGCGCCGGCAGCACCTTGGCATCGCGCGCGACGGCGAAGACGACGAAGGCAAATTCGCTGCCCTGCGCAAGCAACGCGGCAAACGGCCAGCGTTGCACGGCGGCGATCGGCAGCACGCGCGCGATCAGGCCGAGGGTGAGCATCTTCAGCGCCATGTAGCCGACCGTCAGTGCGACGATCGTGAGCGGCGCGGCGGCGAGCAGGCCGAGGTTCATCGACATGCCGACCGAGGTGAAGAACAGACCGAGCAACAGTCCCTTGAACGGTTCAAGGTCGGTCTCCAGCGCCTTGCGGTATTCGGATCGCGCGAGCAGGACGCCGGCGAGGAAGGCGCCGAGACCCATCGACAGGTTGGCCAGGGTCATAAGCTGCGCGATGCCGAGCACCAGCAGCAGGGCGAATGCGGTGAAGATCTCGCGCAGCCGCGTGCCGGCGATGAGGCGCAGCGCGGGGCGCATGGCATAGCGGTTGAGGAGGTAGACCGCCGCGACGGCCGCCGTGGCGCGCATCCAGTCGAAGCCCTCCCCTTGCCCGGCCTGCGCGCCCAGCAGGGGCACCAGCACCAGCAGCGGGATGGCGGCCATGTCCTGGAACAGGAGGATGGCGAAGGCGTTCTTGCCGGCGGGGGTATTGTCGAGATGCTTTTCCTGCATGCTTTGCACAGCGATGGCGGTCGACGACAGCGACAGCGCAAGGCCGGCCACGAGTGCCGCGACCGGCGGCAGCCCGGCGAGCGCAATGCCGGCTGCCAACACGGCGCCGCAGGCCGCCATCTGCAGGCTGCCGCCGCCAAAGACGATGGTCCGCATTTCCAGCAGTTTCCTCGGCTGCAGTTCCAGGCCGATCAGGAACAGCATGAGCACCACCCCGATCTCGGCGACGTGGCTGATGACCTCGACATTCTTCACGATCGCCAGCCCCCAGGGACCGATGATGCATCCGCCAAGGAGGTAACCGAGGACGGCCCCTAGTCCCAGGCGGTGCGCCAGCGGAACGAGCAGGACAGCCGTTAGAAGGAAGACAACGGGAGTGAGCAGCAGGTCGTGCATGAAGGTTTCCGGTTCTGGCGCGATTGGGTTTCAGGTTCGGTGCAAAGGGATATATATTAAAGAGGAAACCCCGGGCAAGTTTGCACCGGCTGTTAACTTTCTTTCCATTATCGATGCAACATCATCGCCACGATACGCCGGTCTTCCTGGCTACCGCGGAACCGGGCCGCAAGCAGCGCCAGCTTGCGCTTGCGGTCTTCGGCGTGTCGCTGGCCTTCTTCCTTGCCGCCGTGCCGTTCGCGAAGATGCAGCTGCCGCCGGTTGCGGCGTTCATCCCGGTCTACCAGTCGGCGCTCGTCGTGAGCGACCTGATCACGGCGGTCCTGCTGTTCGGTCAGTTCCGCATCCTGCGCTCGCGCGGCCTGGCGTTCCTCGCCACCGGCTACCTGTTCACCGCGTTCATCGCGGTGGCGCATGCGCTGACCTTTCCCGGCCTTTTCGCACCCGGCGGCCTGTTCGGCGCGGGGCCGCAAAGCACGGCCTGGCTGTACATGTTCTGGCATGCCGTCTTTCCGCTGTTCGTGATTGCCTATGCGCGATCCGGTCAGAGGCAGATTGCCCGCACCGGCGCCTGCATCGCCGCCTGCATCGCGGGCGCCCTGGCGCTCGCGGGCGGCGCGCTGCTGACCGCGACTTCCGGGCAATCGCTGCTGCCGGCCATCATGGCGGGCAACCGCTATACGCCATCGATGATCGTGGTGGTGTCGGCCACCTGGGCGTTCAGCGTCCTGGCCATGTTCTTCATGTGGCGCCGGCGCACCCATACCGTGATCGACCTCTGGCTGACGGTGGTCATGAGCGCCTGGCTGTTCGATATCGCGCTGTCGGCGATGCTGAACCACGGGCGTTACGACCTCGGCTTCTATGCCGGCCGTATCTACGGGCTGCTGGCGGCCACCTTCGTGATGGTCACCCTGCTGCTGGAGAACGGCGTGCTTTACGCGCGGCTGGCCGAATCGAACACAAGGGAGCGCGAACGCGCCGCCGAGCTCGAACGCCTGGGCGGCAACCTGGAACAGGCCAACCACCTGCTGGCGGCGAAGAACCGCCAGTTGCAGGAAGCGAGCCGCCTGAAGTCCGACTTCCTCGCCAACATGTCGCACGAGCTGCGCACGCCGCTCAATGCGATCATCGGATTTTCGGAAGTGCTCAAGGATGGACTGGTCGGCAAGCTCGAAGCGCAGCAGAAGGAATACATTGCCGACATCCACGGCGCCGGCAAGCACCTGCTGGCGCTGATCAACGACATCCTCGACCTGTCGAAGGTCGAGGCCGGCAAGATGACGCTGGAACTGGAACCGGTTCCGGTCGAGATGCTGGTGCGCGAGTGCCTGCATGTGGTGCGGGAGCGGGCATCGGCGCAGCGCCTGGAGCTGACGGCGGATATCGAGGACGACCTCGACGATGTGCTTCTCGACGCGCGCAAGACGCGCCAGATCCTCTACAACCTGCTGTCCAACGCCGTAAAGTTTACGCCTGAGGGCGGCACGGTGCGCCTGTGCGCGCGCAAGGCGGGCGGCGAGCGCTTCCCGCAGGGACGCTTCGCGCATTACCTGGAGCTGTCGGTGACCGACAGCGGGATCGGCATTTCGCCACAGGACCAGGCGCGCCTGTTCCAGCCCTTCACGCAGATCGACAGCCGGCTCTCGCGCCGTCATGAAGGCACCGGCCTCGGCCTGGCGCTGCTCAAGCGCTTCGCCGAATTGCACGGCGGCGACGTGATGCTGCGCAGCGCGCCGGGCGAGGGCTCGACCTTCACCGTGCTGCTGCCATGGCGCCAGGGAGATGAACCGGCCGCGCCCGTGCCGGAAGCGGCCTCCGGCTGCATTTCCGTACGCAACGATGCGCCGCTGGCGCTGGTCATCGAAGACGATGAAAAGTCGGCCAGCCTGTTGCGGCTGCAGCTCGAGGGCGGAGGATTCCGCATGGTATGCGCCGGCACCGCGGAAGCGGGCCTGGAAGCCGCGGCCCGCGAACGGCCCGACGTCATCATCCTGGACCTCCTGCTGCCCGGCATGAACGGTTGGGAAGCGCTGGAACGGCTCAAGCGCGATCCGGAGCTGTGCGCGATCCCGGTGGTCATCGTTTCCATCCTCGCCGACGGCAACCATGGCCTGTCGCTGGGCGCGGCGCGCGTGCTGCAGAAACCGGTGGGCCGCGCAGACCTGCTTGAGGCGCTGGAAGCGATCGGCTTCGGCACCAGCGGCCGTGAAAAGCGCACGGTGCTGGTGGTGGATGATGATCGCAAGGCGGTGGAACTGGCGCGCACCCATCTCCACGCCGCCGGATACCAGGTCGTTCCCGCCTATGGAGGCCGGCAAGGCATCGCCCTGGCGAAGCACCGCCGGCCCGACCTCATCGTCCTCGATCTCATGATGCCGGAAGTGAACGGCTTCGATGTGGTGGAGGCGCTGAAGGACGATCCCGCCACGCGCGCCATCCCGGTGGTCATCCTGACGGCGCAGCAGATCGCCGCCGAAGACCGGCTGCTGCTCAACGGCCATGTGCAGGAGATCATGCAGAAGATGGAGTTCAACCACGGCCGCTTCATCGGCGAGGTGCGGCGGGCGATGCCCGGGAAGGGGTGCTGAAATGATGCTCACACGCCCGACGCCAGCTTCTCCGCCCCGAGGATGGCATTGAGCAGGCTCGCAAGGTTCGCCGCCGCCGCACTCAGCTGGGCGGTGACGGCGGGCCTGAAGCGCTTGTCATAGGCGGCCTTTCCCTCCCACGAAACCCTGAACCTGTTGCCGTCGATGCGCTCGGTAATGCGCAGGTTGTCGTACGCGGCGCGCGCATGCAGCAAGGCGCTGTTGGCCCAATGCTCGGCCCAGCGCGCGGGCGGCAGGGTATCCCCCAGTCCGACAGCCGCTTCGCTGTTCAGCGCGCGCTGCTCCTCGACCATCGCCAACAGACGTGTGATGAAGCGCCGCTTGATTTCCGTACCGGTCTCCCCGTCTGCTGCGGCACCGTGCGCGATGCTGCCGGGCAGGCGGCTGTCCCAGTAGGCATGCAGGCTGACGCCGCCAGACACGGGCAGGATGAGGCTGTTGCCGCCACGATCGTGCGCGAGGCGCTTTTCGCGGATCAGCTGCGGATCGGACACGAGCTGCGGGCGTGCACCCGTGGTGTCGATGAAGCCGCAGCCCACATGCAACGGCTGGTGCACGTCGCCCACGAGATGCACCAGCCAGCGCAAGGCGTTCAATCGGCTCATGACTTTCGAATCGCCCTGCAGCACGCGCACCACGATGCTGCTCATCTGCACGACATCGTCATCGCGCGTGAACTCCAGCCGCGCCGCGTCGGCGTAGCTCTTCACGCCCAGGGGCAGGTTCACGTAATGCCAGTCGCGGCTCTCCTCGTTCGGGAAATCACGCAGGAATTGCGCGGTATCGAGGTCGGTCGCGCCGCCCGTTCCGCCCCGGATGCGGTCGGCCCAGCCGGCGATCTCCTGCAAAGTGGCGTGTCCCAGCGGGGTGAGGAGACGTTCCACTTCCTCGCGCGCACGCTGGTTCAGCAGGCGGTCGGCGGCGCCGGCGATGAGTTCGTGGCGCGAGATGCCCCAGAACTCGGATGCATACAGCGTGTCTTCGCGCGGCGCTGCTTCTTCCGCGACGCGCACGCTTGCAGAGTGTGCCGGGCGTGCCGGGCGTGCGCTCGTGCCGCGCATCGGCTCAAGGCTGTCGAAAGCCATCTGCACCGCCGCGCCGGCATCGACGCAGCCGTAGCCGTGATAGATCGAATGCCCCTCTTCATCATAGGACTCGAGATCGCCCATCCGGCGCGCGGTGGTCTGCAGGATTTCCTTCACCTGCCGGGCGCTGAGCGCGGGATTGACCGACAACACCAGCGCGCAGATGCCGGCCACCAGCGGCGTCGCGCTCGACGTGCCGCCGAAGCTGCGGGTGTAATCGCCGGCCTCGTAACCCGCCTCGTAGGTGACGCCCTGGTGCTGGAAGGTGCCGCGCACATCGGAGGTCAGGATGCCGCGCCCGCCCGCGCCGCTCGAAGGCGCGCAGATGGAGATCTCCTTGCCGAAGTTCGAGTAATTCGATTTCTGGTCGCGGCTGTTGCTGGCGGCCACGGCAATGACGTCGGGATGCGTGGCGAAGCCGTCGACGGTGCCGCCCTGCGGATCGTTGATGTCGTGGTTGGCATTGCCGGCGGCGAACACGATCACGCAGCCGAGCCCGTTGCGACCCTGCGTCGCGCAGTCGGCGATCGCCTCGTCCATCATGGTGGACAGGGTGAACTCGTCGGCCGCCACGCCCCAGCTGCAGCTGACCACCCATGCGCCCTGCGTCGCGACATAGCCGAACTGGCGCCGGATGGTGTCGTCGGAGATCGAGCTGTTCCAGCGTACCGGCATGAAGCGGCAGCCGGGCGCGGCGCCGATGATGCCGCCGCCGCTCGGGTTGCCGATCGCGACACCGGCGCAGGCCGTGCCGTGGTAATCGCCGTGTCGGGTGTCAGGATGAAATCGCCTGGGCGCGGGATTGTCGGTGTTGGTCGTGAAGTCCCAGGGCGCGACGACCTTGCTGCTGCCCGAGAGGTCGGGATGCGACAGGTCGAAGCCATCGTCGATCACGGCTACGATGCATGCCGGCGAACCGAGCGACTGCATGCGCTGCCACGCCGCCACGACGCGCGCATCCGCACCCTGCTTCAGGCCGAGGGAAGAGCCGAACTGCATGCCGTCGTTCTTCAAGTGCCACTGCTCCTGCAGGAAGATGTCGGCGGGCATCTGGAAGGCCATGAGCTGGCCCGGGGTGGCGAGGTCGGGCTCGGCCAGCGCCACCACGCTGCCGTCCTGCTGCAGCTTGGCGGCGATCTTCAACGGGTTCGGCGCGTCGGGCGTGGTACGCACGGTGAAGGTCTCGACCGTGCTGCCGTCCGGTTTCTGCTTGACCGAGGACTCGACGATCTCGAGATGGTTGTCGTCGAGGACTTTCTGCCGCTGGTCGAGGGTGCAACCGGGCGTGAAGCGCAGCGTGATCCTGCCGGTGGGGACGATGGGCGCACTGCTGCGTGGCGTGTGGTAGACGTGCGTGCCAGCATCGACGAGGTAGTGGCGGCGCAGCGTGTCGAGGGTTTCCTCCATCGTCTCCTTCGTCGCGCGCAGCTTGACGATCTCGAACCCGCCGATGCGCGCGCCGGTGTCCAGCGCTGCCGCCGCCACCGGCACGGCCGCCAGCACTTCCTCCACTTCCGCCCGGGAAGCCGGACGGATGGCGATGAGATCATCGCTCTTGACCAGGTTGACCGTTCCGCGGCCGCGTTTGAGGCTTACCGTGTCCATCGCTGTTCCCTTCTCGCTGTTCGTATTCTCACTCCAGCTTAGACGTCCGCATCCCGGCGCCGCTGATCTGCGCCAAAGCCGGTGTCCGGGAACGCCGTTTCCTTGCAATCGAAGAAAGCCTGTGATCGAATGAGGCCGTGCCGCGGTTATGGATTGGCAAGCTTGATCGATGACAACGGCTTTTCCCAGTAGCTTGATGAAGGCAAGGACCCGAAGGCTGCCATCATGAACACTCCCCTATCCGGCATCGAATCCTGGGCCGCATTCCTGGCGGACCGCGAACTGCCTGTGCTGCGCCACACCGCCCACGCGCTTCTCGCGGCGCGCGAACGCATGGACCGCATCGACGTGCGCGAACTCGCCGACATCGTGCTGCACGACCCGATGATGACCGCGCGTGTGCTGCGCTTTTCCGCCGCCCATCGCGGCCGCAGGCAGCTGCAGGATATGTCGACCGTCGAGCACGCGGTGATGATGCTCGGCGTGGAACCCTTCTTCCGCCATTTCGCGGAGTTCGAGCTCATCGAGAACCACATGAATCCGCAGGCGCTGCTCGGCCTGCTGCATGTGGTGCGGCGTGCGCAGCGCGCCTCGCATTACGCGCTGGAGTGGGCCGTGTGGCGCTGCGACCTCAACAGCGAGGAAGTGGCGATCGCCGCCCTGCTGCACGACCTCGCCGAGATGCTGCTGTGGTGCTGGGCGCCGGAGGCGGCGCTGAAGGTGCAGGCGCTGCAGCATGCCGATCCGGCACTGCGCAGCGCGGATGCGCAAACCGCTGTGCTCGGCTTCCCGCTGAACGCGCTGCAGGCACTCGTATGCCGCAACTGGGAACTGCCCGAGCTGCTCCTGACCCTGATGGACGACACCTGCTGCGAGAAGCCGCGCGTGAAGAATGTGAAGCTTGCGGTGGACCTTGCGCGGCACAGTGCGCATGGATGGGATGACCCGGCGTTGCCGGACGATTTCCGCGCGATTGCGCGGCTGATGAACGTCGACGAAGACAGCGTGCGTGTGCGTCTCGGATTGCTGGCAGCGGAGCGTGAAGAAAAGGATAATTGATACGCATCGAACGCGTTACGCAATGTAACATCTCGCCCGCGATTTCCGTGTAAGATGCGAACCCATGCAGCCGTCGGAGTGAGACCAAGGTTTTCAAAAGAACAGGCTGCATCCACCGGAGCCGGCGGGAGGAATGTAGTACCGGCACCAATTCAGGGCCTCCGCATCGCATCGATGCGGGGGCCTTTTCATTTCATGCGATGTTCATGCGCGCCTGCTGTCTGCCGCAAAGGGCGCTGCAATCCGCAAGTCTTGCACGAACCTGCGCCAGGCTTCCTCGCGCGCGGTATCCGGCATGCGCAGCAGGTAGGAAGGATGCACGGTGATCAGCACCTGCATGCCGCCGTGCAGCGGCATCAGCCTGCCGCGATTGGCTTCGATGGGCGTGGCGCGCCCGAGCAATGCGCGCGCGGCGGTCGCGCCCAGTGCTACCACCAGCTCGGGCGCCACGAGTTCGAGTTCGCGCTCCAGCCATTGATGGCATGCGCCGATTTCCGCCTCGCCCGGTTTCTTGTGCAGGCGGCGCTTGCCGCGCGGCTCCCATTTGAAATGCTTGACGGCGTTGGTGAGATACACGCTGCCGCGCTCGATGCCGGCGGCACGCAGGGCTCGGTCTAGAAGTTGTCCGGCGGGGCCGACGAAGGGATGGCCCTGGCGGTCTTCCTGGTCGCCGGGCTGTTCACCGACGAACATGATGCGTGCCTGTTCCGGGCCTTCGCCGAACACGGTCTGTGTCGCGTTGGCCCACAGCGGGCAAGCCTTGCAGTCGTGCGCGGCGACGCGCACGTCATCGAGATCGCCCTCATCGGGCGCCACGCGCGGCGGCGCCTGTTTCGGGAGGCGCGGAGCGCGCTTGCGTTCGGGGGAGTTTGGTGTCGGCATGGGTCGCGATGAGAACGGGCCGGTATCGTTGTGATTTCCGGCCTGCGCATTCGTTCACGACCGCACGCGTCAGAAGTATTTCTTCACGACCTCGCCGAACGCTTCCTCGGCGGACTTGCCCTGCTTCATGAGCTGGGTGATCTCTTCGGTGTGCTGGGAGATGGTGGGCGGCAGTGCCTGCCGGTTGTTGCGGTAGTACTCGTAGCGTTGCGCGGCATACTGCTCTTCGAGCTTGGCCGCACTCGTACGCGTGCCCGTGCCGCCGCCGGCACGCGCGACGCGCGGCGTGCGGGATGTGGAACGCGGACCGAGGCCAAGCCCCGAGGTTGCCGCCTTGACCTGCTCCAGCGTAAACACCTGCGTCGCATTCGCGCCGACAAACTCATGGCCTTCCGGCCGCAGCAGATGATGGTTGCTGTCGAATGCCATCGTCTTGCCGAGGGTGTTCGTGATCTGGTAGCTCGGCGCGGGCCCGCCCGTGACCAGGGAAAACTGGACGCGGTCGCCGTAGTCGGCCATCTTTGCCATCACGTCCTTGAGGAATTCGACTGAAAGGGAATCGACGTTCCCGTTCCAGCGCTTGCTTCTGGTTGCCAATGTGTTGCCTTCAAAAAAGTTGCGGGGTTCAGTCCCGTCCATGCGAAATGGACGAGGAAGGGGCGAATTATCGCCCATCCCGCGCCTGAATGGTTTGATCCATGAGCAATGGAGAGGATTTCGCGATGCCGCCGTACAAGTTCGTCTGTCAGGCTTGACGGCGGACTTCCCCTTCTTCAGCCCTCCGCCAGCACCTGGCGCAGCGCCTGCTCGAACACATCCACCGGCTGTCCGCCGGAGATCAGGTAGCGGTCATTGAGGATGACGGCAGGCACGGAATGGATGCCCTGTTCGAGGAAGAAATTTTCCTGCTCGCGGGTTTCGGCCGCATAGGCATCCGATGCGAGGATCTCGCGCGCACGCGCCGCGTCCAGCCCCACCTCCCCGGCCAGGCGGACCAGCACCTCGTGCGAGCCCGGATTCTCGCCCTCGGTGAAGTAGGCCTTGAACAAGGCGTGCTTGAGTTCGCGCTGCCTGCCCTCTTCCGCGGCCCATGCCAGCAGGCGGTGCGCGTCGAAGGTGTTGTAGATGCGGCCGCGCTTGTCCATGTTGAAGGTGAAGCCGACCTCTTCTCCCCGGGCGCGGATCATGTCGCGCGTGTGCTGCGACTGCTCGGGGCTGGCGCCGTATTTCTCGGTAAGGTGCTCGTTGATGTCCTGCCCTTCGGGCACCATCTGCGGATTGAGTTCGAAGGGCTGGAAGCTCAGGTCGGCCACCACCTCGTCGCCGATGCGGTCCAGCGCCTTCTCCAGCGCATGCAGGCCGATCGCGCACCATGGGCAGGAAACATCGGAGACGAAGTCGATCTTCATCACTTGCGGCATTGCATCCTCCATTGGCACATGTCAATGGACGCAGTGTACTCTTTTGGCGGGCTGCCTGCGGCGCGGGGACGCTTTATCCATTAAGATATGCCGCCTTCACAATCAAGATTTGCGAGCGACAATATGCAGCTGAACGACTTCCTGAAGAAACTGAACGACGATCCCGCAGCGGTCACCTTCGACGACACGATGGCAACCATCGCCGCACACTACGAATTCACTCCCGCCGCATTCACCAACGGCGACACGCGCAACGAAGCCGGCCAGAATTCCGGCTCCTGCAAGCTGTTCGCCTTCGCGCAGCTCAACGGCCTGTCGAAGGAACAGACGCTGACCTGCTTCGGCGCCTACTATCGGGAGGACGTGCTGAAGAACCCGCAGGGCAGCGACCACCAGAACATCCGCAACTTCATGAAGTATGGCTGGGATGGGCTGAAGTTCGACAGCATGCCGCTGAGCGTGAAAGGCGCCTAGCAACGACAGGCGCTCAAGCGCGCATTTCGGATGTCGTCGGATCGATCACCCGGTGCACCGCCGCGACGCTGGTGACCGGGAATCCGCCCCGCTGCGCATGCTCGCGCACCAGATCTTCCGATTGCGCGATGTACACGCAATAGATCTTGTTGTCGGTGACGTAGCTCTCCTGCCACTGGATGGACGGCCCCATGTTCTGGAGGACATCGCAGGACTTGGCGGAAATGCTTCGCAATTCCTCGTCGGACAGTTTTCCGGCGTCCGGCAATTCCCGTTCGATCACGTATTTGGGCATGGCGGCCTCCTTGCAGGGACAGACGGGCGCGCATGTTCGCGCCGTCACACCACCATAGGCGCATGCACGCCACCTCCCTTGAGCCAGCGCAAAGAGTGCCGGGTTTCACACCGGCATGCCGTTCAAGGCGGAGAGCCGTCGTCCCTGCCGGCGGCGCCGAGCGCGTCCGAGCCGGCAAATCCGGTCGCCGTCCCGGTGTCCGACCCGGTGGCACTGCTGACGCCGGAAACCGCCCCGCCCGCAATCCCCGTGCGCGGCGGCGAGCGGTCGGGTTCGGACGGCGTCGATACCTGCTTCACCACCTGGCCTGCATCGCCCGCCTTCGTCGCCACGTCGCCGATCGATACGATGCCGACCAGGCGCTGCGCGTCGTCGTGCGACACCACCGGCACGCGCCGGATCTGCGTATCGGCCATTTGCCGCATCACATCGTCCAGCGGCTGGTCCTCGAAACACCAGCGCACGTCGGTACTCATCACCTCTTCCACATGCGCCTGATCCGGCACCTTGCCGGCGGCGGTCCCGCGCACGGTGATGTCGCGGTCGGTGACCATGCCCACGAGACGTTCGCCGTCGCACACCGGCAGCGCCCCGACGTTGAGGGCATCCATCATCTGCGCCGCGCGCTGCAGGTTCTCCTGCGGCGAGACGAACTGGACATTGCGTGTCATTACCTCTGAAACCATCTGCATGATTCGCTCCATTCCTGTGCGTGCTCAGGGCAGCTTGCCGGCGTCGCGTCCGGCGCTGGCGCCGCCGCCGGTGAGCGGTGTGCCGGTACCCGAGGTGGTTCCCGTTCCGGTACGCGTGTCGTCCGCACTCGCCGCTTCGCCCAGTCCCGTGCCGCCGGTGGTTGCGCCCGCGGCTGCGCTGGCCGCATCCCCGCCGAGGCTGCCGCCCGGCGTGCCCGGCACGCCTTTCGCATCCGTCGCCCTGAGCGATTCGGTGTGTTCAATGCCCTTGCTGCCCGACTGCTGCGCACCGGCGGAGGCATCGGTGCCGCCCGCGCGTCCCACCGCCGCAGCCGTACTGCGCGGGTTCGGCGCCTGCGTGGCATGGGACGGCGATGCCGGGGCAGCCTGCGCCGGCGCCGTGCTGCCCGCTGCCGACGTCATGGGCGCGGTGGGATCCTCGTCTCCCGCCCATCCTTCCGATCCGGCGGCGTAGCTGGAGGAATGTGCCGGCGAATTGCGCTGGCCGCCACGTTCGACGAGATCCTTCAGCCGCGCAAGGTCCATCTTCAGGCGCTGCGTCATGTCCTGCTCGCCGATGCCGGTGGAGGATCCGGGCACCTGTTGCGCCTCGGACTGCAGCGTGAAGGTGACGCGGGCACTGTCCTCGCCGAGCGGCTGCAGCTCGACCTTGGCTGAATTGGTCGGGCCGCTGGTGTTGTGCCAGGCGATGCAGCGGTCCGCTTCCTGCTCGGTGATTTCCGCATCCCACTCGACCGGACGGTTCGCCATCGTCGTCGTCCAGTGCAGATGCCTACTGTCGGTCTGCGTGACGGCCTCGACTTCTTCCATGAATTGCGGATAGTCCTCGAACTGCGTGAGCTGGCGGTATGCCGCATGTACCGGCACCCCGAGGTCGATGGATTGCTGAACGGTTGCCATGACGAATCTCCTTGTCCTGATGCTGCGTGATGAGACATGAGAGCGCAGGGCGTCCGACAAGTTGCGCCTAGCCGTGGTAATACGCTTCCTGGATCATCCACAGCGTGGTGCGCATCGCATTGATGTCGTCGAGGCCGGCGGGCCGATCCGTCGTGTCAGCCCTGTATGCGGGTCCTGGCGGCGCCGCCAATATCCGCACGTACTGCAAGTCGAGTGCGGGATCGGCGCCGATCTGCGCCAGCGCCTCTTCCTCGATGTCGAACATCAAGCCCCAGCTCAGCGTCTTGCCGGCGGAGGTATGGCGCCTGACGATGTCCCGGATCACTTCGCGAAGCCGCACTTCCACCGCAACGAGCTTGGCAATTTCCGTGTCCATGGCAATAAGCGTTGATACTGTATATTCATACAGTATAATCAGAAGGGATGGAATTCAAGGACAAAGGACCGGAAATGAGGACTTCCAGCGCGCTGTCCCTGCTGCAGGACGGGGAGTTGTGCATCGTTACCACCGCATTCGGCGAGCGTGAAATGCGCTGGAGCATCGCCGGATGGTGCTTCTATTACACGAGTGCGGGCATCCCCGTCATCTGCCCATTCGACGAGATCGAGGAATGGCGGCCGGCGGTGCTGAACCGCGCCCGCGGCAGTTGAGCCGCGTTGCGCGCGCGCAGACAGAGCGGCGTTTTTCCCGCGGCGCGGCGAAACCATGCCTTTCCCGCAATGTCCCATCTCGAGCACGGTAACGCGAAGGAAGATGCCATGGCCTCGATGATGGATACGGAACTCGTCACCATTCCCTGTAACGGCGTGAAGGTGGAGGGCATGCTGGAGCTGCCGTCCGATCCCGTGGGAATCGTCCTGTTCGCCCACGGCAGCGGCAGCAGCCGGCTCAGTCCGCGCAACAACTATGTCGCGGCTGCGCTGCGCCAGTCGCAGATCGGCACCTTGCTCATGGACCTGCTCACGCTCGCCGAAGACGAGGATGAGCACCTGCGCTTTAACATCGCCTTGCTGGCCGAGCGGCTCGGCATTGCGGTGGATTGGCTGCAGAAGCACGGCAGCACCGCATCGCTGCCGGTCGCCCTGTTCGGCGCCAGCACCGGGGCGGCAGCCGCGCTGCAGGTAGCGGCGGCAAGGCCGGACGACATCGCCGCCGTCGTGTCGCGCGGCGGCAGGCCGGACCTTGCGGGCGAGGCCGTGCTGCCGAAAGTGATCGCGCCTACGCTGCTGATCGTCGGTGGTTTCGACCTGCAGGTGATCGATTTGAACCAGGCGGCGTTTGCCGCGCTCCGCTGCGAAAAGCACCTGGAAATCGTTCCCGAGGCCGGACACCTGTTCGAGGAACCGGGCAAGCTCGCCAAGGTGAGCGCGCTGGCGTCCGCGTGGTTCATCCGGCACATGTCTTCGCCGGAGGATGATTCCGCCGGGCCGGTGAAGGCGCGGGGGGTGTCGCGGGCTGAAAAGCGTTTGGGCTGAGGCGGCGGATTCGACGCCGCTGGATTCCCGCCTGCGCGGGAATGACGTGGGATGGGTGTGAGGTGCGCCACCTGAGCCAGCCGCACGCAGGCACACAGCCCGGTCCCACGCTTCCCCCTCTCACCCCGTCATTCCGGCGAAAGCCGGAATCCAGCGTCGTAAAGCGCCCGCCAAAGCCTCACCCATTACTCGGCGCATGAATGGCACGCAGCTCCGACGTCAGCGCGGCCAGGTCCGGGAATAGCGAGTACTTCCGTATCCCCAGCAGGGTCAGTTCTTCGAACAAGGGCGGAATATCGACGTTCGGAATGACGAGCTTGCGCAGCCATTGATCCGCGCCGTCCATCGCGTCGATGGGCGTGCGGCTGGAGTGGATCGTGAACGCGCCCTGCTGCAGCTGGATGCGCGGGTCATGCTCGATGGCCATCGCCACGCCTACCGTGTTCAACTCCTTGCGGTTTTTGAAGGCCGGCTCGATCAGGGGCTCGTAGGACGATGCGTCGAGCGGAAAGATCAGCGGCTCGAAGCCTTGCGATTCATTCAGCCGGCGTGCGTCGAGTACCCAGATGCACGCATCCCTGTCCGGCGCTGAAGTGGGCGGCACATAATCCGGGTGCAAGGCGAAGAAGCAGGCTACCAGCGGCGAGTAGGTCCAGTCGAGCAGCCGCGTCGGCAAGCCGTAGTGCTGCATCAAGGCAAGCCAGCCCGGGTAGTCGTTGCTCATCGGGCACGAATAATAGCGGCTGCGCGCGCGCACACGGAATTCGTTCGTCAGGTAGCGCTCCTGCTGCGGCGTGTAGCCGCGGTGCACGCTGGGCGACAACATCCAGCGGCCATCAGCCTGTCCGCGGAAGAGCCAATGCTGTCCCGGCGCCGTGAGCGCCTTTACCTCGCGCGCCAGGTCGCCGATAGAACGGACGGCAATTTCCTCTATGCTCATCTGTGCGCGGCCGGCGATAGGTTTCGCTCTGTCATTTCAATCCCTGCAATGCCTCGATAGACAGGATGGCAAGCCGTTCCGTCATTGCAACCCGAAGGTCTCCGCATTCCTTGACCACCGATCCCTCGCTCTTTAGACTGGGCACCTTTTGCCTCCCGGATGCGCCATGCGCGCATGCAAGCAAATGAGCAATACCTTTACTCCCCGGCCGGTGCCGAGCGAAATCATTGCAAGCTGGCCGTCGATGGCGCTGTCGTTGTGGCGGCGTTCATTCCGGCCGCAGGCCATCGTCCTGATGTCGGTGGCCTTCCTCCTCAAGCTCTTTCCCGCATGGGCCACGCCCGCCGGCTTCGTGCTCGCGCCCTCGCTGTTCGTCGTCGCGTTTGCCGTGGCGCAGGTTGCGGACGAAAGAAAGTTATTTTCCTGGCAGGCGCTGGGCGAGCTCGTGCTGCCCGGCGCAGTGCGGCTGTGCGGCGTGGCGCTGAAATTCGCCGCCGGCTTTGCTGCCCTGGCCGGCGCCCTCGCCTTGCTCGCGACGACGCTGGTCCGCCACAGCGCGGTCGATGAGCAGCAGGCGGCATTCGCTGCCGCCATCGGCTCGGCGCGGGCGACGGTTTCCATGCCGGACACGCTGGGCGGCGAATTCCTGCACTTCTGCGCCACCTGGATGCAGGGTGTGATGGCGATGATGTTCCTCGGCATGTTCATTGTCGCGATCTACCAGGGCGTGTTCGGCGCCATCCTCCATGCGCAACAGGGCATGGAGGCGCGCGCCGCGCGCCGCCTCGGATGGCAGGCGTGGCAGGTCAATGCAGGCGCAATCGAAGAGGCATTGCGCGCGGCGCCGGCATCGTTCTGGCTGCGCACCGTCCTTGCCGGCGTGGCAATCGCGGCTGCCTTCCAGTCGGTCTACTTCTCGCCGGCGGGTCTGCTGCTGGCGACCTATGTGCCCTGCCTGGCCTATGTCGCCTTCCGCAGCATCTTCCTCGGCAGGCACGAAAACGTCCCGGCCGCATTGCGCAGCGGGGAAACCGCGCGCGGCCCGCTCGTGCCTGCCATGGCAGACATCAGGCGCGCTGGACTTCGTGCTTGACGGCGAAGCCGAAATAGGCCGAGATCAGCGCCGTGCCGGCATGCAGCCACACGTCATGGCCGTGGATCGGGATCAAACCGAACACGGTGTTCATGCCGGGGATCAGGCCCATGATCGCGAGCACACCGTAGATCACGGCCAGCGAGCGGGCATAAGTGACCGACGCACCCAGGCTCTTCGCCGCAGCCAGGCCCCAGACGCCGATCAGCAAGTGCACGATGGTGTGCAGCACGTTGACCGGGAACAAGCCCAGCAGGTTACCGTGCAGGGTATCGACCGCCACCTGCGGCGCGTCTCCCGCCGGAGGCTGCAGCAATTGCGGTATGAAGCCGGCGATGCCGACGAGCAGGTAGATCAGGCCGAAAATCATCGCAAATCGACGCACGTTCATGGTTGCACCTCATGCCAGAAATTGATCAACATGTTCACGCCCGCGTGGACAGCATGATCCGTGCCACTGCGGCGCAGGGCGCACAGGCGCAGCTTGCGCCACTGGCGTCCAAGATTTACAAGCCGCTGTGAAAATTTGCGCGTCGGTGCGTTATTGCGCGCGGTACTCGCTGCTGCGGAGAACACGCGCCTGCTGCTCGAACACACCGAGGCGCGCCACGTTGCGGATGAGGAAGCGGCTCGCCGGGATGGCCGGCATCCTTCCGAGGTCGATGCCGAGGTCTTGCTCCGGCACATCGTAATCCAACGCCGTCGCCAGCAGCCTTGCCGCGGCTTTCACCAGTTCGATCGTGAGGCGCTCGCCGGCGCAGCGGTGCCCGATGACATGATCGCCGCCGCCTTGCGGAATCAGCGTGTAGGGGCTGCGGTCCCAGCTGCGGAAACGGTCGGGCCGGAAAGTTTCCGGATCGCCCCAGATGCGCGGATCGTGATTGGTGCCGTACAGATCGAGCAAGACCCATGCACCGGCCTCGAAATGCATGCCGCGCCAGTCGAACGCCTGGCGCGCGCGGCCGCCCACGGCCGGGAAGAAGGGATAGAACCGGCGTACTTCCTGCACGAAGCATTCGAGCCAGTCCTCGCCGCCGCCGCGGATACGCTCCCTGCATTCCGGGTACTGGTGCAGCGCGAGTGCCGCAAAGGTGATGTAGCGCGCGACCGCAACGGTCGGGCGCAAGAGGTTGATCAGTTCCACCGCCGCCGACTGTACGTCGAGCAGCTCGCCGTCGGGACCGCGATACATGGCCACCACCCAGGCAGGACTGTCCTCCGCCACGTTCATGTGGTGCGCGCGGATGCCCTCGATGATGCTGCGCACCCATTCTTCGGTGCGCGCGCGAAGCAGCATGGCCTTCCAGTTGCGCGGCCCGATGGCGCCGGCGCCCTCGATCATGGCGGAGAACTCGCCGGTGCGCTGCAGCACCGCTGCTTCGGTCAGGGGAATGCCTGCCCAGCGGCACACCGCGCTGCACAGGATCTGCTCCACCTCGTTGTGCAGCACCACCTCATCGGCCGCAGCCCACGTGGCGATGCGCCCCTGCCATGTTTCCTCGAACTCCGACACCAGCGCGCGGATGCGGTCCGGCGTCATGAGGGACAGAAGCATCTGCTTGCGATGGCGGTGCACCTCGCCGTCGAGCACCTGGGCACTGCCCACATCCTGCAGCAACATCAGCGCCGACGGCGGCAGCGCTTTCTTGCGCGTGAAACGGCCGGGATGGTAGAACATCTCGGCCGCGTCGGCGCCCATGACGCAGGTGACCCGGCCCAGCATGAGCCGGGTCTCGAACACGTCCGTATTCAAGCGGCGGCAGCGGTTCTGGATGAATGCGTAGCCCTCGCGCAGCAGCGACAGCGTGCCGTCGGGACTGGGGTCGCGCGGGACAGTCATGGCCGTCCCCGTCCGCGCACTTGACCCTCCGTCACGGCTGTTTCGGCACGTCGACGCGCGTGATGCCGCCGCCGGCAACCGGGTCGCTGGCGGGGAACGTCAGCTCGACGGCATCGTCCAGCAGCTCCTGCTCTTTCTCTTCCGGATCGTCGGAACACATCTTCCGGTCGGTGACATCTTTCGATGCCGCGTCCTGCGGGCTGACGTCCTTCGGCGTCTGCGACGCGGATTGGGTGCCGTGCGAAGACCTTTCCTTCGGCTCCCTCTTTTCGTCCTCTGCGGAACTTCTCTTCAGGTTCGACATGACGTTTCTCCTATGGAATCGCGGCGCCGGCTAAGCGCCGTTCACCTGCGATGGTTACAGGACTTGAAAGTTCTACCGGCCTGTCCCGATGGTGGGACCGCCCATGCCGGGGCCGCTGGGCGAGCCGGTCGAACCGCTGCCCATCGTCCCTGTGCCGCCCGAGGTCGGGTTGGTACCGGGACGCGTTCCCTTGGCATCGCTGGCTTGCGGCGATGCGCATTCAGCCTGTTGCGCATTCTTGCCGGCCGCCGGCTGCGGGCAGTCGGCGGATTTGCCGGAAGCGGCCGCACCTTGCGTGCGCGAGGTGCCCGAGGTGCCGCCCATGCTCGTGTCCCCGGTCGATCCGCCGCCGCTCGTTGCCGGCGGCGTGTTCGG